>Ga0207707_10001750_pt1 | contig 19952 bp, 24 predicted proteins | sample KBSC83BmetaG_FD_184336 | JGI IMG/M metagenome (GOLD analysis project Ga0207707, IMG submission 184336) | Corn rhizosphere microbial communities from Kellogg Biological Station, Michigan, USA - KBS C8-3B metaG (SPAdes) (version 2) | ecosystem: Host-associated > Plants > Roots > Rhizosphere ...
GAACACGATCAGCACGATGGCGCCCCAGAAGATCGCCGTGATCAGAAGCCCGTTTCCATGGGTGATGAACATTGCCTGCTCCCTTGCGGCCAAATTGGCCCGTTATCAGCCAGATGCGGGCAGGGCGCGGTTTGGATGCAGGGCCGGGGAATTGAATGTCGATTTTTTGGATTTGGCTGTTGTGATTTCTCCAGATTTTGTAGCTCTAGTCAGCGTCGCTACCTCTATTTGTTTTTCAAAATTGAGGGGATCCCCCTCCCGCTCCCTAGAGCAGTTCCAACTGCTGCCCGGCCTGGATCGGGCGTTTGAATTGTGACGTATCCAGCGGGCGGTGGTCCGCGTTGAGGCAGAGGCGTTTCACGGCCATGTGGAAACGGCGCGAGATCATGTCGGCATAGGGACCGGTGCCGCGCATGCGGGTGTTCCACTGGGCGTCGTAATCCTTGCCGCCGCGCATGGAGCGGATGAGCGACATGACATGCTTGGCGCGTCCCGGCTCGTTCGCTTCCAGCCATTCGCGGAAGAGATCTTTGATTTCCAGCGGCAGGCGCAGCAGCACATAACCGGCCGAGCGCACGCCGGCGTCCTTCGCCGCGTCCAGAATGGATTCGATTTCCTCGTCGTTCAGCGCCGGAATGATGGGCGCCACCATGACCGCCGTCGGAATACCGACAGAAGCCAGCGTTTTCAGCGCGGCGAGGCGCTTGGGCGGCGTGGAAGCGCGCGGTTCCATCGTGCGGGCGAGCTTGCGGTCCAGCGTCGTCACCGACAGCGCGACTTTCGCAAGGCCCGCTTCCGCCATCGGCGCCAGAATGTCGATGTCGCGCAGGATTCCGGCGTTCTTCGTCACGATGCCGACGGGATGCTTGTACTCCCACAGCACTTCGAGGATGGAGCGCATGATGCGTAGCTTCTTCTCAATCGGCTGATAGGGATCGGTGTTGGTGCCGATAGCCAGAACCTTCGGCACGTAATTCTTCGCCGACAGTTCCTTGCGCAGAAGCTCCGCGGCGTTGGGCTTGGTGAAAATCTTGCTTTCGAAATCCGCGCCGGGCGAGAAGCCGAGATAGGCGTGCGTCGGCCGCGCGAAACAATAGATGCAGCCATGCTCGCACCCCTTGTAGGGATTGATCGACTGGCTGAACGAAATGTCCGGCGAGTTGTTGCGCGTGATGATCGTGCGCGAGCTGTCGCGCAAAATCTCTGTCTTCAGCGAAGGTTCTTCGTCGTCTTCCGTATTCCAACCGTCATCGACGAGGACGCGCGTTTCCTTCTCGAAGCGCCCGGAAGCGTTCGAAACGGCGCCGCGTCCGCGGAGGCGCTTGGGATCTGCAGTGAGGTCGAGAACGGTGGTCATGGATGCAAACTAAGAACATAAAGAGAACACATCAAGTACCACATGTTGCCTGTCTCTGTAGAAAACACGCTTCATCTGCGATGGTTGCGCCCTAAGAGGGGGTATCCGTGCTCGACTTTCTTCCTGCCTGCGCCATTTCGGGGGCCATCGCGGCCGCTGTCGTTCTTGCTCTCGCGCTACCGGCGCTACGCGGGCCAAATCCGTGGCTGGTGCCGGTCGCAGCGCTTGCGGCCTTCTGCGACGAGTTCTTTCTCGATCTTCCGAACTTTCGCGGCGATCCGCTCAACTTCATTGGCGGTCACTGGAACTGGACGGGCAAGCTTTTCGAACTCGGCGCCGCGCTGGTGTTCGCACTTGTCTTGATCGGAGCCCGCAGATTCTCACGACAGGAATTTGGGCTGACGCTCGCGCAGCGGCCGGGCACGGCGCAGGCGGTGCTGTCTGTTGTCGTTCCATATCTCATCGTCATGATGGGCATCGTCTGGATGACGAGCGCACATGACGTGCCGGATAGGGAAAGCTGGGCGTTTCAACTCACGATGCCGGGCTTTGCGGAAGAACTCTATTTCCGCGGCGTTCTGCTTGCCCTGTTCGACAGACTGTATGCCGGACGCAGGATCATCCTCGGTGCGCCGATGGGATTTGGCGCCGTCGCGACAACGATAGCCTTTGCCTTCGCGCACAGTTTCAGCGTGCACAAATCGTTGGCGATCGATTTTTCGGTGATGCCGATGATCCTTCCGTTCATCGGCAGCTTTGTTGCGGTGTGGATTCGCGCGCGATCCGGCAGCCTTGTGGTTCCGGTCCTCGCCCATAACGCCTCCAACGTATTGGCCATGGTCGCCGTGCTGCTTGCCTGATCCCGGATACAAAAAGCCGGTTCTTCGAGCTTGACTAATACATAACTGAATGGTTATGGATTCGGCATGGCAACGAGAGCACCCGACCTGATCTTCAAAACGCTGGGCGACCCCACGCGGCGGGCAATTTTCGAGCGTCTCTGCCGCGATGGCGAGATGACGGTATGGAAGATCACCGCGCCTTCCGGTGTTTCGCAGCCGGCGGTTTCCAAGCATCTCGGCGCATTGAAGCTGGCAGGTCTGGTGAAGGATCGGCGCGAGGGCCGCGAAACCCACTACAGCGCGCAACCGCAGGCGCTGGCATCGCTCACCGACTGGGCGCGCCAGATGACCGACTTCTGGGAGCGCAAGTTCGACAACCTCGAAGACCTTCTCAACAGGATGGACCAATGAGCAAGCCGGACACGCTTTCCGTCGTCATCGAACGGGAGTTTTCACATCAGCCGGAGAAAATCTGGCGCGCGCTCACCCAACCGCATCTAATCGCGGAGTGGCTGATGAAGAACGACTTCGCGCCCGCCGTGGGACATCGGTTCAATTTTCGCGAGGACTATCTGCCGAACGGCGCACTGGACTGCGAAGTTCTGGCGGTCGAGCCCAACAAGCTGCTGTCCTACACTTGGGGTTCCACAAGCGACAATCCGGCGTTCGCGGTGCAGAACATCGTGACGTTCAGGCTTACGCCGACGGCCACGGGAACGCATCTGCGCGTGGAGCAGGCGGGTTTCCGGCCGGAGCAACAGCAAGCCTACCAGGGCGCAAAATACGGTTGGCCACGTTTTCTCGACAAGCTGGACCAGACCCTGGCCAAAGCAAACTAGCGCTATCATCGAAGGAAGGTAGAGATGAGCATTTTCATTCGGCAATTTCACCGTTGGACATCGATCGTCTTCACGCTGACCGTCATCGCGAACTTCGTTGCGATGGCGCTCGGCAAACCGCCCATGTGGCTGGTCTATTCGCCGTTGCCGTTCCTCTTCCTGTTGTTGTTCACGGGCCTCTACATGTTCGCGCTGCCCTATGCCGCGAAAGGGCGTCTTGCGAGGCAATCATGACGAAGGCTGCGAAGAAAAGTCCCGCGACGAAGGCGAAAGAAGGGTCGTCTCCCTCCAAGTTGATCGACGGACGGATCAAGGATCTGGGCGATTGGCGCGGCGAGATTCTCGCGCGTGTGCGCGGTGTCATCAAGGCGGCGGATCCCGATGTTGTCGAAGAGTGGAAGTGGCGCGGCGTGCCGGTGTGGGAGCATGACGGCATCATCTGCACCGGTGAGACCTACAAGGACGTCGTGAAGCTGACCTTCGCCAAAGGCGCCGCGCTGACTGACCCGTCGCGCCTCTTCAACGCCAGCCTCGAAGGCAATATCAGGCGCGCCATCGATATGCGCGAAGGCGAGAAGATAAACGAGAAGGCGTTGAAGGCGCTGGTTCGCGCCGCTGTCGCGTTGAACACCTCCAAAGCCAGGACGTAATCGGAAGGCGGCGCCTGCAACAAGCGCGGCGATTGCGTTCGCAACAACTCACAACTCAAACGCACAAAATTTCGCTGCGGCCTTATTTGGCGAAATTTTAACCGCGTCGCGGCAGAACTGTGATATGAATCGCTTCGGGCGGATGGTGCGTGTCGAAGGAGTGGTGCATGCGTTTGCTGGGGCTGGGCTTAGGCTCGGTGGCTGTGTGTCTGTTGCTGGCTTCATCCGCGTCGGCGGAACCGATCCAGCCACAAAATGGTCCTTTGTTTGTGAACGATCACGATGGCGGCGTGATGCCGAACCGGGTTTCCGATCCGGATTTCGTCATCAACCCGGATGGCGACGACGCCCTGCCTGCCAGCGAACAGGTCGGACAGGACCAGGACGAAAACGGCGATATCTCGATGTATCAGGGCCAGGACGACAACGTCCCGGCCTGACGTCAGACGATGTGTTCCGGCGCGGTGGTAAACCGCGCGAAATCGGCGAGTATCGCCTGCCACGCGCGCGCCATGTCGGGCGACCAGTCCGCGCCCAGAATGTCGCGCAACGTTTCCGCCAGCACGTCGAAGAATTTCGAGAAGATGGCCGGCGGGACGCCATAGCCGTCATGCGTGATCACTTCGCAGCGCAGGAAATTCTCGGCAAAGGCGTTGGGGCCGATGTAATCGAACACCGCTTCGATGGTGCGGGTGAGCATCTCGCCGCGCACCGCGCCCGTGGTGTCGCGCACGAAAAGCGGCAGCATCTGCGGATATTTCGCGAACAGTTTTTCATAGACAAGCACAGTAATGTCGCCCGCGCGTTCGGCGGCAAGCTCAAAGCTCTGCTCGATAGCAGCGGCGTTCATCGCTCCATCAGCCGCGGCATGATTTCCACGAAATTGCAGGGCTTGTGGCGGATATCGAGTTGGAATTTCAGGATGCCGTCCCAGCCGTCCTTTACCGCGCCGGTGGAGCCGGGAAGGGCGAAGAGATAAGTGCCCTTGGCCACGCCCGCACAGGCGCGCGATTGCAAGGTGGAAGTACCGATCTTTTCAAACGAAATGCGGTGGAAGACCGCCGCGAAGCCGTCGATCTCTTTCTCGAACAGAGGCTTCATCGCTTCCACGGTGACATCGCGGCCCGTGAGGCCGGTGCCGCCGGTGGTGATGACGGCGTCGATCTGCGCGTCATCGATCCACTGCCGAAGCTGCGCGCGGATCGTGGGGATGTCGTCTTTCACGATCACGCGGTCTGCGAGTTCATGCCCCGCATCGGCGATGCGCGCGGCGAGCGTGTCCCCGGAGGTGTCGTTCTCGCGCGTGCGCGTGTCTGAAACCGTCATCACCGCGATGCGGACGGGAATGAATGTCACGCCCGCATCAATAGGAGGCATCGCTGACAACGGTCGTGGTCGGCGCCGGAGGCGGCTGCGGTGCGGGCGCGCGCGGTGTCGGCATGGTGGCGGGTCGCCGGTATTTCGGCCAGTCGCCTGCCGCGGCCTGATCGAGCGACGGCGATTCCTGATTCTGGCGACGGTTGTACATCCAATAATACGTCATGACGCGGCGAACGTAATCGCGTGCTTCCGGCGACGGCATGGTTTCCAGGAACAGGAGCGGATCGCTTTTGTCGGTGTTCGGACGATCCATCCAGCGCCAGACGCTGCCGGGGCCTGCGTCATAGGCGGCGGTCGTCTGGAAAAGATTGTTGTTCATCTTGTCCAGCAGTTCGGCGATGTAGCGCTGGCCGAGATCGAGACTCGTCGTCGGGTCTTTCAGTTGCGAGCGATCGACGCTGCTGTCGATGTAGGCCGCCGTGCCCGGCATGATCTGCATCAGCCCGGTGGCGCCGACGCTGGAGACGGCCTTCTGCTGGAAGCGGCTTTCCTGGCGAACGAACGCCAGAACCAATGAGGGATCGACGCGATAGCCGCCGGCCGGTCCGTAAGACGGGATCGGAAACAACCCCGTCAGCACCTGGCCTTGCGAAGCGGAAAGTTCGCTGGCGCGCAATTCCAGATCCGGCTGGTTCAACTGGCGCGCAATGGCCGCGAAGCTGGTGCTCTGCTTGGGGTCGATGGATGCGAGCGCGCGGGTCATTTCGCCATGCACATAATCGGTCTCGCCGACCTGATAGAGCGCGATGGCGCGGTGCGCGGCCGGAATCTGCGAGATGATGCTGAAGTCGGATGGGTTCACCGCTGCATCCGTGAAGCCCGTCGCGGCATCCCAGCCCAGCACGCGCTCGGCGAGCAGGCCGTAGAATGTCGGTTCCAGCCGCGCGGCCACCACAAGCAGGGTTATGACGCGCCGCGAATTGCCCGCGCGCATATAGGAGCGCGCCGCCCAGAACGCGGCGCCCGAACGCGTGCCTTTGCGCGCGGAGCCCACGGCTGCGAGCGTTTCGAAATGTTGCGCGGCGACGTCGAAATTGCCCAGGCGATAGCAGGCGATGCCCGCGATCCAGTCGAGCATCGGCGCCGATTTGCGATCGATGGCGTTCACATTGCTGGTGACGCGGAAGGCATCATAGTCCTGGCTTTCCGCGAGATAGGACCACGCCACTTTCTGCGCGAGGCGCGCGGCGTCCGCACCGGGAATGCCTTGCGCGATGGCGGCATTCATCTGCGCTTCGGCCTGCGCGGGCTGATCGGCTTTCACGGAGGCCAGCATCAGTTGGAATGCGGAGCGCGCGGCATCGGACGAAAGCGGCGGATCGCCCGGCGCGGTTTCTTCCGCTGTGCCCCCGCCAACACGGCGTGGCGGCGGCGCGGGCGAGGGGATCGTGGCGGTGAGGCGCACGCCGATGACGCGATGATGGCGCTTGATCGGAACGCTGGCGCGTTTGATGCCCAGTGCGTAGATGCGGTCGGCAACACCCAGATCGTTATATTCGTTCATCCACGCAACGAGATCGGAGACAGGCGTGCGCGAGGAGGAGGGCGAGAGGTAATGCTCGGCCTGCGCGTATCCGACGAGCGATTTGTCGTTGAGTTGCGCGACCAGCGATTGCGCTTCCGAAAAGTTCCCACTGCGCTCATCCGCAAAAATCCGGCGGTACCGCTGCACATCCTCCGGCGAGAGTACGGCGACGGGAACGGATTGTGCGACGGCGTGGGTTGCAGTGAGCGCCGCAAAAGCTACGGCGAGCAGAAGAGCGCGTTTCAAGCGTTCGGTTCCTTCGACACAAATACGATGCAAATCGGCGGTTTCCCGAAACCTACGCGCTCACGGGCGTCGGCTCAAGTTTCTTTCAGCCCGGCGGACCTTCGACTGTAATTCCCTGTGCGGCGAGTCGATCCAGCAGCCCATTGGCCCGCAGCAGGTAGCCGATATCGATGACGATTAAATTCTTGCCCGACTTGCTCAAGGATTCGTTCACTGCGTTGATCGCCAACGCGACGATCTGATCGCGCGCGGCGGCGAAGGTTTTGGTTTTCTCGAAACAGCCGTTCAGCTTGGTTTCGGAATAATGCGCCTTGATGCCCGCGAGATCGCCGGTGGCCCATGCCTGCGCGGCCAGCTTTGCATTGGCCGATTGCGTGTCGATATCGTCCAGCGCGGCCTTCATGCAGAGGCGCTGCGTTTCGGGCGACATCGCCTGAACCTCGTCGACAACCGGCATGGCCCGATAGGTCGCCAGTGATTTGGATGGGACATCGGCGTGATCGGCGATGCGTTCGACGGCCGCGCCGGTTTCCTTGCCGTCGAGTTCGAACTTGTCGCGGAACAAACCTTCCAGATCGAGCGCGGCGATGGCGGCGAGATAGTCATCGTTGTCGTCGATCTTCTTGCCGAGTTTCGTCATCCAGCCTTCGTAACGCGCGCGCAGGTCGGCGGGGAGCGTTGCGCGCAAGGTTTGATCGTCGGGCTGCTTGATCTTGTGCATGCCGGTGAGCAGGAACCACGATGTCTCGAAAAAACCTGCCTTCAACTGCGGCGGCAGATACACCATCCGTGCGCCAGCGATGATGTCGGTGAGCGGGGCCTTGTTCCAGTCGAGCGCCTTGGGCATCGGCGAGATCGTGCCGAGCAGCCAGACATCCGATCCGTTGCGCGAGATATGCCAGAGCGCCGGCCCCGGATTGGCGAGTACGGTGACGGTTTCAATATTCGACCAATCCTGCACGGGTGCATTCGGCGGCGCCGATTGCGCGACGGCCATGGAAGGGATGAGAAGCGCCAAAGCCGCGGCGCGAAACTTCACGCAGCACCTTCGCGTGCGGGCAGTGCGAGATATTTTTCCTCGATCGCCAGCAGGTCGCGCCAGGCCAGTTTCTTGTGCGCGGGCTGGCGCAGCAGATAGGCCGGATGCAGCGTGGGCATCACGGGAACCATGCGGCCGTTCACATGATATTCGAGCCATTTTCCGCGCGTTGCCATGATGCCGTCCGTCTTGCCCATGACGTTGCGCACGGCGACAGCGCCGAGCAGCACGATCATGTCCGGATTCGCCAGTTCGATATGGCGGCGCAGGAACGGAATGCATTTGGCGACTTCCACCGGATCCGGATTGCGGTTGTCCGGCGGCCGCCAGGGCAGCACGTTGATGATGTAGACGTTCTTCGTGCGGTCCAGCCCGATGGGCGCGAGCATCTTGTCGAGCAGCTTTCCCGCGCGGCCCACGAAAGGCAGACCAGCCTTATCTTCATCGCGGCCCGGCGCTTCGCCGATACACAAAATGCGCGCGCCGGGAACGCCGTCGGCGAACACGGTGTTGGTCGCGAGCTTCTTGAGCGAACAGCCATCATAGGCTTCGAGCGCGGCCTTGAGTTCCGGCAGCGTGTTCGCGCGGGCCGCGATGTCCATCGCCGTGCCGATCTCATCGCCTTCGATGACGGGCGCGGATGCGCGGGCTTGTTGCGCGAGCGTCGGCGCAGGGCGCGCGGGCGCGAATGCGGAGCGTTGCGGTGCGGGCAGCGGACGATGACCGGGCGGCGGTTGCAGAAAATCCGTTGGTTTAGGGGCGGGTTTCGCGACCAGCCGGTTCACCGGCTCATCGCCGACCGCCTCATCGGCGCCGGCATCGACCAGCCACGCGAGCGCGGAAAGAGAATCGAGATCGGTCATTCGTTCGTCGCGAAGCTGCGGCGCCCTGGGCCGGTGAGATCACGCGGCCAGAAATGCAGGCCGATCCGCATGCCCGCCCAAAGCATAAAGACGATAGGGCCGACATAGGCCACGATCACGCCGAAGTCCGAGAGCGGCTTTCCGGTGACGGGCGTCACATGGACAGCCGCCCAATCATGCGCCGCTCCCACGGTGGCCAGGACAAGCCACGCCCACAGCAAAACGGGCACCCACATCACGGCAAGTCTGGCGGCGGCTCTCATAAGGAGAGTATGCCCCGGCGTCAGGCCAGCCCCCAAGACCAAAGGCTGGTTGACCCCATTCCGTCCCCAGCCCCATAAACCGAGGCAGAGCTAGAGAATCTTGGGATTTTGGAATGGCCGAGGACGTTCAGCGCGAGAGCATGGAATATGACGTCGTGATCGTGGGCGCGGGGCCGGCCGGCCTCAGCGCGGCGATCCGTCTGAAGCAGCTTGCGGCGGAGGCCGGAAAAGAAGTCTCGGTTTGTGTGCTGGAGAAGGGCTCCGAGGTCGGCGCGCATATCCTCTCCGGCGCGGTGATCGACCCCGTCGGCATCGAAGCGTTGATGCCGGACTGGAAGGAGAAGGGCGCCCCCGCCGACACGCCGGTCACTGACGACCGCTTTTATTTCCTCGGCCATTCGGGCTCGATCCGCCTGCCGAACCTGATGTTCCCGCCGCTGATGAGCAATCACGGCAATTACATTGTCAGTTTAAGCAACTTCTGTAAGTGGCTGGGACAGCAGGCAGAAGCCTTGGGCGTGGAAATCTATCCGGGCTTCCCGGCGGCATCGGTTGTCTATGGCGACAAGGGCGAGGTTCGCGGCGTCACCACGGGCGATCTGGGCGTGGCGAAGGACGGCCATCACAAGGACGGCTTCACCCCAGGCATGAACCTGTTGGGCAAATATACGCTCTTCGCCGAGGGCGCACGCGGCTCCTGTTCCAAGCAGTTGATGAAGAAGTTCGCGCTGCACGAAGGGCGCGACCCGCAGAAATTCGGCATCGGCCTGAAAGAGCTTTGGGAGCTGGCGCCCGGCAAACACAAGAAGGGCCTTGTCCTGCACACCATGGGCTGGCCGCTGGACAACAGCACGGGCGGCGGCGTGTTCATGTATCATTGGGGCGAGAATTTCTGCTCCATCGGTTTCGTGGTTCATCTGAATTATTCCAATCCCTACATCTCGCCCTTCGACGAATTCCAGCGCGTGAAGCAGCATCCGCTGATCCGCCAATATCTCGAAGGCGGAAAGCGCGTGGGCTATGGCGCGCGCGCGATCACCGAAGGCGGCGCGCAATCGGTGCCGAAGCTGGCGTTCCCCGGCGGCGCGCTGATCGGCTGCGCGGCCGGCTTCGTGAACCTTCCGCGCATCAAAGGCAGCCATAACGCGATCCTGACCGGCATGATGGGAGCGGAGTCCGCATTCGCGGCGCTTGCCGCCGGCCGCGCCAATGACGTGCTTGAAGATTACGAGCCGGCGGTGAAGCAAAGCGTGGTCTGGAAAGACCTGTGGCGCGTGCGCAATGTAAAGCCTTTGTGGTCCAAGCTCGGCAGCATCGTCTCCCTGCCTTTCATGGGGCTGGACATGTGGACCAACCAGCTTTTCGGGTTCTCGATTTTCGGGACGCTGCACCACAGCAAGCCGGACTACGCGACGCTGAAACACGCCTCGGAATGCAAACCCATTAATTATCCGAAACCTGACGGCGTTATCAGTTTTGACAAACTTTCGTCGGTATTCTTGTCGAATACTAATCACGAGGAAGATCAGCCGGTTCACCTGGTATTGAAGGATCCGACCATTCCGATCCGGGTGAACCTGCCGGAATATGCGGAACCCGCGCAGCGATATTGCCCGGCGGGCGTTTATGAGATTGTGCAGGAAGCTTCCGGTCCCAGATTCCAGATCAACGCCCAGAACTGCGTCCACTGTAAGACCTGCGATATCAAGGACCCGGAACAGAATATTAATTGGGTGACGCCGGAAGGTGGCGGGGGACCCAACTACACCAATATGTGAGGCAAGCCTTTGCGTAGATCGTTGCTGTTGTCTGCCGCCGTTCTCTTTGTCGCTTTTTCGGCGGGAGCCTGCGCCAGCGTGAATACGAGCGCCGATGATGGCAATGACATGCAGTTCGGAACCTATCTTTCCGCGCATGTCGCGGCCGGACAGCACGATCTCGTCACCGCAGCCAAGCTCTATCAGTCGAGTCTCGCCGACGATCCCGGCAACACGAACATCGCCAATCGCGCATTCCTTTACACCGCCGCTTCCGGCGATGTGGACGGCGCCATCGATCTTGCCGGCAAGGTCATCAAGAACGACTCCGACGATCGCGCGGCGCGGTTGGCGCTTGCCATCGGCGCGATGAAGAAGCGCGATTATTCGCGCGCGCGGTCGCAGCTTTCGCAATCGGGCAAGGGGCCCTTCACGACGCTGACCTTGTTGCTGGTCGATGGATGGGCGGCCCAGGGCGCCGGTGACATCGATACCGCGCTCAAAGAGATGGATGCGCTGGCCGGTGCCGGCGGCACGCCGCAACTGATCCTGTATCACAAGGCGCTCATGCTGGATTTGGCCGGCCGGGATACGGAAGCCGATGCGGCCTACAAATCCGTGCTGCAGCAGAACGCCAACGGGCCGCGCGTCGTGGAAGCCTATGGCCGCTTCCTGGAGCGCCATGGCCGCACCGATGAAGCCAAGGCGCTTTACCAGAAGCTTCAGGGAGACGACAGCCTGCTGCCGATCGCTACGGCCGGCCTGGCGCGCATCGCTTCGGGAACCAAGCCGGATAGGCTGGTCGAGAATCCGCAGGAAGGTGCGGCCGAAGGATTGTTCAGCATCGCCGTGTCGTTGAACGACGCAACGAGCGCCGATATCGCCATCCTCTATCTTCGCTTCGCGCTTTATCTCCAGCCGGATTTCGATCTGGCGAAGATCGTTCTGGCAGACCGCTTCGAGACGCTGAAGAAATATGACGAGGCCATCGCGGTCTATCGCAGCATCGATGCGTCCTCGCCTTATCAACCCGCGGCCATCGTTCAGGTTGCGATCGATGAAGGCCGGTTGGGCCGCAACGATCAAGCTATTGCCGACCTGAAGGGGATCGTCGACAAGCATCCAGAGGATGTCGCGGCGTGGACGTCGCTGGCCGACTCCTATCGCGCGGCAAACCGGGATCAGGACGCTATCGACGCTTATACCAAGGCGATCGCGCTGCTCAATCCGCCGGCCAAGAATGACTGGCAGCTCTATTTTGCGCGAGCGGTCTCCGAGGAGAACCTCAAGCAATTCGCGCAGGCGGAAGCCGATCTTCAGACGGCGCTGAAGATTTCACCGGACCAGCCGCAGGTGATGAATTATCTCGGCTATACCTGGGTGGACCAGAACCGCAATCTGCCGCAAGCGCTGGCGCTGCTGGAGAAAGCACGCAGCCTGAGCCCTTATGACGGTTATATCGTGGACAGCGTCGGCTGGGCGTATTTTCGCATGGCCAAATACAAGCAGGCCGCGGAAGCGCTGCAGGCTGCCGTGCTTCTCGTGCCCGGCGATCCTACGATCAACGAACATCTGGGCGATGCTTATTGGATGGCGGGCCGCAAGCTCGATGCGCGCTTCCAATGGAACCACGCGCTGGCCTTCAACACCGATCCCAAGCTCAAGCCGGAGATCGAGAAGAAGCTTGCCGACGGGATGAGCGCGGCGCAGGCACGCGCCGGTCGATAGATGACGCGCGTCTTTGCGCCCGCGAAGATCAATCTGTTCCTGCATATCGGCGACAGGCGCGCTGACGGCTATCACGAACTGGAAAGCCTCGTTGCGTTCGCGGATGCGGGCGACGATCTGACGTTTGAAGATGCCGATACGCTTTCGCTGGCCGTGGATGGACCGTTCGGCGCGGCGCTGGCGGGCGAGGGTGACAATCTCGTTCTGCGCGCGGCATATGGCGTTGCGGCGTTGGCGGGTCACGACCTGCCGCGACGCATTACCCTGACCAAGAATTTGCCGGTCGCTTCGGGCATTGGCGGCGGCTCGGCCGATGCGGCGGCGACGCTGCGCGCCTTCCTGCTGGAATGGCGGCAGGAAGAAATCCGCCTCGCCGATTTCGTGGAGTTGGCCAAGACGCTGGGCGCGGATGTGCCGGTATGCTTTTTCGGGCATTCGGCATGGATGTACGGCATCGGCGACGGCATCGAGCGCACCGATTTGCCGGAGCTTCATGCCGTGCTGGTCAATCCCGGCGTGTCCATTGCGACGCGCGATGTGTTTGCGAATCTCTCGGCGCGGTCCGGCGTGGACAAGCTGCATTGGCCGGAAGGCTTCGCATCGGCGGACGATGTGGTGACATTCCTGAAGACTGTCGGCAACGATCTTGAAGCGCCCGCGCTGGAGTTGGCGCCGGTGATCGGCGAAGTGTTGAAGACATTGCGTGGCGCGAACGGCGTTCGACTCGCGCGCATGTCGGGCAGCGGCGCGACGTGTTTCGGTCTTTTCGCGGATCGGACAGGCGCGCAGGTTGCCGCCTCGCAAATCGCGCGCGACCATCCGCAATGGTGGGTAAGGCCGACAGTCCTCGCGAAAGCGGATTAGAGCGGAATTTCCGTCGCCACGCCGGGCTGGAGTATCGTTAGCCGCGCTTCGATGCCCATCGTCTTGAACGATGCGGCAATATCCCCACGCGTCTGGGTGAGGTGCGCCCAGCTATCGCTGTGAACCGGGACAATCGCCGCCTTGGAAAAATGCCGTGCGGTCTCGATCACATCATTGGTGTTCATGGTGAGATTGAACGGCCCGCGCGTCTGCGCCGCGCCGGCGAAAGGCAGCACAGCGCCGATATCGAAACGGTTTGCAACCTCCGCCGTGCCGTCGAACCACGTCGTGTCGCCGGTGACGTAAACGCTGCGTGCGTTCTCTACGCCCAGGACAAAGCCGATCACATCGCCGGACAAAGGCTCGATACCGGCAGGACCATGGCGCGCGGGCGTCGCAGTGATGGTGAGGGTCTTTCCCACCGCATTGTGGATGGTGGTGTTTTCCCATGGTGCAAGCCCGGCGACATTGCCGCCAAGCCGCGCTGCGCCCGCCTTTGTGGTGAAGGCGTGCTTCGCCTTGAGGAAATAATTGCGGCCCGAATGGTCCAGATTGTCCCAATGCTGATCGTGACTGACGAGCACCGCGTCGACGGGGCCGAGCGCATCGGCGGAAAGCGCAGGCCCCACGGTCTTGGTCAACGTGGTGTAGGGCAGCTTGTAATCACCCGGCGGATCGAAGGTGGGATCGATGACAACACGGAAACCGCCATACGCAATCAGTGCTGTCGGACCGCCAATCAGCGTGATGGTAAGGTTTGCCATTCTGTTCTCCTTCTTCGCGGTGACCTGAAGAGGAAATAGGCGCAAGAACGCGATTCAGAGCTGCACCGGACGCAGGGATAAAATGCGCGGAACGCGATCTAGGATGCGCGGCCCAGACTAAAATCGGCAACCTGCAACAGGCTGTCGCGGATTTCGCCCTTGGGCAGCGGCGCCAATGCATCGCGCGCGGCATCGACATAGCGGCGGGCCATGTCGCGCGTGTCGGCAATCGCGCCGGTCTCTTCGACATAGGCGATGGCGCGCTTCAAGTCGATTTCATGTTGCGGCCCGGTTTCGATTACGCGCGTCCAGAAGGTGCGCGCTTCGTCATCAGCGCGGCTGAAGGCGAGGATCACGGGCAGGGTGACCTTGGCCTCGCGAAAATCGTCGCCCACCGATTTTCCCATCTGCGCGGCGCGGCCTGAATAATCGAGCGCGTCATCGACGAGCTGGAAGGCAATGCCGAGATTGTAACCGTAAGCTTTCAAGCCTGCGATCTGATCGGCGGGTGCACCGGCCAGTAGCGCACCGGATTCGGCGGAGGCGGAAAACAGTGTCGCGGTCTTCGCCTCGATCACGCGCAGATAATCTTCTTCGGTGGTCTTGAGGTTGTTCGCGGATTTGAGCTGCAGCACTTCGCCTTCGGCGATGATAGCGGAGGCCCCGGCGAGGATGTTCAGCACATCCATCTTGCCGGTTTCGACCATGAGCTGGAATGCGCGGCTGAACAGGAAGTCGCCCACGAGGATGCTGGGCTTGTTGCCCCACACCAGATTGGCGGCGAGCTTGCCGCGGCGCAGTTCGCTGGCATCGACAACATCGTCATGCAGCAGCGTTGCGGTGTGGATGAACTCCACGGCGGCGGCGAGGCGCACATGCCGGTCGCCTGCATAACCGCACATGCGCGCGGCGGCGAGGGTGAGCAGCGGGCGCAAGCGCTTGCCGCCGGAATCGATCAAATGTTTCGCAAGATCGGGAATGAGGGAGACGGCACTGCCTAGCCGCTCATGAATCGCGCGGTCCGTGGAGGCCATGTCGGCGGCGACCAGCGCATGCAGCCGGTCCACGGGCGACAGCGCGCGATCCGGAACCTTCAATGCCTCGGCCGTACTCATATGTGCCCGTATTCCCAAAATTCTGCCCGCCTCGGTATTGGGGGACATTTAGGGAGCGTGCCTGTGGCGGGTCAAGGACGGCCCGGTCTAATGTGGCCGGGTGTTGCAGAATGGGCCGGGACGTGCGGGAAATCCTCAAGACCAACAACCCTGTGGAATTGAACTTCGCGCAGGCGGTTCTCAAAGACGCCGGAATCGACGCGGTGGTGTTCGACACCAATATGAGCGTGATGGATGGCAGCATGGTCATTTTGCCGCAACGCCTGATGGTGGCGAACGGGGATGAAGACCGTGCCATCGCCTTGCTGAAGGACGCGTTCGCCGCGCCTTCGCCGCTCGCATGAATGTGACCGCCGACAAGTTCATCGGCGGGCGCGTGATCGTGCGCCAGATGGAGAGTGGATTCCGCTCCGGCCTCGATGCCGTGATGCTGGCGGCGTCGATCCCGGCGGGGCCGGGGCAGGAGGTTCTGGAATTGGGTGCGGGTGCGGGCGCCGCGAGCTTGTGCCTGGCGCGGCGCGCGAATTGTTCCGTATTTGGAATCGAGATCGATCCGGAACTGGTCATTCTCGCCGATGAGAACGCGGCGGAGAATGATTTGTCCGAACGCGTGCGTTTCGCCGCGGGCGATGCGCTGCATCTGCCCGCCGAACTTCGCCGTGCCTTTGAGCATGTGATGTGCAATCCGCCTTTTCACGACGAGGATGGGCAGACATCTCCGGATGCGGGCAGGGCGCTGGCGTTGCAGGATTGCGGCACACTGACCGACTGGCTGACCGGCGGCATGAAACGTGTGGTGTCGAACGGCACCTTCACCGCGATCCTGCGCGCGGACCGGATGAGCGAGGCCCTGACCGCGCTCGGCGAGCGAGGGGTGACGGTTTTCCCGCTCTGGCCACGTGCCGGCGAAGCGGCGAAGCGCATTCTCATCCGCGCGGTGAAGGGATCGCGCGCGCCGTTCGCGCTGCTACCCGGGCTGGTGCTTCATGAAGCGGGAAGCAATTACACCCGTGCCGCCAACGCGATCCTGCGCGATGGCCACGCGCTCGAATTTCAGCGTGCGTAAACCAGAAGACGGAACGTACCCGGCGTAATAGTCGGGCGCGGATGCGGATTGTCCGGCGTGGGCGGTGTCGGCGTGCGATCGGCCGTGACCAGAAATACCGTGTGCGTTTTGGGATCGACTTCCATCGTCCGTGCGCCTTTCTGCGTCGCCACGTTTTCGACGACCGAGAATTTGTGTGGGCTGCCTTCGTGCACGACCGTCAGCGTGCCTTCGCCCATGGATGCGAAGGCATACCCGGTGCCCGGGTCGAAACGGTCCGCGTCGACACCGTCGCCGATGGCCGGCGTGGCGAGAACTTTGCCGTTCGACGCGTCGATGACGGCCATCATCTTGTTGTCGCAACCGGCGAAAAGGATGCCATGCGCCGTATCCATGGCGAGGCCCGACGGGCTTTCGCACGGCGCAAGCTTCCAGCGCGCGGCGACTTTTAGCGTTTGCGCATCGATCTTCACGATCTCGGACGTGCTTTCGATATCCGCAAACACATTGCCGAGGCCATCGACAACGGCCGTTTCGGGTCTGCCGCCCAACGGGATCGTTCCGACAACGGCGCCGGTGGCGCCATCGAGCGCGGTGGCGTCCTTGCTGCCGCCGTTGAACGTGAATACGCGATGCGTGACCGGCTCATAGGCAATGCTGTCCGGGCCGGTGCCTGTGGGATAGCGCGCGATGGTCTTCAATGTTTTCAGATCGAAGGCGGTAACGGTGTTGTCGCCGCCATCGCTGGTGAAGCCGCGCCCCAGATCGTCGGCAACGGCAACACCGTGTACGCGCGCCGTATCGGGGATGTCGCCGGCGATCGCCTGTGTATCCGCATCCAGCACCATCACATGCATGCCATGCGTTACGAACAAATGCCGATTGGCGTTGTCGAAACCGAGATAATCCCAGAACCCGTCGCCTGGAAGCGAGACGGTCCTGACCAAATGATAGCCGGATGGACCGGCGAATGCGGGCGTGACAACGCATGCGGCGACCGCTGCGGCAAAAGCTATTTTCTGGAGCATGTATTTTCCGGATGTGAAAATCAGACTGTTCGCTATAACAGCAATCACAGCAGCGGGTGAATGTCTTGCGAAGGTTCGTTACAACATTGGCGCTTTGTATAGGGCTTGGAGCGCCTGCCGCTCTTGCGGGACCGCCTTATGTTACCGACGATCCTGAACCGACGCCGACCGGTCATTTTGAGATTTATGCGTTCGGCGGCGGCACGATGACACGCGATGGACATGAGGGAGAAACCGGAATCGATTTCAACTATGGCGGCGCGGAAGATCTGCAACTCACCGCGGTGTTGCCGTTGGCCTATGAGACGCCAAGTCACCATGGAACGCGCGCGGGCATCGGCAATATCGAACTCGCAGCAAAGTATCTCTTCCTGCATGAGGACGATGTCGGCTGGGACGTGAGCGTTTTCCCGCGCCTGTTCCTGCCGAGCCTGTCGGCGCATGTCGGTGACAAGCATGTCTCGTTTATCTTGCCGCTCTGGGTGGGGAGGGACTTCGGAGATTGGTCGACGTTCGGCGGCGGCGGATGCGCGCTGAACAATGGCGAAGACTCGAAGAACTACTGCCAGGCGGGCTGGGCGCTGACGCGCAAGGTGCTGCCCGAGCTCACGCTGGGCGCGGAGATCTATCACCAGACCGCCGATACGCATGGCGGCAAGGCAAGTACGGGGCTTGGGTTCGGCGCGACGTACGACCTGTCAGAGAACTATCACCTGATGGCGTCATACGGGCCGGGAATACAGAACGCCGCGGAGACGGACCGAAGATCTTGGTACGCGGCCTTGTTGATGACATTCTGAATTGCGAGCGATGAGAGAGATGAACAGTCAGGCGGTATTGAGCAAAGTTCCGGCGGTCACGCTTGGGTTCTGGATCATCAAGATCCTCGCGACGACCTTGGGCGAGACGGGCGGCGATACCGTCACCATGACGATGAATCTTGGTTATCTCATCGGCACAGCGATCTTCCTCACCGCGCTTGTTGTGCTAGTGATCGCGCAGATCGCGGCGAAAAAATTTCACCCGCTCCTCTATTGGACAACCATCATCGCCTCTACCACCGCAGGCACGACGATGGCGGATTTCGCGGACCGTTCGCTGGGCATCGGATATATGGGCGGAACGACGCTTCTTTTGGGCTGCGTGATCGCCTGCCTTGTGGCCTGGTATTGGTCCGAAGGTACCGTGTCGGTCGACACTGTGAACACGCCGAAGGTCGAAGCCTTCTACTGGGCGACCATCACCTTCTCGCAAACGCTTGGCACCGCGCTGGGCGACTGGATGGCGGATGATGCAGGCGTGGGCTTTCTCGGTGGGGCGCTCGTCTTCGGTGCGGCGCTCGCGATCATCGCCGCGCTCTATTACTGGACGCGCATATCGCGCGTGTTGCTGTTCTGGGCGGCCTTCATTCTGACGCGGCCTTTGGGCGCAACGGTGGGCGACTTCCTCGACAAGCCGCTGGACCATGGCGGGCTCAATTTGAGCCGTCCGGTCGCGACGGCCGTGCTGGCGGCGGCGATCCTTGCGCTGGTCCTGCTGCTGCCACAGCGGGCGGGAACACATCCCGGCGAAAATCCGCGCGCGGCCTAGGGTCCGCTTGTCCGGGTGAGGCCGCGCCTATAGGTTCCGGCCACACCGAAAACCGGGCGAATCGTGGCCAAGAAGAAGACATTTCAGGACCTGATCCTCACGCTCCAGGCCTATTGGGCGAAGCAGGGTTGCCTCATCCTGCAGCCTTACGACGTGGAGATGGGTGCGGGCACATTTCATCCGGCGACGACGTTGCGTGCGCTTGGCCCCCGGCCGTGGCGCGCCGCCTATGTGCAGCCGAGCCGCCGCCCGAAGGATGGGCGCTACGGCGAGAACCCGAACCGGCTGCAGCACTACTACCAGTTCCAGGTGATCATGAAGCCGGCGCCGTCGGATATTCAGGAACTCTATCTCGGCTCGCTGCGCGAGATCGGCCTCGATCCGGCGCTGCATGACATTCGCTTTGTGGAAGACGATTGGGAAAGCCCGACGCTCGGCGCATGGGGCCTTGGCTGGGAAGTGTGGTGCGACGGGATGGAAGTTTCGCAGTTCACATACTTCCAGCAAGTCGGCGGCATCGATTGCGATCCGGTGGCGGGTGAAATCACCTACGGCCTCGAACGCCTTGCGATGTATGTGCAGGATGTGGAGTGGGTGTACGACCTTGCCTTCGCCGAGCAGCCGGATGGCCGCATCGTGCGCTATGGCGAAGTGTTCCTGCAGAACGAGCAGGAACAATCGGCGTTCAATTTCGAACTCGCGGATACCGAAATCCTGTTCCGGCACTTCAAGGATTACGAGAAGCAGTGCAACGAGCTTCTCAGCGCCAACAAGAAAATGGCGCTGCCCGCTTACGACCAGTGCATCAAGGCAAGCCATTGCTTCAACCTGCTGGATGCGCGCGGCGTGATCAGCGTGACGGAGCGCGCCGCCTATATCGCGCGGGTGCGCGCGCTGGCGAAGGCATGTTGCGAAGCGTGGCTTGAAACGCCGATGGGCGATTACACGCCGAGGTTCGTCTGATGGCGGACCTTCTGCTCGAACTGTTCAGCGAGGAAATCCCCGCGCGCATGCAGGTGCAGGCGGCGAAGGATCTGGAGCGGCTGGTGGTCGGCGC
>Ga0207707_10001753_pt1 | contig 19927 bp, 22 predicted proteins | sample KBSC83BmetaG_FD_184336 | JGI IMG/M metagenome (GOLD analysis project Ga0207707, IMG submission 184336) | Corn rhizosphere microbial communities from Kellogg Biological Station, Michigan, USA - KBS C8-3B metaG (SPAdes) (version 2) | ecosystem: Host-associated > Plants > Roots > Rhizosphere ...
GGGCGGTCAGGAGATCTTCGTTTCGCCGGGCAATCTGGACGACTCCCCCAGCTGGGCACCCAACGCCAGCATGCTCCTCTACGCAGCCACCGAAGGTCCGCGCGGCGTCTTGTACTCCGTTTCGGCCGACGGGCGCGTGCGCCAGCGGCTCGTGTTGAGCGATGGGGACGTCCGTGAGCCGGCTTGGGGACCCTACCGGAACCCTTGACGCCATTTTGATCGACAAACTGTTTCAATTCCACATGTTGCACCCCACCCCCTCACCCACTCGTCCAAGAAAGGATGGATTCGCCATGAACGCAACCGTTCGCGTCTCCGTAGTTGCATTGCTCTGCCTGGCCGCCGCGGCCTGCGCAAAGAAGCAGGAAGTCAAACCCACTCCGCCGCCCGAAGCGCCCACGGCCACCGCGCCCGCGACGACCGAAGGTGCATTCACACCGGCCGACCTGCAAACCAATGCCTGTCTGCGTACTCGCGTGATCTACTTCGATTTCGACAAGAGCGAAATCCAGTCGCAGTTCGACAACATCGTCGCCTGCCATGCCAAGTACCTGCGTGACCGTCCGATGGCGCGCATGACGATCGAAGGCAATACCGACGAACGCGGCACCCGCGAGTACAACCTCGGCCTCGGCGAGCGTCGTGGCAATGCGCTGGCGTCGGCACTGGAAGCCGCAGGTGCTTCGGCCAGCCAGATCAAGGTCGTCAGCTACGGTGAAGAGCGTCCGGTGTGCCGTGAGCACAACGAAGGCTGCTGGCACCAGAACCGTCGCGACAATATCGTGTACACCGCTGAGTGATCGTGGTGTCACGGTGTGCGGATAGGCGCGGCCGCGTGTCGCGCAAGGCCTCACTGATCATGGCCGCTTCGGCGGCCATGATCGTTGCCGGGGCATGCTCGCCACTGGCCATGGCGCAGGACGTGGGTGATGCCGCTTCGGCGCCACCACGACCGTCCAACAGCCTCACGCTGCTCAACCAGGTCCAGGCCATGCGGGACCAGATGCAGCAAATGCAGGGCCAGATCGAAGTCCTGCAACACCAGCTGCACGATCTCCAGCAAACCAGCAAGGACCAGTACGTCGATCTCGATTCGCGCGTCGGCAAGCTGGAACGCGCACAGAGCGCGCCGGCGTCGTCGACACCCGCAACGGCTTCGTCCGCGCCCGTTGCATCCGCGGAACCCGCGCCGGGCAAGACGAAGACGCCGCCCGCGGCCTCTGCCAAACCCCCTTCCACAGCCGACACGGCCGCCACGCAGGCGGATTACGACGCGGCGTTCAAATCCTTGCGGGCGGGCAATTATGTCGATTCGGCGCGCGGCTTTCGCACGTTCATCGACAAGCATCCGGACAGCCCGCTGGTTTCCAACGCCTGGTATTGGCTGGGCGGTTCGTATTACGTCACCCAGAATTACAAGGTCGCCCTGGCGGCGTTCCAGACGCTGCTGCAGAAATACCCGGATAGCCCGAAGGCGTCGGAAGCGCAGCTCCGGGTGGCCGATTGCCAGATCGGGATGAAGGACAACGCGGCGGCGCGCGCGACATTGCAGGCCGTGATCAAAGCGCATCCGGGCACGCCGTTGGCCAAGCGCGCGCAAGAAAGACTGCAGGATATCCCCACGTCTGCCGGCGCGAAGTGACGCGCGGACCGTGACGGTGGTCGATTCCACACCCAGGGCGGTCGTGCTGGTTTCCGGTGGCATGGATTCCGCGGTGACGTTGGCGATGGCGCGTGCGCAGGGTTTCGTGTGTTATGCGTTGTCCGTCGCTTACGGGCAGCGGCACGCCTCCGAGCTGGCCGCCTCCGCGCGCGTCGCGGCCATGCTGGGTGCGGTGGAACACAAAATCGTCGCGGTGGACCTGCGCAGCATCGGCGGCTCCGCGCTCACCGCCGACATCGCGGTGCCCGAGCATGTCGATGCCCGCGGCGAGAACGACATTCCCGTCACCTACGTGCCCGCGCGCAATACCATCATGCTGGCGATCGCGCTGGGCTGGGCCGAGACGCTGGGCGCGAATGATCTGTTCTGCGGCGTCAACGCGGTCGATTACTCCGGTTACCCCGATTGCCGACCCGCGTTCATCGATGCTTTCGAGAGGCTCGCCAATCTGGCGACCAAGGCCGGCGTCGAAGGCCACACGCTGCGCGTGCACGCGCCGCTCAGCGACATGAGCAAGGCCGACATCGTGGGCGAGGGTATGCGCCTGGGCGTGGATTTCGCACAAACGGTGTCGTGCTACCGAGCGGACGAAGAAGGTCGCGCCTGCAGCCACTGCGACGCCTGCGTGCTGCGCGCGCGCGGATTCGCGGAGGCGGGCGTCACCGATCCGACGCGCTACGTTCCGGCGGCTTGACAGGTTAGAATGCGCGGCTTGCTGCAAGTGGAGAGGGGAGTGGTCGGACTGCAGCTTCGTTGCAGGTGATCGCAGCGTGGCCCTCACCTCTTACCCTCTCCCGCAAGCGGGCGCGGGAGTGGTCGTCGCGCTGCGCGCGACAGCGTTATTGTTTTGAAGCGGGGGCCGTTAGCTCAGCGGTAGAGCAGTGGACTTTTAATCCATTGGTCGATGGTTCGATCCCATCACGGCCCACCATATAGCAATCCATCGGTAATCCCCCCGCTTTGGTCAGAAGCTGGCAACGCCGCGTTCGCGTCCCCAGACAACCGCGGCGCTGCGTCGTTTGACCCCAATCTTGCTGTACAGGTTCGCCACGTGGTTGCGGACGGTGTTGCGTGAAAGTTTCAGCGTGCTCGCGATCTCGGCATCGCCCTGGCCCTTGCAGATGAGCTCAAGGATTTCCAGCTCGCGCGGCGTGAGCGCGGCCAGTTCACCGCCGGCGCCGCCGGGGTGGCGTATCTGCGCAAGCTTCTCCATCACGGTATGACTGAACCATGACGTGTCCTTCATCACCGTCTCGATGGCATGGATCACATCAGCCTCCGAGCGCTTGCGTTCGGTGATGTCCTGCACCACGCACAGCACACAAGCTTCATCCTGGATGGTCACCGGTTCGACCGAGAGCAGGACATCGAGCACGCCGCCGTCGCGCGTAGTCAATGACATGTCGAGGTTGCGCACCTCGCGCCCGGCATCGAGCGCGACCCTCATCTCCTCGAGAATCCGGGACCGCTTCCAGAATCCTATGTCCCGGGCCGACCGCCCTTGAATCTCCGCATGCTGGTAACCCGTCAACGCGGCAAACGCGTCGTTGGCGGCGACCACGCGCCAGCCCGCTCTTGCACAAATCAGCATCGGCATCGGCGCCAATCGGAACGCCTTGGCAAACTGCTCCTCGCTCTGGCGCAATGCTGCCTCGGCCCGCCTGCGTGCGTCGATGTCGTTGAAGGTGAACAGCATGCAGGCTGCTTCGCCCATCTCGATAGGCTGGGCGGCGACGATCACGAACTTGTCGGCGCCATCTTCCGCTCGCAGCAGCGCCTCCTGTTGCGGAATGGTGCGGTGTTCGCGCATGGCTTCGAGTGCTGCCTCGCGATGCTCGGCCTCACGGAGTACGTCCAGTTCATGGAACGGACAGTCGATCACTTGTTCCTGCGTGAAGCCGGTCATGTCGAGGAAGCCGCGGTTGACCCTGACGTAGCGTGAATCATCGAGCCGCAGGATCACCGCGGGTGCCGGATTGGCCGCGAACGCACGTTCGAAGCGATCATCCGCGCTGACCCGCTCGGTCACATCGTTGATGACGAGCGCCAGCGACTCGACCATCTTCCGCATGCTGACGACCGGGAAGCCGCGCAACTCCAGCACGCGACGGAACTCGCCTCCCGATCGGTGTGTCACTTCCACGGTCACGTCGTCGAAGTGTTCGCCTGCCACGAGCCGGTCCAGCGGATATTGCCTGGCCGTGAGCCGATGGTGGTTGCGATGGCGCAGCGCGAAGTGCTTGCGGTAACCCGCTGCGCCGGCACCCAGCTGTGCGAGCTGCGTGCAGCCGTGCATGCCCAGCGCGGCGTCGTTTGCCCATGCGATCGAGCCGTCCAGCTCGATGACCAGCACGCCCTGGATCAGGTTCGCCAAGATTTGCTGAAGCTCGCTGCGGTCCGTGGGTGGTTTCGATGGTTTGGCGCTCATGGCAAGCCCGCAAGTCTTCCGAAGGTGGCCATTTCGCGGGCGAACGGCGCGCATTGCAACCGGTAGAAACCTACCAGACACACTGGTAGCAACTTCTCTATCGCCGCGCACACCGGAATCGTAGCCTTGATTCCGGTCCGCCATGGACTGTTCGAGACAGGAGTTTGCCATGCCATCCAACCACCCTGACCAATCCGGTCATTCCAATCAGCCGGGGCGCCATGACCAGCCGCGCGAGCCATTGCCGCAACGGCGTCCCGAGCGCCAGGCACCCGGCCGCGAAGATCACGATGACGATCACAGCCCTGCCGCGCCGCATCGGGCCGATCGCGACAAGCAATCGGAAGGCCGGCAATCGGAAGGCCGCAAGCCATCCAACCGCCGTTGAAGCGGGAAGATTCAAACCAATCAGGAGACACGCACCATGCAAGCATTCCGCACGCTTCCGGTCCTCGCGCTCGTCGCAGCATTGGGCCTTGGGGTGGCCGCCAATGCCGCACTCGCGGCGCCACAGATGTCATCCAGCAGTGATCACGCATCCAGCACGGGCCAAGCCGTCAGTGATGGATGGATCACGACCAAGGTGAAGAGTGAACTCGCGACCACCAAGGGCGTGAAAAGCATGGATGTGACAGTAAGAACCACGGACGGCGTGGTGACGCTGACGGGGGTGCTCGCGACAAAGACGGACGTCAGAAAGGCGATCGCCGCCGCGAAGAGCATCAAGGGCGTCAAGGATGTCGACGCCTCCGGCTTGAAAGCGAAGGACTGATCATGCAGTTGGACTCATTGCAGGCGCATGCCGGCCAAGTGATGGGCCGGGACAGGATCAAGGAGCAGTGGAACGATCTTGGCGGCAAACTGCGGCGGAGGTGGCGCAAGCTCAAGTGGCAGGATGTGCTGCTCCCGGACGGGGACAGCGAGTATCTGGCCGGATTGCTGCAAGAACGTTACGGCGTCGACCGGCGAGAGGCATTGCTCCAGGTGTTCGAGTTCGAGAGCGATCTGTGAGCTTGTCAGGTTGCGGCGCCATCTTGTCCCTGCGACAGGCCTTTTCCAAGGAGACGTGATGCGCGAAGACCTGATCAGCTCGCATTGGCCGCAGCTTCGCGGAGTGTTCCACAAGCGTTGGCCCATGCTCGCCGAAAGCGATCTGGCAATCGACCACGGCGACATCGGCTATCTCATCCTGGTGCTCCTAAATCGGTATGAAATCGACCGTTTCGAAGCCTGGAAACAGATCCACGAGTTCAAACCCGATCTCTGGTTTTTCGAAGAAAGCGGCGGCCAAATCGAGGCTGGCGCTTAGATCGGAAGATCGGAATGTTCAGACAAGGAGAAATTCATGAACGAAGACAAGATCAAGGGCCAATGGAAACAGATCCACGGCAAGCTGAAGACGCGCTGGGGCAAGCTGACCGACGATGACCTCACGGTTGCTGATGGCAGCATCGAATACCTGGCGGGCAAGCTGCAGGAACGTTACGGGATCGCCCGTGACGAAGCAAAAAAACAGATCCGGGAGTTCGACCGGGATCTGTAGGCGTTCGGCGCGCGGGCGTTCCCATGGACGGGGCGTCCGCGTGGCCGACTTCCGAAATGTGGAAACGCCTTCCCCTGAGGCGTCTCCACACGGTTCCATGGAGGGAACCGAACCGGGTTGGGCCGACCCTACTCGACCTCCCGGCGCCCACAAGGTGCCACAGACACCAAGGGCTTTACTCCGGGCGAACGAATGGACGCGTTCGATCGGAGACCTTTCCGCAGACGGCTGACTGCAACCCCACGCCGTTAACCGCTGCGGATCGCCGCCGTGCAGGACGGCGGATGCACCAGCCATCGGCTGCCTCCCCGTGGCGCGCAGCAGATGTGAAAGGCCTCGTCATCACCCGAACCCATACATCAAATCCCACCACCAAGGAGATCACCATGCTCTGGTACGCCATTGTGTTTTTGATCATTGCGATCGTCGCCGGCTTCTTCGGTTTCCTCGGAGTCGCCGGCCTTGCCGCGACGATCGCCAAGGTCTTGTTCGTCATCTTCATCATCCTGTTCATCGTCTCGCTCATCTTCGGGCGCAGGCGGGTGTGATCGTGAGCCTTGCGCGGAGGCGCCGGCGCGACATACCCGCGTTCCAACGACTTTTCCGCGGAATGGATCTGCATGCACGTGGACACCAAGCAGCACGCAAGCCTCAAGGGCGAAGACGCACATATTGAAGTCTGCGCCGGGATTCGAAAAGGACAAGTGGCCGGACAAAGCGGACGCCGGCTTCGTCGAGCGTACACATACCCACTACAGCTGACGGCAGACCCGGTTGCGCTGCGCAACGAACGATGCTGCGGCGGAACTTGTGCGCACGCGAGCAGTGCGTGTCACGCAGCCGAAGCGATTGCCAGGAAGCCATCAAATCAAAGGAGCGTCCAACATGAGCCCAGACAACATCAAAGCCACGAACGAAGCGACGCACGAGCGTATCGACCGTGCCGCCGACAAGACGAAGAAAGGCGCTGCCGATACCGTCCGCAGGGTGCAAGACAAGCTTGATGCAGCGGCTGATCGCGCCGAGGAAGGTGTACAGAACGCGGCCGATGCCGCCGCGCGGAGCGCGCACAAGGTCGCCGACAAGGCGGGCGAATGGCGTGACCGCGGCACGGACCTCGCACGCCAAACGCGCGATAACGCAGATCGGGCGATCGACAGCGTGCGCGCGTTCGTGGGCGACAGGCCGATCGAATCGGTTGTGATCGCGTTAGCGGCGGGTTGGCTATTGGGGCGCTTGCTCCGGTCGCGCCGGTAGCGCAACGACCGTCGGTGCCGCGACCGCCGCTCGTTGTCACGAGCACACGAGTTTTTCGATCAATGCGGCGAGTTCGTCTTGGAATTACTGGCCTGGTGACATGCTCGCCGAACCGCGGCGCGCGTGCGCTTGCGATCTTCAGTCCGACCAACTGGTCAGCGCGCCGGCGACAGGTTCGCCAGCTTCGGAACCGCGGCGTCTGCGCGAACATTGGTAGACCAGTATTTACAAAGACGATCCGATCCCATCACGGCACCAATCTTTAATCTACAAGGTTGACACGTAATCGGCGAGCGCATGCATGTCGTCTGCACTGAGGTTGCGCGCGACGCCCTGCATTACCTTGTCGTTGCTGGTGTCTAAGCGCGTGCCGTCGTGATAAGCCTTCAATTGTTCCAGCACGTACTGCGCATTCTGGCCGGCGAGAACCGGGAAGGTCGACCACGCGGGTTGCGACGCGGTGCTTCCGGGGTCGGAACGTGGCCCCCTGCCGTCGACGCCATGACATCCTTGGCAAGGTGGCACGCCCTGCGCGGCGTCACCATCGTGGAACAGGATGGAACCGCGTGAAGATGTCTCCGCCACGCCCGCTGCGGGCTTGCCGGGCAGCGAAGCGAAATGCGCGGCAACGTTGCGCATGTCCTGATCCGTCAACGATTTTGCGAGCGGCTGCATCACCGCATTGTCGCGGGAGCCGTCCTTGAAAGCGCGCAGCTGCACGTACAGGTAGGTTTCCGATTGTCCGGCGAGATTCGGAAACACGGGGGCAGCAGCGATGCCTTTCGCGCCGTGGCAAGCCGCGCAGAGGGCGGCCTTGGTCGCGCCCGCCGCCGCGTCGCCGTGTATCGGTGCCTGCTTGCGCAAATCGTCGAAGGGCGCCGTCGCAGCCAGCGCCACGCCGGCGGCCATCGCCACCAATGCGATCGAGGCAACGATTGCGACGCGTGTTGTGGAGATCACGGCGCTGTCCTCACAGTTTCATGTTGAGCATCACGCCAATCAGGTTGGCGCTGTAATGCGGCTGCGGCCCGAGGTCGGTGTAGATCCTGTGGTCGATCACCAGGTTGTCCTGCAGCCCAAGGTAGTGCCAGTCGGCGAAGCTGCCGGTCTCGAAGGTGTCGAACACCCGCATCCCGAGCGCGCGCGAAATGGCAATGTCGAAACCGAGCTGCAGGGTGTTGATGTGATAATGGTTGTCCGGGAAGGCATTGCCCGCGGCGTCGACGAACGGTTGTTGGGTGATGGACAGTGCGCCGGGCGAGGCGAACACGTAGCCGATCTTGCCGAGTGCGTAGGTGTAGGTGTAACTCAGGTCGACACGTACGCGTCCGAAGTCATGACGGAGTGTGAGGCCGGCGTTGTAATCGCGCTCGTGATCGATGCTCTGCCACTGGTTGGCGAGTGGGAAAAGCGGGCCGCCCAGCGACGGATCGTCACGACCCGGTGCGCCCGTGATGTCTTCGTTGTCGCCGACGTTGGAGAAATTCAGGCCCGAATCGTCGCGTCCGAGGTTGGCGCCCATGCTGGTCTGCGGCGAGGGCTGCCAGTCCCATGACAAATCGAAACCATGGTTGCGCGTGGCCTGCCGGCCGATCGAGGCGCCGTAGTCATCGCGCGTCGCGTACACGACGGCCGATAACGTTGCGGTGTCGCCGATCGGGTAGATCAACGTCGCGTGCAACTTGTGTTCGATGCGATTGCTCAAGTCGTACTTGCGCATCGCGTCGGTGGTGAACGCGACGTTGCCGAGCGGCGGTGTCACGAAGCCGGGAAGCGCCGTCGAATAGAACGGTTCGTAGGGGTCGTAGTTGTAAGGGCCACCGTTGCGATACGCGAATTCGTAGTCGAAGCGCAGCGTGCCCTTGCCCAGTGCGCGGTCCACCCATGACAGCTTGATGCGTTGCTCGTTCACCAGTTTGCGTTCGCGGTATTTCGGCTGGTTACGGTCGAAGCTGTAGGTCAGGTTGAGGGTGTTGTTTTCGCTGACGCGCCAGTCGATGCCGGTGTCGAACACGCTGTCGGTGTAGCCGAACGGGATCGCGCGGACCTGGGTCAAGTACGACGAATACAACGGATTGCGCGGATCGAAAATGCCGATCTGGCCGGGGATGATGCTGCCCTGCGAGCCGTTCTCGGCGATGTAGCCGTATTGTCCGGTCAGCGGATTGAAGGCGAGATAGTTGGTCTTGTTGTCCTCGCGGTACCAGCGCAGGCCCGCGTGCCAGCCGAATCCCGGGGAAGGGTGCAGCGTGATCTTCGCGTCGAGCAGGCCGGTGTCGATGCGCGCGTTGGCGGTCTGCTGCGACAGTGCCGCGCTGGTGTTCCAGTTGGCGCAGTTGAAGGTGTAGTCGGCCGACGGCGAAATGAAAATGCCGCCGGTGCCGGTGCAGGTGACCGGCGGCAGCAGCGGATCGTTCTGGCGCATGGTGCCCCACGCCGCGGCCAGCGAGAGTTGACCGTTCCACTTCAGGCTGCGCGACAGTTCCGCACGCAGGTTGTGATAGTCGTTGTCGGGTTCCAGCGAAAACTGGCCCTGGTAGATGTTGGCGACCTGAGATACGCCGGCCACGTTGTTGAGCGCAAACGGGCTCTGGTAATTCAACTCGTCCTTGTGGTTGCGAAAGAACGAGCCCGTGTAGTCCAACTGGAATTGCCAGACCGTGCCGACGTCGCGCAGGCCCATGCTGACACCGGTGGTGGTGAAATCGATCGGGCGCACCGTTTCCAGCGCACCGCCGTTGTCGCGGAGGATGTAGTTCAGATACATCGGGCCACCCCACAGCCGATCGCCGGTGCGTTTCTCGTTGACGATCGAGACGTAGCCGGTCCAGTCGCGATAGAAGTTGTCTTCGAAACTGAGGCCTGCGCGCCTGCGCGTGAGGCCGATGGTTTGCCGCGGGCGCGTCTTGTCGACCGCTGCCACTTCGGCGGGCGTACTGCCGCCGGGCACCAGCGGCGCGGGCAAGGTCAGGTTGGTGCTGCCGACGCCGTTCCACAACGGGTAGGCGTTGGTGGTGACGTCGTGCGGAATGTCCCGGTAGAACGCCTCGATCTTGTAGGCGCCGTACTGGCCGGCGCGCAGGCGGTAGTACTGGTCGTCACCACTCAACCTGCTGCCGCGGAATTCGACGTACTGGCCGGTCTTCGGATTGTCCGCGTACAGCGCGAACAGGCCGAGCGCCGGACCGCTCTTCCAGCCGGCGTACTGGCGGAAGAATTCGGCTTGGGTATCGCCACCCAGATGCAGATAACCCAGTTGCAGGAAGCCCGAGTAGACCCAGTCGCTGTTCCTGTACAACGGCGAGCTTTGCTCATCACGCTGCGGCGGATACGGATACAGCACGCCACTGGGCGTGCGCATCATGCCGGCGTGTAGCCACGAGAACCCGCGCGGATCGGGCCACAGCAGTGGCGCCCAGCCGCCGGGATCGAGCGCGTTCCCATACTGGATATCGCCCACGCGCGCGCTGTCGCTGGAATCGGCAAATGCCCGCGTGCCCGCGAGGGCCGTGGCGATGGCGATGGCCAGCGATGCGATGAGCATCTTGCGCATGGACTTCTGCTGCTCCCTTGCGCCGCGATGGCGCTATTTATGGAACCTCGAACCGGATGGATTGTTGGAGCCGTGGATGTTGGCGTGGCAGGTCAGGCAGGCACGGCCGATCAGCCGCTCGTCCGGCGCAGGGCCGGCCGCAAGCCCGGCCATCGTTTGCACATCGTTGGGATGTCCCGTCATGGTGTGGCATTGCTGGCACAACATAGGCACCGGCAGCGTGAGCAACGACTGCTGGTTGGAACCGTGCGGGTCGTGGCAGGCCAGACAGTTCTCGCGCACCGGCGCGTGTTCGAACAGGAACGGTCCGCGCTTCTCGGCGTGGCAGGCGTAGCAGGTCTCGTTGACCGTGTCGGTCTTGATCAGGTCCGCCGTCAAGGTGCCGTGCGGGTTGTGGCAATCCGCGCAGGACATTTGTCCTTCCGGCAGCGGCATGTGCGAACGGCGGTTGAACTTGTTGCGGATGTCCTGGTGACAACTCGCGCAAACCTGATTCACCGAGTTGTTGGCCAGCACGCCCTCGGGAGACAACCGCGCCATCGGGTTGTGGCAGTCGGTGCAGCCGAGTTGGTGCTGCTGGTGCACCGAACCGATCCAGTCCTGGCGTGCGCCGCCCTTGTGGCAGGCGAGGCACACGCCAGCCTGCGTGTCGATGGGTGTCTTGGCGTCGCGGGTGAAAGCGATGATCAAGCCCGGCTTCGTCGGATCCTTGGCGTGTGCGGAACCCGGGCCGTGGCAGGATTCACACGCCGCCGCTGCGCCTGTGCCGGCGGCACCGGCGCGGAATGCCTGTACGTGCAGCGAGTGGGATGCCTGCACGTTTTCCAGCGCGTGACAGGCAACGCAGGATTTGGCGCCGATCGCGACCGCATCGGTCGCCAGCGGATTCTTAGCGATCGGTGCGCCGTCGAAAGAGGTGGCCGGACCGTTGGCGAGAAAGGCATGCGCATGCGGATGCGCGTTCGCATCCGCGTTGCTGCGCATGTCGGTGCGCGGCAACATGCGGCTGAAGTCTTCAGTGGTCAAGGCACTCGCCGGCAACGACGCGGCATGTGGATTGCCGGCGCCCCCATTTGCTGCGGCTTGCGCGGTGATCGCCGGCAGGACGCGATTGAAATCCTGTTCGGTCAGTGCGCTCGAAGCAGTGGCGGGATGAGCCACTTGCGCAGCGGCGTGCCGGACGACCAAAAAGGCGCCCACCACGGCAAACAGGCTGAGCAATGCAATGGCCGAACGCAGGCCACCGCTTCGCATCGCTCGCTCAGACGAAGCCATGATCGAAATCGACGGCATGCCCGGATCCCGGGAGATTCCGGCTCACCTGTGCGACGGCGTCGTGCGCATGCAGGCTTTCCTGGTGCTCGACGCGGACGTGGAAAGCGGCGATGCCGGCGTCCGTTTCGATTACGCGCCGGATGCGGCGCGCCGCGTCCTCGCAGAACATCGGGTTCTCGGCGTTGGCCCGCGCGAAAGCCTGCTCGTCCTCGCGCTTCACGGCCGTCTGCACCGCGGTCCGGAGCGAACGCTCGATCCGATCGAGCAAGCCAACCAGATTGATCGATGCAGCGTGGACGAAGCACACGCGTACGTGCGCGATGCTGCGCTGTGCGTGCGGGGTGGCGGCCATGCCGCGTTCGCTGCCCAGCCACGCAAACAGGGCGGCATGCCTCAGCGGTTCCCCTGCACGGAAATCCGCCGCGAACTGTTGCTGGACGAGTTGCCGCGACAGCGCGGCGGAAGCGGGGCAGGTCGAGGAATACACGATTTGCGTACCGAGATTCAGGCGAAAGACATCGCCGATCAGGGCCGCTTCGATGGAAACCGGGTAGGCGCGCCAGCCGTGATGGTTGCTGCGCAAGGCCTTCCTGCGTACCAGGTGCTCGAAGTGGATGCCGATGCGCGCGCAATCGGCGAGGTCGTGGTGCGATCGCAGAAAGGCACGCAACAGCGATTCCAGCATTCTCGCGTCGACGGCCTCTGCTCCGAGATGCTTGTTCGCCAGCAGGTAAAGGCGCGACATGTGGATGCCGCGCCGGTCCGGACGCATCAGGTTCACCAAGACGTCCACCTTGGCGTTGCAGCGGTGCAGATTGCCGTCACCGGCATCGAAAAGGATCGGTATCTCGATCCCTTGCATGCCCACCCAGTCGATCGTGTCGTCGTCGAGTGGCAGTGTTTCGGAAGCGACGTCAGGCTTCGAATGAAAGACATCGCGGAAATATTCCGCGTCTTGCCGTCGTGCGGATCCGGGCGTATCGGTTGCACGATGTTCGTTCATCGTCAAATCCGCCGGGTCGGGCGCGGAAGGCGTGATCGCCACGTCTGCATTAGTCATGGTGCGATGGCGCCGCATGGCGCAGCGCGGCAACCGCCGCCGCGGCGTTCACCTGCAGCGTGCCGCTGGCGGCCTTGCTGGTGCGGGTCAGGAGATCGTGGATCGCGCGTCCGTCAAGATCCGAATCCAGCGATACCAGCAGCGCGGCGATGCCGCTGACCTGCGCGGCGGCCATGGACGATCCGGAAGTGAAGTCGTAACCGCCAGCGGGCTGCGTCGTCAGGATGTCCTGGCCGGGGGCGTTCAGCACGCCGGGCGGGTCCACGAGGCTGGCGCTCGAGTTCACGACGATCACGCCAGGGACATCGGCCGGGAATCCATCGAGTTCGCCGTCCGGCGGCAGTGCGGCGATCACGATGTGTCGCTCCAGCACGCCTTGCAGCAGTCGGGACAGAAGTGGATCGGCCGGGCCACCCAGGCTCAGGTTCACGATGCGGGCGTTGGTGTCCATCACGGCGGCCAGCGCCTTGGCGAGGGTGAAGGAATTGCAGCGCGCAGCATCGGAATCCGGTGGATACCAGCACGCCTTGTAAATACTCAGCGTGGCTTTGGGGGCCATCCCCACGATGCCGATGTGGTTGTCGGCAATTGCGCCGACGATGCCGGCGACCTCGGTGCCGTGGGGATCGCTGTCGAACACCGATGCGTCGTCATCCACCAGATTGTGCACGTCGCGGATCTGGCCTTTCAGGTCCGGATGGGTTGCGTCCGCACCCGTGTCCACGATGGCGACATCGACGCCTGCACCCTGGGTGACGGTTTGAGCGAGGCCGGCGGCGGTCTCGACGAAACCGCGCTGGAGATCGACATAAGGGTCGTTGTACTTGCGCGTATCTTGCCGAGGGCTGGAATAGACCGAAAAATTCCGCAACGGCTCGACGAGCTGCACCCGCTTGTCGCGTGCGAGCGCCGCGAGCAAGGCATCCCTGCTGGTGCCGGCAGGGGGTTCCAGCACAATGCAATACAAGTCCAGGCTCTTGATGGGCCAGCCCACCAGTTGGCGCCAGTGGTAATTCCGCTGCAATGCGGCAAGGCTGGATACCGCGTGCTGGCCCGCACCGTAATTTCCCGATGGCGCATAACCGAGCAGGCTGGAACCCGCGTGCGTCGGGGGCGGATCGATCGGATTGGCGACGGCCAGCACGATGTCACGGCGGCCGTCCATCGAAACCACGGCGTTTCCGGTTTGCGCGTGTGCGAACGCTGCCCATGCCAGGCACGCGACGACGAAGAAAAGCGCGCCGGGTTTCATGGCTTGCTGTCGATGGACTCTGCCAGGTGGATGTCGTGATCCGCGCGAAGCCGCCGCAGCGCAGACGCCGAAGGCGAAGCGGGTCCGACGGGCACGACAGCGTAGGCACCCACGTCGTTGGGTCCGTCGACTACCCGCAGGCCGAGATCGTGCAACAACTTGTTCCAGTCGGCCAGCTTCATGCCGGCGGCGGGCACGACGCGAAGCGCGCCCGCCGGCTCGACCAGGGCGGGCTGGCTGAGCGTTCGATAATGCGGCGCCTGATCCGACCACAGCCGTACGCCCAGAGCGCCGATTCCGATCGCCTGCAGCAGTACCGCGGCGGCCAACGCCCGCGTCAACCGGCTGCCCGATGACCAAAGTCGAACCGGCGCGGTGTCCGGCTCGGGGGCGTCGAGGCGTTCCAGCAGATGCTTCAACCCGCGGTCCTTGTCGACCGGGATGTCCGCGGGCAACGACAGGGCGCAACGCAGGCGGCTTTGCTGGGCAAACTCTGCGCTGCACGCTTCGCACTGCGCAAGGTGATGCATCAGCCATTCGCGTTGCTCGGGGGGGGCGGTAGCCTGCAGTGCCCACGGCATGATTTCCCACGCGCGTGCGCAAGCCTTGCCGGAATTCATCTGAATCGTCATGAGAGGTTCTCTTGTTGCGCGGGCGAATCGCCAGCCAAGGTCGGAAGCACGTTGCGCAACTTGATGCGCGCGTGGAACAGGCGCGCCTTCACGGTGCCGACGGGGGCCTGCATGATGGCGGCAACTTCGTCGAGGCTGTTGCCGACGCCGTAAACCAGTTCGACCACGATCCGTTGATCCGCGGACAGATGTTCGAGTCCCTTGCCCAGCCAGTCACGCAGCTCGCGATCCTCGTCCGGGTCATGGGAAGGGCCGCGTCCTTCGCGCAGCGCATAATCGTCCACGGGTTCGTCGCCGCGTTGCCGCAGTGCCTTCAATCCGCAGCGGTACGCGATGCCCATGATCCAGGTGGAAACGCGCGAGTCACCGTGAAAGCTGCCCGCCTTCCGCCACGTGATCCAGAAGCAGTCGTTGACGATCTCCTCGATCAGGTCGGCGCGCCGGGTGAGGCGCGACAGAAAGCGGCTCAGCCCGCCGTGATAGGCACGATAAAGCGCCTCCAGCGCCGCACGGTCGCCCGCCGCCATGCGCTGCAGCAGCACGCGATCGCGGGAGTCGACATCGCTTGTGGATTCATTCATCGCTGCACGGGAACGACCGGTCTGCAGGGTGAGTGCCGGTTCGGCGTGTGAAGGTTGCCCAGGAGCCTGGGCGGCAATGCGACGATTTCAGAAGGATCGGGAGAGGGTTGCGAACCATGGCGCAGCGACGAAACGATCCAGGTAGTCGCGCGAACCCGGATCGATCGTGACGCGATCGAGCTCGACCCGCCACGCGCCATGGCTCCAAAGCAATCCCGCTTCGCCGTAACGGTAATAACCGGTGCGATAGCGCTCCTGGGGTGGGTATCCGTAAGGCACGGCATAAGGTGCGATGCCGAAGCCGCCGGAAATGGAGAAGCCTCCAGCCAGCGGCCAGTGAAAAGCCAGATCGGCGGCCGGGTGCAGCCTGTGCTCGTCTCCGCTGGTGAAATAGATGCCCGACAGGCCGATCGTAAGGATGTCACGGTACACCCAATAAACGCCCGGCTCGTAAACATTTGCATGCAGGCGACCGGCGTAGTGGTAATAGGTCAGGTCGGTTTGCGTCCGCCAATTCTCGGAAAGCACCCATGCGTGCGCTACCCGGGCCACGCTTTCGGCAACGTGACCCGGCGAACGCAGTTCGATCCCGCCGGACAGGCCCAGCGACCATCCCGACGGCGTCGTCCATGCGATGCCCCCCTGCAGGGCCGGGGTCGGGGGGGTGATCGCGAGGGCACGATCCACCAATTGGGAAGCGAGCGACACCGAACCGCTCAGATCCCCGGCGCGGGCGCAGGCCGGGAAGAGCAGGCAAGGCGCGATGATCGCGACGATCAAGGCCCGGCCCGCGATGCCGGGCGGCGCGCCGCCAATGGGATGCTCGCGATGGGGCGGTGCCTTTCGCCGCCACGGCCCGGTGTTGGCGCGAAGGCGATACCGGATCGGGTTTCCACCATCATGCATCATGTAACCGGCACTCCGACAATTGACGACGGCTGCAAGCTGCAGCCGATGCGTGGCAACCGCCGCCAACCCGTCAAGTGGCCAATTCCACTGTCGAGTCGGCGATCGTGTCAAGCCGGTTGAGCATAATCCCTTGCGTGGCGGATTCGCGAGCATTCGCAAGGCATCATTCCAGATTCGCCGGCCCTGCCATGCTTGCAGCAGCAATCTTCTGCCTTCGGAATGGTCGCCGCAGCAGGCGGTGATGGATCCCGGAGAAAACCAGCCCGGCGGCTGCGTGCATCCACTCGTGCCATTCAACCAAAGCGCGTCACGGAGACACCCACACACGAACCCGCCGAAACATTCCGGTACGTCGTGATCCTGCGCGCCATCGAACCAAGTACGCCCGCGATCGAATCGCAACTCCTCGAAACGCGTCATGCTTTCGACAGCGTAGCCGTCGATTACGACGGCCCTCGCGGCAACAACCTGCTGATCCAGCGCATGCGGGGTGTGCTGTGGAACGCCGTGCGCGATGAGTTTGCGCCGAAATCGCGGTTGCTGGATCTGGGTTGCGGCACCGGCATCGACGCGGTCGAGTTTGCGCGGCGCGGTCACCACGTCACCGCCACCGACTGGTCGCCACGAATGGTGGAGCGTACACGCTCACTCGCTGCGCATGCTGAACTGCTTTCCAGGATCGACGCCAGGCACGTCGGAATCCACCAACTCGACCAGATCGAAGGCGAATTCGACGGCATCTATTCGAACCTGGGTCCGCTGAACTGCGTGCCCGACCTCGGCGCAGCGGCGGCCGAGTGCGCGCGCCTGCTGCGGCCCGGTGGCAAGCTCGTGTGTTCGGTGATCGGCCGCATCTGCCCCTGGGAAATGGGGTATTACTTGTTGCATGGCCGGTTCCGGCGTGCGTGGGTGCGGGCCGCACGCGGTGCAACGCCGGTCGGCATGAACCGTCACACGATCTGGACGCGTTATTACCTGCCACGCGAGTTCTACCGGGCCTTTGCGCAGCATTTCTCGCTGTGCGGCTATCGCGCGCTCGGCCTGTTCATGCCGCCGCCGTATCTGGTGGATTACTACCGCCGCCATCACCGCTGGTGCGATGGATTGGGACATCTCGATGAACGCCTTGGCCATCTGCCACTGCTGCGCGGGATGGGTGATCATTTCCTGATGGTCATGAGCGCGCGGTCGCGGTCATGATGGCCGCCAACATCAGCCTGCGCGGTGCCCGGACGATCGTCGCCGGGGGCGAGTCACGCGCGCCCTTGTCGATCGCCGGCGGCAAGGTGCGTGCTTCGCTGCCCGCGTGCGCGCACCGGATCGACCTGCGTGATCACGTGATCGTCCCCGGTCTGATCAATGCGCACGAACACCTGCACCTCAATGCGGTACCGCCGCTGCCGACCGGCGCGCCTTTCGCGAACAGCTACGCATGGATCGCGGCATTCCAGGCGCATTTCCGGAACCCCTTCGTTATCGCTGCGCTTGCGGTACCGAAAACGCTGCGGCTGCGACACGGTGCACTGAAAAACCTGCTCGCGGGCACGACCTGCGTGGCGCACCACGATCCGTGGCATCCGGCGCTCGACGTGGCGGATTTTCCGGTCGCGCTGCTTCGCGACTACGGCTGGAGCTATGCGCTGGGCTGGCCCACGTACGGACCGCCGGCATGGCGGAGTTTCGATGCCACGCCGGCCGATCGGCCATGGATGATCCACTTGGCCGAAGGCACCGATGCCACCGCGCGGGCGGAACTTTCGCAACTGGATGCGCTGGGTTGCCTCGCGTCGAACAGCGTGCTGGTGCACGGCGTCGGACTTCGCGAACGCGACATCGATCGCATCATCGAAACGGGCGCCGCGGTGATCTGGTGTCCGAGCAGCAATCACAACTTGCTCGGACGCACGCTCGATCCGCGCCGTCTGCAAGTCGCCGGCCGGCTGGCGCTGGGCAGCGATTCGCGGCTCAGCGGCGCGCGTGATCTGCTCGATGAATTGCGCGTCGTTGTCGCTACGGGTGCGCTGGGTGCGCGCGAGGCGCTGGCGCTGGCGACGACCGACGCCGCGCGCATCCTGCGCCTGCCGCGGCGCGGCCATCTCGCGGCGGGCGCGCACGCGGACCTGCTGATCGTCGCCGATCGCGGCGGCGATGCGGCGTGCAGCGTCGTCGGGATCGAACGCAGCCGAATACGCGCCGTGGTGCGCGATGGTGTGCCGCGCGTCGCCGATCCCGATTTTGCCGAATGGTTCGAGGCGGCAGGCGTGGAAGCGGTGCCGATGGTGCTGGACGGCCGGCCGAAGTTGCTCGCGAAGGCGCTCGCCGATCCGGTGCTGCTCACGCTGGAACCCGGGCTCGAGTTGGCTTCGCGCATGGACGAATTGGCGTGCGAACCGGCTTTGGCGGGAGGACACTGCTGATGCCGCGCGCCGAAATACTCGAGCCGCGCGACGCCTACGCCTTGTGGGCGCCCGATTATCCGCCGCGTGCGCACAATCCCGTGATGCAGGCCGAGGAACGCGCAATGCTGGGGTTGCTGCCGGTGGATCTTCACGGTCGATCCGTGCTGGATGCTGGCTGCGGCAGCGGACGCTACATGCTGCACGCGCTGCATCGCGGTGCGGGGCGCGTCACGGGTGTCGATCTCTCCGTCAAGATGCTGGAACGCGCGGGCAAGGAACTTGCTGCATGCGGACACGGCGGCGAGATCGAACTGATGCAGGGCAGCCTGGAGCGTTTGCCGGTGCCAAATGCTTCGGCGGACCTGACGATCTGCGGCCTGGCGATTGGACATCTGGATCGCCTGCAGCCGGCGCTGGCGGAACTGTGCCGGGTCACGCGGCCCGGCGGCACCATCCTGTGCAGCGATGTGCATCCGATCGGGGATGCACTCGGTTGGCAGCGCGATTTCAAGTCTGGCGGCGGACACTACGCGGTGCGGCACACACCGCACCTCTACAGCCACTGGCACGCGGTCTGCGCGGCAATGCGGCTGGAAATCGCGGAGGTGCGGGAGCCCATGCTGGACCCCGCGGATATCCCCGGCGGCGCGCATTTCGACCGGCGTGCGCTCGACGTGCCCGTCGCGCTGGTGTTCCTGTTGCGGCGTCCATCCTGACCCGCGTGTTCCCGCATCCGCGCCCATGACCCGATCTCCCGACACGCTGCTGATCAATCCGACCGTCACCACGCGTCCGCGTTTTCCGCTGTCGCTGCTGAACCTGGCCGCGGCGCTGGACCGCTTCGGCGACAGCCGCATCGTGGATGGCAACATCGATCGGGATCTGGTGAGCGCAACCCTGGCGGCTGCCGGTGACCGGCATTACGACGCCATCGGCATCGGCATCATGGGCGGCCCGCAGGTGGCGCCGGCGATCGCCGTGTCGAAGGCGATCCGCGAGCATCATCCGTCGCTGCCGATCATCTGGGGCGGTTACTTCCCCACGCTTTATACCGACACCACGCTGGCCGCGCCGTACGTGGATTACGTGATACGCGGGCAGGGCGAGGAAAGCCTGGTCGAACTGGTTTCCGCCCTCGATCGAGGCGGCGACGACGAGGCACTGGCAAGGATCGGCGGCCTGTCCTGGCGCCGCAATGGCGAGATCGTGCACAACCCGAACCGGCAATTCCATCGCGGCGACATCGCACCCGCGCTGCTGCCGTACGGGAAGCTGGGCGACCTCGAAAAATACCTGGACGGCACGTTTCTCGGACGCCGCACGGCAGTGCATCAAGCATCGATCGGCTGCCGCTTCCGCTGCACCTTCTGCGGCG
>Ga0207707_10001754_pt1 | contig 19924 bp, 23 predicted proteins | sample KBSC83BmetaG_FD_184336 | JGI IMG/M metagenome (GOLD analysis project Ga0207707, IMG submission 184336) | Corn rhizosphere microbial communities from Kellogg Biological Station, Michigan, USA - KBS C8-3B metaG (SPAdes) (version 2) | ecosystem: Host-associated > Plants > Roots > Rhizosphere ...
CCCGGCCTTGGACTTAAAGCTCTGGCAGTCTGCCGAAGATCGGGTGAAGGTCGACTTCCTCACCTCGGCGCGCTCCGCCATCACGGTCGAGGCCAAGCCGCGTGCGATCGGGTGGGTCATCGATCCGCACTTGAACGTGGACATCGACGCACCGGTGGGAGCTTCGGGCTGGAAGCTCGGAGGACTCGTCGGCCCGCTGTTCGCCACACGCAAGTACAACGATTATTTCTACAGCGTGGCGCCCCAGTACGCGACGACGGGCCGCCCCGCGTACCAGGCCTCGGGAGGCTTCTCGGGCACGCAGACCGTCATTTCCCTCACCAAACGCTTTCCGCGCTTTTGGACCGGCGCTTACGTCCGCTACGATACGCTGACCGGGGCCACCTTTGCCGACAGCCCGCTGGTGAAACGCAACAGCTACTGGTCGGCCGGAATTGCAGTCGCATGGATGATCAAGCAGTCATCGCGCCTCGTCGAGGCGACGGACTAGTTCGTAGGTAGCGGACATGCACGCGCTGAAGTCCGTGTACGACACCGTTGCGATGTATGCGATGCTGATTCTGCTCGGCATCATCTGCCTGCTCTGGTCGGTGATCTCCCTGCCCCTGCACGCCTTGCCCCGCCGCCAGGGCACCGCAGCCGGTCGCTTCGGGATCATGGGCGGGTTTCGCCTGTACTCCTGGTTCCTGAGCCTCTCGGGTGCCTACCGACTCGATCTGCGCGCGATCGACGCGCTACGCGACGGACCGCCTGTCATTCTCGCGCCCAACCATCCCTCGCTGATCGATGCGTTGCTGATCCTCACGCGTCATCCGAACGTCGCGTGCGTCATGAAGGGCGCGCTGATGAGCAACCTCTTTCTGGGTCCGGGCTCGCGCCTGGCTCGTTATATCCGCAGCGACATGCCGCGCCAGATGATCAAGGAAGCGGTCGCCGACCTGCGGGAAGGCGGCGTGTTGCTCCTGTTTCCGGAGGGCACGCGCACCACGCGCGCGCCCTTGAATCCCTTGACGGCAAGCGTGGGCGTCATCGCCAAGCACGCATGCGTCCCGGTGCAGACGCTCATCATCGAGACCGACTCTGCGTATCTGCGCAAAGGATGGCCGCTGTTCCGGCGCCCTCATCTGCCCATCACGTACCGGGTTCGCCTGGGTCGACGCTTCGACCCGCCCACGGACGTGGCTGCGTTCATGGTGGCACTCGAGCAGGAGTACGTTCAACAGTTGACGGGCGCAACGCAGCGACCCGAGCGCTTGAGCGATGAGAGAACTGCGCAGGCCGGCGGCTGCGCTCGATGACAGTTCGCTCCACGACCCACCTGGTGCTCATTCCGAGCTACAACCCAGGCAAGAAGGTCTATGAGACCGTCCAGGCGGCTCGCGCGCAATGGGAGCCGGTCTGGGTCGTCGTGGACGGCAGCACCGACGGCACGGCGGCAAGTCTGCAGGAAATGGCGCGAAGCGACTCCGGCTTGCGCGTTCTGGTAAGGGAGCGCAACGGAGGCAAAGGTGCCGCGGTCCTCGATGGGATGCTCGAGGCACGCTCGCGCGGCTTTACGCACGTTCTGGCAATGGATTCCGATGGGCAGCATCCGCCCGATCGCATCCCGGACTTCATGGCGGCCTCCGCGGCGAATCCGGGGGCGATGGTGCTAGGGGAGCCGGTGTTCGATGCAAGCGCCCCGAGCGTGCGGGTTCGCGGCCGCAAGATCTCGAACTGGTGGGCGAATGTCGAGACGCTCTGGGCCGGCATCCACGACTCCCTGTTCGGCTTTCGCGTCTATCCGATCGAACCCCTGATCCGGGAAATGCAGGCGCGACGCTGGATGCGCCGTTTCGACTTTGACGTCGAGGCGGCCGTGCGGTTGAGCTGGCGCGGGGTGCCCGCGACCAATATGCGAGCTCCCGTGCGCTACTTCCGACCGGAAGAAGGTGGCGTCTCGCACTTCAACTACTGGCGGGACAACGTGCTGCTCACGTCGATGCACGCGCGCTTGTTCGCGGGGTTCCTTATGCGTCTGCCGCTGCTGCTGGCCCGCAAGCTGACACGCAAAGCGGCTTGAGAGCGCGGTACTCGGAGAAGATTCCGAGCTCGACGTGGCGCACGACCTCGACGAAACCCGCAGCCTCCAACGCCGACACGATGACCGCCGGCGCGGCGCAGGCCTCGATGGTGTCCCAGTAGTAACGCATAAGCTCGGGAGTGTCGCGATGGCGTGCGACGAGGCGTGCTGCAACCGGAACCATCACGCGCATGTAGAGCCTCAGCAGCGCCTGCGACCACGCTCGATGGGGTCGAGTGATTTCCAGGAGGCACAGTCGGCCACCTGGCTTGAGAACGCGGAAAAACTCGCGAAACGCCACCGACAGATCGGCAACGTGCCGCAGCGCGTAGCCCATGCTCAGAAAGTCGGCAGTCGCATCGGGCGCGGGTATGGATTCCGCGCTGCCCACGACCAGGCGCACTCCCGCGGGGACCTTGGCGTTTTCTACCATGCCCGATGACGGATCGACACCCGTTACGCGCGCAGGATCGCCGCAGATCCTGGCCGCTTCCCGCGCCACGAGCCCGGTTCCGACGCCAACGTCGAACACGGTCATGCCGGTGCGCAGTCCCGATTCCTGGAGTGCGTGGCGGCGGTACCAGGAGCCGGTACCGAAGGCCATGACACGCTCCACGCGGTCATAATCGCAGGCGGTCCGATTGAAGAGCTCGAGCACCCAGGCGCGCCGCTCCTCCTCGCTCGCGTAATAGTGCCGCAGCGGCGGATGGGGCGTAAGTGCGCTGTGCGGAGTCGACGACACGGGCCGCAGCCTAGCGCGAGGCGGCTGGAACTGCCACGTTGGGCACGTATAATGCCGGTAGCGCTAGGCAGATTGAGGCCAGAGGGGGGAGGTGCGAGCATGGCCTGTGCCTCCGCCAATACCGAATTCACGAAGATGAACCATGAACACGCCGCGCAACCCGGGACCCGCCGGATATGTCCGATAAAGCGACGTCGCCCTTGAGACAACCGACACCGGCGCCCGACACTGCCGACTTGCAGGTGGAGCTCGCGCAGCTCATCGTCCAGGCGTTGAATCTGGAGATCGCTCCTTCGGCCATCCAGCCCACCGCAGCGCTCTACGGCGAGGGCCTGGGGCTGGATTCCATCGACATCCTGGAGATCGCGCTCGTCGTCTCGAAACACTATGGGATCCACCTTCGCGCCGACAGCGAAGAGAATGGCGAGATCTTCCGCTCCCTCGGACATCTCGCGGCCTACATCGCCGCGCATCGGACGAAGTAAGCGCCTGGCCGCCATCCCGCTGATCGCACATTCCCATCCGGATGCGGTCGTCGCCTATCGCGCCGGGTTGCCTCTGCGGGCCAGCGAGTTCCTCGCAGACGTTGTGCGGGTCGCCGCAACGTTCCCAGCAGGCAAGCACGTCTTGAACGCATGCTTGGACCGCTACCGCTTTACAGTGGGGTTTGCCGCGGCACTCCTCGCGGACAAAGTCAGCCTGTTGCCCTCAACGCGTACCCCGGCGGCGATCCGGGATCTCACGGTATTTGCTCCGGACGCGTTCTGTCTCACGGACGATCCGCGCTGCGACATCGAGCTGTCCCGAGTTGCATACGCGGACGCGGCGCCGGCGCACCATTGGCCGGCGCCTGAGATCGCGAGCGAACACCTCGCTGCCTACGTGTTCACGTCGGGCTCGACGGGAACCCCCTTACCGTATCAGAAGACGTGGGGACGACTCGTGCGATGCGTGCGCGATGGCGCCGACCGCTTCGGTCTGCTGGACGGCCGCTCGTACAGCGTGGTCGGCACGGTCCCTCCCCAACACATGTACGGATTCGAGTCGACGGTCCTGCTTGCCCTGCAGACAGGCGCGGCGCTGTGCGCAGAGCGTCCGTTCTATCCTGCAGACATCTGCAGTGCGCTCGCCTGTGTTCCGCGCCCACGGATCCTGGTTTCCACGCCCGTTCACCTGCGGACGCTGATCACGGCCGAGGTCGATTTGCCTGCGGTCGACTTCATCCTGAGTGCCACCGCTCCCCTGTCTCAGAATCTCGCACGGGAAGTGGAGCAGCGCTTCGACACACGGCTGCACGAGATCTATGGGTCGACGGAGACAGGTCAGATCGCCACTCGGCGCACCGCCGACACAGTCGAATGGCGCCTGTGGAGAGACGTCCGGCTCACGACGGAGGAGGATAGAACGTGGGCGACAGGCGGCCACGTCGAGCAGCGCACGCCCATGTGCGATGTCATCGAGATTACTTCACAGGATCGCTTTCTGCTGCACGGCCGACTGGCAGATCTCGTAAACATCGCGGGCAAGCGTAGCTCGCTCGCCTACCTGAACCATCAGTTGAATGCCATTCCCGGAGTCCTGGATGGAGTTTTCTTCCTGCCCGATGAGACCGCCGAGGCCTCCCGGACTGGAGTGACGAGAGTCGCTGCCGTCGTAGTCGCGCCGGAGCTCGATGCAGCCTCTTTGTCCGAGCAACTGCGCAAGCGCATCGATCCCGTCTTCCTGCCGCGGCCGCTGCTATTCGTCGAGCGCCTGCCCCGCAACTCCACGGGCAAGCTGCCTCATGATGCCCTGCAGTCGCTCGTAGCACCGCGTCGGAGTGAGAGCGAATGAACCGTCGCGAACTGTCCATCCCCTCCGATCACCCTGCGTTTGCGGGCCACTTCCCCGGCGCGCCGATTCTTCCCGGCGTCGTATTGCTCGATGCAGCGGTCGCGGCAGCCTCGGCTGCCGCGACCGATCGGGAGTGGCAGATCGTCACGGCTAAATTTCACGGTGTCGTGCGACCGGGAGAGCCCTTGACGCTCGAGCAGGAGTCCGCTTCCAACGGAACCGTCCGTTTTTCCGTGCGCCATGGAGACCGGCTGGTCGCTAGTGGAACTCTCAAAGCCGAGGCACCTCACGCAAGCGCGATGGAGCGCGACAATGGCTAGCGAGCGGGCCGGTTCCACCGTGAAGGCGCAATCCCGCCTCGGGGAGTGGTCGACGCGGCGTGAGCGTGGCAGCCCGCTCCTGCTGCGCGTCATGGCTTTCATCTCGCTGCGCATCGGCCGGCGTGCGGGGCGGTTCTTTCTTTATTTCATTGCTGCGTATTTTTTCGCGTTCGCTCCGCGTTCGCGGCGGCAGTCGTACGCGTACCTCACTAGAGCTCTGGGCCGCAAAGCGACGGCGCGCGACTGGTTTCGTCAAGTGCTCACTTTCGCATCCACCATCCACGATCGTCTGTACCTGGTAAATGCGCAGTACGACGTGTTCCGGATTTCGATCGAAGGCGAGCCGCTCGTGCGGCGATACGTCGATACGGGTCAGGGGGCGTTCCTGATGGGCGCTCACCTCGGAAGCTTCGAGGTCACGCGCGCTGTCGGCCACATGCATCCGGGCCTGCGCGTCGTCATGGCGATGTACGAGGAGACCGCCAACAAGGTCAACGCGCAGCTGGCGGCCATCAACCCGGCGGCGAAGGTCGACATCGTGTATCTGGGTCGCATGGATGCGATGCTGAGGATCCACTCCTATCTGGATCAGGGCGCCTTCGTCGGAGTGCTGGGCGATCGTACCTTCGGCTCCGATGAAGGACAGGTCGTCGAGTTCCTCGGTGCGCCCGCAAAGCTCCCGACCAGCGCCATGCGGGCGGCGGCGGCGCTGCGGCGGCCCGTCGTGTTCATGGCCGGGCTGTATCGCGGGGGCAATCGGTATCACATCGTGTTCGAGGAGCTGGCGGACTTCTCGACGATTCCTCGGGAAGCACGCTCTGCCGCCATGCAGGCGGCGACGCTGCGCTATGCCGCTCTCCTGGAGAAGTACTGTCGCAGCGATCCTTACAACTGGTTCAACTTCTACGATTTCTGGGCCGGTGCGCAATGAAGATCATCGGCATTCTCGCCCTGGCGGTGCTCGCGCCGTTGGCGCATGCGGCGGATTCGGATCTCGATCGACTCATGAGCGCCCTCTCCCAGCGCAAGCACGGGCACGTGACGTTCGTCGAGGAGAAGCACATCGCCATGCTCGACAAGCCCGTCAAGTCCTCGGGCGAGCTGCTTTACGATGCGCCGGACCGTCTCGAGCAGCGCACTTTGACTCCCAAACGCGAGAGTCTGGTGCTGCAGAACGGCGTGGTCACAGTCGACCGGGGCAAGCGCCATTACACGCTGGACCTGCGTCAGTATCCGCAGGTCGTGCCGTTCATCGAGAGCATCCGGGCCACACTTGCGGGCGATCGCGCCGCACTCGAGCGCGTGTTCCACCTCAGCTTTGCCGGTAGCTTCGACATGTGGACGCTCACCCTGGTACCGCTCGACTCGAAGCTCTCCGGCAGCCTCAAGCAGATCGCCCTGGAGGGAACGCAGGATTCGATTCATCAGGTGGAAATCCTCCAGAGTGACGGCGACCGTTCTGTCCTGACAATCGGTCCAGCCGTGACGGAATGAAAGAACGGCGCTTCGCGGGCCCCGCCGTCACCGGCACTCTCCTGTGGGTAGCGCTGGTTTGCGTCGCTATCGTGATAGTCGTGCACACACGCTTCACCGCCGATCTGTCAGCGTTTCTCCCTGCGACCCCGACCGCGACGCAGCGACTGCTCGTGAGTCAGTTGCGCGAGGGGATCGCTTCGCGGCTCATCATCGTTGCCATCGATGGCGGCGAATCCTCGAGCCGCGCTCAGGTCTCGGCCGGCATGGCCGGGCAGCTTCGCAAGTCTCCGCAGTTCACCGCCGTGAGCAATGGCGATGAAAGCGGGCAGGAGCGCGATCGCGCTTTCCTGTTCGACCATCGGTACGTCCTGAGCGAGTCGGTCGATCCGGACCGCTTCACCGTTGCAGGGCTGCGTGGCGCGATTCAAGACACGCTGGATCTGCTCTCCTCCCCGGCCGGACTGCTCGTCAAGTCGCTGCTCGCTCGTGACCCCACAGGGGAGATGGTGCAGATCGTCGACCAGGTGGGCGCTGGACAGGCGCCGCGCACCGACAACGGCGTCTGGACCTCGAAGGATGACAAGCGTGCGCTGCTCGTGGCCCAAACCCACGCTGCAGGATCCGACACCGACGGACAGCAGCAGGCGATCGAGGCCATCCGCGGTGCCTATGCCAACTCGGTGGCCGCGATGCCTGAGGCAGCACGGAAGGGCCTGTCGCTCGAGATGAGCGGACCCGGTGTTTTCTCTGTGGCCGCACGAACGACGATCCAGCACGAGGTGCTGCGTCTTTCCCTGCTGAGCATGGCGCTCATCGTTGCGCTGTTGCTCGCGGTCTATCGATCGGTTCCCGCTCTGCTCCTGGGGTTGGTGCCCGTGGCTTCCGGTGCGCTGGCGGGAGTCGCCGCCGTGGCCTTGGGTTTCGGCGTCGTTCATGGCATCACGCTCGGCTTCGGCATCACGTTGATCGGTGAGGCGGTCGACTACTCCATCTACCTGTTCATCCAGGCACGGCAATCGTGGGCCACCATCGGATTGGGCGTGTTGACCTCGATCTGCGGTTTCGCAGCGCTGCTGCCCTCGGGCTTCCCAGGCCTCGCTCAACTCGGCCTGTACTCGATTTCCGGCCTCGTCGCGGCGGCGCTGGTGACTCGCTTCGTGCTTCCGCATTGGTTGCCGAGCCGCTTCAGGATTCGCAACGTCGAGCCGCTGGGAACGGCCGTCGCCACGGCCGTGCGCCGAGCCCACCGTGCATCCTGGGTGCTCGGTGTTCTCGCCATCGCCGCAGCGGCGTCTCTCTACGTTCACCGAAATTCCCTGTGGAACCGCGAGCTGTCCGCGTTGAGCCCTGTGACCCAGGCCGACCAGGATCTGGACGCACGACTGCGAGCCGACCTTGGGGCGCCGGACGTCAGATTCCTGATCGTGATCTCCGGAGCGAGTCAGGAAGCGGTGCTCGAAGAGACCGAACACGTCGGCGCCGGCCTGGAACCCTTGATTACCCAGGGGGTCATTGGAGGCTTCGAGACCCCGACGCGCTATCTGCCAAGCGAGCAGACGCAGCGTCTCAGGCGTTCAGCCATTCCGGATGCTGCGCAGATGAAGGCTCGTCTAGAGGAAGCGACTTCGACGTTGCCACTGCGCGCCAGCCGACTGGAGCCCTTTCTTTCCGACGTCGAGGCTGCGCGCACTCACCCTGCGCTCTCCCGAAAGGATCTCGAGGGAACCTCGATGGCTGCGGGCTACGACTCGATGGTCGTGCGCGACAATACGGGGTGGACGGCCCTCATGCCGCTACGGGCCGCGACTTCGGCCACCGGCGCATATATCGACATTGAGGCGAACAAAGTACGGGCCGCAGTTGCAGCGGCCTGCGGCGCGACAGGCGCCACCGCCGGGGCCGCGCACGCCGATGCGCCCGCGGACGCCCCTGTGCCGCGCGCCTGCCCGGAGCGGCAGGCCACCGTTGTCGTCCTCGACCTCAAGAATGCCGCGGACGAGTTGTACTCCACTTATCTCGCGCAGGTCGTGAAGCTCTCTGCCTACGGGCTCGCAGCCATCGTCGTGCTCCTGCTGATCGCATTGCGCTCACCGGTGCGCATGCTGCGCGTTGTCACGCCTTTGGCGCTCGCCGTGCTCATCGTCGCCGGAGGACTGGCCGTCCTGGGCCACCAGCTGACGATCTTGCACGTGATCGGAATGCTGCTGATCGTCGCCGTAGGATCGAACTACGCGCTGTTCTTCGACCGGCGCGCTACCGACAAACAGCGCGACGCGGTGCCCTTGACGCTGGCCTCTCTCGTTATTGCCAACGCCGCAACCGTTGTCGGCTTCGGCGTACTCGCATCCTCCTCGGTACCGATTCTGGCTGCTCTGGGCTCGACGGTGGCTCCGGGCGCGTTGCTGGCGCTCGTGTTCTCCGCTTTGCTCGCGGAACGCCTGCCCGTTACCCCGGGAGGCTCCTGATGCGCACCCGAGCGGAGCCGGCCCAGGAAGGCGCAATGGCCGCGACGCACGCCGTGCTGCTGCCGGCTGCTTATACGGGTCCCGATGACTTCATCGAGGCGGGGTTTGCGACGGCGGCCCGCGAGCGCGCGCTGTCGCTGGATCTTGCCTTCGTGGATCTCAATCTCACGCACCTCACAGATCGGACGCTGCTGCGGCGACTGCGTCACGAAATCATCCTTCCGGCTCGTGCCATCGGCGAGCGGACGATCTGGCTCTGCGGCATCTCGCTCGGAGGCTTCGTCGCCCTCGCCTACGCAGAGCGCTATCCCGAGGAGATCGATGGGGTATGCGTGCTGGCACCCTACCTCGGGAATCGAATCGTCACGGGCGAAATTGCGGCCGCGGGCGGAGTCGGCAGCTGGGAGCCCGGCGAGCTTGCCGCGGACGACGACGAGCGGCACATCTGGCGCTTCATCAAGACACTCGGGGCGCCCGCTCGCGCCTCGAACCCCCTGCCTGTGCACCTGGGCTTCGGCAGCGAGGACCGATTTGCAGACAGCCACCGTATGATGGCCGCAGCGCTGCAGCCTGAGATGGTGGATGTGCAGCCGGGGGGCCACGACTGGCCCGTATGGCGTCAACTCTGGGAGAATTTCCTGGACGCGCGCCTCGTAACGGCACGCTCAACGCGAGCAGGACTGCAATCGTCTGCCTGAAACGACCGTGGCATTGAATCTCGAACATACGCCGAAGCGCTGGAAGCCCTCGCCGCTCCTGGGAGCCTCCGCGCTCGTCCATGCGGGTGCCGCCGCGTGCGTGCTTGTGCGCCCCCAGTCATGGCCGTGGATGCTCGGCGCTGTTGTCGCGAATCATCTTCTGCTCACGGGCGCTGGACTGTGGCCGCGCAGCAAGCTCCTCGGTCCGAACTGGACATCGCTCCCACCGGATGCGGCACGAGGAAGCGTCGCCCTGACGATCGACGACGGTCCGGATCCTGAAGTGACGCCACGCGTGCTCGACTTGCTCGATGAGCACGGCGCGAAGGCAACCTTCTTTTGCATCGGTGAGCGAGTCGCTCGCTACCCGGAACTGGCTCGCGAAGTATCCCGGCGCGGTCATGCAATCGAGAATCACACGCAGCGCCATCTGCACCGTTTCTCGCTTCTCGGCCCTCGCGCGATCGCCGATGAGATCGAGCGCGCGCAGCATGAGATCGGTCGCGTAACCGGTCAGCGCCCCGGATTCTTCAGACCCCCGGCCGGCCTGCGTAACCCGTTTCTCGATCCGGTTCTGACGCGCCTGGAGCTGAAGCTCGCGAGCTGGACACGACGCGGTTTCGACACGTTGAGTCGCGAGCCCCGCACAGTGCTCGAAAAGCTGACGCGCGGCCTCAAAGGCGGCGACATCCTCCTGCTGCACGATGGGCACGCGGGCCGGTCCCGCTCCGGGTCGCTGCTGATTCTGGAAGTGTTGCCACGGCTCCTGTCCGAATTGTCCACGGCGAAACTCACGCCTGTGACGCTGCGGGCGGCTCGAGCATGAAGCCACTCGCACTCACCCACTTCACCGCGACGAGTTGTCTGGGTCGCGGTCTCGCGGCGACACTCGATGCTCTGCAGGGGCAACGCTCGGGACTGGAGCCCTGCACGTTCGAGACCGTCGACTTGCCGACCTATGCCGGCGAGGTCGCGGGAGTCGACACGGTGGCGCTGCCGGATCCGCTACGCGAATACGGCTGCCGCAACAACAGACTGGCCTGGTTGGGACTGGCTCAGGACGGATTCACGCAGGCCGTGCTGGAGAGCGTCCAGCGCTGGGGCCGGCGGCGCGTCGGGGTGTTCCTGGGCACCAGCACTTCCGGAATTCTGCAGGCCGAGCTCGCCTACCGGCGACGAGACTCGGTCACGGGCGCGCTACCCGAAGACTTCGACTACCGGATGACGCAGAACTCCTTCTCGGTGGGCGAATTCGTTCGCCGGGCGCTCGATCTCGACGGGCCGGCCGCCGTTGTGTGTTCTGCGTGCTCATCGAGCGCAAAGGTATTCGGCACCGCACGCCGGATGATTGAGGCAGACATGATAGATGCGGCCGTCGTCGGCGGCATCGATTCTCTGTGCCTCACCACGCTCTACGGATTTCACGCTCTGCAGTTGACCTCCGCCGGTCCGTGTCGTCCGTTCGATGTCGAGCGCGACGGCATCTCCATCGGAGAAGGAGCCGCGTTCGCGCTGTTGGAACGGCCGACCTCTGCCGTTGGCGTGAACGCCATCCGCTTGCTGGGCATCGGCGAGTCGAGTGACGCGTACCACATGTCGTCTCCGCACCCCGAAGGGGCCGGCGCCCGCGCCGCAATGATGCATGCGCTGCAAAGCGCAGGATTGCAGCCGAGCGGCATCGACTACATCAATTTGCACGGCACGGGCACTCAGAGCAACGACAGTTCCGAGAGTCGCGCCGTCGGCAATGTCTTCGGCGCAAATACGCCGGCAAGCTCCACAAAGGGAGCCACCGGGCATGCGCTCGGCGCGGCAGGCGCTCTGGAAGCCGTCATCTGCGCGTTGGCGCTACAAAACGAGTTCATGCCTGGCGGCGTCAACACCGTGACCGTCGATCCGGCGCTCGAGGTTCGCTATCTGTGTGAAAACCGCCCGGGTCGCGTGACCCGCGTCATCAGCAACTCGTTCGGCTTTGGCGGCACCAACTGCAGCCTCATCTTCGGCCGTCACGACAGCAGCCGCCCATGAGTCCATTGACCGCGTACGTCGAGGGCATCGGCCTGCTCGGCCCGGGTCTGAGCGATTGGTCCGCCGCCGCCTCCGTGCTGACGGGCGAGTCGAGCTACGAGGCGCGCCCGACAGTCCTCCCCACACCCGATTCCCTGCCCCCAGCTGAACGGCGCAGGACCGGACGAGTCGTCAAGCTGGCACTGGCGGTCGGTCTCGAGGCCACTTCGCGGGCAGCGGTGCACCCGTCACACCTGCCGACGGTGTTCTCCTCCTCCGGATCCGACGGTCAGGTTTGTCACGAAATCTGCCAGGCGCTCGCCTCTTCCGATCGCCAGCTCTCGCCGACTCGATTTCACAACTCGGTGCACAACGTTGCGGCGGGTTACTGGAGCATCGCGAACGGCGCGCGGGCGCCCTCGAACGCGCTTTGCGCTTTCGATGCCAGTTTTGCCGTGGGGCTGCTGGAGGCTCTGTGCCAGGTGACGGTCGACCGCACCGCGTGCCTGCTCATCGCCTACGACTCGGAATATCCCGAGCCCCTGTTCGCGAAACGCCCCATCCCGGATGCCTTCGGCGTCGCCCTGCTGCTGTCTCCCGAGGCACGGCCGGGGTCGCTCGCTCGCATCGCCGCATCCCTCACCGAATCTCCGGCGGATCGCCTCGCGCAACCCCTGGAGGCACTGCGTCTGGCCATCCCTGCCGCACGCTCCCTGCCCCTTCTGCAAACCTTCGCGCAGCGCAAAGCGCAACGGGTCGTCCTCGATTACCTGGACGGACCGCAGGTCGCCGTCGAGAGCGCTCCATGCGTCTAGACCATGGCTGGATACAGCAGCACATCCCGCACGCGGGCAGGATGTGCCTGCTCGATGAGGTGCTGGAGTGGGATGCGCAGCGAATCCTCTGCCGAAGCTCCTCGCATCGCTCACCGGACAATCCGCTGCGAGCCCATGGGCGGCTTGGTGCTGCCTGCGGAATCGAATATGCGGCTCAGTCGATGGCGGTACACGGAGTGCTCGCGGCGGCCGAGGGCGCCGGCGCGGCGCCGCGTGATGCGGCCACTGCTGGCTCCGCCACGCCGCGCAGTGCGGGAGCAAGTTCCGTGGGCTACCTCGCTAGCGTTCGCGCCGTCACGCTGTTCATCCAACGCCTGGACGACCTTGCGTCCGACCTCGTCGCGACGGCAACCCGCATCAGCGGTGACAACACCATGGTGTTGTACGCGTTTAACATCGCTGCCGCGGACCAAACGCTGTTGAGCGGGCGCGCAACGATAATATTCGACATCGGCAGCGTCTCTACGAGACACTCGACTTCCACATGACCCACTCCTCCGCAAAACGCGCACTCGTCACCGGAGGCAGCGGCGAAATCGGCTCAGCGATCTGTCGCCGGCTGTCGCATGACGGGCACCACGTTTACGTGCACGCGCGCCGCGGGTTGGATGCCGCGGAAAAACTGGTCGCGGAATTGATCGCAGCCGGCGGAAGCGCCCAGGCCTTGGGCTTCGACATCACCAATTCGATAGAAACCGAGCGTGTGCTGGAGTCCGCCCTCCAGGCCGGGCCGATCCAGATACTCGTGAACAATGCGGGCATCCACGACGATGCGCCATTTCCGGGAATGACCTCGGATCAGTGGCACAGCGTGGTGGATGTCTCGGTCAACGGTTTCTTCAACGTGACGCGGCCGTTGATCATGCCCATGATCCGCACCCGCTGGGGCCGCATCGTCAACACCTCCTCGATCTCCTCTCTGATCGGCAATCGCGGTCAGGTGAACTACGCAGCCTCCAAAGGCGCCCTCAACGGAGCCACCAAGGCCTTGGCCCTCGAAGTGGCCAGCCGCGGCATCACGGTGAACGCGATCGCGCCCGGAATCATCTCGACGGCGATGAGTGAGAAGAGCTTCGATGCCGAGACGATCGCACGCCTCGTCCCCATGAAGCGCGCCGGCACGCCGGAAGAGGTCGCAGGCCTGGTGGCGTATCTGGTCTCGGAGGAAGCCGGCTACCTCACCTCGCAGGTCATCTCGATCAGCGGAGGCATGGTCTGAGCCTCAGGGCCCCCAGAGGCCGACGAGTATCTGGTGGTCGGACACAAAGTAGAGGCCCGCGGCCGTCGCGAGCAAGAGCACGAACAACGTGCACAGGGTGATGCTGAACCACTTGCTGACGCTCTGCATGGTCTTATCCGCCTTCCTGTCGCCATGGGGCGATATCAGGAGAAGCGAAAAACGCCGGCAAAACCGGTCACGCGGGCAGTCGCGCGCTTTACTTAATCCGCTTTCGGCGGCGGCGAGCCCGCTGCGGCTACGCTCACGCGATTACGGCCCGCACGTTTGGCCACGTACAAGGCTGCGTCTGCCCTCTCGACGAGCGATTCCAGGGTGTCGTTCGGTTGTGAATCCGCGACCCCCACCGACAGGGTTACGTTGCCCACGTATTCGTTGCGATCGATGCGCCGAATGCTCACCTTCGAGATCGCTTGGCGAATCTTCTCGGCGAGCGCGGCCGCTCCCTGCACCGTGGTCTCCGGCAGAAGGATTGCAAACTCCTCGCCTCCCATGCGCGCGGCCACGTCCTGACCTTTGATGCAAGCGCGCATGACCTGCGCCACGGCCCGCAGCACCTTATCGCCCAGCAGATGACCGTGTGTATCGTTAATCGTCTTGAAGTTGTCGATATCGGCGAGCAGCAGGGCGCACCCACCCGGAATTCCACCGACTTCCGTGATCGAGCGCTCCAGCCCGCGCCGGTTGTTCAACCCCGTCAGCGGATCCAGGAGCGCCTCGGTCTGGGCCTGCTCCAGGCGTTGCGTGAGGGTCTGCACCTCCTGAGTGCTGCGCTTGAGCTGCTCCGACAGCTCCGAGGTGACCAGGCACATGTGCTGCGTGTCAGCCAGCAACTCACTGACCACGTCGCGGACCATCTCCAATCCGACCGCCTGCTGTCGCAGCCGCGCCGTATGGCTCTCGAGCGCCTGGTTGAAATGCGTCGCATGCGCGCCCGCGCTTTCCGTAGCGTGCGTGGTTTCCTCGAGCAGAAAGCGTAGGCGATCGCGGATCCGTTCGAACGCGTCAGCGTCTCGCGTCAGGATGTACTGCGCGTGCATTCGCCATACATCGGCATCCGTCAACGGCGTCCCGAGCGTCATGCGCTCGTCGAGGACCTTCGTGAGAGTCGGATTGATTCCCGCGACGTGCTCATACCAGAGCGCGTAGCTCGGGGGATGGAAGGCTGCCTCCTGCTTCGCCATGAACGTGAGTGCCGTGCGGAGAATCTCGGCACTTTCTTGCTTGTTTTGCTGATAACGCATATCGCAGGCCGGTCCGGTAGACGGGTCGATTATAGACGCGGCTTTCCCCGCGCGCGCGGTGTGGGATGTACCCGCTTGCGCTAAGATCCGCCTTAGGAAAATCCCTGAATGACCTCTGCCAGCCGTCGGAGTTTCACCAAGGCGGCACTCGAGACCACCGCAGGTGTGTCCGTGTGCTGCGCTGCCGCCAGCGGCCCCGAGGGCGCAGTGCTTGTCGGCTGGCTGCCGGGCGGCTACGGCCCGCTGCCCCCGCAAGCGCTTCTGGACAAGGCTCGATGTACTTCGCGATCTGCGAGTGACGCAATTTACTAATATATCAGCGCCTTGGGAGACACAGATGCAGTACCGTCAATGGCTCGGAACCCTGGTCGCACTCCTCATCGTGTTGTGTGGCATGAGCCCAGCCGGCGCGGCTCCACTGGAGGTCCAGGTCCTACAGACGGGACCGGGGAGCCTGTACGCCAGCATCACTCTCATCAAAGGCGAAAAGCACGCGGTGCTCGTCGATGCGCCCTTCACGCGCGCCGACGCGTACCGAATCGTTGCCGCGGTACTGGAAAGCGGCAAGACACTCGACGCGATCTTCGTGACTCACGATCATCCGGATCACTTCTTCAGTGTCGAAGTGCTCACCGATGCGTTTCCGGACGCCCGCGTCGTCGCTCACCCCCAGGTGGTCGACGACATCTGGAAGTCGCTGCCACTGAAGATCAAACGTTGGGGCCCCCTGCTCGGCAACAACGGACCGCGCCATCCGATCGCGCCGACCGCCCTGGCCGGAAACTCGTTCGAGCTCGAAGGTCATCGACTCGAAGTTCTCGGGCCCATGCAGGGCGATCACGTTCACGCCACGGCACTCTGGATACCGGATGCCAAGACTCTGGTGGCCGGAGACCTGCTGTTCAACGAAATCCATCTTTGGCTGGGTGAGGGGCTGGCGCCGGCTCGTCAGGCGTGGGCGAAATCGGTCGAGCAACTGGCCTCTCTGGGTGCCACGCGCGTCGTCGCAGGGCACAAGAAGCCAGGCCTCCCGGACGACACGAGCTCGATCGCCTACACGCGCCGCTACCTGCAGGTCTTCGACCAGTCCGTCCACTCGTCGAAAGACTCTGCGCAGCTGCGCGAGAAGATCCATGTCGCATTCCCCAACACCATAGACGTGCTCGACGATTTCATTCTCGGCAATTCGTCGCAGGTCGCGATGGGCGAGATGCCGCCCTGGCGGGAATAGCGTCCGGGTCCGGCTGCGGCTAAGTCGAACGGGGCGCGCCGCCTCTCGGCCGACGGCCGGTGCGTGCTTTCGCACGCTCCTTCGACGCGCTGCCCACTCGGCTCCTGGGTACCAGTAGAGGCGATTTAACCCCAACGAACGCCGCCGAGCCCTTCATCGAGGGATTCATGCCGAGCTCGGCCGCCGCCGCCAGAACCTCCTCGTCGGTGGCCCCAATCAGCTCGCGCTCCAACGCCGTCAACAGACTCTCGAGCGATACGTCGGGTTTCTTCATACCGGCATCAACCTCAGGCCCTCGCGGAGGCCGCATTCGCCTCCGCGTTGAATCATAGTCGGTCTTTGACATGCCACAGGCCGTGCAGATCTCTTCGGGCGTGCGCTCTTCGGCCAGCCCGGTGATGATCTGGCGGGCCTGCGGATCGTCGGAGAACAGGCTGTAGACGATCGCTATTTCCTGCATCGCAGCGAGGCCGCGTTCCAGCGGCGGCCTGGGATCCAATGCGTCGACCTCCGCGCCTGAGGACTCCACCTCGGCGAGCAGCTTCGGCCGCTGCCGGGCCTCCCGGCGCACCCGACGCCAGTGCTCCGCCTTGATGCTTCGCATGACGCCGCCAAGAAACGGCAACATGGGCAGACCTTCGGGTCGGTGCCGGGACCCATCGAGCACCCGGGCGAACGTTTCCTGCAGCAAGTCGCTCCAGCTCACATCGGGCGGCAGTTGACGCGAGTGCAAACGCGCAATGGCCTTCAGGCGCAGCAGATCGGTCTCCGACACAAGTTGCCGGGCCAGCGCCCGCTCCGCCGGCGTCTTCTCGTAGATGAGCTCGAAATGCTGCAGCGGGTGCATAGAGAGTTATGCGCACGGACGCGCCCGGCGCGGACAGCCCCAAAAAAAATATTTTAACCCTGTCCGAGGACGGGCATCGGCAGCGCATACCCCTGGCATGCCTCGATTCCCCTCACTCTCGGAAAAACGCGATCTGCGACCCACGCAGACCGCACTCGCTCTGGAGCTGGTCACCGAGATGGACTTGCTGCGCCTCAAAGCGGTCGCGCGGCTATACGCACGCGGACTGCCGCCCGATGTGAGCTGGGACGATCTGCTCCAGGAGGCGTTTACGCGCATTCTTGTGGGCACGCGTCGACGCCCGGAAGCAGTCAACATGTTGGCGTTCGTGTCCGGGGTGATGCTCAGCCTCAGAAGCGAGCACCGGCGGCGGGCGTTGCAGGGACTCGACAAGGATGAACAACTGGCGCTCCAGCGGCTCGAAGAGGCGGCGCTTGCCGATCCGGCGCCCGGGCCGGAGCGACTGTTGAGCGGGCAGCAGGAGTTGACGACGATCCTGCGGCTCTTCGCAGGGGACGAGCGCGCGCAGCAGATCCTTTTGGGCCTAGGCGATGGACTCACTGCCGAGCAGATCCGGGCCGCCGCCGGCATGTCCAGGACCGACTACGACTCGACACGCAAGCGCATGCGGCGCTGTCTGCTGCGCGAGGGGCTCACATGCGAAAGAGACTGAAGGCGCCGGCCGAAAAAATGGCGCTGGACCGCATTCTGGATGCCTTGAAGCAGGAACTCATCGAGGCCTCCGATGAGGAGATCTACCAGGCGGCGGTCGAGCTGGGGATGAACCTCAACATGCAGGAGTCCGCGGCGTTCGCCGGCCTCACCTACCCCTCCCGGCCGCAGCTGTCGGACTTCTTTGAGCTGGAGGCGTGCAGATACCTGCAGCCTCCAGACGGCGCGAGCAACGAAGTCACGCGACCACGGCACGCGCGAACCACGCGGCAGAGCGCGCGCACGAAATCGCGGCGCAGACCCCGACACCTGAAGGGATACTGAGGCCGACGCGATCCCTCCCCAATTCCTAGACGAGTCGAGACTCCGCGGCTACAAACGGATACACATGTCCTCTGTTGTCTATATACTTCAGCAACACATCCATAGCCAACTCGGACGGCTTTGTGCCCGAGAAAACCATGAACCCCGTACCTGTCGAGCACATCACACGCTCGATCCTCGTTTTACGGGGATACAGAGTACTGTTGGATACCGAGCTCGCTGCGCTGTACGGAGTCAGCACTAAGCGTTTCAACGAGCAGGTTCGTCGCAACTGCGACCGTTTCCCCTCCGACTTCATGTTCCAGCTGTCGGCGGAAGAGTTCGAGTCTTTAAGGTCGCAAAATGCGACCTTAAAGAACGGGCGCGGAAAGCACCGCAAGTACGTGCCCTACGCATTCACAGAACACGGTGCGGTTATGGCGGCGACGATCCTCAACAGCCCCGCTGCGATACAGATGAGCGTATACGTCGTGCGTGCGTTCGTGCGACTGCGCCAATTGCTCAGCGCAAACCGAGAACTGGCCGCACGCTTCTCCGAGCTCGAAACGCGGCTGACCAAGAAGCTGCTCCAACACGATGAGTCGATTGCCGAGATCCTCTCTGCGATTCGACGACTCATGGACACCGGAAAACGCAAAGTTCGACCGATCGGTTTCACGGCGGATCTGGATGAACGTCACCAGTAACACGCTTCTGCGCCTCTATCAGGCACTACCACCGTCACAGGGGGAAACCGGCAAGCCTGCGTGCCCGCCTTCACAGCCACAATGCAACCGGAGCGCGCAACTAAGCAACGCGCGCCTCACCGCCCCCCAGGCCCCGGCCCCGGCGGCGCCTTCTTCAACGCATTCGCCCGATCGATCACGTAAGCGCGGATCGACTGCGCCTGCTCCTCCGTGATGCGGCTCTTGAAGGAAGCCATCCCGGAGCTCTGCAGCGCGCCATTGAGCACGATCGCATCGAACGCCTGGGCGCTGTTGAGCGCCGGCGAATAACGCAGGTCGGGGAACAAAGCGCGATTCGCGTACTGCGTGTCGTGGCACATGGCGCAGTGGCTGTTGAATTGCTGATGTCCCGTCTCGATGACCTCGGCGGAAGCCGTCGAAGCGGGAGGATTCAGGACGGGCTCCGGCGGCGGCGGAGGCGCGGGAGGCAACTTGACCGTGCCGCCAAGCCTGAGAACCAACAGCCGCGACTGATTGCTCGTTCCGTAACGGGCCAGGCCGTAGCCGACCTCCTCCGCGAGATATTGCTGTCCGTCGATCTCAAACGCGGAAGGTGCGGCGACGACACCGGTCTGCGCCTCCATCGACCAAAGCTCCTGGCCATCGGTGGCGCGATAGGCCACCAATCGGCCCTTGGTCGTCCCCTGGAAAACCAGACCGCCTGCGGTGGAGAGCGTGCCCGCACCTATGTTTCCCAGCACGCCGGTGCGCCACACCTGTTTGTTCTGTACGGGGTCCCAGGCGACCAGTTGCGACTGCCCGCTGCGTGGGGCTTTCGCACGCATCTCGTCGCTCACCTGATCCGGAGGCGGAAATGAGATTCCCGTGTTGGAGCTCATCGGCTGGAAGGTGAAGGTTTTGGCGTTGGCCATGATGCCGCCGGTCTCGACCGCCGAGAAATACACCAGGCCGGTCTGAGGATTGAACGAGAACGGGTGCCAGGAGTGTGCGCCCTGGCCGCCGGGCTGGATGAGTGCGGCTTTGCCCGTCTCGTCGTAACGCGTCGCGGGATTGGGCGCCGGCCGGCCGGTCTTCGGGTCGATGCCGGTCGTCCAGTTTGCCGGCACATACGGCTTGGCAGAAATCACCTTGCCGCTCTTGGCATCGAGCACGTAGAAGAAACCGTCCTTGGAGGCCTGCATGAGCACGTGGCGCGAGCGACCGTCGATCTTGATGTCCGCTGTCATGAGCGGAGAGGTGGCATC
>Ga0207707_10001760_pt1 | contig 19882 bp, 18 predicted proteins | sample KBSC83BmetaG_FD_184336 | JGI IMG/M metagenome (GOLD analysis project Ga0207707, IMG submission 184336) | Corn rhizosphere microbial communities from Kellogg Biological Station, Michigan, USA - KBS C8-3B metaG (SPAdes) (version 2) | ecosystem: Host-associated > Plants > Roots > Rhizosphere ...
AACGCTTGAGCCTTACGTGTAGGCCACTATTGACCTTATGCGTTCCACCCACCAATATGGGCGTCCGCGAGCGGGTCAATCGTGTGACGGAGAGTGGATGGCACAGATGGACCCAACTGCAACGAGGCCAGCTTCAGCATCGGATAGGTTCAGCGACTACGGGTCCTTCGCGCCGCCACTGAAGCCTACCCTAACTCCAGCGAACGACACCGTAACCACCCGGCCGCCAGCCGCCGTGCGCTCCAGTCCCGCCGCTTCTCTCCTTCGAGCTCTCGAGCTCGCCGCTGATCACACCTCGACGAGCATCGCGCATGGGACGAAGCAAACGCGCCTCGAAGTTCGCGAGCGCCTCAATGAGGTGATTGCCTGGCTCACCCAGAGTCTGGACAATCCGACTGATAACTCCGCGCCCGTTCCACCAGTCATCGCTCGCGAGTACGTGTCCACCTTGAGAGCGAATTTCCTGACCGAGCTGGTCAACGGATACGATCTCAACGCCCAGGAAGTCGTTCGCACGCTGCTCAAGCTGGATGAAGCCGAAGAGGCCTGGCGGCGCACCGATCGCGGAAGGTTCATCGCCCGACTTACCGGCGCCGATTGCGCGGACGCTGTCGTCGCCATCGCCCACGACATTCGCTCGCCTCTCGGCTCGATTCTCCTGCTGGTGGATGCTCTGCGTCGCGCCGAGAGAGCAACACCCAACCCAATCCGGGACAGACAGCTCGGTCTCATTTACGGCGCCGCATTCGGACTTAGCACCACGGTCTCGAATCTCATTTCCGCCGCGCGCGGCGACGGGCTGGTTCAGGGCCAGCCGATGCCGTTCTCGATCAGCGAGACGATGCACGCTGTGAGCTCGATCGTGCAGCCCATGTGCGAAGAGAAAGGCATTCCACTGGGGATCGAGTTCCCCGACAACGACGCACGCGTCGGTCATCAGTCGGCGATCCAGCAGGCGTTGCTGAATCTTACGTCCAATGGATTGAGATATACTGACGCGGGTTCCGTCGCCATGGGCGCGTCGGAGATCTCCGCGGACCACGTTGAATTCTGGGTCGAAGATACCGGCCCGGGAATACCCGACGAGGTTTTGGAGCGCCTTTGTTACGGCTTCCCCCCCGAGGGTGTGAAGCTGCGCTTTTCAAGCGCCGGGTTGGGACTCGCCATCGTGCGCACGCTCGTCGAAGCCATGGGCAGCTCGCTCGCCGTCGACAGCGATAGCGAAGGCACGAGATTCTCGTTTGTCCTCGCGCTGCCGATAATCCGCTAACCGCTTCTCTCCCAAGAACTTAATGCTCTGAGCGGTGGTGCTCTTTCCACGCCTGGCTGGTGGCGCGGAAGTAACCCTGCTGCGACTCGGTCGTCTGCAGAATAGACCCTGCTCTCCCGCACGCTTCCTCCGGGGCGCATGCGGGTCGGCACCTCCGAAAACCGGCAAACCCACCGAAAGGTGGCGACGCAAAGCTACGGGCTAAAGCGCGATCTGCGCCAAGTCAGTCGGGCTACCGAAGAGGAGGCTGGATGCAAGTGTCCGTTGAACGCCCCCCGCTCGCGTTGATTGCGTGCAGCGATGACTGGATGAGCAGAGCCCTGGAAAGCGTCTTCCAGCAACACGGCTACGTCTCCGCCCACACCCGCTCGGGCGCACAGACCCTCGAGCTCGCGCGACTCTCAAATCACGATCTGCTCGTAGTCGATGAATCGCTGCTCGACATCGACGCCGTCGAAATATGCCGGCGAATTCGCGACGGCTCGCAGTTCGATCATTCGGTTCCGGTCGTCGTCACATCGCCAACCCCGGGCAATCCCCGCGCTCGTCTTGCCGCATTCGCGGCGGGCGCATGGGAGTATTGCAGTCACCCGGTCGATCTCGAGCCGGTCTTCGTGAAGCTGCAGACTTTCCTCCGGGCACGCACCGAGATCGCGCTGGCGCGCGCTCAGGACTTCGTCGATCCGACCACTGGCCTTTACACGACCTTCGGACTCCGACAGCTGGCCGGAAAGCTTGGGGCACGCGCCTTACGCAAACACGAGCCTTTCGCGTGCGTTGCGTTCGCGCCGCAGGTGCACGATCGGGAGATCGGCTCGAGCATGCTGTGGAAAGAAAGCCCAACCGGTTTCGCGGATGTGGCTCACGTTTTCCGCGAGCAGAGCCGGCAGTCGGATGTCGTCGGCCTCGTCGGTGAGGCGAGACTTGCGATCCTCGCGCCGGACACCGATGCGGAAGGTGCGCGGCTCCTGGTCGCACGCCTCCAGCGCGAGCTGGATCGCGCGACCAAGAACAAGACCATCGCCGGTCAGGTTCGCCTGCGCGCCGGGTATTCGGCGGTCACGGATCTCGCGGAATCAAACGTCAACGTCGCCGAGCTGGTGCACCGCGCCGAGAGCGCGCTCGACCACGCTCCTCTTCAGGGCGAAGCCGGAACTTTGGTGAGCTTCGACGACTTGCCGATATTCTAGCAAAGTGAGGGTTCTACAAACGAAAAGACCAGCTCGATTTTCGAGCCGGTCTTTTTTTTCGTGGATCGGATATGGAGCGTACAGGGATCGAACCTGCGACCTCCTGGTTGCAAACCAGGCGCTCTCCCAGCTGAGCTAACGCCCCGCAGTCCGAAATATAAAGTGCAACTCCTTCAGGATACTACTCGCAAGACGACCAGCGGGAGATCTTGGGCGGGATGCGACGCAGTTCATCCAACCGTGCTCGGAGCAGCCAGCTGCTCCGCGCATAGCTATTAGCTGGTAGTCTTCTTTGGCAGTTAGGAACTTCGCCCGCGGCCGCAACCGTGTCGCCGCCGGCCGCTCGCCGGCAGTCTCCGTTGCCGTTCCTATTCGTGCGCCGGCAACGGCTCCATCGTGTGTGGATTCACGGGTACCTGCACTTCGTCACGGTATGGGGAGGTCATCAACAGCACGCGCACCCGCGGAAATGCGTCCATGAAAGCCAGGTAGCAGAATCCCCACAATCCAAGCATTCCGGCGGTGACGCCCAGCTCCCAGATGCCGAGCGGAATGTGCGCAACGGGTCCGTAGATTGACGGATAAATCTCGATGTAGCGATGAATCCATAGCCCTACGACAGTGGATGCCGCGAAAAGGAACATCGTTGGGAGATAGACTTTCGCCGCGCGAGAGAGCAGCCCGAAGAACGGCAGCACGAACATCAGCGTCACGCCGGTCACCGTGGGAACCAGCCAACCCGCGATCAGCCGCAGCCGCATCCAGTGTGTCTCCTCGCCCATGTTGCCGTACCAGATGACGAGGTATTGGCCGAAGGTCAGGTAGCCCCAGAATGCAGTGAACGCAAAGCAAAGCTTGCCAAGGTCGTGAAAGTGCTTCTCCTGAATCAGGTCGTACCGTCCGAGGTAACGCCGCCAGGCCATCACTATCAATGTCCAGCTCGCGATCGCCGCGACCCAGCCGCCCATGAAGAACCACCAGCCGTACATGGTGCTCTGGAAGTGCGGATCCATCGACATCGACAGATCCCACGACAAAAGGATCCAGCCAAACGCAAAAGCGAAAGCGAGAAATACGGCGATCCTGCCCTGAATGGAGTGCGTCGAGTGCAGCTCACGACGCTCGTCGCGGAACCCGCGACGCATCCGCTCGCGTAACCCCCGCGCCCAGTTTGCGCCGCCCTCCGGCAGGATTCCGACGTCGAGGCGGACCGACAGATAAACGAACCAGACACTGAGCACTGTGATCAACAGAAAAACGATGCTCACCCGGCTCAGGAAAAACGCCGGCGCCAGCCAGATCCGCTTCTCGGGAATCTCCGACGGCGTGTTGGACCACCAGAAGACGTGGTGCCGGCCGACGAAGATGATCAGCAGCAGGATCACCAGGGCGACTGGAAGAAATGCGGTGTAGCCCTCGAGGAACCGAATGATCGGACGAGACCACCGGGCTGTCGTAATCCGCTGCGCCGCTACAAACATCGCTCCCGCCGACGAGATCGAGGCAAAGTAAAGCCAGTTCACGAGGAGCGCCTGCCAAACCCGATCCGGATTGACGAAAAGGCCGATGACGAAGACGATCAGGCCGATCGCGGCGAGGACGATCGACAGCGTCGTGAGAAGCCGCGGAGTCGGTCTGTCGATTCCGACCAGCACTTCATCGCGGCTCGGTGCATGGGCTCCGTGATGTGAGCTCATCTCGTCGTCCCCGAGCGTACGCTGTCGTTTTTCGCGCGCGCGGAATCGGCGCGAGACCTCGCCGCGCTGTCCGCGAGGGGCGCCGCCGGCGGGAGCCCTTGCGGTGTGGCCGCGCCCGCACCCTGCGCGGCCGGAGCGGCGCCGCTCAGATCGCTGCGCGAGTTGAAGTAGGGAGCCGGCCGGGTCGGTCCCATTTCAGTCGCGCCTGGAACTTTGTCCCCAGTGACTCCCGGCGCTGCGAGCGGGCCAATCGGAACCGTCTTGCCGTTCACTCCCTGAAGTGCCCGCACATAGTTCACCACATCCCAGCGATCCATCTCTTCGATGCGGTTATATGGCGGCATTAGACCGCGACCATTCCGAATCATGCCGAAGATGTAGCCGTCGGTCCGTGCCTTGGTGATGTCCATGGTGAGATTGATGCCCGGCATGCCGAACTTGGTCGCCGGTCCGTCGCCCATCGCCCGATCACCGTGACAGACGGCGCAATTGATCTGGAAATACTTTCTGCCGTTGGCGAGCGAGGAGTCGGTCGGCGGTGTCGGATTGCGCAGTGATGCCATCGAGTCGATTGTCGCGGGAAATGCGCCGTAGGAAACCTGAAATCCGGCGACCGCCGTACCGACGGTCGGAACCGACATCTGCGGATTGCCCCTCGATGGAGTCAGTGAATCGCGCACCGGTTCCCAGGTCCAGATCGATGGCTGGCGCTTGAAGTCGGTGAACCACTCACACGCGGTGAGCAGCAACGGAAGCACGAGAGCGAGGGTGCGGAGTCTAGCGCTCACGTCGCACCTCCACTGCGCCGTGCTCCCGCAGCAGGGATTCGGCAGAGCCGGCCTGGTCAGGCGCACACTCGACCCACACTCCGTACTCTCCGTGACTGAAGCGCGGATCGTAACCAACCATCATGGTGAGACGCGGAATCCTCGCGTGGATGAACAGACCTGCCACCGTCGAGAGCGCGCCGATCAACACCATGACCTCGAAACCGAAGATGGTATACGGCACCCACGATGCGATGGGCTTTCCTCCGACCACGAGAGGCCAGTAGTCGGACGCCCAGATGGCGATCCAATAGCCGAAAGTGACGCCGCACAATCCGCCGATCAGGGTGTAGCGACGGACGGGGCTCGGAGGCGGCTCAATGGCTTCCTCGAGCTCGTGACGAGGCGTGGGCGTGAAGACGCGAATCGCGCCGACGCGCTTTCCTTTGAGCGCTTCGATCGCGCTCACTGCGGCATCCAGCTCCCGGAACGCTCCGAGTACGCCACGCATCAGGCGAACTCCCCCGGCGTGTCAGCCTCATATTCGAAATGCCGGCCGGCCGGATCCACGCCATGCGGATGCCCCGTTCTCAGTCGCGGCGGAACGATCTCCTTGACCTCGGAAATCGCGATCACCGGCAGCTGCTTGATGAAGAGCATAAACCACATCGAGAACCAGCCGAAGCTGCCGCAGAGAATCGCGATGTCGACCCAGGTTGGTCGATAGCCCGTCCACTGCCACGGCTCGAACTCGTGCGACAGCGAAGGCACGATGATCACGAAGCGCTCGAACCACATCCCGATGTTGATCGTAAACGAGATGATGAAGAGCCACGCCGGGTTCCGCCGCAGCTTCTGCACGAAGAGCGACAGCGGCAGCACCATGTTGCAGGTGTAGAGAATCGCCGAACCCCACCACCACTGGCCCCAGATGCGGTTGGCGAAGAAGGCCTTCTCGAACTCATTCCCGCTGAACCACGCCACGAACCACTCGGTCATGTAGGCGCAGCCGACGCAAAGCGAAGTGAAGAGCGCGAGCTTCGCTGCCGCATCGAGATGGTTGATCGTCACGTAATGCTTGAACCCGAACCACTTCCTCAGCGGAATGATGATGGTGAACACCATTCCGATACCCGAGAAAATGGCACCGGCGACAAAGTAGGGCGGGAAGATCGTCGTGTGCCAGCCGGGTGTCAGGGCCATCGCAAAGTCGAACGACACGACCGAGTGCACCGAAAGCACCAGCGGCGTAGAGAACGCCGCCAGAAAGAGATATGCGCGCGCGAAATGCCGCCACTCGTAGTCGGTGTTGCGCCAGCCAAGCGAGAGCATGGTGTAGATGCGCTTCCGGATCGGGCTGATGTTCTCGCGGTCGCGCAGCACAGCGATGTCCGGTATCAGGCCGACGTAAAGGAACGTGGCCGACACCGTGAGGTAGGTCAGAATCGCGAAGACGTCCCAGACCAGCGGGCTCTTGAACTGCGGCCAGATGTAGCGCCAGTTCGGATACGGAATCAGCCAGAAGAACTTCCACGGCCGCCCGAGGTGCAGAACCGGGAACAGCCCGGCCGTCATGACTGCGAAAACCGTCATCGCTTCCGCGCATCGATAGATGGTCGTGCGGAAGCCGGCACGGAACAGGTACAAGATCGCGGAAATCAGCGTGCCCGCGTGTCCGATACCGACCCAAAACACGAAGGTGACGATGTAGACCGCCCACATGATCGGCGGCGTGTAGCCGGCAACGCCCAGCCCGCTGTAGATCTGGTACATCCACGTCGCTGCGCCGACCAGCATGAAGAAGATCGCGACGCCGAGGCCGATGAACCACGCGACGGTCGGGTGGAGAGACCCGATGATTTCGCGGTCGACCTGCTCGTAGGTGCGGACGGCGGGAAGCTGGATGTCGCCCGTTGCGATGTTGGGCCGGCGCGGCTCGTCGCGTGATGGCACTGGCTGGGTGATGGTAGCCATTGTCAGGCGCCTCCCGCCGGCGCGGCCGGGTGCGTCACCTTCTTGAGATAAACCACCGCCGTGTAGGTGTTGAGCTCTTCGAATACGTGATAGGCGCGGGCATCCTTCGCCAGCTGGGTGACGGTCCAGTTTTCATCGGCGGCGTCACCAAAGACGATCGCGCGCGAGGGACACCCAGCAGCGCAGGCCGTCGTGAACTCGTCGGGTTTGAGCGCGCGCTTCTCGAGTGTGGCGCGATTCTCCGCCTCACGAATTCGCTGCACGCAGAAACTGCACTTCTCCATCACACCCTTGCCGCGCACCGTCACGTCCGGGTTGAGCTGCCAGTTCAGCGGCTCGGGGAACGCGTACTGTGGACGCGCCGACTCGCCATAACCGAACCAGTTGAAGTAGCGAACCTTGTAAGGACAGTTGTTCGAGCAATAGCGGGTTCCGACGCACCGATTGTACACCTGCACGTTGAGTCCGTCGGGCGAGTGATACGTCGCGTACACCGGACACACCGGCTCGCACGGCGCGTTGCCGCAATGCTGGCACATCATCGGGATCAAGCGGGTGTCGAAATCGGCGCTACCGTCTTCGCCGCCTTCGAAGTAGCGCTCGATTCGGATCCAGGCCATTTCGCGACCACGCAGAATGTTGGCGCCAAAGCCCTTGTGGTCCGGCATCACCTGTGCGCCCTGCCAGTCAGCGCCAACAGTCGGGATGTTGTTCTCGGCGTAGCAGGCGCTGACGCAGGCCGCGCAACCGGTACAGCGCGCCAGATCCACCGTCATCGCCCAGCGTCGTTTCGCCATTCCGCTCCAGTGATCCGGAGCGTACATCCCCTTCTCCTTCGATTGTTCGTTGCCGAACTCGCCCTGCGCATCGCGGGCAACGGGCGAGCGCAGACCCGGCAGAAACCGATGCGGGGCATCACCCGGCATCTCTTCCCCGTGCCCCTCCACACCGTCGGGCCGCTCGGCCGTGCCGGCTTCCGGAGCGCCATTTTCTGCGACTTCCGCGACGTTGGCGGCGCCGGGATCGTGGCCCGGCCGTCCGGCGCGGAGATCAGCGATCGCTATTGCCTGCGCGATTCCCCGGCCGAATTGCCGCGCGGATCCTTCGGTGGTGACGATGTTCGCCGAGCCGCCGGCCTTGGACACATTCGCTTTCGTAGAGACGAATGCGATGCCGCCGGCGCGATCTTCTCCCATAGGAAGGATCTCGAGCGGACTATATCCCGACTTGGCGTAGCGTCCGGCGTGTGGATGTCCCCTGCCCGTTGCAACCGCAACGGTGTCCTTCTGCGTGCCGAGGTAGCGAAGCACCGGCAAAGTCATCGTACCCGCAGAAGTCTGAATGCTGACGAGGTCACCGTTGGCGAGTCCCATCCGGTCGGCCGTGACGGGATTCATTTCCGCGACGGTCTGCCAGCAGATCTTGGTGACCGGATCGGGGATCTCCTGCAGCCATGGCTTGTTGGCCCCGCGGCCATCACCGATGAATGGATGCGGGTAGAGCACCAGGTACATGTTGCCGCTCGACTGCTCGATCGGCGCTGCGACACGCACGGAGGGAACGGGTCGCGCCGTCGCCGGCTCTCCAAGAGTGCCGGCTGCGATTCCGCGCGGGAGTGCCGCCGCCAGACCCGCCGCTCCGCCGGCGAAGCGACTGATCAGCCAGCTGCGGTAGTCCGGCATCGGATAGCGAGCCGCGCTGCCCGGATCCTTCTTCGCAACTGCTATCAGGACGTCCGACGTGGCCCGCGTATCGAAGACGGGATCCATCGACGGTTGCTGAAGCGAAATCGTACCGCGCACCGGCTCCGCGTCGCCCCATTGCTCGAGCGGGTGGTGGTCGGGAAGGACGAGGTCGGCGAGCGAGGAAGTCTCGTCGGGGTAGCTCGAGAAGCTCACCTTGAACGGAACCTTCGCCATCGCGGCGGCGAAACCCGTCGCTTTCGGCATGGTGAAGGCAGGGTTGGCGCCTCGCACCATCAGCAAAGAAACGCCTCCGGCATTCATTCGCTCTGCCAGAGCCCGGACTTCGGCGGGTGAAGCAATTCGATCGAAGCCGAGGTGGGCCTCAGCCGGCTTGATGGTGACGCCGATATTGCCGCGCGACTGGTTGAGCGCGTTCACCGCGGAAGCCAGCTCCAACCCGTCGGCGCCGCCACTGCCCGCGAGCACCATGCTTGGAGACGTAGCGGTAAACTCGCGCGCGAACCCCTCGAGGACCGCGGCGCTGACGCCGGTTGCCTGCGCAGCGGCTTCGATCGGCATCTGGGCCTGCAGCATCCGCACGATCGCCATCTCGCTGCCGGGACGACAGTCGATCCACTGATCAGCGTTAAGACCGGTGAGCGAGCGGCGCGGCCCGACATAGATGAGACGCGGCGCCTTGTCGTGATCGGCGCGCGCATCGGCCCAATCGAGCTGCTGAGGGACCATCGCGCCCCAGGTATCGAGGAAATCCGCTCCGATGGAAACGATGAGACGCGCCGCGCGGAAATCCAGACGAGGGAATGCAGCGCCGTGGCTCTGCCGATTCGCGGCGATCACCGCATGATCCGCCTCTGCGTCGTAACTGAGGTGCGGCGGCATTCCGAAGCCGGCCAGCCAGGCATCCAGAAAACCAGGGAAGCTGCCCGTCTCATGCTGATTGATGAACACCGCGCTGCCGGCCCCACCGCGACTTCTTGTCTCACCCAGCTTCTGCGCGAAGATCTGGAGCGCTTCATCCCAGGTGACTGCCGCGAGCTGTCCGTTTTTTCTCGCCATCGGTCCGCGATAGCGATCGGGATTGTAAAGGCCCTGCAAAGCCGCCTGCCCGCGCGCACAGAGCGCTCCGCGATTTACCGGATGCTCCGGGTTTCCTTCCAGCTTGATGGTGCGGCCATCCCGCGTTTCCGCAATCACACCGCACCCAGTCGGACATTCGCGACACGTGGTCGCGTAATACGTCGAAACTCCCGGCACTGTCTGGTCCGGCGAAACCAGATACGGAATGAGCTTCTCGACCCGTTCCGAGGTACAACCGACCATGGTGGTCGCCGCGGTTCCCACACCCAGCACTTTCAGAAACTCGCGCCGCTTCACTCCGGTGGCGGAATTCTGGTTGACAGTGGCGGCTGACTCTCGCTCGTCGCTCATTCGATTAGTAGTGGCAGACCGAGCAGTCGTAGCGGGCCTTGAAGGGCGGATTTGACTGCCCGATGTGGCAGTTGATGCACCAGCCCATGTTGAGCGACGACGCCTGGTGAACCTGCTTCATGTTCTGGATCTCGCCGTGGCAAGTCTGGCAGCTCACGCCGGCGTTCACGTGGCGCATGTGCGGGAAATGCACGTACTCCGGGAGCTTGTGGATGCGCACCCACGGTACTCCCTGCTTGTTGTTCCAGAAACCTACGAGCTTCTTGATCTCCGCCTTGTTGCCGTCGGTCGATCCGGCGATGACCGTATGACATCCCATGCAAGTGCCGACCGCCGGCATGCCGGGATCAAAGGATTTGTTGGCGGTATAGTGGCAGTAGAGGCAGTTCATCTTCAGCGTGTCGACGTGAAGCGTGTGTCGATACGCGACCGGCTGGACGGGACTGTTCCCTTCCGATGACGAAGCGCCGCTATATGCAGAGAGCATGGTGGCAAGCGCCGCGATGCAAATGAATCCCGGCACTGCAAGCCATCTGCTTCGCAAGTTCATCCGCGAGTTAGTGGTAAAGGCGAGTTAATCGGTCGGCTTTGTGAAGATTTTCACAAGCGATCGACACGCGGAAAAATGTTCGGACAGGTAGTGTGGCGCAAGGTGCCGATCACTGCTGCAAGCCTCCTGCCTTACCCCTAGTGATGCGCTCGATTGTCCGAATGATTTCGATAAAGACCGCGCGCAGAAGTGCGAGCTCTCGCGAGTCCGGAGCGGCGCGATAGAAAAGAGTGCGCACGCTGCGCATGATGTGTTCATGGTAGCGCGTCTTGAAGAAATCGATCGCGTACAAGGCGCGCTCGGCGTCGGCGAAGAGCTTCTCGAATTCATCGGCTGTCGCGGGCGGCGCGTCGTTGCGGGGCGGCGCCAGGGTGCGCGTCGCATCCGCAGCGGTGAGGTGCAGCTCGTAGAGCGCGATGAGAACTGCCTGCGCGAGATTGAGGGATGCGTGCTCGGTCGTCGGAATCGTAACGACAAGGTGTGCGCGGTCGAGGATCTCGTTGGGAAGGCCTTTGTCCTCGCGGCCAAAGAGAACGGCAACTGGCGCGGACGTCGCGAGACCGAGCAGTTCGCGGCTGGCTTCGCGCGGAGTGACGACGTCCCGCTTCGCGGCACGGCGACGGGCGGTGAAGCCCGCGACGCGCACCACTCCGTCGAGAGCCTCGTCGATGGAATCACAGTTCCTGATGCGGCCGACGATATCGCTCGTGTCGTGCGCGATCCCCTCGATTCTCCACGGGTCGTATGGCACCGGCTTGACGAGATAGAGATCGGCGCAGCCCATGTTCTTCATCGCCCGCACGGTCGCCGCGATGTTCACCGGATCCTGCGGCTCGTGCAGGATGACGCGCACGTTGGTGAGAATCGATTTTTCGACTGAGTTGCTCCCGATGGCGTCACGCGAACGGGTCATGGCGGTGATGCAAAATGCTGCCCTCCCCTTTCGTCGCGGACCGAATGGAAGAGGGCAGCATGGCGCCGGCGCAACGGAATCGCCGCGTCCGGGTGAAACGTCTAGACTACTGGTCGGCCGGTGATCAGGCGATAGATGACGACGATCACCGCGATAACGAGCAGAAGGTGGATGAGTCCGCCGCCAACATGCACGACGAAGAATCCAAGAATCCAGAGAATAAACAGAATTACCGCGATGGTCCAAAGCATGATGGCATCCTCGCAAGAAGTGAATTACACCCGACGCGACAGAAAATGTACCCCGCCTTGGCGCACTTACCGCGTTCGCCTCGCGTTATCCTAGGGCACACCATGCAAGATGGCAACCAGCATGCCGCGTGGCTCCCGATGGGGCAGTGTCACGGCGCTTCGGCACCAAACAAATCGCTCTGTGGAGCCGCGTCGTAGTGAATCCGTCCCGCGGAATCGATTCGCCCGAATGATGTGAGGCGATGCGGCTGAGTCTTGTCATCCATGATGTGCAGCACTTCCGTTCCGCGCGCAACGGCTGCATCCGAGATGAGGGACCGGTGGCAGCGCCAGGGCACGGCTTCGGCGCACATGATCGCCGTGGGCTCCTCTCGAGCAGCGTCGAGGAGAGCGTCGAGCGCTTCGTCGAACTCGCGTGTTTCCATGTAATCCGCGTAGCCGCGAAAGCCGGCATTTCGCCAGAGAGTGTTGTGAGAGTCACGACGCACCTTCCGGCGGCCGCCGAGCGCCGGAAAGTGCGTGTATCGGATGCCGCGCTCCGGGAGTGTCTGCTCGAGGTTCTGCTTGTTGAAGTGCGGATAGCGCGCCGATGCGGGAAAGGCGCGCACATCGACCAGATGCGACACGCCTTCCCGTTTCAGGAGACCCAAAAACTCTTCGAGAGTCCGGGTCGAGTGACCGATGGTGTAGAGCGGAGAGCGCGCCTCCCGCGCGCCGCCTCCCGCATCCCGCTTAGCGGGGGCCACGCTCCACGAAGCTTCCTCCCTCCACACGCGGCGTGCCCGACGGCGGGGTGATCCCGGTCGATCCCGTCTGATGCAGCGCCTGCCTGCCGAGGAGGATTCTTGTCGCCCTCACATCGTGTCCCATATCGATCAGAAGCAGAGCGAGATCTCCGCTTCCCCACAGCAACCCAGCCAGCACCACCAGGCGACTCATCTCGCCGAGTAGGGTCGGGATCGATGTCGTGCCCTGCGTGACGAGACCGGTGATGATCTCGGAAACGAGCAGGAGAAGCAGAATCACCGCCATGAGCTTGAACAGCTTCGAGAGGTAGCCCAGGCCAACGTAAGGCTCCAGGTCGGCGAGTCGCACCGGCATGGCGGGATCGCGCTTTGGATTCGCGGGCGCCTGCCGGTGGTCTTCGATCGTCGCGGGCGGGCTAGCGGTTGTTGTCGTGTCCATTAGCTGTCTCCTGTTCCAGTCCAGCGAGCGGGATAGCCTCGCGTATCGATGTGGGTGAATGGCCCATGCGCGGACGTGCCGGAATATATGCCGCACCCCCCTATCAGCGAAGGGTGTGCCCGCTCGACGCGGTTGACCGCGTCACAGATCACTTTGGCATCTGCAATATTCACGCGCCCGTCATGATTGAGGTCGTCCATCTGACCGTCGCCGTTGTTGTCGATGAAGATGTCGTTGGCGTCTCCGTACATGTGGCGACTGAGGGCGGCACGGCCGCGCGGATCCCCGCCACCCGCATTGTATTGCGGGGTTCGGAATCCGCTCATGACGCGCACGCCGTCCGGATTGATGCCGTGCTCCTTTAGGTCCTGAAGCACGAGCTCGTCCTTGTCGATCATTTTCATGTCGACGACGATGTATTTCGGCCAGACGTTCTGCTGATCGTGGGGGAAGAAATCCTTGAGACGAAAGTGATCGGATAGCTGCGTATTCTGATTCTGCTGGGTGGCTTCGATAAAGCCGGTCGGCGGATCGTAGCTGACGCCCGGCTGTCCCTTCCGCGCCGCGGGCCAGTTGCCGATGTAATACAAACCGAGTCGACCGCCCTTCTTCTCGGTTGCCGGCCTCATGGTGATCACGCTGAACCCGGCCAGCGGCTTGATCGCGCTGCCGATCTTGAGGGCGAGACTCCAGATGCCGGGCCGCCTGGGGGCAGTCAGAGTAGCAGTGGATTCCGACGCCGCGCCTGAGGAAAAAGTCGCGACGGCGCCCGCCGGGAGGGTATCGCCCAAAATCGGGGTGATCGGCGTTCCCGGCTGCTGGATGCGGACGCGCAGCTTGCCGCTCTCGCCGCGTGCCGGCGCGGTCACCGCCGCGAGCGCAGCATCGGTGAGGTACGCAACGGACGGCGCATCGCCGTCGGTCAGAGCGCGCGCGATGTTGGCTGTTGCCGGTGTGACTCCCGTCGCGCCCGCCGCCCGCGCGCGCGCGATCGACCACGACCACCCGGTAGCGAAGAGAACCAGCAGCGCAACCGACAGTGCGTTGAACGCCTGCTCAGCTCTGCTCGGTGACCGCCGGAATCCTCTCGGCCGATGCTCGGGAAAGGCGAGCATCCACTCTCCCGTGGTTGCATTGCGCGGCGGTGGCGTTGAACTTGAACGTCTCTCTTGCATCCTACCTCACCGAGACTCGATCGACGTGCTCACTGATCTCTTTCACCGGCTCTCCAATCTGCCGGATCTGGTGCAGTGGGCGGGGCTGTTCGGCATCGCTGCGATCATTTTCTCGGAGACCGGCCTCCTCGTGGGCGTCTTTCTCCCCGGCGATTCCCTCCTCGTCACTGCCGGACTGTTTGCGGCACGTGGATATCTGAACATATACGCGCTGCTGCCCGTGCTGACGGCAGCCGCCATTTGCGGCAATTCGGTCGGATATCTGATTGGTCGCGCCACGGGACCCCGCATTTTCCGGAGAGAGAACAGTCTCTTCTTCAACAAAAAGCATGCTATCCGCGCCCACGAGTTCTACGAGAAGTACGGCCGAAAGACAATCGTCCTAGCCCAATTCATGCCTGTGATCCGCACGTTTGCGCCGGTTATCGCCGGTGTCGCCGGAATGAATTTCCGACAATTCATCACCTTCAACATCATCGGCGCAGTTCTCTGGATATGGGGCATGCTGGGTATTGGGTATTTCCTCGGCAGCTATATTCCGGGTGTCGACAAGCACATCGAAATCGTCGTTGCGATCGTGATCTTCATCTCCATTCTGCCGGGTCTGATCTCGGGCTACAGAGCGAGGCGCGCGCGACGCTACGAGAGACCTGCAGTCGGAGCGGGTGACATCTGAGCGCAGCGAACCCGCGTGACATGTAGCGAGAACCCACAGGAGAACACCATGGCTTTCACACTTCCGCCGCTTCCCTACGACTTCGCCGCCCTTGAGCCCCACATAGATGCCAAGACGATGGAAATCCATCACGGAAAGCATCATCAGACCTATGTGAACAACCTTAACGCGGCGATCGAGAAGGCCCCCGAGCTGGCGAACAAGTCACTCGATGACTTGATGCGGAACGTGAACAAGGTACCGGAAGCGGTGCGCACCGCAGTTCGCAACAACGGCGGCGGCCACTGGAACCACTCTATGTTCTGGCAGATCATGGGCCCCGACGCCGGTGGCGAGCCTGGTGGGAATCTCGGCAACGCCATCAGAAGCGCATTCGGTGATTTTGCGAAGCTCCGCGAACAGTTCAGCGCCGCCGCGACGGGGCGATTCGGCTCGGGCTGGGCGTGGCTCGTGAACAATGGCGGCAAGCTCTCCATCACCAGCACACCCAACCAGGACAATCCGCTGATGGAAGGCCAAAAGCCGATCCTCGGCCTCGACGTGTGGGAGCACGCCTACTACCTCAAGTACCAGAACAAGCGCCCCGATTACATCCAGGCCTGGTGGAACGTCGTCAACTGGAAAGAGGTCGAAAAGAGATTCTCGGCGTAAGGCGTGGCGCGCTTCGACGGACACCCCTGGTCAAAAAGTCGCGGGGTGGGAGACGTGGACAGGTCGGAGTGTTTCAGTCTGTCGTGCTTTGGATCTATAGGGAACGCACGGGTGTCAGGCGCCAGTATGACAGCTGATAGACTGCCAGCTGTCCAGTCTCCCACCTGCCGACACTTGGACTAGGGGTGCCAGTCCCAGCGCCAAGATCCGCGAAGCCGCAGTAGTTAGCGAGCGGCCTCGCCTTCCAGGTAGGTGTACCCCTCGAGCCCCGCGATGTAGTCGGCGATGAACATGTTGGCCTCCTGGCGCTGGATGCCGGTTGCGTTCGCGACTTTGCGCCGGAAGGTGGCGAGGAGGTCAGAGGCGCGGAACTGCACGTAGTCGAGAACTTCGGTGACTGTATCGCCGTGCACCAGATCCGTGACTTCGTAACCTTTGGTCGCCGACAGCCGGATGTGGACAGCGTTGGTGTCGCCGAAAAGGTTGTGCAGATCGCCGAGTATCTCCTGGTACGCCCCGGTCAGGAAGATGCCAATGATGTAGGGATCGCCGTCGTTGAACGGATGCAGGTCGAGGCTCTTGCGCGTCGTTCTGTCGCCGATGAAACACTCGATCTTCCCATCCGAATCGCAGGTCACGTCCTGGATCGTTCCGCGGCGCGTCGGCTCCTCGTTCAGGCGGTGGATCGGCATGATCGGAAAGATCTGGTCGATCGCCCAGCTGTCGGGCAAAGACTGGAATAGAGAAAAGTTGCAGAAGTAGCGATCGACCATCGTTGCTTCCAGATCGTCGATGATGTCGGAGTACTCGTCGCGATCCTTCTGTGCGATGCGCACGACCGTCGCAATGGTCGCGAGGTAGATCTGCTCGGCGATCGCGCGGCCGCGAATGGTGAGCACACCGCTGTTGAACAGCTCCTGCGCGCGCTCTTTGTCGAAGGTTGCGTCATGGTAGACCTCTCGCACGCGCTTTCTCGACAGGCGCGGCTTCGAGAGCGATGCGTAGTCGGCAGCCATCTCGTGGAGCAGGGTGTGGTGGTCCTCGTTCAGCTCCGGAACCGCGTTGTCCGCCTGCGACTCGACATCGATGACGCTCAAAAGCAAAAGCGCGTGGTGCGCGGTGAGCGCGCGGCCCGACTCGCTGATGATGTGCGGCATCGGCAGCTCGTGCTGCCGGCATGCTTCCGCGATGGTATAGATCACGTCGTCGGCGTACTCCTGAAGCGTGTAGTTCACGCTCGCCTGGGACGTAGAGCCGCTACCGTCGTAGTCCACCCCGAGACCGCCGCCCACGTCGACGTGGGTGATATCGACCCCGAGGCCGCGGAGCTCCGCGTAGTAGCGGGACACCTCCTGCAACCCGGCCTTGATGTACCGGATGTCAGTGATCTGGGAGCCGAGGTGGAAGTGAATCATCTTCAGGATGTCGAGTCGGTCGAGCGCCTTGAGCTTGTCCACCAGCCTCACTAGCTGGGCGGTGCTCAAACCGAATTTCGATTTCTCGCCCCCGCTCTTCGCCCAGCGCCCCGATCCCTCGGAGTAGAGCTTTATCCGCACTCCCGCCGTCGGTGTGACGCCGAGCTCGTCAGCCACCTGGAGGAGAACGTCAACCTCGCTGAGCTGCTCGAGAACGATGAAAACCTGGTGACCGAGCTTCTGGCCCATCAGCGCGAGGCGCATGAACTCCTCGTCCTTGTAGCCGTTGCACACGATTAAATGATCGGTGTGCTCGGCAAGCCCGAGCACCGCCTGGAGCTCCGGCTTGCTGCCGCACTCCAGGCCGACGCCGGCCTGCTTGCCGAACTCCACGATCTCTTCGACGACGTGCCGCTGCTGGTTGACCTTGATCGGATACACTGTCGTGTAGCCGCCCTCGTAGCCGTACTCTTCCCGCGCGCGCATGAACTTGTCGTTGAGTGACTCGATGCGGGAGCGCAGGATGTCGGAGAATCGAAGCAGCAGCGGCAAACCCACTCCCTGCTCCTCGAGATCGTTTGCCAGCTCGAACAGATCCAGCTCGCGATCGGTTTTCTCGCGATCGGGTCGGACCACCACGTGTCCCGCATCATTGATGTCGAAGAAGCCGATCCCCCAGCCTTCTACGTTGTAGAGTGACCGCGCCGCCGCAATCGTCCACGGCTCCGGCGGCGGTGGCGCTGGCGCGGGGTGGGAGTTCTTGGCTGCGGGAGGAATGCGGGTGCTTGTCATCTCAACATTTTACGGTAAGGACGCCGCTGGTGGTACCGCTGCACTTCAGGGATAGAGCGTCTCGACGCGCCAGCCACCGCCCACTCTCGTATAGAGGTGTCGTTCATGAAGACGATTGGGCCTGGCCTTCCAGAACTCGATCCTCTCCGGATGGACGCGAAAACCTGACCAGAACTTCGGTCGCGGCACTTCCTTCCCGACGAATTCTTTCTCGTACTTTGCAACGCGCTCATCGAGCGCGTCGGGGGTGTCCATGACTTCACTCTGGCGCGAAGCCCAGGCGCCGATCTGGCTTAGCCGCTGGCGTGACGCGAAATACGCATCCGCCTCTTCGTCAGCGACCTGCGAGACGGTGCCTTCGATACGCACCTGGATGTCGATCGGGGCCCAGTAGAAACAGAGCGCCGCTTTGGGGTGAGCCAGAAGATGGCGCCCTTTTCTGCCTTCGTAGTTGGTGTAGAAGACAAAACCGCGCTCGTCGAACCCCTTGAGCAGAACTATTCGCACCGACGGCTGATCGCGGTTCTCGATGGTGCCGAGCGCCATCGCATTGGGCTCGGGAATGATCGAGCGATCCGTTTTTTCCGCCAGCGCGTAAACCGAGCGAAATCGCTCGATCGGATCCGGTGGAATCAACTAGTACCTCGGCATCGTCGGATCAACCTCGTCGATCCAGCGCAGGATGCCCCCGGAAAGATTTCGAACCTCAGAGACCCCGGCGTCGGCGAGCTGCTGCGCCGCGTACAAACTCCGCACTCCGACCTTGCAGTACAGAATCGTTTCGCGGCGCTTGTCCAACCGCGGAATCTCGGCAGCGATGTGGTCGAGTGGCACGTGTCGCGCGCCGGGAATGCGATTGATCTGCCACTCGAACGGCTCGCGGACATCGATGATCACCGGCGTCTCCCCCGCCGCGAGACGGGTGGCGAGCTGCGCCGGCTCGATCTCGACGACAGCACGTTTCTGGTCGTCGCGAGACTGCGCACTCCCGGCGCAGAACCTATCGTAATCCATCAGCTCCCTGATCTCGTGGGTACCGCACGCGGGACACTCTGGATCGCGGCGAATCCGGATCGTCCGAAATTCCATCGTCAAAACGTCGATGGTGAGGAGACGGCCCGCCAGTGTCTCACCCAAACCGAGCAGCACCTTGATCGCTTCGGTCGCCTGAATCGTTCCCACGAGGCCGGGCACCACGCCCAACACTCCGCCTTCCGCGCAGCTTGGCACGAGCTCGGGGGGTGGCGGCTCGCGGAAGAGGCAGCGATAGCACGGACCACCGTCCGTGCCGAACACGGACGCCTGGCCCTCGAATCTGTAGACGCTCCCGTACACGTTCGGAATGCCCAGCAGCACCGACGTATCGTTGACGAGATATCGCGTCGCAAAGTTGTCCGTCCCGTCGACGATCAGGTCGTAACCGCGCGCAATCTCGAGCGCGTTTGCCGACGTAAGGCGTGTCTCGTACGCCTCGAGGTGAACGTTCGGGTTGATGTCGTAAAGTCGGTCGCGCGCCGAGCTGATTTTGCTGCTGCCGATCGCCGCCGAACCGTGCAGGATTTGGCGCTGAAGATTGGACAGGTCGACAGCGTCGAAATCCACCAGGCCGAGCGTACCGACGCCCGCGGCCGCAAGGTACAGCGCGACCGGCGAGCCGAGGCCACCCGCGCCGACGAGCAGCACGCGGGAGTCCTTGAGGCGGCGCTGGCCCGCTTCACCGACCTGCGGCAGCATGATGTGCCGACTGTAGCGAACCAGTTCTTCGCGATTGAGCGCGGTCGTCTCTGTCTCCGGTTGGACGCTGGTGTTGTAGGTATATTGCTGCGCAGAACGGGGCCTGCTCAGTACCACGCTAACGAGTGTCCCTCCGTCCAGCAACGCTTTCTCCGCGATCGCAAAACGCCCGATGCTTTTCCGACGATTTTACGACGACAATCTGTCCCAGGCGAGCTACATGCTCGGCTGCGAAAAGACCCGTGAAGCGGTGATCGTTGATCCGAACGCAGACATCGGCAGGTACAGCCGCGCGGCCGGTGCCGATCGCATGAAAATCGTCCACGTTACCGAGACCCACATCCACGCCGACTTCGTTTCGGGGGCGAAGGCGCTGGCGGATTCCTCCGGTGCCACCCTCCATCTCTCCGCAGAAGGGGGGACTGACTGGGGATATCGCGACTCGACGCTCGCCTCGGCCAGCGCCCTGCGCGACGGCTCGACGATCCAAGCAGGACGAATTCGGCTG
>Ga0207707_10001761_pt1 | contig 19878 bp, 19 predicted proteins | sample KBSC83BmetaG_FD_184336 | JGI IMG/M metagenome (GOLD analysis project Ga0207707, IMG submission 184336) | Corn rhizosphere microbial communities from Kellogg Biological Station, Michigan, USA - KBS C8-3B metaG (SPAdes) (version 2) | ecosystem: Host-associated > Plants > Roots > Rhizosphere ...
GGGCGTCGCCCGCGTCTCCCAGGCAATCGCCGACCACCCGGAACAGGTGTGGTCGCTGACGACGAAGCAGCACATGGTCGCGGTCGTCACCGACGGCTCGGCGGTGCTCGGCCTGGGGAACATCGGGCCTGAGGCTGCGCTGCCGGTGATGGAAGGCAAGGCGATGCTCTTCAAGGAGTTCGGCGACGTCGACGCGTTCCCGATCGCTCTCGCGACGCAGGACACGGACGAGATCGTCGCCGCCGTGAAGGCGATCTCTCCCGGGTTCGGCGGTATCAACCTCGAGGACATCGCCGCCCCCCGTTGCTTCGAGGTGGAGGAGCGCCTGCAGGCCGAGCTCGACATTCCGGTGTTCCACGACGACCAGCACGGCACCGCGATCTGCGTGCTCGCGGCGCTGCTGAACGCCTTGCGCGTGGTCGGCAAGCGCCTCGACGACGTCCGCATCGTGACGACCGGCTGCGGGGCTGCGGGCACCGCGGTGACGAAGATCCTGCTGGCCGCCGGCGCCCGCTGGATCGTCGGGTGCGACGAGGACGGCGCGATCCACCGCGACCGTCCCGGCCTCGGCGATGCGAAGCGCGAGTACGCCGAGCTCACGAACCCGGACGACGTGAGAGGCACGGCCGACGAAGTACTCGAGGGCGCAGACGTCTTCATCGGGCTGTCGGTTCCCGGCGCGGTCACACGTGCGGGCATCCAGCGCATGGCCGCGGCACCGATCGTCTTCGCGCTCGCGAACCCGCGGAGCGAGATCGATCCCGAGGAGATCGAGGACCTCGCCGCCGTGATCGCGACCGGACGCTCCGACTATCCCAACCAGATCAACAACGTCCTTGCGTTCCCCGGCGTGTTCCGCGGCGCACTCAACGTCGGCGCGCGCGCGATCACGCACGAGATGCAGATTGCGGCCGCCCATGCGCTTGCCGGCGTGATCGCCGAGCACGAGCTCGCCGCCGACTACGTCGTGCCGAGCGTCTTCGACCGTACCGTCGCACCGGCGGTGGCAGGCGCCGTCGCCGAGGCCGCAGTGGCACAGGGCGTCGCCCGCGATCACCTGGAGGTGAAGAGATGACCGTCACGTTCTCAGAGCTGCACACGGGAACCGTGGGTGAGGTGATGACGCCGGGCGTCCTCACCTGCCTGCCGGTGACACCGTTGCGCGACGTCGCCCGGATGATGGCGCGGCACCGCGTTCATGCGATCGTCGTGTTCGGAACCGACGACCGGCTCCACCCCTGGGGCGTCGTCTCCGACCTCGATCTCGTCGGCGCGATCGGAACCGCTGCGAACGCCGGCGGCGTCGCCGCGTCGCCTGTGGTCACGGTCACGCCGGAGCTCGCGCTCGAGCACGCCGCGACGCTGATGGCCGAGAACGAGACGACCCACCTGCTCGTCGTCTCCGACAAGGGCCTGCCGGTCGGGGTGATCTCGTCGCTCGACGTCGCGCGGGCGCTCGCGGCCGAAGGCGACCCGGGCGACAGCTAGGGACGAGTCAGCCGGCGAGCTCGGCGACGGCCGCTGCGAACACCCCGGTATGCCGGTCGACGTCGGCCTCCGACGTCGCCGGTGACATGAGCGCCATGTTGTGGAACGGCGTCAGCAGCACACCGCGGTTCAGGGCATAGAGGTGGATGAGGCGGTCGAGCAGGTGATCCTGACCTTCCGCCGCCTCGCTGCCGTTGCGCGGCCGCTTCGGGCCGAAGAGGTACTCGACGCGGCAGCCGAGCCGCGTCACGTGCCAGGGCAGACGGTGCTCCGCGATCACCGACGCGACGCCGCGCTCGAAGCGCTCGCCGAGCGCGATCATCCGCTCGAACGCATCGTCCGTCAGCACGTGCGTGAGCGTCGCGCGCATCGCCGCGAGCGAGAGGACGTTCGCGGCGAGCGTGCCGCCGACACCGCCCACGTCCGAGTCGTCGACGCCGATCGCGGCGTCGATCCGGGCCGCGACCTCCTCCGTGAACCCGTACGCGGCCGACGGGATGCCGCTCCCGATCGCCTTGCCGACCGTCAGGACGTCCGGATCGAGCCCGTGCGCCGCGGTGAAGCCGCCCGGGCCGGCGCACATCGTGTGCGTCTCGTCGATCACGAGCAGCGTCCCGTACTTCCTCGTCAGCGCGCGCAGCGCGTCGTGGAAGCCGGGGTCCGCATGCACGATGCCGATGTTCGTCAGCGCAGGCTCCGTCAGCACACACGCGACGTCGCCGTGCTGGAGCTCGCGGTCGAGCGCCTCCACGTCGTTCCACTCGACGACGCGCGTCGTCTCGCCGAGCGGAACCGGCGGCCCGAGGTTGCCTTCGCGTTCGACGACCGAGTCACCGTCGAGCGTGGCGAACGTCTCGTCGACGGTGCCGTGGTAGCACCAGTTGAACACGAGCACTTTCGGCCGACCGGTGACGAGCCGCGCGAGCCGGATCGTGAAGCGGTTCGCGTCGGTGGCCGTGAGCGCGAACTGCCAGCGCGGGACACCGAAGCGCCGCGTCAGCTCCTCCCCCACCCAGAGCGCATCCTCGCTCGGCAGCATCAGCGTGATCCCGCGCGCCAGCTGCTCGGCCACCGCCTCCACGACCGGCGTCGGCGAGTGGCCGGTCATCGCGCCGGTGTCGCCGAGGCAGAGGTCGACGTACTCGAGCCCGTCGACGTCGCGGAACCGCGCGTCCCACGCCCTCTCGGCATACACCGGGAACCCGCCGGCCCAGCGCAGCATCCAGTGCATCGGCACGCCGCCGAGCAGCGACGACCGAGCGCGCTCGGACAGCTCACGCGAGCGCGGATGCGTCGCTGCGAACGTGTGCAACTCGCGCTCGAGCAGCTGCTCGGCGCGATCTCTCACGCGGTGCGCTCGTCGACGCCGTGCGGCGAGCCGTAGTCGCCGAGCAGGTCGAGGAACGGCACCGCGTCGAACGCTTCCGGGCCGAGCACTCCGGCGCCCGACCACGTCCCGCTCGCGAGCAGCTCCAGTGCGACGACCGGGTTGATCGCCGTCTGCCACACGACCGCCTGCGCGCCGTCGCGCGCCATCGTCTCCTCGTTCGAGACCACGTGGTAGAGGTAGGTCGCCTTCGGCTGCCCGTCCTTGCCCTTGCCCGTGACGTACGTGCCTGCGCACGTGCGGCCGTGCATCCTGTCGCCGAGCGTCGCCGGGTCCGGCAGGGCGGCGGCGACGACGTCGCGCGGCGCGACCTGCATGCCGCGAACCGTTACCGGATCGGTCGAGTCGAGGTTCAGCTTGTTGAGCGTCTTCAGCACCTCGATGAACTCCTCGCCGAGGCCGTACTTGAACGTGACGCGGTTGCAGTCGATCCACCGCGGCACGAGCAGCACTTCCTCGTGCTCGACGTTCACGCACTCGATCGGCCCGATCCCTTCGGGGAAGTCGAACACCTCGGGCTCGGAGAACGGCTCGGTGGTGTACCAGCCGCGGCCGCGCTCCCAGATCACCGGCGGGTTGAGGCACTCCTCGATCGTCGTCCAGATCGAGAACGTCGGTGCGAACGCGTAGCCGTCGACGACGAGATCCGCGCCGTCACGAACGCCGACCTCGTCGATCTCCGAGAACAGATGGTCGGCCGCGTAGCGCGCGAAGACGTCCGACAGGCCCGGCTCGACGCCGATCCCGACGAGCGCGAGCAGCCCGCGCTCCCGCCATGCCGCCTCCTGCGCGAACTGGAGGTCACCGAGCTTCGTGCCCTCGCGGTCGGAGAGCGTCATCGCCATGTCGAGGTAGGTGCAGCCCGCGTCGAACGCCGCCTGGAAGATCGGCGGATTGAAGCGCGGGTCGGCCGCGTTCAGGATCGCGTCGCACTTCTCGGCGCGCGCGAGCGCGGCGATCGCGGCTGCGTCGGACGCGTCGAGCTGCGCCGCGCCGAAGCGGTCGTCGCCGAGCCGGTCGACGACGGCCTGCGGCCGCGCCGGGTCGAGATCGGAGAAGACGATCCGTTCGAAGAAATCGCGGCGCGCCGCGATGGGGGCGACGGCCGAGCCGACGCCCCCGGTCCCGACGACCAGGACTCTCACGGAATGCGCGTGCCCGCCTCGCGCGTCGTGTCACCGGCGAGAGCGGGCGACTTGACGTGCATCCGCTCCTGCGCTTCGGTCAGCACGTCGCCGAGGATGCCGGTCATCTCGTCGAACTCGGCCTGCGTCGCGATCAGCGGCGGCGAGATCTGGATGACCGGGTCGCCGCGATCGTCCGCCCGGCAGATCAGGCCGCGCTCGAAGAGCTGCGGCGAGAGGAAGCCGCGCAGCAGCGTCTCGCTGTCCTCGTCGCTGAAGCCCGCTTTCGTCTCCTTGTCCTTCACGAGCTCGAGCGCGTAGAAGAAGCCCGTGCCGCGCAGGTCGCCGACGATGTCCAGGTCGAGCAGCTGCGCCAGCGTGTCGCGGAACGCGTCGCCGTTGTCGCGCACGTTCTCGACGACACGCTCGCGCTTCATGATCTCGATGTTCTTCAGCGCGATCGCACACTGCACCGGGTGGCCGCCGAACGTGATCCCGTGCGTGTACATCGACTGCGCTCCCATGAACGGCTCGAAGACCCTGTCGGTCGCGATCACCGCGCCGATCGACGCGTAGGCCGACGAGAGGCCCTTCGCGCTCGTGATCAGGTCCGGGCGGATGTCGTACTTCGCCGAGCCGAACCACTCGCCGAGGCGCCCGAAGCCGGTGATCACCTCGTCGGCGCAGAGGAGGATCCCGTACTCGTCGCAGATCGCACGGACGCCCTGCCAGTAGCCCGCCGGCGGGGTGAAGGCGCCGCCGGCGTTCTGCACCGGCTCCATGATCACCATCGCCACCGTGGACGGGCCCGCCGCGACGATCGCCTGCTCGAGGTCGTCGAGCAGGAACGCGGTGAACTCCTCCTCGGTCTCCTCCTCCGGCCGGTGGTAGCGGTTCGTGTTGCGGACGTGGAACGTCTCCGGCACGAGCGGCTCGAACACGTTCTTGATCGCGGCGATGCCGTTGATCGAGAGCGCGCCCATCGTCGTGCCGTGGTAGGCGGTGCGCCGCGCGATCGCCTTCCAACGCCGCTCGCCGCGTGCGCCGTGGTACTGACGCGCGAGCTTCCATGCCGACTCGACGGCCTCCGAGCCGCCCGAGACGAAGAAGACGCGGTTCAGGTCGCCGGGCGCGAGCTGCGCCACCTCGTGGGCCAGCTCGATCGCGCGCGGATGCGCGTACGACCAGTTCGTGTAGAAGGGCAGCTCCTTCATCTGCTCGTGCGCCGCCTGCCCCACCTCGTCGCCGTACGAGTAGCCGATCTGCACCGCGAAGAGGCCGGCGAGCGCATCGAGGTACCGCTTGCCGTGGGAGTCGGTGAGATAGCAGCCGTCTCCGCTGACGATGATCGGGACCTCCGAGTCTCCGTACGCGGCCATGCGCGTGAAGTGGAGCCACAGGTGATCGCGGGCGGCGCGCTGCAGTTCCTCTGACGACATGGGTGTACGGCTGTTGCTCACGAAGCTCCTTTCGTGCGACGGGTCTGGACGAAGACGTTGACGAGCATGGCGCTGACGGCAATCAGGAAGATTGCACTCCCGATCACGTTTACCTGCGGCGGCGCGCCGATCCTGGCCGCCCCCCAGACGAACAGCGGGAACGTCACCTCGGATCCCGAGTTGAAGTACGTCACGACGAAGTCGTCGATCGAGACTGCGAAGCAGAGGAGCAGCGCGGCGAGGATCGCCGGGGCGATCAGCGGGAGTGTGACCTTCGTGAACGTCACCCACTCGTTGGCCCCGAGGTCCATCGCCGCCTCCTCCAGGTGGCGGTCGAAGCCGACGAGGCGCGCCCGCACGGAGACGACCGCGAAGCTGATGCAGAACGTCACGTGCGCGATCAGGATCGTCCAGAACCCGAACACGAAGTTCAGGTTCAGGAACAGCGTCAGGAGCGACGCCCCCATGACGATCTCCGGCGTCGAGAGCGGCAGGAAGATCAGGAGGTTCGTGACGCTGCGCCCGCGGAATCCGTAGCGCACGAGCGCGAGCGCGATCAGCGTGCCGAGAATCGTCGCGATGACGCTCGCGAGCAAGGCGATCTCGAGCGACAGGACGATCGCGCCCTGGATCCCCGGGACGCCGTTCCAGTAGCGCCAGTTGTCGAGGGTGAACTTGTTCCAGGTGTAGTTGAACTTCCCGACCGGCTGGTTGAACGAGAACGCGATCACGATCGCGATCGGCAGCAGCAGGTACAGGAAGAAGAGGACCGAGTAGACCGTGAGCGTGTGGCGGCGCACGAACGCCCAGAGGCTCACGACGGGGTTCGCCTTCTGACGCGCCGGCATCGCGACCGCGCTCATCGGGCAACCCTCGCTTGCCAGAGGTTCCCGCACCGGCAAAGCCGGCACCTGCGCTCCCTGTCGAGCTCCGTCGAGCCTACGCTCATACCGCCGACCCCGACAGCTGCTCGGTCCCGACCGCGCGCGCATAGAGGATGACGCCGACGAGGATCGCGCCCATGAGGATGAACGACATGGCGGCCGCGGCCGGATAGTCGGTCAGCTCGAGGAACTTCGACTGGATGACGTTCCCGATCATGTGGTTCTGAGGCGCGCCGAGGAGCTGCGCGTTGATGAAGTCGCCGGCGGCAGGGATGAACGTGAGCAGCGTCCCTGCGACGACGCCCGGGAGCGAGAGCGGGACGGTCACGCGGACGAACGCCTTCCAGTTGCTTGCGTAGAGGTCCTGCGCGGCCTCGATCAGACGCTGGTCGATCTGCTCGAGCGAGACGTACAGCGGCAGGGCCATGAACGGCAGGAAGTTGTAGGTGATGCCGGCGACGACGGCCGTGCTCGTCGCGAGCAGGTGGCCGCCCGGGCTCACGAGATGCAGATGCACGAGCGTGCGCACGACGAGGCCGTTGTCGGACAGGATCGTCTCCCACGCCAGCGTCCGGATCAGGTACGTGACGAAGAACGGGGCGACGATCATCAGGAGCAGCAGGTTCTTCCAGCGCCCGCCGCGGAACGCGATCCAGTACGCGACCGGATAGCTGAGCACGAGCGCGAGCACCGTCGCGATGCCGGCGTACTCGATCGAGCGCACGAACTCCGACCGGTAGTCGGTGACCGCGGTCTTGTAGTTGCCGAACGCCCACGTGAACGCGTAGCCGAAGTCGATGTTCCCCGACTGCAGCGACTGGTAGCCGAGGAACCCGAGAGGGACGACGAAGAACACCGCCAGGAACCCGAGGCCCGGCAGGAGCAGCATGTACGGCGTCCAGCCGCGGCGCTTGTGAAGCCAGGCGACCACTAGTGCGTTAGCCCGAGATCAGGTTCTGCCACTGCGTCAGGTACTTCTGGTTGTTCAACGCAGCGCTGTCGAAGAGATGGACCTGGGAGAGCGTCTCCGCGGACGGGAAGATCAGCTCGTTGTTCGCGACGGACGGGTTGAGCTTGAGCGCCGCCGCCTTCGCCCCGATGACCGGCGGGATGTAGTAGATGCCGGTGATGTTCCGCTTCGGGTCACCGGCCTCCATCAGTCCCATGACGGCCGGGTCGTACACGTAGTTCATGTAGACCGACGCCGTGTAGACGTTGCCGCCCTTCGGGATCAGCATGTTGTCCGTCCAGAGCGCACCGCCGTCCTTCGGCACGTTCCAGTGGATATGGCTGTTGCCGATCTGCGCGATGTCGCCGGACCAGGACATCGCCGCGGCGAGGTCGCCCTTCGCGAGCGACGGCGCATAGTCGTTGCCGGTGAACTGGCGGATCTGCTTGTTGTCGACGGCCTTCTTGATGCGGCTGAAGGCAGCGTTGAAGGACTTGTCGGTGACGTGGGTCGGGTCGTCGCCGTTTGCGAGCATCACCAGCGTCAGCGCGTCGCCCATCGAGTTGAGCGACGTCACCTTGCCTTTGAGCTTCGGGTTCTCGAGGAGGTCGCTGACCGACAGCACGGGGTCGGTGAGCTTGTCGTTGTAGGCGATGCCCGTCATGCCCGACTGCCACGGCAGCGAGTACTCGCGGTTCCGGTCGAACGTCGGGTGCCGCTGCACCTCGACGAGGTTCTTGATGTTCGGGATCGCCGACTTGTCGAGCTTCTCCGCCCAGCCCTTCTTGATCATCAGCGACAGGTAGCGGTCGTTGTCGGTGAGGACGACGATGTCGCGGTTGATCGACTGGCCGCGAGAGAGCGCGCCCTGGATCTTCCCGAAGTAGGACGCGTTGTCGTTGATGTCCTCGACGTAGTCGACGTGGGTCCCGTACTTCTGCTGGAACTCCTGCAGCGACGGATGCGACTTGGTCTTGTTGTTGACGTCGATGTACAGCGTCCAGTTGGAGAAGTGCAGCGTCTTCGCCATCTGCTGCTTGCCGCCGGTCGTTGTGGCAGAGCTCTTGCTTCCGGAGCTTCCGCACGCGGCGAGGAGGCCGGGCACGGTGAGCAGCGCGCTGCCGGCGAGACCGCGGCGCAAGAGCTCCTGACGAGTGAACTGAGACTGGGTCATGCTGCGACCTCCTCCGATCGTTCGACGACGAACGTCGCGTCCGGCGAGAACGACAGTTCGAGCTGCTCGCCGGGAGCGTGCGTTCCTGCCCCCTGGACATAGACGGACACTTCACCCATCGATGTCTTTACGACGTACTGCGTCGAGACGCCGACGTAGGCGCGCTCGACGATCTCGCCCGAGAGGCGGTTTGCCCCCGTTCCGCCGATGTGGAGCTTCTCGGGCCGGATCCCGACGGAGACCGAGCGTGACTTCCCGCTCAGCGTGCCGGGGGCGACCTGGAGCACGTGGCCGTTCTCGAGCCGGACGGCGTCCCCGGCCTCGGCGGTGCCGTGCAACAGGTTCGACACACCGAGGAAGTTCGCGACGAACGCGGTCCGCGGATGCTCGTAGAGATCGGCGGGCTCACCGAGCTGCTCGATGTGGCCGCCGTTCATGACGACGATCCAGTCGGCCATCGTCATCGCCTCTTCCTGGTCGTGCGTGACGTGCACGAACGTGAATCCCATCTCGTGCTGGATCCGCTTCAGCTCGAGCTGCATCTCCTTGCGCAGCTTCAGGTCGAGCGCACCGAGCGGCTCGTCGAGCAGCAGCACGCGCGGGCGGTTGACGAGCGCGCGTGCGAGCGCGACGCGCTGCTGCTGGCCGCCCGAGAGCTGCTTGGGCTTGCGGCCTCCGTAGCCCGCGAGCCCGACGATGCGGAGCATCTCGTCGACCTGCTTGCCGACCTCGCCCTTCTTCACGCCCTTGCGCCGCAAGCCGAAGGCGACGTTCTCGAACACGGTCAGGTGCGGGAAGAGCGCGTAGCTCTGGAACACCGTGTTGACGTCGCGCTTGTGCGGCGGCAGTCCCGTGACGGCGTGGTCGCCGAGGTAGATCGTGCCTTCGGTCGGCTCCTCGAAGCCGCCGATCATGCGCAGGGTCGTCGTCTTGCCGCAGCCTGACGGGCCGAGCAGCGCGTAGAACTTTCCCGCCTCGATGTCGAGCGTCAGGTCGTCGACGGCGGTCACGTCCTGGAATCGCTTGGTGACGTTCTCGATCCGGACGTCGTGAACCATCAGACCCGCTCCCGCTCGGTGCTGAGCTCCGTCGAGCCTCCGCTCATGCGTCCTCCTCCATGAGGTGGGTGCCCCACGCGTAGACCTGCTTGGCGAGGCTGAGATAGGGAAACGTCTCGGTCGTGACGACACCTTCGACCTCACGAAGGCGTGTCGTCAACTCCAGTAGGTGGCGAGGGTCGTTGCACACGACCTCGACCAGCAGGTCGAACCGCCCGGCAGCGACGACGACGTAGCTCGCCTCGTCCCAGCCTGCGATCTCGTCGGCGACGGGCTCCGGGTTGCCCGACGTCTTGATGCCGATCATCGCCTGCGCCTCGAACCCCAGACCGAGCGGGTTCGTCACCCCCGTGACGAGCAGGATCCCGTCGTCGACGAGTCGCGCGTACCGCGCGCGCACCGTGGCCTCTGCGACACCGACGCGCGCGGCGATCGACCGGAACGGCGTGCGTCCGTTCTCCTGGAGCGCTTCGATGATTCCGCGGTCGACCGGATCGAGAGAGCGCGGCCGTGTGACCGGGCCCCGCATCGCCTCCGTCAACGGCACGGCGCGGTTGTACCGGATTGCTGCGCATTTCGTCAACCGACATCCGTCGCGACGTCGAAATGCGCGGGCTAGCGAGTGCCGAGCTTCATTCCGAGCAGGCGCGGGATCCCGGCGACCGCTTTTGCCACCGGGCTGCCGCGGCGGCCGTGCTCCTCGGCCTCTTCGAGCGAGAGGATCGCCGCCCGGATCAGGCCGCCGCCGACGTGGCGCACGGGCTCGCGCGGGACCCGCGCGACCTTGCGCTCCACCAGCGGGAGCCGCGTCCACTCGTCATCCGCGCCGGTGGCGAGCGACGCGAGCACGCGGCCGGCGAGCCACGACGGGCCGACCCCATGGCCGGAGTACCCGAGTGCGTAGTGGATGCGCGTCGAGGGGACGGTGCCGATGAACGGCACATGGTCGGCCGAGACGTCGATCGGCCCGCCCCACGCCGCCTCGACCTTCACGTCGGCGAGCGAGGGTAGGAGGCGACGGAGGCCCTCTTCCGCGCGCCCGGCGGTCGGCGCGTCGTGCGTGAAGCGCTCGTCGATGCGCGCGCCGAAGCCGATCGGCCCGGAGCCTGAGCCCATCAGCACGCGACCGTCGTTCGTCGTGCGGAAGTAGTGGAGGAACATGCGCGCGTCGTAGATCCCGAGGCCGTCCGTCCAGCCGATCTCGCGCAGGAGCTCCGGCACGGGCTCGGTCAGCACGACGTAGCTCCCGAACACGGTCAGCCGCCCCCGCACCGGCCGCCACTCGGTCGCCGCCGCGTTCGTCGCGACGACGACGTTCGCCGCGCGAACCGTGCGGCCGTTCGCGGCGATCGCCCCGTCGCCGCGCAGCTGTGCGCGCGTCCCTTCGTACAGCTCGACGCCGTCGGCCAGCGCGGCGCGCCTCAGTGCGCGGACGAGCCGGGCCGGGTGAACGGTTGCGCCGTCGCGGAAGAAGACGCCGCGGCGGAAGCGCGGCGAGATGCCGGGCGCCTCTCTGAGCTCCGCCTCTTCGGGGCGACCGACCGCGCGCGCCGCCGCGACCTGGCCGTCGATCTCGGCATCCTGCGACGCCGCGGTCGACACCTCGAGCAGCCCGTCCTCGTGCAACCAGGCATCCTCACCGCGCTCGGCGAGGAACGCGCGGATGCCCGGGATGATCTCGTCACCCGCCGCGCACAGGCGCAGCGCCGCCTCGTCGCCGAAGAGGTCGCAGAGCGTCGGGAGGTACGACCAGTAGCCGTGGCAGAAGCCGCCGTTCCGGCCGCTCGGGCCCCAGCCGCAGAACTCGGCCTCGAGCAGCGCGACACGCGGCGGCTCCGGCAGCGCGCGGAGCGCGAGCGCCGTCCAGAGACCGGTGAACCCGCCGCCGACGATCGCGACGTCGACGTCGAGGTCGCGGTCGAGCGCCGGCGAGCGCTCGCCGTCGTCGGCGTCGCGCAGCCACCACGCCGGCTCGGCGCCCGGGCTGACGGTCGGGTTCACGCGGGTACCGGAGCGGCGACCGGCGCGGCGACGTCCTGAGGACGCGCAGGCAAGAGCGCGACGATGGTGCTTGTCAACGCCACGCCGAACCATTGCCAGCCGCTGAGGGTCTGGCCGAACTTGAAGTAGCCGACGAGCACGGCGGTGACCGGGAACGCGAGCTCCGCGAGCGTCGCCGCAACGGCCGGTGTCGAGCGCAGCCCGTAGTAGTAGAGGAACATGGCTGCGAAGCCTGTCACGAGCGCGAGGATCATGATCCAGAACGAGTCGTGCCAGGACGCAAACGCCGGCACGCCGAGCACCAGCAGGGCGACCGCGCTCGCGGGCAGCCCGAACACGAACCGGAGCGTCGTGACGTGCTCGAAGCGCAGGTCGCGTGCGAGGTAGCGGCCGAACACCGTCCCGAGCCCCCACAGGAGTGCAGCACCGAGCGCGTACGACATCGTCGCGAGCCCGTGCGCCTCCGGGTGGAAAGGATGCGGGACGCCCATGAACCACGTGCCGACGAGAGCGAGGACGAAGTACGGCGCATAGCGGCGGCCCGGCCGCTCGTCCAGCACGACCATCGCGCCGAGCACCGCGAAGACCGGCTGCACCTTCTGCAGGACGACCGGCGTGACGAAGTCGTTGTGGGTGAACAGCGCCTCGGTGAAGAGGATCGTCGCGACCGCCGACGCGCCGGCCCCGATCGCGATCGCCGCGAGCACGTGGCGCCAGCCGAGCCGGACCACCGCGGCAAGCGCGCCGGCGGCGAGCGGCAACGTCAGGACGACGAGGACGAGGTGCTCGCCGAACACGATCGTCGCAGCCGTCGTCGTCGCCGACAGCGGCCCGCGGATCCACTGGTCGAGACCCCAGAGCGCCGCAGCGAGCGCGACGAGCACGATGCCGAACGATCTCCGCATTCCGATCAGGCTAGTTGCTGCGGGCTACTTCACGATCGTCGGGATGTTCTTGATCTTCCCGTCTGCGATCTGCTGCTTGACCTGCGCCACCTTGGCGGCGATGCCGGCAGGAGTCTTCGACGAGAACTTCCCGATGCCGACGCCGTTGACGTCGAGCCCGTAGACGGCGTCCTGCCCGCCCTTGAACTTGCCGTCCTTCGCGTCCCTGATCGAGTCGAACACCGCGGTGTCGACCCGCTTCAGCGCGGACGTCAGCACGTAGCTGCCGAGATAGCCCTGGTCGGCGTCGACGCCGACACCCCAGACGCCCTTCTCCTTCGCGGCGTCGAGCGCACCGAGGCCGCAGCCGCCCGCGACCTGGAAGACGACGACGGAGCCGTCGGCGATCTGGTTGAGCGCGACCTCCTTGCAGAGCGCGAGCTTCTCGAAGTCCTGCGAGTACCCGTTCAGCGTCTGCACGCCCGGGAACGCGGCCTTCGCTCCCGCCTGAAACCCGGCGATGTACCGATCGACGGGCGGCTGCTTCTGGCCGCCGACGGACGACACGGCCTTGCCGCCGCGGTCCTTCGCCGCGAGCCCGGCCGCGTAGCCGGCGAGGTAGCCCGCCTCCTGCTCCTTGAAGAGGAGACCCTCGACGTTCTTCAGCCCACCCTCGTCGGCGTTCGACACGTCGACGATCGCGAAATGCGTCTTCGGGAAGTGCTTGGCGACCGCCTTCATCGCGTCGATCTCGGTGAACCCGACGCCGATCACGAGGTCGTAGCCCTGGCGCGCGAGCGCCGTGAGGTTCGGGACATAGTCCGAGGACGACGCCGCGGTGATGACGCGCGTCTGCACGCCGAGCTGTGCCTGCGCACGCCGGAGACCGACGTAGGCGAGGTGGTTGAAGCTCTTGTCGTTCAGCCCGCCCGTGTCGGTCGAGAGCCCGACCTTGAACGACGACGCCTGGGTCGTGGTCGTCGATCCCGTCGTCGATCCGGTCGACGATTTCTTGGCTCCGCAGCCGGCCGCGACGAGCGCGAGAGCCGTGACGAGGGCGATTGCGGTGAGTCGCTTCACGAGTCCTCCGAGGTTTTAGACTATGGGACGAAAACCCATGCAGGATTCTACTTCGCACGCGGTGCTCGCCGTCGCGATGAGGGTGCACGGCGGCCGGCTCGAGGCGCTCGTCCAGCGGGTCGAGCGCCTGCCGGGGGAGTCGCTGGCGCGCGCCCTCGAGCGGGCGGTCGATGTCGGTGCGCTCACGCACCTCGAGCAGCTCGAGACGCGCATCCTGCGCGACGGCACGCTGGCGACGACGTACTTCGGCCTCGCACGGCCCGGCGCGGAGCTGGCCGGCGACTGGCGTGTGGTCGGGACGCGGACGCCGCTCGACGAGCGCGAGCTCGTCGCCGCGGCGCAGGCGCGGCTGCGCGCCAAGCTCTCGTACACGAACCTCGGCTTCGCGCTCGCGCCCGAGGTGTTCACGATCTCAGAGCTGCGCGAGCTGTACGTCGCCGCGCTCGGGCACGACGTGTCGGCGACGAACCTGCAGCGGGTGCTGCTCCGCCGCGGCGCGCTCGAGCGCGTCGACGGCCACCGTGCGCCCGGCCGCACCGGCGGTCGGCCGGCCGCGCTCTTCCGGTTCGCCTCGCAGCGGCTCGAGGTGACGGACGAATTCGCCGCGCTCAGGCCGCCGCGCTAGCGACGATGTCGCGCCAGCGGCTGAAGAGCAGCTGGTGCGTGCCGTCGACGAGGTGCAGCTCCGCGTGTGGGAGCCGCTCCGCGAACGCCTCGCCGATCGACGGCGGGCACACGACGTCACTCCTCCCCCACCACAGCGACACCGGCGCCTGCACGTCGGCGAGCTCGAACCCCCACGAACGGCCGAGGTACGCGAGCTCGCGCGCGAGCCACAAGCCGCCGTGACGGAACGACTCGACGCGGCCCCGCGCGTACGCCACGTCGCACGCCGGATCGCCCGTCGGCGGCGTGGCCATCCGCCCCCATCGCTCCAGCCCGCGCGCCGCGACCCGCGGCGAGATTCGCGCGACGCGCATCGCCGCGCGCACGTCACGCTGCAACTCCGCGACGAGATCGACCGGCGGCATCGAGCCGACGAGCGCGACCCTGCTCACCCGCTCGGGCGCGACGGCCGCCAGCGCGAGCGCGTGCGGGCCGCCCGCCGACCAGCCGATGACGCCGAAGCGGTCGACGTCAAGTGCGCCCGCCGTCACCTCCGCCCATGCCCGCAGCGACGGGAAGCGGCGTGCCGGCCCGCAGCGGTCGACGGCGAGCAGCCGCACCGCGAGCGAGGCGACGATGGATTCGTCGGGATGGCGCGAGAGCCGAGAGTCGCCGCCGCCGTGCAGGTAGACGACCGGCGTCCCCTCGGGGTCGCCAACCTCGTCGACGACTAGCGCGTGACCACCAGGGTGGTGTGCATGCCGAGCCGGCGATGGTTCGCGACGGAGCACCAGAACGAGTATCGCCCCGGCGCGAGCCTCACCGTCAGGTCGGCCCGCGCCCCGGCGGCCACGACGCGCAAGCCCGCGACGTGCTTCGCGCCGATGCGCTGCACCCGCAGGTCGTGGAGGTCCTGGCCGAAGTTCGCGAGCTCGATCACCGCCGTGCCCGAATGGACGCGCAGCCGCGAGAGCGAGAACGAGTACTCGCGCGCCACCACCTGCACGCGCGACGGCGCCGCCGCCTTCGGGTTCGCGTGGAACAGCGAGAGCCCGAGCAGCCCGGTGAGGACTGCGAGCTTCACTTGACCAGCGACGGCCGCTTGAACTTCGAGATGTTCGGCAGGACGCGCTCTGCGTCGAACTCGAGCCACTGCTCGAACAGCGCCGCATAGACGCCGCGGAAGTCGCTCGTCGCCTTGAGGTTCCCGTCACGGTCGAGCCCGGTCGAGAGACCCGGGTACTCGCCGACCTGGGTGCCCGCGGCGCGCGTCCCGATCAGGAACCCGGTGCCGGCCGCGCCGTGGTCGGTGCCGCCGGAGCCGTTCTCCTCCGCACGCCGCCCGAACTCCGTCCACACCAGCGTCAGCACGCGATCGGCGACGCCGCGCGCCTCGAGGTCGCGCTGAAATGCGTAGAGCGACGCGGCGGTCGTCGTCAGCGCGGGCGTCAGCTCGGACGCCTGGCTCGCGTGCGTGTCGTACTCGCCCGTCGCCTCGAGCGCGACGCAGCGCAGCGGCAGCCCGGCCGCGATCATCGCCGCGAGCCCCTGCAGGCTGTGCGGGAACTGGTCGTTCCCGGTGGGGTACGGCACGGCGGGGGTCAGCTTCCTGCCGCCGAACGGCTGGAGTTGGCGGCGGAGCGTCGCCGACTGACCGGCGACCTTCGCCGCCGCACGCGACGCCGCGTCGTGCGCGCCGGAGTTGCCGAGCATGCCGATCGCCTCGAGCATCCGGTCCTCGACCTGGCCCCAGACGCCGGGTGAATAGAAGTCGTACTGGTCGGGCCCGTCGATCGCGGCGACCGGCACCTTCGCGGTCGCGAGCGCCGGCTCCAGCGAGCCCGTCAGAGACAGGCCCTGCAGCGGGTTGTCGGGCGAGCCGACCACGTCGAGGTAGCGGCCCAGCCAGCCGGTCAGCAGGCGAGAGTCCGTTGCGCCGACCTCCCAGAAGTGACGCGAGGTGAAATGCGACTGGTCGGGATGGTCGTAGCCGACCGCCGGCAGCACGGTCACCTTGCCCTCGTCGTGCAGCTCCGCGATCGGGTCGAGCGCGGGGTGCCAGAACAGGCGGTCGTCCTCGGTGTACGGAGTTCCACCCGAGATCGCGAGCTTCGGGCGCAGCTTGCGGTAGAGCGGATCGGCCTGCGGCGAGAGCAGCGAGAGCGCATCCGCGCCGCCCGGTAGGAACACGGTGACGAGAATCGGGCTCTTCGGCATCGACGCAGCGTTGGCAATGCCGTCGTCGAAGATGTCGAGCCGCCCGGCGCCGTAGACCGTGAGCGCGAGCCCGAGCGAGCGCGCCACGAAGCCGCGGCGCGAGAGCCCCGTGCCTGCGGGAGTCGGCATGCCCGGCTCGATCGACGGCAGACCGCGCCCCGCAACCGCACGCAGCGCTTCCGCCCGCGTGCACTCGTCGCAGACGATCCTGCTCAATTCCCGCTCCCGGTACCGGCAGAGCCGGTGCGTCCGCTCCTGCTGAGCTCCGGCGAGCCTACGCTCATGCCGTCTGGAGGTCGGGGGACACGGCGATCAGGTGGCGCAGCGCGTTCTCCGTCAGCACCGGGTACTGCACCTGCTTCCACGTGTCCGAGCGCGCGTCGTGCAGCGCGCGCTGCGTGAAGCGGAGGAGCTGGCGATGGGTCGCGGGCGTGAGCTCCGGGTTGTTCCAGAACGCAAGCGCGCGCTTCAGCGTCGTCGGCGCGTCGATCGCCTCCTTCGCCTTTCCCGGGTCGAGGCGCCGATCGCCGAGGATCTCGCCGACGGCGATCCAGCGGCCCCGGAACGTTGCGGTGTCGAGCCAGCGCGAGTCGTCCCAGCCTGCGACGTTCGGCGGGTAGAAGAGCTGCTGTCCGGAGAGCCCGCCGATCCAGGCCCACGAATCCGTCGTCACACCGGCGTTGATGCGGCGGAGCAGGCCGGCGATGTGCACGACCGGCGGCTTCGTCATCCGCGGCCCGGTGTGCAGCGCCGGGTGCTTCAGCACGATGTCGAGCACCGGCTTGACCTGCCGGCCGCTGCCGTTGTACGCGGCTTCGAGGGCGCGCTGCGTCTTTGCGTCGGGCGGCACCGGGATGAAGTAGCCCCACAGCTTCTGTGTGAAGAACGACGCGTGCTTCGGGTTGTCGAGGCAGAGACGGCAGGCGTCGCGCCAGGCGTAGTTGCCGCTCTTGTGAAAAACCGTCTTCACGCCGGTGTCGTGGCGGGCCGCGTCGAAGTGGAAGTCGTATTCCCCCTTGCGGCGGCCCCACCGGCTCGTCCACCCGGTGAGCGACCGCGCCTGCTCGCGCACGTCACGCTCGGTGTACGCACCACGATCGGCGCCGAGCGTGAACAGCTCCATCATCTCGCGGCCGTAGTTCTCGTTCGGCGCGTCCTTCGTGTTGTCGGTGCCGTTGAGCCAGACGAGCATCGCCGGGTTCGCGGTCACGTCGATCAGCAGCTGCTCGAACGAGCCCAGCCCGTGCTTCCGGAAGAGCTGGTTCTGCGCGAGCATCAGGCCCTGGTCGCCCACGCCGGCGTTCGACGTCGCGAACCAGTCGTGCCAGACGAGCGCCATGCGCTCGACGAGCGGGCGCGACGTGCGCACCATCTTGTCGAGCCACCAGCAATGGTCATGGCCCCACGCGTCGGCAGGCGCGAACGGGCGCCCCTTCGAGTCGTGCGGCTTCGGCCCGACGAGCTTCTCGGCGCCGGGGTTCAGAAGCTGGTGGACGGCGCCGTCGAGACCGAGCTTCGCGAGCGCAGCCGCCTCACCGGGGCGCGGACCGAAACCGGCGCGCCAGAGCAGCCGTTCGGCATGCGACGCGTCGAACTTCCCACGGTAGAACGGCGCCTCCACCGGAGCCCTATCGTCAGCACCGCGGGCAACGCCGAATCACTCGTTAGAGGCGTTTGCGCAACAGGACGCGGGCTTCTCCACGCCCGTCGTAGTCCTCGTCGACCCGCTCCACCTCGAAGCCGAGCGCCTGGTGGAACGCGACCGACCGCTCGTTCACCGGCGACGTGACCGCACGCACGGTCGCCCGCGGCGCGACGGCGGTGAAGAAACGCTCGTACAGCTCACGGCCGAGGCCCGAGCCGCGCTGGGACGGGTCGACGCCGACGAAGTGGATGTACGCCTCGTCGTCGTGCGTCTGCGAGCGGAAGCCGCACAGGAACCCGACGACCCGCCCGTCCGCCTCGGCGACGAACGACGTGTCGCGGAAATGGACGAAGAAGAGCTTCGGCAGCATCGCGGCCATCGGCCGGCCACCCCACCAATCGTCGATCACTCCAATCACGGATGCGTAATCCGCGGGCTCTGCGTGCCGGATCGTCGCCACTAGTCTCAAGGGTATGCGCATGCTCGTTCTCGGCGGCACGCAATTCCTCGGCCGCCACACGGTGGACGCCGCGCTCGCGCGCGGCCACGAGGTGACGATGTTCAACCGCGGCCGGACGCGGCCGGAGCTCTTCCCCGACGTCGAGAAGCTGCGCGGCGACCGCGACGGCAACCTCGACGCGGTACGCGGACGCGAGTTCGACGCCGTCGTCGACACGAGCGGCTACGTCCCGCGCATCGTGCGCGAGACGATCGACGCGCTGGGCGATGTCGGCCACTACACGTTCGTGTCGTCGATCTCCGTCTATGCAGACGCGTCGACGCCGCCGACGGAGACCTCCCCGGTGGCCGAGCTCAAGGAGCCGACCGAGGAGTGGCGCGAGGCCTACGGTGAGTTGAAGGCGGACTGCGAGGACGTCGTGCGCGAGCGGTTCGCGAACGCGTTCATCCCGCGGCCCGGGCTGATCGTCGGCCCGTGGGACCCGACCGGCCGCTTCACGTACTGGCCCGAGCGCTTCGCCGACGGCGGCCGCGTGCTCGCCCCCGCGCCGCCCGAGGCGGACGCCCAGGTGATCGACGCCCGCGACCTCGCCGACTGGATCGTGCGCGCAGCCGACGCCCGGCTCTCCGGCACCTACAACGCGGTCGACCGGCCGATCCCGCGGTCGACGCTCTTCGACACGTGCCTGCGCGTCGCCGGCGCCGATGCCGAGATCGTGTGGGTCGACGGCGCCTTCCTCGCCGAGCACGAGGTCGGTGAGTGGATGGAGCTGCCACTCTGGCTGATCGACCCGGCGTTCGCCGGGATGCTCTCGGTCGACCCGTCGGCCGCATTCGCAGCCGGGCTCGAACCACGGCCGCTCGAGGAGACGGTGCGCGACACGCTCGCCTGGGTCGCCGCCGGCGACGCGCCGGCCGAGACGGCCGGAGGGCTCGACCGGGCGAAGGAACAGGTGGTCCTTGACGCCTGGCTCTCGAAACGTTAGTTTCGAAAGATCTCTTTCGACAACTCGCTCACCCTGACCGACCCGCGGGCGATGCGCGCCCTGGCGCATCCGACCCGTCTCGCGTTACTCGACCACCTCCACTCGGTCGACCAGGCGACCGCGACCGAGTGCTCGGAGTTCGTGGACGAGAGTCCCTCGTCGTGCAGCTACCACCTGCGCGCGCTCGCGAAGTGGGGCTTCGTCAGCGAGGGCGCCCGCGGCGTCGGCCGCGAGCGGCCCTGGCGCGCGACCGCCGCGCGCATCGAGTTCCCCTCGGACGGGATCGAGGCCACGGTGCTCCGCGACGAGCTCGTGGCACGCCAGCAGCAGCGCGTCCGCGACGCGCTCCGGCGCGAGCACGAGCTGCCCGCGTCATGGCGGCGCGCTGTGCAGACCTCGTCGGCGTCGCTCGAGCTGACGACGAAGGAGCTGGAAGAGCTCGGCGAGCGCTTCGAGGCGCTGCTCGACGCCTACCGCGGCCGGGAGGAGCGCCGCGG
>Ga0207707_10001766_pt1 | contig 19844 bp, 19 predicted proteins | sample KBSC83BmetaG_FD_184336 | JGI IMG/M metagenome (GOLD analysis project Ga0207707, IMG submission 184336) | Corn rhizosphere microbial communities from Kellogg Biological Station, Michigan, USA - KBS C8-3B metaG (SPAdes) (version 2) | ecosystem: Host-associated > Plants > Roots > Rhizosphere ...
CTGTGGTCGCGAAGGACCCGCAGTGCCATGCGCCTGCGCGAATCGTGCAGGGAAAGCAGCACGGCGCGGAGTGCGCGCCGTAACCACGACGGTCTATTCATGCGATCGGCGGGGTGCGCATATGCGCGCGTCACAGGGAAGGTCGACAAATAAATTCTCCAAAATCGGATCAATACCCAGCGTCGCGTCAAAAGCTACGAAGACTGGCGTCCTCGCGCTTGGGCAAATGCGCCAATGATGCGGATTGCAGCGAAGTCACGGTTCCGCCAACTGAAATTCCAGAAAAACTAAAGGAAAACTTCATGTGAAATTGGACCGGAGCTGGCTTAACTGCGACCAACGGCGGGGAATTGCGTCCTCTGGCCGGGGTTCAATCGGACGACGACTGCGCGAGCCGTCGATCGATGGCCCGCGCAATCCTGGAGCGATTATGGGGAACGGCGATCACTACGTGCAGGCCGTCGAGGCGATTTATGCCTGCGGCAGCGGAGAGGGCTTGGTATCGGAAGCGTTGACCGCGACCAGCCGCCTGCTCGGCGCGACCGGGGCAACCTATGAAGTGATCGACAAATCGGCCGGCGGGCTGCTCTGGTTCTCCGCGGCCGGGCTGCCGTCTGCGGCGGGCGCGCGGTATTCGGATCATTTCGCCGCCCTCAATCCGCGCATTCGTCCCCTCCTTCGTCAGGCGCCCGGCGAGGTGTGCTGGGACTACAAGGTCATGGACGAAGAGACCATGCGACGCGATGAGTTCTATTCCGAGTTCCTGCCGAGCATGGGCTTGCGCTATTTCATCTCGGCGGTGCTGGAGCAGACCGAGGACCGGATCGCGGTGGTCGCGGTACAAAGGTCGCGCCGAAGCGGTCACGTCACCAACCGTGAAATCGCGCTGATGCATCGCCTTTGCCCGCACTTCCAAAGAGCCTATACGATGAGAAAGGTCCTCGGGGCCTCCGCTCCCAGCCGCGAAGACCTGTTCGAGAACGCGCTCGACCTTTTGTCCGACGGCATTGCGCTGCTGCGCAAGGACGGCACCATCCTCTTCGCGAACGACGCCTTGAGGCGCCTGGCGGCACGCAACGGCGATTTCCGCGTCGACCGCGACTCGATCGAGTTCGCCAGGTGCGACTTGCGCGGCCGCTTTGACACGGCGCTCGGCGCGGTGGCGCGCGTCCACCATCCCGACGCCGGCTATCTCGCGACCGATTTCGCGGTTCCTCGCGAAGGCTTGCCGCCCTACACCGTGTCGGTGCGGCCTCTGCTGCGCGCCGGAGAGACGACGCATCCCGACGCCGCGGCGATGCTGCTGGTCCACGATCCGCTGCAGCAGAATTTCGCGGCGGGGAAGATGCTGCAGGACCTCTACGGCCTGACCAATGCGGAGGCGCAACTCGTGCAGGCGCTCGGCACCGGCATGACGGCGGTCGCCTATGCGAAGGGCCGCGGCATCAGCGTCACCACGGTGTACACGCATCTGCGGCGCACCCGCGAGAAAACCGGATGGAAGAGCGTCGCCGAACTGACGCGGCGTTTCCATGAATTGAACGTCTCGCTGCGGGCGAGCTAGTCGCAGGAATACGCAGCGCGATCGACCTCCGATCACGCCATTTTCGCATCACTCCCATGATATGGGAGGCGATTGCGGCCGGCTGCTAAGCGTAGGACGCTCGGCCCCAACGAATAATCGGTGGGGGGCTCCTTCATGAGGCTGTTGCATTTTGTCGCCGGCGCGGCCGCGTTGCTCGTCGCGGGTACCGCGAGCGCCGATCCGATCCCGCCCGGCGGCGTCGGGCAGAATGTCGAGGCGGTCGGCTACAGCGATCTCAACGGCAAGCCCGGCTTCAAGATGTCGATCCAGAAGGTCGGCGAGCGCTGGTATCTCTACATCGGCATGCTCTGGAACGAGGGCTGGCAGATCGTCGACGTCACCGATCCCGGGGATCCGAAGGTGGTGAAGGAATTGGAGGGTCCGGCCAACACCGCGACCGACCAGATGGAAATCGCCGACGGCAGGATGATCACGGCGCTGGCGAAGATATCGCCGGGCTGGGGCGGCGATCCCGGGAAGCCGTTCGACGAGGGCGTGCTGATCTGGGATCTGAAGGACCCGCTCAATCCCGAGAGGCTCGGCCAGTTCAAGACAAAATCGCTCGGCACCCATCGCAACGGCTACCAGGGCGGCAAATACATGCATCTGTCGGCGATCATGCCGGGCTATCGCGGCAACATCTACGTGATCGTCGATATCAGTGATCCCGCGAAGCCGAAGGAAGCAGGCCGCTGGTGGGTGCCCGGCCAGAAGGACGACGAGACGCCGCCTCCGCCGCCCGGCACCATGCTGCACGGCCCGCCCTTCATCGTCGGCAACACCGCCTATCTGCCGTATGGCGGCTCCGGCATGATCATCCTCGACATATCAGACGTCGCGCGGCCGAAGAAGATCGGCCAGCTCATGATGAGCCCGCCCTTTGCGTCCAATATCGGGGTGCACACGGTGATCCCGGTGCCCGACCGCAAGCTCGCCTTCATCAATTCGGAAGCGATCGCGGAAGACTGCAAGGAGCCGCTGCAGCACGCCTCGATCATCGACATTTCCGATCTCGCCAGGCCGCGGCTGATGGCGCTGTTTCCGTTGCCGCTGCCGCCGGCCGACTGGCCGATCAAGAGTTTTTGCGAACGCGGCGGACGTTTTGGTCCCCACAACCAAAATACGCTGCTGCATAACCCGGATGTCGCGCCGCAGGGCAACCTCGTCTATCTCACCTATTTCAACGCGGGCTTGCGCATCTACGACACCTCGACGCCGACGGCGCCACGCGAGGTCGGCTATTTCCTGCCGCCTGATCCGCGGCAGCGCTACGGCGTGTTTCCAAAGGGCAAACTGGTGGCGCAGACCGAGGACGTGCTGGTCGACACCCGCGGCTACATCTACATCACCGACAAGAACCAGGGACTGTTTGTCCTGAAGTATATGGGAAAGCAGCCTTAAGACCTGAACGCCGCGATCCGCACGCCAAGCTCGTCGCGCACGCGCGCGAGCGCGTTGGCATAGTCGCGGCTTTCGTCCTGCCGGAACAGGCGCACGCTCGGATACCAGGGGCTGTCGTCGCGGCCGAGCAGCCAGCGATAGTCCGGCGTGTGCGGCAATAATATCCATGTCGGCCGTCCCAAAGCAGCGGCGAGATGTGCGACGCTGGTATCCACGGTGACGACGAGGTCGAGATTTGAGATCAGCGCCGCCGTCTCGACAAAATCGGTAAGATGCCCGGTCAGGTCGATGACGTCGCGCCGTTCGAGCAGCGCCGCCCTGTCCTCCGGGCGCGGCTCCTTCTGCAGGCTGTAGAAACGCGCGCGATCATCGAAGATCGCCGACATTTTTCGCAGCGTCGTCGAACGGTTGCGGTCATTGCCATGCAGGGGATTGCCGGACCAGACGAGACCCACACGCAGCCTGTCATGCGCGCCGAGCCGGTCCTGCCACGCGCGCAAGCGCGCTTCCGGCAGCGGCGGAAGATAGCAAGGCGAAGCCGGGATGGTTTCGAGCCGCGTCTTGAAGGCGAGCGGCAGCCCTCCCAACGGACAATGCAGATCGAACGCGGGAATTTCGACGTCCGTTATCTTCGGCAGGCAGAGCGAAACGCCCTCCATGCCCGTCAACAGGGGATGCAGCGGAGCCTCGACCTCGAGGATCACGCGCGCGCCAAGCCTCGCCACCATGGGGGCATAGCGCGAGTACTGGATCGAATCGCCGAGCCCTTCATCGCTGTGCAACAGGATGGTCTTGCCCGCGACCGGCTCCTCGCCGAACCAGTGCGGCTTTTCGAATTTCCGGTCGACAAAGCCGACCAGCGCGCATTTCCGTCCCCACTCCCGCCCCTGCCAGCCCTCGTCGAAATTGCCGAACAGGAGCCGAAACAGGGCGCGGTTCCAGTGATAATCCGCGCATTCCGGATCGAGCGCGATGGCGCGGTCGAGATTGGCGAAGGCCTCGTCGACGCGGCGGAGCGCGAACAGCGTCGTGGCACGATCGTTCAGCGCCGAAGGAAAATCCGGCCTGAGCGCGAGCGCCTTGTCGAACCAGGCCAGCGCTTCCTCGTGCTGCTCGAGCTTCTGCAGGATCAACCCGACGTTCTTGATGATGTCCGGATCGTGCGGGGCGCGTTCGTGCGCCTTCCTGCCGTTGGCGAGCGCTTCGTTGAAGCGCCGCAGCGGCCATTGGCAGCGGCTGATGAAATTGAACGCGCCGGCCTGGCTCGGATCGATCTCTGTCGACCGGGTGAAGCAGACGATCGCTTCCTCGTACCGCTTCGCCTCGAAATGGAGCAACCCGCTGGCATTGGCGGCCTCGCGATAGTCGGGCTTCAGCTTCAGCGCATGGTCGAAGGTCAGGATCGCTTCGTCCATACGCTTCTGCTGCTGCAGGATCTCGCCCATCCTGAACCAGACCTCGGCCTGGCCCGGATTGATGTTCAGCGCGCGGTCGTAGCTCTTGAGCGCTTCGTCGAGGCGCTCCTTGCGCTGCAGCGCCATGCCGAGATTGACAAAATAGTCGGCGACGCTGGGGTTTTGCCGGATCGCCGCCGCGAACCATTCGATGGCAAGGTCGTATTGCTTCGAGGCGACGCAGAGCATGCCCATCAGGTGCAGGGAATCGGCATGGCTCTGGTCGATGGTGAGTGCCTGCCGGCCGCATTGCTCGGCTTCGGCGAGCTGCCCGGTCTGCAGCAGCCGAAGCCCGGCCTCGAACCACGACGCCGGCGTCTCCAGCCGCGGAGGCGACGGGGCGTTGCCTTCCTGTTTGGCGGCGCGTCGTTGCTGACGGTTCATTGGCGCTGGGTCGGCGGGGCCATCCCTCCAGCGATAGATGATTCCCCGATTCGCGAAAAGGCCGGAGCAGAGCTAGAGGCTCGGCGCGGACTCGAGCGAAAGCGATGGCAAGGCGCCGAAGCGGCGTTCGCGGCGATGGAACGAGGCCAGTGCGTTGGCGAGCGCGTCGCCATCGAATTCGGGCCACATCCGCTCGGTGAAATACAGTTCGGCATAGGCGCCTTCCCAGAGCAGGAAGTCGGACAGTCGCTTCTCGCCGCTGGTGCGGATGATGAGATCGACGTCGCGCAGGCCCGCCTCGCCGGTGACGAGCTCCGAGAACAGCTCGCGCGTCGGATCCGTGATGCCGGCAAGCCTCGCCGCGGCCCGGAGGATCGCATCGCGCGCGGAATAATCGACCGCGATCCGCAGATTGAGCGTCTCGCCGAGCGAGGTCGCCTTTTCCGCGCGCGCGATCGCGGATGCAATGCCGTCGGGAAGGCGGTCGCGCCGCCCGATCACGGTGAGGCGCACGCCGTTCCTGACCAGAGCCTCGACCTCGTTGGCGAGATAGAAGCGCAGCAGCGCCATCAGGGCCGTGACCTCCGCCTTCGGCCGCCGCCAATTGTCGGTGGAGAAGGCGTAAAGCGTCAGCGTCCCCACGCCCTGATTGGGCGCCGCTTCCACCACGCGCCGGATCGCCTCGATGCCGGCCTCGTGACCGCGCAGCCGCGACAGGCCGCGCCGCGTCGCCCACCGTCCGTTGCCGTCCATGATGATTCCGACATGCAGCTTGGTGGCAAGCTTGGCTGCTGAGCTACTTTGCATTGCAAAGCTCCAGATCAAAAAAAGGGAGAGCAAAAAAGGGGGAAAGGTTCATGTCGGCAGGATACCCAGCCCGCCGAGCGGCGAACCTTCCTTGCCGGCGGCCCTGGCGGCATCGCGGACCAGACGTTCCAGCACACCGAGATAATCGAGGAAGCGGCGGCGGCCGGTCCTGGTCAGGCGGCAAGACGTATGCGGGCGGTTGCCCTCATAGCCCTTGATGACTTCGACGAGGCCCGCCTCCTGCAAGACCTGCAGATGGCGGCTGAGATTGCCGTCGGTGAGACCGCAGAGCTGCTTGAGATCGGCGAACGCGAGCCCCTTCGGATGCGCCATCAGCGAGGTCAACAGTCCGAGCCGCGCTTTTTCGTGGATGACACGGTCGAGCCCGTCATAGGAAAACGGCGCGCTCGCACTCTCACTCTTCGACATCACTCTCTCCGGAGGCAAAATACAGGATCGACGCCATCAGCGACTGGCCGATCACGAACGGCAAGCCCATGGTCCAGGGCGACAGCGCGTGGCTCTGGCTTGCGAGCAAGAGCGCCGTAAAGCCCGCCACGAAATACCAGGCGCCGGCCAGCGCCACCGTGCGCGGCAGCGAGCGCACCGAAGCGAACACGCCGAGCGATACCAGCACCTGCCACAGGCCCGGCAGCAGCCACAGCGTCTCCGGCGCGAACTTCCAGAGCATCACCGCGAGCAGGACGCCCGCGACGGCCGACGGCAGGAACTGTTCAACCGCCTGGTGGATCATGGCGTCCGCGAGTCCCGAATGATGCCGGCGCGAGCGCGCCACCATCTCGATCAGGATCATCGCCGACGACGATAGCGCCGCCAGCGCCCAGCCAAGGAAGAAAGCGAGAGGTTTGTGCGTGGGGTCGTCGAGCAGGAAATATTGCAGGATCGCGGTGACCAGCGCGACGCCCGCGGTGGCGAATACCGCCGCCGGACCGTAGCCGGCGAACGCGGTACCCGCCGCAAGCTGGCTGCGAATGGCGATGATGTCGGCCAGCGCCTTGTCGAGATCGCGCATCTCTTCCGTCTGCACGCCGGTAACGTCCCCTGGCACCAATTAGCTTTGCGTTGCAAAGTATAGCGGCCCACGAAACGAAAGCAAGGGCTGCGTGGTTGCCCTTTGCGCCACACTACTTTCAGTTGCCAACTTCAGGACCGTCCACGTAGAATAAGACGGCTGGGCTGGGGAGACCGGGGTAATGCGTACAACGCTGTTTCTTGCAACGCTGTTTCTTGCATTTTTTGTGCAGATCGCGATTCCGTCGATCGCCCATGCGGCGGGGCCATACGGCAACATCCATGTCGGCAACTGGAAGGGCGGCGCCTTCACCGATGACAACACCGGCGCCTTTTCCCATTGCGGGGCGACCACGAGCTACGGCAACGGCGTCATCCTGGTGGTCGGCCAGAACGCCACCAATTCATGGCTGCTCGGCTTTGCGAGCCCCGGCTTTCATCTGACCAAGGGCTCCTCGGTTCCGATCGACGTCACTTTCGACGGGCAATCCCAGGCACGGCTGTTCGCCACCGCGACGTCCGACATCATGGCCACCGCCATCCTGCCGCCGAACGTCGCGCGCACGTTCCAGAAGGCGAGCCTGATGGTCGCGGTGTCGGGCAGCAACGTTTTGAATTTCAACCTGACCTCGACGGGGCCGCTGCTCGCGGTGCTCGCCAGTTGCGTCAGCAAGGTCAAGGCCGGCGGGATCGACAGCGCCGGAGAGTTCACCGCGCCCAAACCCGTGGCGGCGAAGGCCGATGCACCGGCCAATCCCAAGTCCGGCAGGACCGGCAGCCAGACCGGCACCGGTTTTGTCATCAGCGGCAGCGGCCATATCGTCACCAATCATCATGTCGTCAATGGCTGCGTCGGCGACATCAAGGGCAATCTCACGGGCGAGGCCGGAGCGACCTTGAGGCTGGTCAACAGCGATCAGGCCAACGACCTGGCGCTGCTGCAGGGACCGGCAGACACGTTCAAGCGTTTCGCGAAAATCCGCGACCGCTCGATCCGGTCAGGGGATTCCGTGACGGCGATCGGCTTTCCATTCCACGGTCTGCTGACGTCGGATTTCACCGTCACGACCGGCATCGTGAGCTCGTTGAGCGGGGTGAGGAACGACTCGCGCTTCCTGCAGATCAGCGCGGCGATCCAACCGGGCAACAGCGGCGGACCGCTGCTCGACAGCAGCGGCGAGATCGTCGGGATGGTCGCCGCGAAGCTGAACGCGCTGGGCGTTCTCCGCGCCACCGGCAATATTCCGGAGAACATCAACTTCGCCATCAAGACCGGGGCGCTCCGCGACTTCCTCGACAACAGCGTCGTTCCCTATGAGACCGTCGCACCCGGTGCCGAGCTCAAGACGTCCGAGATCGCCGATGCGGCGAGAGCCTACACGCTGCTGATCTCCTGCACCGCGAGCGAGCAGACGGAGGCCGCGAAGCGGTAGTTTCTAGCCATCATGGTCGGCGTTGCCCCTCATCCTGAGAATCAACGGCGCGGCACAGCCCCACCCTCAGCTATGACAGCACGCCGCCTTCGCAGCCTCCGGCTGGTACTGGTCGCGCAGGCGCACCCAATCCATTGGATAGGGCAGGCCCTCCTCGTGACGGCCGAGCGGGGTCAGGTCGAGATAGTGATAGGCGGCGTTCATCATGTCGAGGCCGCGGGCGTAGGTGGAATAGGTGTGGAAGATATTGTCGGCCTCGTCGCGGTAGAACACGCTGATGCCCGGCAACTCGTCGCCATAGGGCGGCGTGGTCCCGTAGTTGTATTTCGCTTTGCCGGCGTCGATCTGCTCGCGCGTGAACGATACGCCGTAGTCGTAGTTGAACTCATTGTCTCCGGACGAGACCCAATCGAAGCTCCAGCCCATCCGCTTCTTGAACGCCTCGAGCTTGGCGAGCGGCGCCCGCGAGATCGCGACCATGGTAGTATCGCGCGCGGCGAGATGCGGCACCATGCGCTCGAAACCATCCACCCAGAACGAGCAGCTCTTGCAGGCCGCATCCCATTCGGGGGCGAACATGACATGCTGGACCACAAGCTGGTTCCTGCTCTTGAACAGGTCGGCGAGCGTGACCTTGCCGTTCGGGCCGTCGAATGTGTAGGCCTTGTCGACCTTGACCCAGGGTAGCTGACGGCGCTCTTCGCTCAGGCGGTCGCGCGCGCGGATCAGCTCCTTTTCATGCGTCATGTGCGCCTTGCGTGCTTCGATCCACTCCTCGCGGGAAACGATCTGGTGCGGTTGCATGGGATGCTCCTTTCGACGGCGTTCAGGCAGCGACGTAATTTTCCAGATTGACGAAGAACTCGGTCCAGCCGCGCTGGTGATTGTCGCGGGCGGTCTCATCGGCGAACTGCTCGTGGCGGAAGGTGAGCAGCGTGCCCGCGCCGTCGGGCTTGATCGAGACCGTCACCAGCGATTCCCGTTCCGGCGTCGAATGCCAGGCCCAGCTGAACACCAGCCGTTCGTTCGGCACGACCTCGCGATAGACGCCGCCGACCTCATTGTAGTTGCCATCGCCGCTGTTGAAGCTGATGCGGTAGCGTCCGCCGACGCGGACGTCGAGTTCCGCGCGCGTCGTGCCGGGCGTCACCTTGGCCGGCCCGAACCACTGCATCAGGTTTTCCGGCTCGGTCCACGCGGCGTAGACTTTTTCCGGCCGCGCACGGAGGCGGCGCGTGAGGGTGAGACTGGGGCGTGCGTCGTGGCTGGCGGCAGTTGCTGGTTGGGCCATTGATTGGACCATGGGTCTTCCTCCACAAAGGCGGCAAGTCGGTCGAGATTTTCGGACCAGAAGCGCGCGTAGCGATTGAGCCAGTCCATCGCCTGCTCCATCGGCGCCGCGGTGAGCCGGCAGGCCACCGTGCGGCCGGTCTTCTCCCGCGCGATCAGCCCGGCATCCGACAGCACGTCGAGATGCTTCAAAATCGCCGGCAGCGACATCGAAAATGGCTGCGCCAGTTCGCTCACCGACAGGCTTTCCTGCTCGACGAGGCGCGCCAGAAGCGCCCGCCGCGTGGGGTCGGAAAGCGCCGCAAAGGTGCGGTCCAGCGTCTCATCCCTATACTTAACCATACGGTTTAGTATAAGCGAGCGCACCCGCGTGTCAAGCGACCCCGATCACGAAATTTTGGCTGAGGGAAACCACCGACGAGCAAAATCGACCGCGGCCGTCCCCGGCCGCAATCGATCTTGATGTTTCAGTGAAGGCTCCACGCGGAGCCCGCGCGTCAGCGCTGGCGGATCGAATCTAACAGTTGTTTGCTTCGGTCAAGGAAGCGGTTGATGGCAGCCTTGATCGTCTGGTCGTCCTGCAGGCAGGTAGCCACTTGCCTCCGCAGCAACAAACCGACCATATGGGAGACGCGCAAAACCATCTGGAACTTTCTTCGACACAGGATGACGAACGGCGATGCCATACGAGTCGCTCCTTGCCGTCGTTCTCGCACTTCCCTTCGTCGGGAGCTGTTTTGCCGCCCTCCTTCGGACCAATGCCCGCAACGCGGAAGCATGGCTATCCGGCACGGTTACACTCATCAGCCTGGCGATTCTCGCGGCGGGCTACCCGCGCGTTATCGATCGCGGGATGATCCGATACACCGTGGAATGGATACCAGATCTCGGCCTCGAGTTCAGCTTGAGACTGGACGGCTTCGCCTGGATGTTCGCCATGCTGGTTACCGGGATCGGATTCCTCGTGGTGCTGTACGCGCGTTACTACATGTCACCGACGGATCCGGTGCCACGGTTCTTTTCGCTCCTCCTCGCGTTCATGGGCGCGATGCTTGGCATCGTGCTGTCGGGCAACCTAATCCAGCTTGTTTTCTTCTGGGAACTGACAAGCCTCTTCTCCTTCTTTCTGATCGGTTACTGGCATCAGAACAGCCAGGCTCGTGAGGGCGCACGCATGGCGCTGACCATCACGTCGGCCGGTGGGCTTTGTCTCTTCGCCGGCGTGCTGATAGTGGGCCATATCGCCGGCAGCTATGATCTCGACCGGGTGCTGGCGTCCGGTGAAGTCATCCGTTCGCATCACCTTTATCTTCCGGCGCTGCTCCTGGTGCTGATTGGCGCCCTCACGAAAAGTGCCCAATTCCCGTTCCATTTCTGGCTGCCGCACGCGATGGCAGCCCCGACGCCCGTCTCCGCTTATCTGCACTCCGCCACCATGGTGAAGGCCGGCGTTTTCCTGCTGATCCGGTTGTGGCCCGCAATGGGCGGGACGGAGGAATGGCTGTGGCTGGTGGGATCAGCCGGCCTGATCACGTTCATCCTCGGCGCGTTCATCGCCGTTTTCCAACAGGACCTGAAGGGGCTGCTGGCCTACTCGACCATCAGCCACCTCGGACTGATCACGCTTCTGACCGGGTTGGATACCCCGCTTGGCCAGATCGCCGCAATCTTCCACATCATGAATCACGCGACCTTCAAGGCATCGTTGTTCATGGCCGCCGGCATTATCGACCACGAAAGCGGCACGCGCGACATTCGCCGGCTCAGCGGCCTCTGGTGGTTCATGCCGATCACGGCGACCCTGGCCATGATCGCCGCTGGAGCCATGGCCGGCGTTCCCCTGCTCAACGGATTCCTGTCCAAGGAGATGTTCTTCGCCGAAACCATCGAGATCCACGACAATTCGTTCGTCGATCAGGCGCTTCCCTATGTCGTCACACTGGCCAGCATGTTCACCGTCGCCTATTCGTTACGCTTCATCCGCGACGTCTTCTTCGGTCCCGCTCCGGAGGATCTGCCGCGCACACCGCACGAGCCTCCATTCCTGATGCGGTTGCCGGTCGAGCTTCTCGTTCTGGCGTGCCTCATTGTCGGCATTGCTCCAGGAACGACAGTCGGTCCGGCTCTCGATACGGCCGTGCGTGCCGTGCTCGGCGCAGCGACGCCGCAATACAGCCTCGCCGTCTGGCATGGTTTCACCCCCGAACTCCTGATGAGCGTCCTTGCGCTGGGCGGGGGTGTCGCCGTGTACTTTATGCTGCACTCCTATCTGCTCAGCGGGATCGAGGGTCCGCCCTTGCTGCGCCATCTCAAGGGGCAGCGAATCTTCGAGCGGGTACTCGTTACCCTGTCTTGGCGGCTGGCCAGACGGCTGGAGGACCTCCTCGGCACCCGGCGCCTTCAGTCGCAACTTCAGCTACTGGCAGTCGCTGCATTCGTCGCCGCGCTCTCGCCGCTTTACGCAGGCGGTCTTGCCGTCGGGCGCTTGCCGTCGGGCGATCTCAACCTCGCTTTTGCGCTGGCCTGGGCGGTCGGGATCTCCTGCGCCCTCGGCGCGGCGTATCAGGCCAAGTTCCGTCGCGTTGCGGCGCTGATCCTGCTCGGCGGCGCGGGTCTCGTCACCTGCATCAGCTTCGTCTGGCTGTCGGCGCCCGATCTCGCTCTGACGCAGCTTGTCGTGGAAGCCGTGACCACGGTGCTCCTTCTTCTTGGGCTGCGGTGGCTTCCCAAACGGCTCGAGCAGCCCGCGCCCGCAGGGCGCTTGGCGAGCATGGTGCGATGGCACCGCGTCCGGGATTTCATAATAGCGGCCTGCTCGGGAGCAGGATTGGCATTGCTCGCCTATGCGGCGATGACCCGGCCGGCGCCCGACACCATCTCACGCTTCTTTGTGGAGAACGCCTACGTCAAGGGCGGCGGCACCAACATCGTGAACGTCATCCTTGTCGACTTCCGCGGCTTCGACACGCTTGGAGAAATCACGGTGCTCGGCGTCGTTGCACTGACCGTCTACGCCCTGCTGCGGCGGTTCCGCCCGGCTCCGGAGAGCATCCCTGTCCCCGAGCAGCAACAGGCCCAGGACATCTATGACGACGGACACCCGGATCGCCAGAAGGGCGACACCCTCAAGGATGCCATGGCAACTCCAGCGCTGATTATGACACTGCTCTTTCCGGTGATCGGCGTGACCGCGGTGTTCCTCCTGCTGCGGGGGCACGATCTGCCCGGAGGCGGATTCGTGGCGGGTATCACCATGGCTGTCGCGTTCATCCTGCAGTATATGGCGCGCGGCACGATCTGGGTGGAGGCGCGTCTGCGGGTTAGGCCTGTGCGCTGGATCGGCATCGGCCTCCTCGTGGCGGGCGGCACCGGTGCTGCTGCATGGCTGTTTGCCCGCCCGTTCCTGACCTCATACTTCTCCTACGCCGAGTTGCCCCTGATCGGCAGCGTTCCCATGGCGAGCGCTCTACTCTTCGACCTCGGCGTGTTCTCTCTCGTCGTCGGCGCCACCGTGCTGATGCTGATCGCGCTCGCGCACCAGTCGGTGCGAAGCCATCGGGCACCGCACGGGCGAGAACCTGGCGCGCGAGCGATTCCTCCCCTGGAGCGGGTAGAATGATGGAGATCATCCTCTCCCTCGGTATCGGAGCACTCGCGGGCTCGGGCGTTTGGCTGATCCTGCGGCCACGGACGTTTCAGGTGATCATCGGCCTTTCCCTGCTTTCCTACGCCGTCAATCTCTTCATCATCGCAATGGGACGGCTGCGGACGGGGGCGCCTCCCGTCCTGACGACGCCCGCGGCAGGTGATCCCTCGTTATACGCTGATCCGCTGCCACAGGCGCTCGTCCTCACCGCGATCGTCATCAGCTTCGCGACCACTGCGCTGTTCGTCGTGGTGCTGCTGGCTTCGCGCGGCCTGACAGGGACTGACCACGTTGATGGCCGGGAACCGGAGCCATGACCCGCATGGCCGATCACCTGATGATCGCGCCCGTGGTGCTGCCACTCTTGGCCGGCGCCGCGACGCTGCTCCTTGGGGAGCGGCGCCACGGGCTGAAGGCCGTCATTGGCGTCGCCTCGACCTTTGCGCTCGTCGGCATCGCGATCGCGCTGCTCGTCACGTCCGACGCGGCTTCGGACGGCTCGACGTCGGCGATAGGTGTTTACCGGCTGGGCGACTGGCCGGCGCCGTTCGGGATCGTTTTCGTCGTGGACCGTCTGTCGGCTCTCATGCTGCTCCTGACGAGCATCCTCGGGGCGGCCGCCGTTGTCTTTTCGCTCGCGCGCTGGCATCGCGCGGGAGCACATTTCCATTCCCTGTTCCAGTTTCTGCTGATGGGCATCAACGGAGCGTTTCTGACCGGCGATCTCTTCAACCTGTTCGTCTTTTTCGAGTTGCTGCTCGCCGCTTCATACGGCCTGGCGCTGCACGGCTCGGGCGTCGCGCGCGTCAAGGCCGGGTTGCACTACATCGTGATCAACCTGGTAGCCTCTCTGCTGTTCTTGATCGGCGTGAGCCTGATCTACGGAGTTTCCGGAACGCTCAACATGGCGGATCTCGCCGCGCGGATCCCGGAGATTGCCGCGGAAAACCGGAGCTTGCTGGAAATGGGCGCCGGCATCCTGGGAACCGCCTTCCTCCTCAAGGCGGGGATGTGGCCCCTGTGCTTCTGGTTGCCGACGACTTATGCGGCCGCCAGCCCGCCCGTGGCGTGCATCTTCGCAATTATGACCAAGGTCGGCGCCTATATCCTGCTGAGGCTTTGGCTGCTTCTGTTCGGCGAAGCGGCAGGGGAGTTCGCGCAGTTCGGCGGCGAGTGGCTGCTGTACGGCGGGATGGCTACCATCGCATTCGGCGTCATTGGTACGCTGGCGGCGCAGGACATGGCCAGGCTTTGCGCATTTTCCGTGCTCGTGTCCTCCGGAACGGTGCTCGCAGCGATCGGGATGGGACAGGTCGGCGTCATCGAGGGAGTTCTCTTCTACATGATCAGCTCGACGCTCGGCATCGGTGCGTTTTTCCTCCTGATCGAACTCGTTGAGCGAGGTCGCGAACCGGGAGCCGACGTGCTCGCCGTCACCCGCGAGGCGTATGGGGAAGACGATGATAGAGATGAGGACGAGGACCAGGTCGGCCTCGCGATCCCGGTCACCATGGGGATGCTCGGGATTGCCTTCATCGGATGCGCGTTGATGATCGCGGGCCTGCCGCCGCTGTCCGGATTCATCGCCAAGTTCGCGCTCCTTACCGCCGCGCTCAACCCATCCGGAATGACCCAGGGCGGCGGGTCCGTCCCGTCCGCCTCATGGGCCTTGCTCGTCGCCTTGATCCTGTCCGGATTGGCGGCGCTTATCGCCATGACCCGCGCGGGCATCCGTGCCTTCTGGGCCGCGCCCGACCGGGCGATGCCGCGCGTGGCGGTGACCGAGATGGTGCCGATCGCCGCCCTTCTCATCCTGTGCGTACTGCAAACGATCCAGGCCGGACCGGTCATGCGCTTCATGCAGGCAACCGCCCACTCGCTCCATGCGTCCCGGGACTACGTCCGCGCGGTGCTGCCGCCAGCCGAACAACAAGTACGCAAGGCAGGCGGGACATGAGACGGCTTCTGCCTTTCCCGCTGGCTGCGGCCGGGCTGTTCACCCTGTGGCTGCTGCTCAATCAGGCGCTTACGTGGGGCCACATCCTTCTTGGAGGCGTGGCGGCGCTTGCCGGCGGCTGGGCATTGACGGCACTGCAGCCGCCAAGGGCCCGCGTCCGGCGGCTTTACGCCATCCTCCGTTTGTCATCGCTGGTGCTGGCGGACATCGTGCGGTCCAACATCGCCGTAAGCCGAATTATCCTCGGTTTAGCAAGGCGAGGGCGCCGATCCGGGTTCGTGCATATCCCTCTTGACCTCAGCGATCCCTATGGGCTCGCCGCGTTGGCTTGCATCATCACGTCCACACCCGGAACCTTGTGGGTGAACTTTGACGCGACCAAACGAATATTGATGATCCACGTCCTCGATCTGATCGATGAAAGCGAGTGGGTCGATACGATCAAGGGCCGCTACGAACGGCTTCTGCTGGAAATTTTCGAATGAGTATCGCCTTGCTGATATGGTCACTCGCGCTGGCCCAGGTCTTCCTGGCGCTCGCGATGGGGGCTGCCCTGCTCCGCATTCTCCGGGGGCCGAGGGCGCAGGATCGGGTCGTCGGCCTGGATACGCTCTACGTCAACGCGATGTTGCTCCTTCTGACGTTCGGCATCGCGTCAGGGGGCACCCTTTACTTCGAGGCGGCCTTGATTATCGCGCTCCTGGGATTCGTCGGGACCGTCGCTCTCGCCAAGTTCCTGCTCCGCGGAGAGGTGATTGAATGAACGGGATGGCAGAATTACCGGCCTGGGCGGCGCTCGTGACAGCAATCCTCCTTGTCGTCGGTGCAACGATGACCCTGATCGGTTCGCTTGGTCTCTTGCGGCTCAACAGTTTCTACGAGCGGCTCCATGCACCTACGCTCGGGACGACCCTGGGAACTGGCTGCATCGCCCTCGCTTCAATGATCTGCTTCTCGGCCTTGCAGACCCGGCCCGTGCTGCACGAGATCCTGATCGTCGTGCTCGTCACCGTCACGACACCGGTCACTCTGATGATCCTGGTGCGCGCGGCGCTGTTTCGCGACAGGGCGGAAAGCACAAGCGGCGTTCCGGGGCGGGATGCAACATAGATCGCTCCAAGGCGGCTCCCGACTTCGGGGTCAAGCCTTTGCAGCCTTCGGAAGCGTTCTGACGGGCGGCACGACGAGGATGTCGACGTTCAGAGAACGCAGGGCTTCTTCCGTCACGCTCCCCAAGAGCACCTTGAGCAACCAGGAGCGACCGTGAGTCCCAATGATCAGAAGATCTGGCCTCATTTCCTCTACCGCCCGCGAGATCACCTCGAAAGCACCCCCTTCCTCAACTCGCAGAGAAAACGCCGGACCACCAAGCTCGTTCGCTGCAAGGAATGCGACGAGTTCATCGGCGGCCCTTTGGCGTTCACTGGCCACATACTCGTCGATGACAGCTCGACTGATCCCGGCGACGGACATCTTCTCTTTCCCCAGCGGCAAGAAAGCGTGGAGAAGCGTAATGCTCTTATCGCCGATGAGTCCCGCTGACCTCGCGGCCCTGATCGCATTCGCCGACGGCTCCGACATATCGACGGCCGCCGTGGACTTTTCGTAAGTTTGCCTCGCTTCCTTGTTCACCATGAGCACCGGGTACGGTCCGGTACGGATCACCCGCTCGATCGTTGTCCCGACGAAGATGTCCCGCAGCAACTGCTTGCGGTGCGCACCCATGACGATGAGATCTGCCTCGATCGACTCTGCTGATCGCAGAATGCCGTCGAAGGGATCGCCGGCAACGACCATGGCGCGGCATTTTGCGTCGCGCAATTCGGACATGGTGCCGATCTGCTCAGCAAGGATTCGTTCCGCCTCGCGCGTCTCGATCTCGACCAGGTCCTTCGGATGATCGTCGTCCACGACATGGACGAGAGCGAGTTCGGCGTCCCTGGCTTGCGCCACCAGGCCTGCTCGCCGCAACGCGCGATGTGATCGCGTCGAGAAGTCCGTCGCTGCGAGAATCCGCATTTCCTGACCTCCAGTTCGGAGCGATTTATCCAGTGTTCGACAGCTCCTTTCTGCGCCAGTCGGCTCCCGCCGATCCGACTCCTGATGCCGATGCTTCTGCAGGCAGCGTCCTCAGGGGATTCAAATGTCGGATTTGATCCACTAGTAGTAGCCTCGGTAGCCTCGGTAGCCTTGGTAGCCTTGGTAGTCTTGGTAGCCGCGGCGGCCGCGCGGCTGCTGCTGGCCGAACGCCACGCGCGGGTTCACGTTGCAATAGGCGTAACGCCCGGAGGCACTCGCCATGCATTGGGCATAGCTGGTGTAGGAGCAGTCGCCGGGATACCCCATGTCCCTGCCCGTCACGCACCAGGCATAATCATGGGCTGCCGCCGGAACCGAGGTCGCGAGGGTGGCCGCACCGGCCGCGGTCAGGGCCATCATGGCCAATACGAGCTTACGCATCATCAATCTCCTTCGCGCCGTAGCGCCGTTGTCGTTGGTTGGACATTACAACGCGCGAGAAGGTTCAGCAGTTCACTCTACCTTGAGGCCGGCGAATTCGACCACTTTCTTCCATTTTTCGGTCTCGGCGGCGATCTCGGCGCCGAACGCCTCCGGAGTCTGGATCCGCGGCTCGCCGCCGAGCTCGACGAGCTGCTTCTTCACCGCAGGCTCGGACATGACCGCGTTCACTTCGGCATTGAGCTTGCTGATGATCTCCTTCGGCGTCCTGGCCGGCGCCCCCATGCCGAACAGCGCGCTCGCTTCATACCCCTTCACGGTTTCGGCAATCGCCGGCACGTCGGGCAATTGCTCCGACCGCGCGGTGGTGGTCACGCCAAGCGCTCGCAGCGAGCCGGCGCGAATGTGCTGGATGATCGAGGGCATGTTGTCGAAAATCACCTGCACCTGGCCGCCGAGCATGTCGGTGATCGCAGGAGCAGCACCGCGATAGGGCACGTGCTGCATCTTGCAGCCGGTCATCGCCATGAACATTTCGCCGGACAGATGCACCGAGGTGCCGTTGCCCGACGAGGCCATGTTGATCTTGCCGGGATTGGCCTTCACGTAGTCGATGAACTCGGCAACGGTTTTGGCCGGCACGTCCTTGTTGACCGTCATCACGTTCGGCACGCGGTTGAAGGAAGCTACGGCTGCGATGTCGCGGACGAAATTGAATTTCAGATTGGTGTAGAGCGTGGCGTTGATGTAGTTCGCCGGGTTGACCAGCGTCACGGTGTAGCCGTCCGGCTCGGCATTCACCGCCGCCTCGGTGCTGATATTGTTGCCGGCGCCCGGCTTGTTCTCGATCACGAGTTGCTGGCCGAGCTTTTCCGACAGCCGCTGGCCGATCAGGCGCGCCAGGATGTCGGTCGCGCCGCCCGGCGGATAGCCGACCAGGAACCGCACCGGCCGCGCCGGATAGTCCGCGGCGAACGCGCGGCCAATCGCGAAGGTCGAAACTCCGGTCCCGATCAGGCCCAGCGCGGTACGGCGTGAAATCATTGCAGGTACTCCCATTTTTCGTTGTTGTTGAATGAACGGCCGGCGGCGTTGTAACAAGCCGGGCGCGGCGCGGAAAGTCGCGGCACGCCCGCGCATCGCCCTACGAAAGGATAAGCCATGCCGGTCAAGGTCAATGCGCTGGACCATCTCGTGATCAACGTCTCGGACGTCGCGCGTTCCGCCGAATGGTACGCCAAAATCCTGGGCATGGAGATCAGGGTGTTCGATCCCGGCGAAGGCAAGACGAAGCGGACCTCGCTGGTGTTTGGTAACCAGAAGATCAACGTCCGGCCGAAAAACGCCGACAAGGTTGAATGGTTCACGGCCGACCATGAGACGGCCGGCAGCGATGATTTGTGCTTTCTCACCTCGAGCACGCCGGACCAGGTGGTCGCGCACCTCAACGCGCATGGCGTGAAGATCGAGGAAGGCCCTACCAAAAAGCAGGGCGCACGCGGCACCCTGCTCTCGGTCTATTGCCGCGATCCCGACGGCAGCCTGATCGAGATTTCGTCGTATGCGTAAATGGGCTTCGTAAGGCTTCGTAAGGCACGTCATTCCGGGGCGCGCCGAAGACGCGAACCCGGAATGACGAAAGAAGGAAACAAGATGCGCCCTGCCCTTGCCGCGATCGTCGCCCTCTCCCTCGCCGCCGCTAACCCCGCCTTCGCGCAAACCGCCGACACCGTACTGTTCAACGGCAAGATCGTGACCGTCGACAGGGACTTTTCGGTCCGCGAGGCGATTGCGATCGTCGACGGCCGCGTGCTCGCGACCGGCACTTCCGCCGCCATGAAGAAGGTCGCCGGCAACCGCGCCAAAATGATCGACCTCGGCGGCCGTACCGTGATCCCCGGCCTTACCGACGGCCACATCCACGGCATCCGCGCCGCGCTGACCTTCGGCTCCGAGGTCAACTGGATCGGCGTGCCGAGCCTGAAGGAAGCGCTGGCGAAAATCACGGAAGCCGCGAAAACGCAAGGCCCCGGATCCTGGATCGTCGTCGCCGGCGGCTGGACCGAGGAGCAGTTCGCCGAGAAACGCCGTCCGACCCCGCAGGAGATCGCGCAGGCTGCACCCGACAATCCCGTCTACATCCAGCATCTTTATGATTGGGCCCTGCTCTCGCAGAAGGCCATGGAGCAGCTCAACATCCATGACGATGCGGACGTCGCGCCGGGCGGCAAGCTCGAGCGCGGCGGCGACAACAAGCCGACCGGGGTAATCGCGGCCAACGGCAATGCGCTCGGCAAGATCTTCGACAAGCTGCCGAAGCCGAATCTGGCGCAGCAGGTCGAAGGCTCCAAAAAATTCTTCCGCGAGATGAACTCGCTCGGCGTCACCGGCATCG
>Ga0207707_10001767_pt1 | contig 19836 bp, 19 predicted proteins | sample KBSC83BmetaG_FD_184336 | JGI IMG/M metagenome (GOLD analysis project Ga0207707, IMG submission 184336) | Corn rhizosphere microbial communities from Kellogg Biological Station, Michigan, USA - KBS C8-3B metaG (SPAdes) (version 2) | ecosystem: Host-associated > Plants > Roots > Rhizosphere ...
CGCTTCCTATCGTCCGACCGGATCGGTTTACCGCGCCGCACCGGGCAGCCTGGATCACTGGCTCACCGAACGCTATTGCCTTTACGCCGCGCTCGATCCCGAGCGGATCGTCTACGGCGAAATCCAACACGCGCCCTGGCCGCTTCAGCCCGCTGCCGCGGAACTGCGAGTCAACACGATGATCCGGCATCTCGGCATCGACCTGAACACGAAACCGCTCTGTCATTTTGCCGGTTATCAGGAAGTGCTGGCCTGGCCGATCGTTCGATTCAACGGATAAATCTCGCACGCTGATTTCCCCCCGCGCAGTACACAGGTTTTTTCTTATCCGCATTTTTCTTCCATTTTTTCACTTTACGGGATAAGTGCCGATCCCTTATCCTAGAGGCTGTCATGAACGACGCTAAATCCGCTGTGCAAATTCTCTACGCTGAAGACGATCCCGCCTCCGGGCGTCTGGTCAAATCCATCGCCGCCACCGAGGGTTACTCGGTGACCGTATTTCCCACGGGCCAGGAGTTTCTGCGCGCCCTCGACGACAAGCCCGACCTGATCCTGCTCGATCTGCACCTGCCCGATGCGTCGGGCCTGGACCTGCTCGCGAAATCGCGCGGGCGCTACCCGGACGTGCCGGTCATCGTCGCCACCGCGTCGAATTCGGTGAACGACGTGATTCACGCGCTCAAAGGCGGCGCCACCGACTACCTGACCAAGCCGATCGATCATCAGCGCCTGGTCGTGTCGCTGGCCAACGCGGTGAAGATCTCGCGCCAGCAGCAGGATCTGACTCTGCTCCGCTCCGAGCTCAAGGAAACCTACCGCCTGGAGCACATGATCGGCACCACGCCCGGCATGATGCAGGTGCGCCAGCTGATCCGCGAGGCCGCGCCGCGCGACGCGACGGTGCTGATCACCGGCGAAAGCGGCACCGGCAAAGAACTGGTCGCGCGCGCGCTTCACTATTCGAGCAATCGCGTCGGCAAACCCTTTGTCGATGTCAACTGCGCGGCGCTTACCGAAACCTTGATCGAGAGCGAGCTCTTCGGCCACGAGCGCGGCGCTTTCACCAGCGCGATCTCGCGCCGTCGCGGCAAATTCGAGCAGGCCAACGGCGGTTCGCTCTTTCTCGACGAGATCGGCGATATGCCGCTGCCGACCCAGGCGAAGATGCTGCGCGTGCTTCAGGAGCGAAACTTTCAGCGGGTCGGCGGCGAGGAAAAAATCTCGGTCAACTTGCGCGTCATCTGCGCCACCAATCGCGACCTCGAAGAGGCGGTGCGCAACAACACGTTTCGGATGGATCTCTTCTACCGCATCAATCTGTTCGTCATCGAAGTGCCGCCGCTGCGCGAGCGCACGGCGGACATTGCGGAGCTGGCGCGCCATTTTCTCGCGCTCGGAGCTCGCTCCGGCAAGTACAGCGCGCAATCGATTTCCGAGAACGCCCTCGCCGCGCTGTCCAGACACCGCTGGCCGGGCAACGTGCGCGAGCTGCAAAATGCGCTCGAGCGGGCGATGATGATATGCCACGAAAGCGAGATTCAACCGGAGCATTTGCCGCCGGCGGTGCTCAAAAACTCCGGCAGCGCTGCGCCGGCGGTGAGCTATTCGACCGACATCGCCAGCCACAACCTGGTCGAAGCCGTGGAGAAGTTCGAGCGCCACTTGATTCTGGACGCGCTCGAAAAATGCGATTGGAACAAGTCCAAAGCCGCGCGCGATCTGGGCGTCACCCGGCGCATCTTGTCCTACAAGATGAACAATCTCGGCATCGACAAAGAAAACGCCGGGTGATCAAAGCGGCGGCACTTCGATCCCATTTTCGCCTCTGCCAAGCACCGGAAGACTTGCGCCGACGCATTTTTGTCCGTCCTTGTTCATTCCTGTAAGCCCCGGCGCTTTTATTCGCCGCGCGGGGTGCTTTTTCATCGCCGAGAAATTCCTTTAAAATCCGCAGATTCGACTTTCGTTCTCAGATCTGGCATGAGGGTTGCCTCGCCTGGTTAGCACGGCGCCGTCCTGCGGTTTCACCTGGTTTCGAGCTTGCCCAACTAACCTTCACCGCATCGGGATTCAGCCGCCGGCAAAGCCATGCTACCGCATTCCCGCGAGCGCGCCCGATCGCGTCTGGCTCCATCGAAAATTCGCTTCGCAAGCGTAGCCACAGCTCAACTTCTGCTTGAAGAAACGCGCCGAAATCCCGATGAATTTAGTTATGTGAATGGCAACAATTCGGGGCAAGTCGGCGTTCTCTTCATCCCGACACCGAACCCGCGCGCCAACCGTGCCATCGATGCCACGAGCGCCGGCAACTCAGCGCGGGAGCATGCGTGAACCGAACCGAAAATCCAGCCGCGCAGAATTTCTACAGCCTCGCCCGAGGAGCGAGTCTACTCGGCACCCTTGTCGGCGCAGCGAGCTTGCTCGGCTGGTGCTTGAACTTGGAACCGCTGAAAAGCGTCTTTCCGGGTCTCGCCACGATGAAAGCCAACACGGCGCTGACTTTCATTCTGATTTCGGTCACGCTCGGTCTTAAATCGCGCGGCTTCGCCGGGCGCGCTTCGCGCGCCGCCGATCTTTGCGCTTTTGCCGCGGCGCTAATCGCCGATCTGACGCTCTTCGAGTACGCGAGCGGGCGCGATCTGGGCATCGATCAATTGCTTTTCATCGACCCCGCGACCGCCGCCGCGGCGTATCCCGGCCGCATGGCGGTGGCGACTGCGGTTGGCTTTCTGATCCTGGCGACGGCATTGCTCCTGCTCGACCGCGGCGCGGTGAAAGCACCGCACCTGAGCCAGATGCTCGCTGGCTTCATCGCGCTGTTGGCGCTGGCGACACTCACCGGCTACGCCTACGACGTACAGACCATCTATCGGATCAGCGTGTTCTCGTCCGTCGCGCTCCACACCGCGACGCTTTTTTTCGTGCTTTCCGCCGGCATCCTCTGCACACGGCCCGAGCGCGCGTCGATAGCGAAGCTACTTCGTTTCCGTTTCGCGCTGGTTCCGCAAGTCGTCACCGTGGTGGTGCTGGTCGTCGTTCTGGTGGGCGGTCTGATCAGTTCCCTGATGCTGCGCCATAGCCAGCAAACCTTGCGCGAGCAAATCATCGCCAACAATCTCGCCTCGGTCGATCTTGCCGCCGAGCTGGCGCACCGCTATATCGAAGGAACTCAGATGGCGATCCGGATTTTTGCCCGGAGCCCGTTCATCGAACAATCAGTCCTCAGCCGAAACTTCGAGCGAGCTACATCAGAGCTTCAGGAATTTTTGCAACTCAATCCGCGCGTCAACGGCTGCAGCTTGCTCGACAACACGGGGGTCTACCGCGCGACGGGGACTGCCGGGTCGACCAGTGTCGGTACCTCAGGGCGCGACCGAGAGTGGTATCAGCGAACCATGGCGAGCGGCCAAGCTTATCTCGGATTGCCGACGATGACCCGCAGCACTGCGAGGCCCGTGGTGCCTTACGTCGTACCGATCCGAAGCGCAAACGCCGAAATCAAAGGCTTGCTTCTTTGCGGCATCTCGCTGGGCGCGCTCAGCGATGCGTTCGCGAGCTTTCAAACCGGGCCGTCCGCCCGCGCTTCGCTGATGGATTGGCGCGGCGGCGTCATTCTCGCGCACATCGATCGCCAGCGCATCCTGACGGCCGCCACCGGGCGAAATGAAGCCGTCTCGCGAATGCTTCATGGAGAACGCGGAGCCCTCGAGACCCGTGACAGCGCTGGCAACATGAATCTCACGGCCTACGCGCCGGTGCCCGACCTTCCCTGGGGCGCCATGATTCTGCAGCCGAGCCAAGCCGCTTTTGCGCCGCTCTATGCCGCGGCACGCCAGAGCATACTTTTCACCGCGCTTCTGCTGGTGCTTTCCGCGCTGGTCAGTGGGCTTTTTGCGCGGCGCGTCACCCGGCCACTGATGCTGCTGCGCACCGCCGCGGGACGGGTCGGCGCCGGGGAATTGACCGCCCGACTCAATATCCGCCGCCAGGACGAGGTCGGCGACCTGGCGCGGACCTTCGATCAAATGGCGGCAGCGCTCGCCGAGCGCACCGCAGATCTCAAGGCCGCGCATGAAGAGCTTCAGTCGCAATATCTTCAGGTGCGCGAGGCCAATCGCTTTAAGAGCGAGTTTCTCGCCAACATGTCGCACGAGCTGCGCACGCCGCTCAACGCCGTGATCGGCTTCGCCCAACTACTGCACGACGGCAAAGTCGGCGCCATCGAAACCAATCAAAAGGAATACCTGAACGACATTCTCACCAGCGCCGACCATCTGCTTCAGCTCATCAACGACGTGCTCGATCTCGCCAAGGTCGAGTCGGGCAAGCTCGAATTCGAGCCCGAGCCGGTCAATCTGCTGAAGCTGATCACCGAAGTGCGAAATATTCTTCAGCCGCTGGCGGCGGCCAAACATCTCGCCGTCGACATCGAAGTGGCTCAGGAAATGACTGAAGCAGTGATCGATCCCGCCAAGCTCAAGCAGGTGCTTTACAATTATCTTTCCAACGCGATCAAATTCACTCCCGAGCGTGGCCGGATCGCATTACGCGTCAACGCCGAAGAACCCAACTGCTTTCGCCTCGAAGTCGAAGACACCGGCATCGGCATTCGCGAAGACGAGATCGCGAAACTTTTTGTCGCCTTTCAACAGTTGGACTCGAGTGCGTCGAAGAGGCATCAGGGCACCGGCCTGGGCCTCGCTCTCACGAAAAAAATCGTCGAGGCGCAGGGCGGCTCGGTCGGCGTGCGCAGCGCGCGCGGCCAGGGCAGCGTCTTCTTTGCTGTCCTACCGCTGGTCGCCTCGGCGGAGATCGACTCGGCGGCGCCGCCGGTTTCTCTGCCGCGCGCCGACGAACCGGCGATCCTGGTCGTGGAGGACAGCGACGCCGATTTCCAGTGGCTGGCGCGCATCCTGAGCGAGGCGGGCTATAGCGTCGAAAACGCCAAGACCGGCGCTGAAGCCATAGCCAAACTGAAATCTCGGAACTATGCCGCCGTCCTACTCGATCTGATTTTGCCCGACACAGGCGGCTGGGACATTCTGCACGCGGTCCGAAGCGATGACCGCACCCAGAATATTCCTGTGATCGTCGTTTCGGTCGTCGCCGAGAAGGGAGTCTCACGTGGATTTCCCGTGCAGGATTACCTCGTCAAACCGGTACAGGCCGAACCCCTGATGGATGCCCTGCGCGCCGCGGCAGTGCTGCCGCGGCCGCACTGCCGCCGGATTCTCGTCGTCGACGACGACACCGGGACTCTCAAGCTGTCGAAGATCGCGCTGCAAGCCGCCGGCTACGAAGTGGCCTGCCACGCCGAAGCCGCGAGCGCGTTGGAGGAAGCGGGCCGCGCGAAGTTCGCCGCGGTCGTGCTCGACCTGCTGATGCCGCAGATGGACGGATTTCAGTTTCTCGATCGCTTTCGCCGGATCGACGGCTGCCGCAACACGCCGGTGATCGTCTGGACCAACAAGGATGTGACCGGCGCCGATATGCAACGCCTCAAAGCCTCGGCTCACGCGATCGCACTCAAAGGCCGCGATGGCATCGAGACAGTGCTCAAAATGTTGCAGCGCCAGGCGCCGGCCGGTCCGACGGCGTCGAGCGCAGCCGCGATGGCGCAGGACAACGGAGAGCCGAGCCATGATCAAGGATAAAGATCGTCGAAACCGAAGACCGCGAGCACGACACAACCGGCGGGTAACGCCGGGGCGCGGCTTGCGTTCGATGCTCGTGGAGGCCTGTCCCGACGCATTGATCGCGCTCGACGCCGCAGGAAGGATACTTTACTGGAGCGCGGGCGCCGAAACTGTCTACGGCTACGGCAAGGACGAAGCCCTGGGAGTCAAGCTCACTGATCTGATTGTCGCCGGCGACGATGCCGACGAAGTCGAAAAGCTGTTTCAAGACACCGTCGAGCACGGCTCGGTCGTTTGCGAAGCGGTGCATCGCAAGAAAGATGGGGCGGCGATTTACGTCGGCATCACCGCCAAAGCGGTACGGAACAAAGACGGCAAGGTCGAATACATCGCCGCCAGCCACAAAGACCTCACACAACTCAAGATCTTGAGCCAAGGCAAACTGCTCGAGACGCGTTACCTCGGCCTGCTCGAATCCATGCCCGACGCCATCGTCATGGTCAATCACACCGGGCGCATCGTCCTGGTCAACGGCCAGGCCGAGGAAATGTTCGGCTACGCGAAAGACGAACTGCTCGGCAAGCCCGTCGAGATCTTATTGCCACAGCGCTTCCGCGAAGATCATATCGGCCATCGCGCGCAGTATCTCGCCGAGCCCAAGATTCGCGCCATGGGCGCGGGCCTGGAACTCTTCGCCTGCCGGCGCGACGGCACCGAGTTTCCCGTGGAAATCTGCCTGAGCCCGCTGCGCACTCAGGAACGCACTTTTTCCATGAGCGCGATCCGCGACATCACGGACCACCGAAAGCTTCAGGAAGAACTGCGGCGCACCAACGAAGAATTGCAGCAGCAAAACCGCTCGGTGCAACAAGCCAACCGGCTCAAAAGCGAATTTCTCGCCAACATGTCGCACGAGCTGCGCACGCCGCTGAACGGCATCATCGGCTTCGCCGAAATCATGCACGACGAAAAAGTCGGACCGATCGCGCCGGACCACAAGGAATACCTCGCGGACATCCTGACCAGCGCGCGCCACCTACTCCAACTCATCAACGACGTGCTCGATCTGTCGAAAATCGAGGCGGGCAAATTAGAATTCATGCCGCAGGAAATTGACCCGTCAATCGCCCTCGGCGAAGTGCGCGATATCGTCCGTACGCTTGCTGCGAAAAAACGCATTCGGCTCGAGTTCGACACCCATCCATCACTGTCGACCGTGGTGGCCGACAGCCGGAGCCTCAAGCAAATTCTTTACAACTACGTTTCCAACGCGATCAAGTTCACCCCCGACGACGGCGCAGTAAAAGTCAGCTTGCGGCCGGACGAGCCCGGCTACTTCCGCGTCGAGGTGACGGACACGGGCGTGGGCATCAAGCCTGAAGACTTCGGTCATCTGTTCATTGAATTTCAACAGCTCGATTCCGGCGGCACCCAGCGTTTTGCCGGCACCGGCTTGGGACTGGCCCTCACCAGGAAAATCGTCGAAGCGCAAGGCGGCCGCGTCGGCGTTCAAAGCGAGCCGGGTCAAGGCAGCCAATTCTATGCGATCCTGCCGCTGGTGCCTAAGACTCCGCTCCCTGCCGAAGAGATACGAGTGGAGCCAGAAGCCGCACCGGGCGCCTCGCAGATCCTCGTCATCGAAGATGACGTCGACGATCGCGCGTGGATTTCCAGCGCCCTGCGCCGCGCTGGCTACGCCGTCGAGACCGTTGCCACCGGCGCCGAGGCTCTAGTGCGTTGCCGCGAGCAGCGTTTCAGCGCGATCACGTTGGACATCATGCTGCCCGACATGAGCGGGCGCGCCGTGCTGGAGAAACTGCGCGAGCGCGGCCTCAACCAGCAGACACCGGTCGTCGCGGTGACCGTGCTCGCCCACAAAGGCATCGTCGCCGGCTTTCCGATCAGCGACATTCTCGCCAAGCCGGTCTCGCAAAATGATTTGGTGAATGCGCTCGAGCGCTGCCAGGTGAAACCGAGCAAAGCCCGGCCCATTCTGGTCGTCGACGACGATGAGACTTCACTGCGGCTAGCCGACGAAATGCTGCGCCAATTAGGCTACCGCACGGTTTGTCTGCCCAACGGTTCCAGCGCGCTCAAGGCCGCTTCCCAAGAAAAGCCCGCGGCCGTCGTTCTCGATCTGGTCATGCCCGAGATGAGCGGTTTCGAGTTTCTCACGCACTTTCGCAAAACCCGGCGCGGCCGGCGCACGCCGGTCATCGTCTGGACGAGCAAGGACTTGACCGAAAAAGAGCGCTCGGCGCTTCGCTCTGCGGCCAGCGCGGTCACAAAGAAAACCGAGCAGGCGGACGAACTGCTGTACGAAATCCGCAATATCTTGCGCCAGCCCAGGGCGCTGCCGTACTAGGCGAAGCATCCGGCAAAAATAGTTTTCTGGTTCCTAGTTTCTGGTTTGTCGGTCTTGAACTAGAAACTAGGAACAAGAAACCAGAAACTGGAGATCTGCGGGCGCTATTTGATTCGCCGCCACGAGCGAGTATCCTCGCACGAGAAATCGGCCGCGAGGAAAATTCGATGCGCTACGAATCTTTTGTTTTCGAGAACGATGCCAGGATCGCCACCATCCGCCTCAACGATCCGGAAAAGCTCAATGCGCTGACCTTTCAAACCTACGCCGACCTGGAACGGGTCATGGCCGATCTGGCCGGCGACGATCAGGTCGACGTGGTCGTGCTCACCGGAACTGGCAAGGGTTTCTGTTCCGGTGGCAGCGTCGACGGCATCATCGGCCCGCTGCTCAAAATGAACCCCGAGGAATTACACCGTTTCACACGCATGACCTGCAACGTCGTGCAAAACATGCGCGCGCTCAAAAAGCCGATCATCGCCGCGGTGAACGGCATCGCCGCGGGCGCTGGCGCCGTGCTCATGCTCGCCGCTGACTTGCGGATTTTTTCTGAGGCCGCGCGCGCGGCTTTTCTTTTCGTCAAAGTCGGACTATCGGGCGCCGATATGGGCACGCTCTATTTGCTGCCGCGCATCGTCGGTCTGGGCAAAGCGACCGAACTCGTGTATTTCGGCGATACCATCGACGCCCAGGAAGCCCATCGCATCGGTCTGGCGAATCGGGTCGTGCCGGCCGCGGCGTTGATGGACGAAGCGCTGAACTGGGCGCGCCGCCTGCAACGCGGTCCGCTCGGCGCCATAGGCGTAACCAAGGAGCTTCTGGAGCGCGAAGCGGCGGTGGATCTTCAGAGCGCGCTGGAGATGGAAGCGACCGCGCAAGCGCACTGCATGCAATCGACTGATTTTCACGAAGGCTACCAATCCTTCATGGAAAAACGCCCGGCGAATTTCAATCACTCCTAACCGGTGGAGGAAGCGCTCAACGCGAGGCTTCACAGGGATTAGAGACCGCCCACGCCTGCCGTTCAGAATCGCCTGACTCGATGTTAAGCTAGTGCGACGAACCGCGCCGCCCTCCCGCGCAATTCTCAAAATTTACCAACGGAGACTCATTTGGCCAAAGCCTTCGGACTCGACTTCGGCACGACCAACAGCGCGCTCGCGTGCGCCACTGCAGACGGCGCCCTTCGCCTGGCGCAGTTCGGCAGCGAGACAACGTTTCGCTCGCTTCTGTATTTCGACGAAGACGAAAGCTCATCGTCGCGCAAACTTCGGGTGGTCGCCGGCCCGGATGCAATCCAGAGTTACCTAAACGCCAAAACGCCGGGCCGATTGATCCAATCGACCAAGTCCTATCTCGCCAGCCGGCTGTTCACCCAGACGCAAATCTTCGGCGAGACCTATGCGCTCGAAGAGTTGATCGGCATCCTGCTGCGCCAGCTTCGCCGCGCCGCTGAAGCGCAGTTCGGCGAGTTGGGAACGACTCTGGTGGTCGGGCGGCCGGTGCACTTTAGCGGCACCAAAGACGACGCCGACGACGAGTTCGCCGTCGGACGGCTGCGCCGCGCTTTCGCCAATGCCGGCTTTGACGAAGTGCGGTTTCTACCCGAGCCGATCGCCGCAGCCTACAAATACCAGCATCGGCTCGAACGCGAAGAGCTGGCGCTCATCGCCGACTTCGGCGGCGGCACCAGCGACTTCTCTCTGGTTCAGCTCGGCCCGCGCGGTTCCGGCGCAAAAGATCCGGCGGCTCAAGTGCTCGGCACCGACGGCGTCGGCATCGCCGGCGACGCTTTCGACAGCCGGCTCGTGCGCCGCCTGGTGGCGCCGGCGCTCGGCCTGGGCTCCGAATACAAATCTCAGTTCGGAAAAATCCTGCCGGTGCCCAACTGGCTTTATGAGCACCTCGAGCGCTGGCACTATCTGTCTTTTCTAAAAACCCAAAAGAATCTCGATCTGCTGCGCCAGATTCACTTCCATTCTCTCGCGCCGGACAAAATCGCCGCGCTGATCGAGCTGGTCGATCACGATCTCGGCTATCGGCTCTATCAGGCCGTCGAGAAAACCAAGTGCCGGCTCTCGGACAGCGAAACCGGTGAGTTTCAGTTCCACGAAGCCGAGGTCGCCATCGATGACCGCGTGCGCCGCGAAAATTTTGAAAGCTGGATTGCGCCCGAGCTCCGGCAGATTGACGCGTGCGTCGATCGGCTGCTCGCGCGCTGCGCGATCGGCGCGAATCAAGTCGACGCTGTTTTCATGACCGGCGGATCGTCCTTTGTCCCTGCGATCCGGCGAATCTTCGAGACGAAATTCCCCGGCAAGCCGCTCCGCGTCGGAAACGAGTTCACCTCGGTTGCCGAAGGGCTGGCGATCTACGCGCTGGAATCGCTTGGGTGATTTTCAACTTCAAACGATCGACAAAGCAGGAAGGAATTCAGTGGGCTTCCGCGAAGTGCTCTGAAATTCAGACGAACAATCCAGCGCTTTAGAGTCCGAGCCGCCGGTCGAGCTCGCCTCTAGCGTCCAACAGACGCGCGTCGTCGTAGCCGCCGATCGGCTCACCGTCGATAAAAATCTGCGGCACCGTGCGCCGGCGTGAGAGCTTCTCCATTTCCGCGCGGCGCGCCGGATCGCCGGTCACGTCGATTTCCTCGAACTCAACTTTTTTAGCTCGAAGCAGCGACTTTGCTCCGGTGCAGTACGGACAATAATTCGTCGTGTAGATGACCACCTTTGCCATGTCGGCACAACCTCCGAAGAAATTATAGCAGGTTTCGTCGGCTTTCGCGTTGCTTGAACGGGCGCGGCGATTTTGCCATTACTGGGGCGTGAAACTGGTCGGACTCACCGGCGGCATTGCATCGGGGAAAAGCACGGTCGCACAAATACTCAAAAGCCACGGCGCTGCCATCGTCAATGCCGACGAGTTGGCGCGCGAAGTGGTCGAGCCGGACCGTCCGGCTTGGCAAGAGATCGTCGCCCTGTTCGGCACCGCGGTGCTGCAACCCGATCGCGCCCTCGATCGGCAAAAGCTCCGCCAGATTATTTTCGACGACCCGACGGCGCGAAAAAAGCTCGAAGCGATCATCCATCCGCAGGTCCGCGCCCTGGCCGAACAACGCATTCGCGAGCACGCCGCCGCCGGCTACGCGGTGATCGTCTATGAAGTGCCCCTGCTCTTCGAAGGCAATCTGCAGGAGTGGCTGCGCCCGGTGATTCTGGTCGCCTGCGATCTCGACACCCAGCGGCGACGCCTGGAGAGCCGCGACCATCTCGGCGCGGCTCAGGCGCAGAAACACATCGACGCGCAGATGAGCCTCGAGGAAAAACGCCGGCTGGCGGATTACGTGATCGAGAACAACGGCACGCTCGAAGATCTCGAGCGGCAAGTCGAAGCGGTTCTGGAAAAAATCAAAGCTACTTGACGCGTTCTTGATAGGAACCGTCGGTCGGATCGACGCGCACCTTGTCGCCGATCTGAACGAACGGCGGCACCTGCACCGTCACGCCGGTTTCGAGCTTCGCCGGTTTGTAGGATGCGCTCGCGGTGGCGCCTTTCATCGAAGGCTCGGTGTCGACCACTTCCAGATCGACCGTAGACGGCGGATTGATTCCCACCGGCTTGCCGTCATGAAACTCGATGCCGACGATCGAATTGGGCAGCAGGTAATAAAGCAGATCGCCGATATCTTCCGCCGGCAAGGTGATCTGATCGTAGGTCTCCGTGTCCATGAACGTGTGCAAGTCGCCCTCGGCGTAGAGATATTGCATCTGGCGGTTGTCGAGGATCGCCTGGTCGACCCGATCTTCGGAGCGAAACTTGTATTCGGTGCCGATGCCGGTCCGCAAATTTTTCATCTTCGTCTGCATGAAGCCGCGCTTGTTGCCCGGAGTCAGATGATGCACCGCGGTCACGCGAAAAAGATCGCCCTCGTGGATGATAATCATGCCGGGTCTGAGTTGAGTCGCCTGAACCATTCACTACCTCGTAAAATTTGTTCCCCCTTTGGTTAGCAGTTTATCCCGGCCGCTTCAACGTGCGACGGCGGGTGGCGGCTCAAAATCACCCAAGCGTCAGGCGTAAAGGCCGCGCCAGAGCATCGCCCGAGTTACCCGGTCGATGCCGATCATCAGCGCCGCCATACGCATGTCGACCGAGTGCTTCTGGCTCATCGCCAGCACCTCCTGGAACGCCTTGACCAGAATTTCGCGCAGCTTGTTGCTGACTTCGCTTTCGTTCCAGAAAAAGTTTTGCAGGTCCTGCACCCATTCGAAGTACGACACCACCACGCCGCCGGCGTTGGCGAGAATATCGGGGATCACGAATACGCCTTTATCGTGCAGGATGGCGTCGGCGGCGGGGGTCGTGGGACCGTTGGCGCCCTCGGCCAGAATGCGGCACTGCAAGCGCGGCGCGTTTTTTTCCGTGATCTGCATCTCCATCGCGGCGGGCACCAGCAGGTCGCACTTGAGTTCCAGCAGCTCCTCGTTGGTAATGCTGTCGCCGTAGGGACATTTTTCCAGGCTGTGATTCTTGTTCGCGACTTCCAGCAGCTTGTCGATCGGCAGGCCGTTCACGTCGACGAAACCGCCGGTGCGATCGGAAACCCCGACGATCCTTACGCCGATATGGGCAAGCTCTTTGGCGGCCACCGAGCCGACGTTGCCGAAACCCTGCACGACCGCGGTGCACTTGGGCAGATCGATGCCCAGATATTTCGCGGCTTCGATGATCGTGTACACCACGCCGCGGCCGGTCGCCTCGCGCCGCCCGAGCGTGCCGCCGATCGCCACCGGCTTGCCGGTGACGATCTCGGGCACAGCGTGTCCCTTGTGCTGAGAATAGGTATCCATGATCCAGGCCATCACCTGCTCATTGGTTCCCATATCCGGGGCGGGCACATCGACGTCGGGACCGATGATATTGATGATCTCGGCGGTGAAGCGCCGGGTCATCGACTGCATCTCGGCGCGCGAGAGCTGTGCCGGATCGCAGGCGATCCCGCCCTTCGCGCCGCCCAGCGGCAATCCGACCAGAGAACACTTCCAGGTCATCCACATCGCCAGCGCCGAGACTTCGCCGAGCCCGACCGAAGGATGGTAGCGAACGCCGCCCTTGAACGGTCCCAGGACGTCGTTGTGCTGCACCCGGTAGCCGGTGAAAACGTGCACCCGCCCGTCGTCCATGCGGGTCGGCACGCTGACGATCAGCGCCCGGTCGGGACGGCGCAAACGCGCGGCGATATTGCGATCCACGCCGAGCTTGTCGGCCGCCACGTTGAACTGCTGGATCGCCATCTCGCTGGTCGGACTATGCCACTCTTCGACAGCCATTGTGTCCTCCGATGGAAATTGAGTTGATCTCGCGAACGTGAAGAAATCGATCAGCCCGGCGGCCAAGTCATCTGTCTGCCGCCAAGAAGATGATAGTGCAGGTGAAAAACGCTCTGACCGGCGTCCGGCCCGGAGTTGACCGCGACCCGAAAGCCGCTCTCGGCGATGCCGTGATCGCGAGCCAGTTGCGCGGCCACTTGAAAGACCTCGCCGATGATCGCGTGGTCTTCGGGCTCGATATCGAGGACGCCGGCGATGTGCTTGCGCGGAATGATCAGAAAATGAATCGGCGCCTTGGGGTTGATGTCTTTGAAGACGACCACCGAGTCATTTTTGAATATCAGGTTCGCCTTGATCTTCTCGGCGACAATGCCGCAAAAAAGACAATCGGTCATAGGGTCCTCCAAGGGGTCCTCACTCGTCGGCGCCGGGAAGGCGCGCGTAGATGCATTGGTCCTCGATTTCGACGTCGATCTTCTGGAGCGAGAGGCCGAAGCACGGACCCCAGACGCATTCGCCGGTCGGCGGTTCGAAAACCGCGCCGTGCGTCGCGCACATGAGGTAACGCTGATCGGAGCTGAAAAACTGGTTATTCACCCAGTCGAGCGTGATGCCGGTGTGCGGACAACGGTTGACATACGCGAAATGATTGCCTTCGAAGTTAACCAGCAGCGCTTCGAGCTCGCGTTGGCCGCGGCGCAAAGTGAATTTCTTGCTCGTGCCGTGCGCCAGTTCGCCGACCGTGCCGATGCATTTGCCCGGATGTTTTTTTCGTCCCGTCGTCATTGTCACTCCGCCAGCGACCGCAGATCGCCCTGCGGGCAGCCGACGAGAACTTCGCCTCCGTCGACTTCCACCGGCAAGCGATAGAGCGACTCGCCTTTGCACGGCCCGTCGATGCACAGCCCGGTGGCGAATTCATAAAGCGCGCCGTGGGTATAACAGCGCAGAAAACAGCCGTCGTCGCTGATGAACTCATCGCGCACGAAATCGAGCGGCGTCGGCATGTGCCGGCAACGGTTCACGTAGGCGTGGAAATTTCCTTGATGGTTGACGAGAAATCCGTCCAGCCGGTATTTCCGGCAGATCAGCCAGAATTTTTTCACTGAGCCCGGACTGACATCGGCCACCTTGGCGATGACCCGCGCGCCGGCGCGGCTTTCGTCGGCCATCCGGCGCCGATCGCGCGCCAAAAGCCAGCGGTGGATCGCCAGAGCGGTCAGGTAAAGCGTCAGGAAAATCAGCGAGAGATAGATCGTGACAGCCATGCTGCGATAATGCCGCGTTTCACTCGGGCTCTTTGCCGAGCTGGTCGCGAATCCGCTTCACTTCCGTCGTGCTCTGGCGCCCGGAAATGCCCATGACTTTCATCAACTCGGTGGTCATCTCCGCAGTCACCTGATCCTGAATACTGCCCTTGCCCTCAGGATTGGCCTGCAAAAATTTCAAGATCTTTTCCCTGGCGACTCCGGTCTGCTCGAGGCCATCGAGAAATTGTCCGTAGCTCACCCGCCCGCGCAGCTCGGCAACTCGGGCGAGGAGCTTTTTGCAGTCGCCGCAGGTCCGCCCCCAAAATCCCGCGCCCGCGCCGCAGTAGATGCATTTGCCCATAACCGAAGGATCGGAATTATTTTTTTACCGCCATCGCGTCGGCCCAGAGGCCCTGGAACTCCGCGCTCAAAAGCCGGTTGGTCGCGATCACGCCGCGATGGCGCGGCAGTTCGTTGTTGAAGCGCATCGGCTTGCCCTCGCCGTCGACGACTTTGCCTCCGGCCTCTTCCACCATCAGCACACCGGCGCAGATATCCCACTCGTGAATATTGCGAAATGTGATCGTGCCGTCGCCGTCGCCGCCGGCAACTTTGGCCAGGCGATAGGCGATGCTGCCGACCGGGCGAATCTCGCAGTGATCGACGAAGACCTGAAACTTTTTTTGCGGCTCGGAGCGGCTCACCAGCAGCAACGAACCCTCGACGTCGCGGCGCGCGCTCACGGTGATCGGCGCATCGTTCATAAATGCGCCGTGCCCGGCCGCGGCCTTGTAAAATTGCTGTTGGGCCGGATTGTAGACAATCGCGACTTGAGGCCGGCCGTCGAAAACAAACGCGATCGACACGGCGAACTGCGGCACGCCTTCGATAAATTCCTTGGTCCCGTCGATCGGGTCCACCACCCATACCCGTGACAGGCTCAAGCGCTCGGCATTGTCTTGGTCCTCTTCGGAAAGCCAGCCGTCGCCGGGAAACAACTCGAGAATGCGCGTGCGAATGATCCGGTTGGCCTCGAGATCGGCCGAGGTGACCGGATTGTTTTTGCTCTTCTCGTGGATGTCGAATTTGCCGTTGAAAAGGCTCATCACGGCCGCGCCCGCTTCCTGCGCCGCGTGCTCCGCCGCCGCCAGCTCCCGACTGAACTCAAAGCCGTTCGTCGAATCCATGATGGAAGTCATCGCGCTCAATTAGACACCAGAAGCGGAGCCGAGGCAAACGACGTTCATGGCGAGACCAAGTCGTCGAAGGAGCCGAGCAGAGTGGCGCCGGCCGCGCGCATTTCGTCGAGCGCGCGAGCGGAATCGTCGGCAGCGAGGTTCACGCCGCGAATCGCATCGCAGAGAACAACGGCGCCAAAGCCGCTGTGAAGCGCATCGAGCACCGTGTATTTGACGCAGTAGTCGGTGGCGAGCCCGCCGACATAAATCGTTTTGATCTCGGCTTGGCGCAGCAAAGCCGCCAAGGGCGTTCCCGCCGCATCGTGTCCATGAAAGGCCGAGTAGCTGTCCTCGTCCGGCTCGGTTCCTTTCGAAACAATCGTAGCTTTTGGGCCGCGGTTTAGATCCGGATGAAATTCAGCTCCGCGGCTGTGCCGGACGCAATGAGACGGCCACGGTCCGCCGCCGCTTTTGAAGTGGCTGGTTTTTTCGGGATGCCAATCGCGCGTCATGAAGATCGGCCGGCCGGCCTGGGAAAACTTCTGAATATAGCGATTCAATACCGGCACGACCTGGTCGCCTTCGGCAATCCCCAAAGCGCCGGCGGGACAAAAATCATTCTGTACGTCGACCACGATCAACGCGGATTGCTGCATCGATTTCAATTATAAAGCATGCTACCGTCGTTGCAATTCAAGCTATTTGCACGACGAGCCTCGTTCATGCCCATCCAAGCCGTCTTCTTCGACGCCGCCGGCACCTTGATGAAACCGGTCCGAGGCGTCGGCGAGAGCTACGCCTCGCTCGCCGCCCGGCACGGCAAGGAAGTCGCGCCGGCGGAAATCATGGCGCGCTTCCGCGAATGCTTCGAGAGCGCGCCGCGGCTAGCATTTCCTGACGCCGCGGCACGGGACATCGAAACCTTGGAGCGGCAGTGGTGGAAAAATCTGGTCGCCCGGGTTTTTGAGCCGTGGGGCCGCTTCGAGAAGTTCGACGCTTACTTCGCGGAATTGTTCGGCTACTTCGCGCAGCCGACAGCCTGGGCGCTCTACCCCGAAGTGACGGAAACTTTGGCCGCGCTCAAACAGCGCGGTTTGATTCTCGACGTGATTTCCAACTTCGACTCGCGCCTGCTGCATATCCTCGACGGCCTCGGCGCCGGCGCGCAATTCGAAAATATTTTCGTTTCCAGCCGGATTGGCTACGCCAAACCCGATCGGCGCATTTTCGCCGCGGCTTTGCGCAGGCACGGCCTCACGCCGGCGCAGGCGCTTCACGTGGGCGACAGTGAGATCCACGATCTCGACGGCGCCAGGCAGGCCGGACTCAAAGGCGTTCTCATCGACCGGCGTAACAATTCCGGCGCGCCCGACCGGATCGACAATTTGCGCTCGCTCGTGGCGCTGCTCGATGATTGACGGATCTAGCGCGAGCGCGCCGGTCGTATAAATATTTCAGGGAGGATTTCATGACTTCATCGAGCTGGGAGCAGACCGAATCGGACAACAACGCGATGGCGCTTCATGTGAGCAAACCGGACGGCGCGGGACCGTTTCCCGCTGTGATCGTCATTCAACATCAGGGCGGCGTGGACACCTTCGTTCAGAACATGACGCGACGCTGCGCCGATGCCGGCTATCTCGCCGCCGCTCCCGATCTCTATCACCGCGACGGTCCCGATTGTAAAGACGACATCGTCACCCGGCGCTCGCGCCTCGCCGACCGAAGAATCGTCAACGACCTCAACGCCTCGGTGCGCTTTTTACAGAATCACGGCTCGGTCGCCGCAGGAAAGATCGGCATCGTCGGCTTCTGCATGGGTGGGCGCGTGGTTTATCTTGCCGCTGCCACCGTGCCGCAATTTAAAGCCGCGGTGGCGTATTACCCCGGCAACAGTTTTCGCGCCTGGGGACGCGATTTGCCGTCGCCGTTCGAGCGCACGGCGGAGATTCACTGCCCGCTCCAGGGCCACTTCGGCGCGGACGACGGCAATCCTTCGCCCCAAGACATGGCGAAGTTCGATGCCGAGCTGACCAAGTTCCAAAAACCGCACGAATTGTATTCCTACGCCGGCGCCGGCCACGGCTTCATGGACAGCACGAAAGAAAGCTATCGACGCGCCGCCGAAGAAGCCTCGTGGCCGAGGACTCTCGAGTTCCTGGCGCGGCATCTCGGCACGCCGTAGCGTCCGTCCGGCATCGATGGCGAAGAAAATTCCCAGCAAAATAACCGATCGCATCGCTGGCGCGGTCCTCGAAGAGCGGCAGCGCATCTCGCGTGAGCTGCACGACCGCGTGCTTCAGTTGCTGTCGAGCGTGCGGCTGCGCGCCGATGCCTGTCATCGCCAGTTGCTCGACAATCGCGCCGCGCTCGAAAGCGAGCTGCAGGCGATGGAAGCCAATCTCGACAAAGCGATCATCGAGATTCGCAACGTGCTGACGGAGAACCAAAGCGGCGAAGAGCTGCAGGCCGGAACACTGGAACGGCGCCTCAAGCAGGAGCTGGAGATATTCTGCGCGCGCACCGGCTTCAAGCTCGATTTTCGCTGCGACATCGGCGCGCACAATCTGCCGATCGCGATCGAGCGCGAGCTCTACTTCACCTTGCGCGAAGCGATCCTCAACGCGGTGCGCCATTCCCGCGCTACCGAGCTGCATCTTTTGCTGAAGACCACCGGCCGCGCCTGCGAAGCTGAATTGAGCGACAACGGCATCGGCTTCGACGTCGCGAGTGCCGGCGGGTCGAGCCACTATGGTCTCACGGGCATGCGTGAACGAATCCGAAAAATCGGCGGCGCTTTGGCGGTCCAGAGCGCGCCCGGACGCGGCACCCGCATCAAGATCAAAATTCCGCTGGAAGAGTCTTGAGTCGGCAGGTCAAAGCAGCCGAGAAAACTGCTAGAGCAGTGAGAGCACTTATTGTTCCACGCAACTCGTCGAAGTGCGCTCATTGTTTTTCACCACGAAGCACACGAAGAACACGAAGTTCGGGAAAAGCATTGCTATTCCTTCTCTTACCTTCGTGAACTTCGTGCCCTTCGTGGTGAGTGGGCGAATTCAGGATAACATACCAACGGTGTGAGACAGTGCGCTAGCGATTCGGATCGCCGGCGGCAAGCTTTTTCAGTTTATCGTCAGTGATCCGAAACACCGTCCACTGATCCATCGGCACAGCGCCAACCTTCTTGTAGAAATTGATCGCCGGCTCGTTCCAATCCAGCACCGACCACTCCAGCCGCCCGCAGCGCCGCTCCACCGCGAGATTGGCCACGTAGCGCAGCAGCGCGGAACCGAAGCCGCGCCCGCGAAACGCCTCGTCGACGTAAAGATCTTCGATATAAATTCCCGGCCGGCCGACGAACGTCGAGTAATTGTGAAAGAACAAAAGAAAGGACACCGGCGCGCGCTTGAAATAGCCGAGCGCCACTTCCGCCGTGCGGCGCCGGCCGAACAGGGTTTCCTTCAACAGCTCTTCGGTCGCGACCACTTCGTGCGACAGGCGCTCGTAGTCGGCGAGCTTCTTGATGAAGGAAAGAATGACCGGCACGTCGGCTCTGACCGCCGGTTGAATATGAAAGCCTGCAACGCCGGTATTCTTCATGTCCTCACGGGTTGAGCATCCACGCGCCGGCGCGCGATGCTTGGAATCGAGAATTTTTATTTCGCCGCTTGCCGCAGCGCGCGCCAAACCCGCTCGGGTGTGAGCGGCAAATCGCGGATGCGCACGCCGGTGGCGCGATCGATGGCGTTGCACACCGACGGCGCGACCGAAAGAATCCCGCCCTCGGCCATGCCGCGCACGCCGAAGGGGCCGGGACCGTCGCCGTTCTCGACGAGCTCCGTATGAAATTCCTCGGGCACGTCGGCGAAGGTGGGAACGCGATAATCGATCAGATTGGGATTGATGAGCTGGCCGTTGTCGTAGATCAACTGCTCGAAAAACGTGTGGCCGATGCCCTGCATCGCCGCGCCTTCTTCCTGCGCGACGCAATGCTCGGGATGGATCGCCTTGCCGACGTCGGCGACAGAAATAAATTTTTTGAGCTTCACTTCGCCGGTCTCGTGATCGATC
>Ga0207707_10001770_pt1 | contig 19832 bp, 18 predicted proteins | sample KBSC83BmetaG_FD_184336 | JGI IMG/M metagenome (GOLD analysis project Ga0207707, IMG submission 184336) | Corn rhizosphere microbial communities from Kellogg Biological Station, Michigan, USA - KBS C8-3B metaG (SPAdes) (version 2) | ecosystem: Host-associated > Plants > Roots > Rhizosphere ...
AAGACTGTCCAAGCTCGAGCTCGAAATCGTCGAGGTGGCGGCACTACTGCACGACATCGGCAAGCTGCGCGCTGTGGGTTCCGATCGGGTGCGTCCGGTGCATTGCAAGCTCGTTCGACATGAAACGCAAAGCAATCGGCTGCTCGAGCCCCATTTGGAATGGTTGCGTGCATTGGACCCGGATATCACTGCGATCCTGGATTACACATTCGACTTTCTTTCACAACCCTGTGCGACTCGTGGCTACGCCCGGTTTGTCGGCCCCGAGATCATCTGTTACGCGGATCGCCTGAGTGCCGCGTTGGCGAAGCCCAGGCGAATGGTCGATCTCTTGAGGCAGACCATGCCGCGCCGACCATCACGCTTCTCGCACCTATCGTCGCGGCTGACTACAAGCGGGCACTGAATACTCGATCCGCAATCGTGGTTGCCGCTGTCGTCCTCGGTGGTAGGCTGAGTTGATGATCGAGATCATCGAATGAGCCGCGGCTCTGACGGTGATTCCCATGTTGATGATGGGCGGCGTGGCCCTACGGGCGCGGCGCGACCAGCCTCGGGAGCATCTGCGACAAAGCGCGCTATGGCGGCAGCGATTCCTGGAGGGCATTGGAATGTGGACGTTCGTTGGGATGATGGTGTTCCTTGTGCTACTCGGCCTTCTGATGGCTGGCGCCTCCACTGCCACCGATGCCGCAGCGCGTAAGAGAAAGGCAGCGGATCGCGAGCGACGCTGGAAACAGTGGCAAGATCTTTAGCTGATCGCCCGCGGGCGTTGCTGTTTAAGCACAAGCCCGCTGCTGCGATGCGCGAAACTTAGGACTGGCATGTTCATTTCTCCTCATGGCTCGACGGGCTTCAAACCCGTTGACGAGCCTTATCGTTCAAGACAGGAGAAAGCCATGAACAAGCAAAACCTTCCGACCGCGGAACAAGCCGCCGATTTTGAGTTTGACGGTACGCACCTCGCGACTATTTCAGCAGGCGGCCGCGAGTTGCAGAAATTGGAATGGGGCTCCGATGCCCATATTGCATTTTTGCAGCAAGCGATAATCGGGTTACAAGAAGCACTCAAAGACGCAAAAGCGACGCGGATGAACCGAGCAAAGTAGAAGCAAACAGCGTACGGCGGCCATCTTTGGCCGCGGTACGCCCGATCAGAAGTAGACTGTCGACGGCCATATCACGCAATTGGACATGACCCCGTTTGGGCCATAGCGAGGTTATGGAAGCGTGGTTTTCTCGCGCCATGGGAAGTCGCTGGTTCGGACCATGATTTCGCGGCGCAAGGGAGGGGTGCCGCCGCAGGCGGGGGACCGTAGGTCCCCGCGACCCGATACGCCGAGTGAAGCGAGGCCGGGTCGCGCAGGAGGGAGCCGCACGTCGAATTTTCGAGTGAGGGCACCGACCGGACACGAGCGACAGCGAGGGTCCGGGAGGGCACCGACGCTCGAAAATAGCGCCGCCCCCAAGGGCGGCCGGTCGAGTGCGGGAACCACGGCGTGGTTCCCGTCGTCGCCGCGCATGCGGCGCGACAACCCCCGTTGAAGCCGAAGCCAAGGGCGAAGGCCAAAGCCCGCAAAGCGGGCTGAAGCCCTCCTTCGCTTCGCGAAGGAGGGGAAATGGGGGTTGTCGCGCCGAAGGTGCGGCGACGGCGGCAAGGCCGAAGGCCGCGCAGCCGCGCCAGCGGCGGAGTCGTGACTCTGCGAGGGCTGGCCGACAGGCCAGCGCAACATAGGGCGGCAGCCCGGCCCGCGCGGTTTCCAGCGCGGACATGGTGCGGTACCCGCGGCAGAGCCACGAGACCTACCCTGCCACACGTGGCATGTTCAACCATGTCGCCAACGCAATGAAGTTGAACATGCCACGTGTGGCAGGGTAGAGGGCAGGGTAAGAGGCACGCGGTGCACACGGCATCACGTATGGCAGGGCAACTTGGCAGATCCGAGAACGACATGCGCAGCATGGACGACCCGTCCACTCCGGCGGCAGCAACCACGCGAGTCCCACGCCGCAACGCCGCAGGCAGTCCTAGACCGTCGTGAGGGCCGCCCGACCGCGCCGCAATGAGCCGGTTCCTACATACCTCGGCATTGATCCGAAACAATTCTCTGACCTTTCGCACCCGCAACCTTGTTTGCGCCACCCCCACTCTCCTTCGAAAGCGAGTGCACAGTAGCGCGGGTCAACCCGCTTCAATTACCCCGAACGATAACAAACAGAATTCGTGACCGGCAAAAACCGAAATACGCACGACCAAAAGGCGTCCGCCGGTCGGGCCTTGCACTCATCGTTGTATCCCTCGGGCTATGTGACTGCGCGCCCTACCGAACGCGGCACTCGCCCGCAGCGCTCCAGCCCGCTGCCGAAATAGCCCGGTGGATCTCCTGTCCTTGCCGACAAGGGCATTTTTCCCTGCACACCCGAGTGCTTTCGCCCGAAGCTCCCCAACTTCGTGTTGGCTGACAATGCGTACCGAATGGATGTCCCTGTCTCACTCCGTGCAACACTGATTTTGCATCCTGTAGCCATACGACCATGACCAAGAATGTCTCTGCTACCCCGGAAGACTTGGCCGCCATTGCCCTCGGCATGAAGTGCCTGTTCGTTGCCGTCCTGATCTTTGGGATGGCGCTGCCCACCGCGCTGCTGATCTGGCAATCCCTTACGCCCAATGTGGTGATCAAGCGAGCAGGGGCCGGCCAGTTTGTATCTGCCAGCACCGGCAGTGGTTTCCTCCAGCCTTCGACCACGACCGTCACGACGACCCAAGGCAGCCTGATCGTGGTGGGCTTGTTCTCCGCGCCACGCAACCAGCCGCTCGAAGTAGTCCAGCTGAGCCAGAAGAGCGGTCTTCAGCTGTGCGCCGTGGGCCGGAGCGATACCTGTCTTCCCATGGCGGGTTCCTGGGCAGGCACCCTGCAACCCACGCGGGCACGAGCGTTCGACTTCCAGGATCATGGCCTCGACAGCGACCATCTCACGTTGTGGCTGTTAGTTGGTTTCAGCTTGAGCCTCATGACCGGTGTGGGATGGTTCAGCGCGCACAGGGATGCAGAGAAGCTGGCCCGTGGATCCCGCGCGCCGCCCGCGATCGAGGGGCCGGGCACCTGATCCCTCATCAGACCTGCCTCGAGGCTTCCCAGGCTCCTTGGCTTCGCGCCTACGCGAGCCCCACCAACCGCTTTCCGGGACCAGGAGCCCCGCAGCCATGACCGCTACGAGCTTACCCACACCATCGCTCACCTCCCGCAGTGCAATTAGCCACTCCACGACCTGCGCCGTCCGCCAGACCGGAGCCGTATCGGTCGGTGGCATCTGCTGCCTGTTCTCGCTGGCTATCGTCCTGCCATCGGCCGTGCTGTTGCTGATGCTGCACTTCACTGCGCCTGTCGTGACGTCGACCGGTGATGCGGGCACCTTCCAGGGCGCCGTCTCGAGCAAGGACCTCACCAATGTCCGCACTTCGGTCGGAATCCTGGCCGTGTCGGGGGGATTCTCCGCACCGACCGCGCAGGCGCTGCTGCTCCGCTATTCCAACAAGCGCGGCTTGCAGTTGTGCCCCGTAGCGAACCTGGACGCCTGCGCGGAAGTCACCGGTCCTTGGGCCGGTCGAATGCAGCCGGCCGAGTACGTGCACCACTGGTACACGATCGACTACGCCCGGCATGGGCTCGACTCACGCAACCTGCTGGGCATCCTCCTCATGGGCATCCTGACCTTGCTTGCTTCGCTGCTCGCATGGACATTCGAAGTCAGCCGACAGTCGGACGCGGCGAAGCGGAAAGGGACCAAACATGCGTCAAACGCTTGACCGGCGCAGCTGGCTGCTGGCCGGCAGTGTCGCATTGCCGATGCTGGCAGCCGGAATTTACGTCAACTGGTTCGGCCCTGCGGGCTGGTCCCGTGATTGGGTGGGGTGCTGTCCGCGCTGGCGGCAGCGGCCGTCGCCGGTGCGTTGCTCGGCCAGTATCGTCGGGTATGTTTGCGGCGAAAAGTGACAGCGACGCCCGGGAAAGACACAACTGACGTTCCGGAGTCGGCCGATTCTGTTGAAAAACTCAATGGCTCTGCCAACAAGCTGAAAAGGCGACTTGACGACGACCACGAGAGTTCGGTTTGACGCAAATTCGAGCTCGCAGGCTCTCCAAATCGAACTGTCACGGGCAAACTTTTGGGCGTCAAAAGGCGCGAAATCTTGGAAGCGAGTTTTTCAACAGAATCGGCCAAGAGCGGAACTTCACGATTCGAATCGCGCTGCCACACAGCGGACGTATGTCGCCGACCGTACCACGGTACGACGCGTGTTGTCGCAGCACCGTGCGAGACTGGCTGACTTGCTGGGACGTTTGACGGAGGACCTTCACGCAAACGCTCTCTACCCTCTGGACCGTGCCTGTGCCTGACAATCGCCCAATTGATTTGCGCTCTCGCTTCCGTGGCTGCCTGCTTGGGCTCGCGGTTGGCGATGCGGTCGGAACCACACTCGAATTCGCGACGCGCGGGACATTTGAACCGATCAACGACATGGTCGGGGGCGGCCCGTTCAACCTCGAACCCGGTCAATGGACGGACGACACGTCGATGGCGTTGTGCCTGGCGTCCAGTCTGGTCGAGTGCAAAGGGTTCGATGCCAAGGACCAGATGGATCGCTATTGCCGATGGCGCGACTCGGGATACTTGAGCAGCATCGGTGAGTGTTTTGATATCGGCAATACGGTCGCCGACGCGCTTCAGCGTTACGAAGCGACCGGCGATCCGTATGCGGGATCGACGGACCCTGACACCGCCGGCAACGGCGCCATCATGCGGTTGGCGCCCGTGCCGATGTTTTATGTGCACGATATTGAGGCAGCCGAACACCACGCCGCGGCAAGTTCACGCACCACCCACGGCGCAGCCGAGTGTGTGGATGCATGTCGCCTGCTGGCAAGGATTCTGGTGCGCGCGCTGCGTGGCGAGCCGAAATCCGATGTGCTGCTCGCCGATGCAGATCATCCGACTCTTGCGGATCGAATTGCAGTCATCGGCCTGGGAAATTACCGTGGGAAATCCGCAGCCGAGATTCACGGCACTGGTTACGTAGTACGAAGTCTCGAGGCCGCGCTGTGGGCGTTCGATTCAACGGCAAATTTTCGGGATGCCATTCTCGCGGCGGCTAACCTCGGCAACGACGCGGACACCACCGCTGCGGTTTGCGGTCAAGTTGCGGGCGCATGCTACGGCGAGCACGGCATCCCTGCGCCATGGCTGCGGCACATTGCGCAACGTGATTTCATCATCTCGCTGGCAGACGGTCTATACGCACACACGTCACATGCCGTGGCGTACATTCACTGACCTGCGAGCCTCTGCTTTATCACTTCTCCGACGTTGCGCCAGCTTTCGTGTGCCTTGGCCCGATTGCAGCCCGGCCGAGTAAACGCCCAACATGATTCGAAAGCGACGCCGGTCTTGGTCTGCTTCGCGAATCTATTCAGACGCACCCGCGACTTGCCGCCCGCTGCCAGAAGTAAGGCGTGTGGGAACAAGGCGAGGAACCGCCCAAGATACTTCTGCGAGAAATAGTCCTCCAGTTCGCGCGGAATCTGGGAAGTTTGAGAGCCTTCCGGAAGCGACATCCAAAACGTGCAGCTCCCCCCAAGGTGCCGACGCATATGCTCATCCGTATCCCCCGGCCACACATGACTGCACAGTTCCCAAAGGTTGGAACGCCAGTAGTGTTCTTTGGCTTTGATGTCGTATCCGTGCAGCCACTCCATGTGGGCGACTGCGGGCAGTGGGTTCTGGCGTTCATGTTCGCCGATCGCCCCCGGCTCCGCCATCAAGAAGAGCAATCGCACATCCTTTGGCGCTGGACCGTTGTACCAGCGCGGCTCGTAGCTATCCCGGGAGTTCGTCGGCAATCTATGCTTCTCGCAACGGTCGAGGAATGTCGCATCGTTGCACATCTCTTGTTGCAGCTTGATGACCTCGCCGTGTGTTTCCGCTATTTCGGTAGGCATTCTTCGGGCCTTGTCTTTGGTATTCGGTGAGGTTCACACAGCTAATCAGGCGTTTCCGATCACAGCCATTCGTTGGCGGATTTCGTTCCTCACGTCTGCGGGGCAGTCCCATTCAGCCGCCGATGCCAGACACCATGTGGCATCAAGTTTGCTGAACGATCGATCGAACAGCTTTTTCATGGAACGTGTGCTCTCGCATGGAAACAACGTCATCGCAGCCCAGTCGGGATCCGACGAGTCACGGATGAGAAGCACTTCCAAGCCGTGGCAACCAAGTGCCGACGCCACCACCTTCACGAACGAAATCGACCAGTACTCGCCCGCCTTCCGTTCTTGCTCGTCGAGCCAGAGCGAGAGCTTTTTCAGCTGATGCCAATTTACAGCGAGTCCGGAACACGGTTTCAGCTTTCGAATATCCGAAACCACCGAGACGTAGTCGGGTGAACTCCAATCGATATGCAACGTGTAGCGCGCATCGGAAGCAAGCGCATCGAATGCGTCCTGATCGGAGTCCTCCGATAACCTTTTGCGAAACGCGCTGATTGCCCGCTTGTCGCCGCAATAGATGAGCCGAGCAAGCTCATCATATCCATGAGGTTCGTGTTTCATAACCCGCTTCGCTTCTTCAGGATGATCTTGTCCCGTTATTTTCGGCGGGCGCGCAACAGGGTGGCATCTCTCGCGAAAGCGCCTGCGCCAGCTTCACCATCGCCAAAGTGTCGTTGGCGCAGTACCGGCGCAGCGCCACGTCAAGCTCGGCGCGACGTGCTTCGGTAGTTTCCGGGTGTGTCGCTTCGAGGTATGCAAGCGGCGCATCGCCGCTGCTGGCGACGTTCTCCAGATTGCCGTAGTCCAGATCGGGCGCAATTGTCGGGATGACCTTCTTGATCGACCATGAGCCCTTCATCGCTGGATGATAGTAGTGCTCGCGAATGATCGGCAGCAGGTCGACGATTCGTGGGACCAGGGCTTGGAGCGGAGCCGCCAAGTCCGGAAGCATGGCGGCGAGCTCCACGATACGGGTCTTCTCGAAGGCCATGTTGTAGACAAGGATCGGCCCCGAATCGCCCACAGCTGCTTGAAGGCTTTCCGCAAATCGTCGCATCGGCGGCTCGCCCGTCAGGTCCAGGAACATGTCGTGCGCGATCGAGCCATCGGGCTGCTCGATATGGCACGACCACTGGAACGGGATCTGCTGGTAGGGTCGCGTACCGGTCCATTTGGGAACCGCAAAATCGACGGTCTCGAAATCGAGGTAGTAGCGCGGGTACCGAAGTCTTCGCATCACCGCGGCGGCTGCCGGGTTCAAGAAGGGCCGTTGGCTGACGGATACTTCCTGCACACGCCGATGCAGCGAATTGGCAAGCCGCGAAGCCGGAACCTCACACAGGTCCAGATAGCCTTCCTCTTGCAACGTCTTGGCCAGTTTGATCGCGCGCGGAAGGATCGTGACCGGATATTCCGGGCCTGCGGGTTCCTGCGCGCGGCAGTAGTCGAATAACGGGCAATCGAATGGCGTGTGGCAGTGCTCGCCGGTTCTGATGGGCGGCTCCTGGCCGCGCAGTACACCCTTGAGCCGTTCCACCCAGCCCGGAACTTCGCGCATCCGATCGCGGACCGCGTCCGTAACGTCCTCTGCAGCCAGCAGGCCCTGGTAATTGCCATTGCCTTGATAGACGAAGCGGCTGTCGATATGCGCCAGCTGGATCCTGCGTAGCTTCATCCCCGCGTTTTGGATCACCCAAGCCTGGATTGCGCAATCGTCGATCTGGTAGTCCTTGACCGCGGTGGAAGCCTTGACCTCGATGAGGTCATACCCGCCATCGACGGGTCGCAGCACATCGGCCCGTACCAGAACGTCGCCGTGCCGAAAAGCAGCCTCGAACAGGGTGGCGTTTGGGCGTTTTGCGACAAGTTGCGCCGTCTCCGCGATGGCTGGCTCGAGTTCGTGCACATGGCCGATCAGGGTTCCCGGCCCGAAAAGCTCGCGTGCTATGTCGCCGACCTCGTGACCTATATCGAACCGAGCTTGGGCGCCGGCATCCACCCTCGATAGTTCCGGCCGGAAGCTCTCCAGCCACAGTCGGCGTTCGCATTGCAGGCCCGAAACCACCCGCGATTTGCTGAGCCGCGGTTGCCTTGTTACCAGAGAATCCATGGGGTCACCCCTTCACTATGGGCACTGCCGCGGATCACGCGCGCAATGCCTCGCGCAACACGGGCGGCGCCAATACATCGACCTCTCGCCCGAAACCGCGCAGCCACCATTCAAGCTGCGAGTTGTCCCGCACGGTTGCTTCGATATGCACCCAGCCTTTCTGACCGTCTGCCGTGATGACCTGATCGGTGCTCAGTGGTGTCTCGTACAGGTGTTCGGCGGCGGCGACTTCCATGCGCATCACCAGCTTGATCGGACCGTTGTCCATGAAGCCGAAGACGCCGGAATGAGCGTAGGTTTCCAGGTCGAAATCGTGAGGCGTGCTAGCTGCGTCGTCGAGCAGGCGCGTCGCTTCGATGCGGTGCAGCGCCAAGATGCGCGGGTCGGTGTAGTCGGCGATGGTGCAAACTAGATAACCCAGGGTGCCGCGGTACACGATCCCGAGGGGATGCGCGCGATAGCTGAGCGTCTGGCCCCCGCTGCGGCTGTGGTAGCGCAAATCGAGTTGGCGTCGCAACGCAACGGCCTCGTGCACAACCGCAAGCACCTTGTCGTCGACCTTCGGCGGCAGCAGCGGTTGGCTTGGCTGCACGAAAGTCACGCGTTTGGACCATTCGTTGACGCCCCGTTTCCCGAGCGTCTGCCTCAGCGTGGCATGAGCTTGCGCAAAGTAAGGCTTCAGGGGTTCCAGCAGGTGTACAGGCAACAAGGGTTGCAGGTGCGTCCGGGCGAGATCCAGCACCATGGCCTGCAGCGGGGACATGCCGGGCAGCGAGAACTGGGGCGCATCCTTCTGCCAACTCCAGCCGAATGGCTTGATGCGTTCGTCCGATAAGAGTGGAAACACGGCCGAAAGGGAGGTCAGGTCGCGCTCGACGGTGCGCTTGCTGACATCGTGGCCTTCCGCATGGAGTTGCCCGGTCAGCTGGGCTGCCGTGATCTTGTGGGGGTAGCGTGGAATCCGCTCCAGCAACAACCATTGCCGGTTCAAGGTTTCCGAGTGCGAAGCCATCGACGCCCACCCCATCGTTGGGATCCCCGCCCGCGACTTTACAGGCGCCGCCGCATGGCGGGCAGGTGTCGTCGTCGTTGCGGTCATCGATTCCATAAGGGGAAAGTATGGAATCGGGATGCGACGAACCGCGTCGCAGCAGGATGCGCGCTGGGGAAGCCGCCGCTCAGGCGAAGGCAGCCATCAGCCGGTCCGGTTCGGTGCCGCAGGCGTTGATGCGCCTGAATATTTCGGCAGCATCTTCCACCGTGTAATTTTCCGGATGCCCACGGTATTGCTCGAAACTGTCTCTGACGAAGTACTCGTAGTGGATAGCGCCTACCTCCCCAAAAACATCGACTGCCTGCTGTACGTTATGTGCGATCAGCATGCGCTCAGCTTCCGTGCGTGCGCCCGATGACGCCACGGGCCAGGGATCCTCCGAAAACACCGGAAAGGTTCTGTCGCGCGACATTTCGCCAACAATACGTTTGAAGCGCACCCACGGCCAGCTAGCGCCAGCATCCTTGAAACCAAAGCAATAGCGAGTGCCGACCGGTAAGGTTTCTTCGCCACTGGTTACGTCGAAATACAGTTCGCGGCCGTCATAACTGCCAGCTAGCCCGAGAAGCAGGCTCTGGAGACGCTGGTGCCCGTCGAGCACGATGTCCTTCGCGCCCGTGCCGTGCTGCACGCCTGTACCGGCCGCAACGATGGAACCCGGCCACTCGTCGACGAAGTACTGGTGCTTCACGGCTGCATCCGTGCGCCAGATCAGCAGGGTTCCGATCGGGAATCCGCGCATCATCGAATCGAACAGCCTTGCAATCTGCTCTTCGTTCCATACGAAAGGCCGCCGCATGGCTACCCAGGGCGGTGTTGAGTTGTCGTCGGGCTCGCGGTCCAGGAATTTCAGGCGCTGGATGACTCGCCATAGACTCGGGTTGTAGTACATGTCCGATTTCCTTGCTCGACCACAGGTTTCGCGGGCGATATTTCCGAATGGCGGCAACCGTCGCGGATGTCACAAACTGCGAGTCTGAGGCGGCCGCGCGACAAGCCGTGTCGCATCGCGCCTACTCCGCAACGGTCCCGGGATAGGGCTCGAAGCGGTGGGAGTCGTAGTGCAACGTGCAGAACTCACCGTCCTCGTCCAGGAAGCCGAGGATGATGTCCAGCCGCTCGCGGAAATAAACCGAACCCGATTCGAACGTGCTGTCGATGACAGGCTGGTCCAGCACAGCCACGACCACCATCGGGATGCCATAGTCCGGAGTCCTGCGGTTCTTCATGCCCTCTTTCCACTGCGCCAGCATGCCGGGCTGCAACGATTTCTCGGCTTCGCTGGAGAACCGCAGAAAGCTGGCGGTCAACTTCGCACAGTACCGGCGCGCTACCACATGCTTTTCATCTGCATCGCCGTCCACCAGCGTCAGTGCCGGGCTTTTGTTCGTCGCGTTTTCCATGGTCTTCTCGATCGCTTAGACAAAGACCATGGTGCGCCCACCGTGCGACAACCCTTGTCGCACCCAGTTGTCGTGAAGCTTCACCATGTCAGGGGTGAGCGGGCGCCAGTACTCACCGGACCCATGCCGGTGACTTGCCCGAGAGCGGACCGTCCTGACTGGCCGGATCGGGTCGCATCGCGACCGTTGTCCGCGAATGCGCGACCGGATTTTCGCCATTGGTCGCTGTCCGGCCAGGAGCGGTCAGTCGCGACCCGAGTCACGTCGCTCCATAGCCGTCACTGCCGGGCGCTGAGGTGCGGCGGGCCGGGCATCTCTCGCGCAAGCGCAAGGTACTCTTCCCACGCTTACTGCACCGTCGCGGTGTTGTATTTCTTCACCAGCGTCTGGAACGCAGGATCGGCGCGCAGCGGCGCGTACAGCGGATTGATGGCGAGGTCGTTGCAGCCGACCGGTCGGGCCGGACAGAAGGCTTCCAGCAGTTGCAACAACGCTGCGTGCTCGCCGAGCGCGGCGTACATCCCGAGCAGATTGCCCGCCACGTCCGAATTGGACTGGTGTCGGCTCAAGGCCTTGAGTGCGGCCAGCGCCTGCGGCCGCAATGACGGATCGGCCGCGGCCCGGTACACCAGCCGGCCGGCCGTGACCTGCTCCCGGTCCAGGGGCGTCGCGGGCTTCACGAGATCGAACGCCGCCACCATCGGGGCGTACTGGTGCAACTGCTGGTAGGCATAAGCGAGATAGAACGCGCTGTCCACGCTCGCGGGATTGAGCCGGACCATGGCTTGGGCTGCAGTCGCCATCTGCGCCCAGTCGCCGAGGTCCTGGTCATACGTGGCGAGATTGTTCCAGGCAGTGGCGTTGTCGGGATCGAGCAGCGTGGCTTCCTGCTCTTCTGCCACGGCCTGCTTGAGTGGCAGCAGGTCGCCATAATCGAGGTGGGCGTTGGCGTTGCTCGGGTCGAGCGCCAGCGCCTTCTGGTATTCCCGATTGGCCTTGGCGAAGTCGGGCGGATTGGTACTCGCATCCGCCAGGCCCAGCGCCACCCAGGCGTCGGCATTGCGCGGATCAAGCGCGAGCGCCTTCCCGGCTTCGGCGCGGATTTGCGGCAGCGTCGTCGCCAGCGGCAGGCTGGAATGCTGGGTGAGGGTGAGCAGCGCGCGCGACAACAGCGCATGGGCATCGGCATAGTTCGGGTCGAGCGCGATGGCCTGCTCGAAGGCTTTGCGCGCTGCTTCGTAGCTTGCGGCGTCGAACTTGTCCGAAAGTGCACGGCCCTTCAGCACCAGTTCGTGGGCTTCCGCATTGGTGGTGCCGCCCGTGGGCAGGTCAGCCTGCGCGAACTTCACCTGCAAGGCGCCGGCGATCGCCTGCGACACCTTGTCCTGCACCGCGAAAATGTTGGCGAAGGAATCGTCGTAGTGCTGCGACCACAGCTCGTAACCCGTTACCGCGTTGACCAGCTCCACGCTGATCCGCACTTGCTCGCCTTCGCGTTCGATGCTGCCGTGCAGGACATTCGCGACGTCGAGCACCTTGCCGATGTCGGTCGCGCTTTGTTTGGCATCGCGGTACTTCGATGCGGTGTCCCACGCGATCACCCGCAGCGCGGGATTCTGGCCCAGCGCGCCAGTCAACTCCTCGGTAATGCCGTCGCTGAAGTATTGCTGTTTGGGATCGCCGGAGAGGTTTTTGAACGGCAACACCACCAGCGTGTCTTTGGGCGGGTTGAAGGCGGCGGGCGTGGCCTTCAGTGGTGTGGCAGCGGCCGCGACGCGCGTCGCCGCGGGTGCGCGATGGTCGAGCACCAGCACCCGCCACGCCAGCAGCAGCACCGCCACCGCCAGCACGCCGATGATCGCGAAGTCCAGCTTGCGCGCGTTCGAGTGCCGCTGCGGCGCATCCACCGCCACCGCGCTTTCGCGCTTGAAACCCTGTGGCGTGAATTCGTACAACCACGCGAACGTGATCCAGAACGGAAACAGGATCGCGCAGGCGATCACGAACCAGCGCGTAACGTCCGTCTGCAGATTGAATGCGGGACTCAGCTGCGAGATGCCCTGCGACAGCGCCCACACCGCGCCCGCGTACAGCACGCCCGCGCGCAGCACGTTGCGACGCTTGAGTTCAGCGAAGAAGGATGGGCGCACTGCCACAGCGTGGTGACATTCCCCGCCGGCGACAGGCCGGCTTCGAGTGCGGCAAGTGTACGCAATCCCGCGGATCAACGCAGGGGGTGGCCGCTCCGGTCGGGCGCATTCCGCAAGCGGCAGTAACCACCAGCCTTCCCTAAACCGGCCGGTTATCAAGGACCGCAACGGGTCGCACAGTGACTTCCTGTCCCCGCGCGCGCCTCCCAACCCTAAAAGGGGGAGCCAGCCGATAGCTTTTCCGACACCGGCATCTGCCGCGGCTACACTGCCGAAAAAGGAAAGGATGGCGATGACCGGTTTCCTTCTCCGCTTCAGGCAGCGCAAGCTGGTGCAGTGGACGCTCGCGTACATCGCCGCGGCGTTCGCTCTGATCCAAGTGCTCGACGTGGTAGCGCAGCGCTTCGGTTGGCCGGATCAGCTCGAAAAGCTGCTGATCCTCGCGTTGGTCATCGGCTTTGTTGTGATGCTGGTGCTGGCGTGGTATCACGGCGAGCGCGGCGCGCAGAAGGTCAGCAGCACGGAAATCGTGATTCTCGCGCTCCTGCTCGCGATCGGCGGCGGCTTGCTGTGGCGGTTTGCGCGCATCACGCCGGGGGCGAACGCCGTGGCGGCAAGTAACCCGGATGCGGCAAGTAGCCCGGATGCAGCGCAGCGAAATCCGGGGGTGGTCTTGCCGACAACCCCGGTTGCCGCGATCCCCGCCAAATCCATCGCCGTGCTGCCGCTCAGCAACGAAAGCGGCGAAAAGGACCAGCAGTACTTTTCCGATGGTTTGTCGGAAGACCTGATCACCACGCTGTCGCAGTTCGCCGGCTTGAAGGTGATCAACCGCGATTCCTCGTTCCGGTTCCGCAACAGCAAGGACAGCGTGCAGCAGATCGGCGGAGCGTTGGGCGTGGCGCACCTGCTGGAAGGCAGCGTGCAGCGTTTGGGCAACGAAGTGCGCGTCAGCGCGGAACTGGTGAACTGCGTAGACGGCAGCACGCTGTGGTCCGAGCACTACGACCGGCCGTACAAGGATCTCTTCGCGCTGCAAGACGACATCAGCAAGTCGGTCGCTGCTGCTTTGAAAGCGAAGCTGCTCGAAACTGGCGGCGCGGTGGTACAAAGCGATCGTCCGCCCAGCGGCAATCTCGCCGCCTATAACGATTTCCTGCAAGGCAGGTTCTACGCGCAACGCGAGGCCGAAGCCGACCAGCGCAAGGCGATCGATTATTTCACGGGCGCAACCCGCCTCGATCCCGACTACGCGGCGGCATGGGCGGCACTGGGCGACGAGCGGGCGATTATCGCCGGCAACTATGTGGGCGGTTCGGAGGCCGCGCAGAGCTGGGAAATGGCGCGTGCCTCCGTGAAACATGCTCTGCGGCTCGATCCCGAACTTGCAATGGCCCATGACGCGTACACCTTCATCCTGATCTCGGCGGATCACGACTGGAAACATGCTGAGGCGGAGGCGCAACGCACCCATCAACTGGCGCCGGACAAGGCGTATTACACCTTGGCCACGGTGCAGGGAGCGCTGGGCCACGCGCAGCAGGCCGTCGATCTGCTCCGGCATGGTCTGCCGACCGATCCGTTGTGCGTCAGGTGTTACGACTATTTGGCGCGCTATCTGCCCGCGCTGGGGGAGTTCGATCAAGCTGCACAAGCCGCCCGCAGGGCCCTTCAAATCAATCCGGAAAGCTATTTCAGCCGGGCGCAACTCACTTACATCTACGCGATGCAAGGGAACGCGGCTTCCGCGCTGCAAGTGGCGCAGCAGGAACCGCCCGGTGTTTTTCGCGACTCGGCGCTGGCGATAGCGTTGCAGATCGGCAGCAATCGCACTGCAGCGGGCGCTGCCCTGCAGACCGCGATCGCCAAGGATGCGGGTGACAGCGCGTACCAGATCGCCGAAATCTACGCGTTGCGCCGCGACCCGGACACCATGTTCAAGTGGCTGGAGCGCGCGAACCAGAATCGCGATCCCGGCATCGAGCTGTTGCTCACAGATCCGCCGGTACTGCGCTACGAAAACGACCCGCGCTTCGCCGCGTTCTGCAAAAAGGTCGGATTACCGACGACCACCGATGCGAGGGCGATGCCATGACTGAATTAATTGCGCGCCTGAAGCAGCGCAAGCTGGTGCAGTGGGCGCTGGCGTACATCGCGTTTATCCAGCAGGACGTACGCGCCACGACTGCGCTGGTCGGTGCTGGTGAACGTGTGCCGGTCCAGCGTCGGCATGTTGTGAGGATCATGAAGTGTCCGGTCCGGCCACTTTATCGTTCGCCGCACATCGGAACCCTCCCGTAGCCAAGACCTTGTGATGTCGCTCCGAACAGACCTCTCGTAAGCGGACCGTCGCGACCGTCCGAAGCGGGTCGCACTGCGCCAGCCCGGAATCATCGATGCCACTGATGCGTTGGCACCTTCTTATCGCGCCTTGGCGCACCATCGAAGTCCCAACTGGAGATTTCGATGGAACTCCAACAACGACAACCTTGGAACAAGGGCAAACTCGTCGGTCAGAAGGCACCCCTCAAACTGCGTGACATCTGGGCGATCCGCATTCGCCTGCGGTTGCGGCATCGGGTTCGCGATCTGGCGCTGTTCAACTTGGCGATCGATTCCAAGCTTCGTGCCTGCGACCTAGTGAAGCTTCGCGTTCTCGATGTGGCCCACGGCGGTCAAGTCGCACCGCGAACTGTGGTCATGCAGCAGAAGACCAAGCGGCCGGTCCAGTTCGAGATCACCGACCTGACGCGTCAGTCAATCCATGAGTGGATCGACGCAGCACACCTCCGTCAGGATGCGTTTCTGTTCCCAAGCCGTGTTCACGCCTCGCCGCACCTTTCCACCCGCGCGTACGCGAGGATCGTTCACCGCTGGGTTGCTGAGATAGGCCTAGATGGTGCGGCCTACGGCACTCACTCGATGCGACGCACGAAGGCTTCGTTGATCTACCGGCGTACCAAAAACCTGCGGGCCGTGCAGCTGCTGCTCGGGCATACCAAACTGGAAAGTACCATCCGCTACCTCGGCATCGAGGTCGATGACGCATTAGAAATGGCTGAGCAGACTGAAGTCTGACGGAGACCATGGCTGGCCGCGGCTACGGTCGCGGTCCGGCCAATAGCGGAACTCTGAACGGTTGCCGCGAACGACCGCTTGTCGTCGAAATACCAGGATTAGATCGCGGACGCGATTGCAATCGGCTAGCCCTGGTTCCCTCTGCGCACTTCGAACCCGTCTCAACGTTCTCGCAATGGTTCCTTCGTCAGAAAGCGGTACCCCACCCCGGGTTCGGTTTTGAGCCAGCGCGGCGCTGCCGGATCGTCTCCAAGCTTCTGGCGCAAGCGCCCGACGACGATTCTCAGGTAATGCGTGTCCTGGACGTGACTGGCTCCCCAGATTTCACGCAGTAGCTGGTGCTGACTCACCACGCGATCAAGGTGGCGCAGCAACATCACCAGAACTGCGTATTCCTTCCGAGTCAGCGTCAGTGATGCACCGTCCAAACTGACTTCGCGTCGGGCTTGGTCAATTACCAGGTGCCCATCGTCATAACGCAGATCCGGCTCACCGGAAGCGGCAATCGCGCGGTCGCGCAGCAGAGCGCGAAGGCGTGCCATCACCTCCTGCACCCCGAACGGTTTGGTCACATAGTCATTGGCGCCGTTGTCCAGCGCACGTACCTTTTCAGCTTCAGCATTGCGCACCGAAAGCATCAGTACCGGCACAGCGCTCCACTGGCGCAACTCGGCCAATACCTCATGGCCTTCCCGATCAGGCAGGCCCAGATCGAGGATCACGAGATCGGGTGTCCCGGTCGCCGCCAAGGCGAGCCCCTCTTCGGCAGTGCCGGCCTGTAGCACGCGGTAGCCCTCCGCCCGCAGAGCGATGTCGAGAAAACGACGAATCTGGATCTCGTCATCGATCACCAGCACGCGAGCTGCATTCGGGTTCATGTGCTGCTCTCCGGCGGCGCCGATACGGGAAGGATCACCCGCATGACCGTGCCACCGCCTTCGCGCGAAAGAGGCTCGACACTACCACCGTGCGCGCCGATCATCCCGCGGCAGATCGACAGTCCGAGCCCCGTGCCCCTTGTCGCGCGGTCTCCGCGGGAGACGGAGAAAAACATATCGAAGATGCGACTTCGTTCCTCTTCGGGAATGCCGGGCCCCTCGTCAGTGATCTCGATGCGGAGCGTGCTCTCGATCGGGCATAGCGCGATCACCACCGGCCGCCTTGGCGGAGAAACATGCGCGGCGTTCTCCAAAATGTTGAACAGTGCCTGCTCGATCAGCGCCGGATGCACGTAGAGCAACAATGTCTCCGACAGCAGCCGGGTTTGGACGGCGAGGGCCGGATAGTACCTGCGTAGTCGCGCCACTGCGGCCAACACTATTTCGTTCGCATCAACCCAGTCCCGGCGCAATGTGAGGGTGCCGTGTCCGAGTCGGGCCATATCGAGCAGGTTCTGGATATATCGATCGAGCCGCTGTCCCTCATGCAGGATCGATTCGAGCAGTTCGCGGCACTCGGTAACCGGCAATCGTGATTCGTAGTTGGCAAGTGTGCTCGCCGCACCGATCATCGAAGCCAGTGGCGAGCGCAAATCGTGCGAGACGGAAGCCAGCAGCGCGTTGCGCAATCGGTCGGTTTCGCCTTGGATGCGGGCCTCTTCCAGCGCTTCCGCAAGGTGCCTGCGCTCCAGTGCCAGGCCGATATCCTGCACCATCTCCCGCGCCAAGCTGGAGCGGTCGGCGTCCTCCAGGGACTGCCTTGGTGGGCGAATGACGATCACTCCGGCGCGCCAACTGGCGCCGCCCAGCGGCATCACCCACGACTCCAGAGATGCTGGGCTTGCTGCCGTCCGGAATCCTTCTCCGTCAGCTTGATCCGCGCCATTGGCCGCGGCGATTTCTGCGGCCTCCGGCAAGAACTCAGCGGGGACCGCTGCACGCACGTCCCAAGCTCCTGCATCAGTCGGTGCAAGCACCGCAACCTCGGCATCCATCGCTTGAGCCAATGCTGTGACGCCGGCGTTGCAGATCGCCTGAACTTCCGTGCTCACGGCCAAGTATTGTCCAAGCGCAAGCAAATCCCGGGCGCGCCTCTGTGCTGCACGCAGCGACGCCACCTGTCTGGTCAGCCGTGTTGCCAAGTGCCCGCTGACGAGGGCCACCACCAGAAATAGCACGACCGCCAACACGTCGCCCGCATTGGAGATCGCAAGGGTATGCCGGGGTTCTGTGAAAAAGTAGTTGTAACCGAGAAAACACACCACCGCGGTATAGACCGCCACGCTCATGCGCGTGCGCACGGCGACAATCAGTACCACCGTGAGAAAGATCAGCCCCAGATTCGCCACCGACAAGTATCGGTCGGCCACGAACGCCAACGCGAACCCGAGCACGATCACCGCGCTCGCATAACCGTACGCTGCCCATCTGTCGGCCGGGACCAACCGCGTGAAGCGATGACGCGAATCCGTGGCGCGCGAGGACTCGTGGCGGCGATCGCCTGCCTTGGTCTCTCCGTTGCGCGGCCGCTCCGGGTGGCCCCTTGCAGAGGGTGCATTTGGCATGGCGCGCGGCTTCGCCGTCATGATCTTCAGATCTCCACTTGTGCGCCCAGTTCGATGATTCGATTGCCAGGAATGCAAAAGAAGGTGGTGGCCGGTAGTGCGTTGCGCGCCAAGAACGCGAACAGGCGCTCGCGCCATAGCGCCATGCCAGCTCCGCTCCGGTGCGGGACCACGGTTTCATGCGACAGGAAGAACGTTGTGCCCATCAGGTCGAAGCATTCGCCTAAGCGACTACAACGCGTGAGCAGTCGCGGCACGTCCGAATCGTCCGCGAAGCCGACTCGCAGGATCAGGCGTGCAAAGCCACTGGCGAGAGGGGTCAGCTCCAGTTGTTCTTCCGGCTCTGCGTGCGGCGTATCCAACGTCTGCACGGTCAGGAGTACGTTGCGCTCGTGAAGCACCTTGTTGTGCTTGAGATTGTGCAGGAGGGCACGCGGCACAGACGTGCCATTGGCGGTCATGAATACCGCAGTCCCTCGTACCCGGGGAATCGGGTATCGGTTCAAACTGGCAATGAACGAATCAAGCGCCAAGCCGTCCATCTCAATGCGACGTTGCAGTAATGCACGGCCACGGCGCCAGGTTGTCAGCACGACGAAAACGGCCAGCCCCAGCACCAGTGGAAACCAGCCGCCGCTTTCGACCTTGATGACGTTCGCGCTGAAAAATCCCACGTCCACGAAGAGCAGCCCAATACCGATCCCCAGCACCGCCCAACGTGGCCAGTGCCACTGGTAGCGCGCCACGATGAGCGCAAGCAGCGTAGTGGTGACCATGGTGCCGGTGACCGCGATGCCGTAAGCCGACCCGAGATTGTCGGACGATCCGAAACCGATCACCGCCATGGCGATCAGCACGAGCAGCACCTTGTTAATGAAAGGGATATAGACCTGCCCCGACATCTCCTCGGAGGTGTGTACCACCCGCATGCGCGGCATGTAACCCAGCTGCATGGCCTCACGGGTCATCGAAAAGGCGCCGGAAATCACCGCCTGCGAAGCGATTACGGTAGCGGCCGTGGCGAGCACGATCATCGGGTAGAGCAGCGGCCCGGGCACCAGATGGTAGAACGGATTGGCCCGTGCTGCTGGATTCGCCAATACCAGCGCGCTTTGTCCGAAGTAATTCAGCAGCAGCGCCGGCAGCACGAATGCGAACCAGGCCAGCCGAATCGGCCGCTTACCGAAATGCCCCATGTCGGCATACAGCGCTTCGGTGCCGGTAATGGCCAGCACCACGGCTCCCAGCGCGAAAAATGCCTCGATCCGGTTATGCAGGAAGAATCCGAATCCGTACGTCGGGCTGACCGCCTTCAGCACTGCCGGATGTTGCAAGATGCCGCGTATCCCGAGCAAAGCGATGCTCACGAACCACACCACGCAGACCGGGCCGAAAATGGCTCCGATGCGCGCGGTACCGTGTCGTTGCAATGCGGACAGCGCGACGATGATCAGCAATGTCAGTGGCACCACCAAATGGCTGAG
>Ga0207707_10001771_pt1 | contig 19831 bp, 20 predicted proteins | sample KBSC83BmetaG_FD_184336 | JGI IMG/M metagenome (GOLD analysis project Ga0207707, IMG submission 184336) | Corn rhizosphere microbial communities from Kellogg Biological Station, Michigan, USA - KBS C8-3B metaG (SPAdes) (version 2) | ecosystem: Host-associated > Plants > Roots > Rhizosphere ...
TCCTTGGCTGCAATACTGCCATCTGTAAAACCTCTGATCTTTTCTTTTCTCCACCGGAGAATCCTTCGTTTAGGTATCTTGACAAAAAGTCATGCTTTAAACCGACTTCATCAAGATTCTTTTTTAAATAATTTTGAAACTCTCTTACTGTGAGGAAGACTTCTCTTTTTTCATCTGCAAGTGATTTGCTTAATGCATTGTATGCAGTTCTAAGGAAATGCGAATAACCTACACCTGCAACTTCTGTTGGATATTGGAATGCTAGAAACAATCCCTTCTTTGATCTTTCATCAGGTGAAAGACCAAGTATACTTTCTCCGTCTAGTAAAATGTCTCCTTTTGTAACCTCGTATTTTGGATGACCTAAAATTGTATATGATAATGTACTTTTACCAGATCCGTTTGGACCCATGATTGCATGAACTTCTCCTGGACCTGTCTTGAGATTTACTCCTTTGAGAATTTCTTTACCGTCTCTTTGCACGTGTAGGTCTTTAATCTCAAGTATTGCCATGAGATATCTTGATTACTTTTGGGTATATAATCTAACAAAAAATTAGCTCTGTCTAACTGTTCTAATCTTCGCCAAGTTCCTTGTCTACTTTGTCTTTTAGTTCTCTATACTTGGTAAATCTCTTGTTCCAATGTGAAAAGAAGCGATATTCCTTTATTGCAATGAATAGCAATATCGCAGCAAACACTATTGAAATTACGATGAATATTCGCAGTCCGAAAAATATTGGTCCTATGTGAGATCTATCCATTCCAGGAGGTTGTATCATCATTGGCAATTCTCTGATTACTGTGCCGTTTTGATCTACAACCTGAAGATGCATGCCATTAACACGGTGCATGTCTGTAAAGTTATACCCACTTGGTTCCAAATGTCTTATGTTGTAATCTGGATGCTCTAATAACACTCCACCAAGTATCAATGCAACGGGTCCAAAAAGTAATGCGCTTGCAATAAAAATCAGAAATAGACGGCGCGAACTGTTGGTATGTGATAAGAGTTCATCTAAAATTTTAAGGATATTTTCGGATTTTTTTTTCTCATCTCTGTCGTCAGTGACTCCATTTTTTCCGGGTGGATTCTCGTCTGGCATTTACTAGAAACACTCCAGTTGCATTAAAAATGCTTCGCTAACTTTGTTCTTGAACATGTTTTTCACTCCTTGGAAATATATCTTCATACGGCTCTAGGATTAACTTGCAAAATTCACGTCCCTTTTGTGTTACTGCGTATTTTATTATCTTCTTATTTCCCCATGCTTGTTCTGTTCTGTTTATGAATCCCTTTCTCTCCAAGCTTTCAAGAATATCTTTATGCTTCATTAAATTTAAACCGCAATAGCTGAGAAGCGATGTTTGATTTAGTTCGCCATGCTCTGTTAATTTTAATATGATATCTTTTCTAATGTAAACTCGGTCTCTGTATTCATGCGACAAGATTATTGTTCTGCCGTATAAATAACGTATTAAGCTTTTTACCTTAATTTCTTACAAAAATTGAAACTTACATTGCTAATACTTCTACCTTTCAGTAACAATGTTCACTGACATAGTTTCGCAATTTTTTATTAAGTAATTATGGCATTAATACATAATGAATACAAAAGACCTCTTCAAGAACCACAAAATGCTTGCTATCATAATCGGTGTAGCAATAATTGCTACAGTGGGAGTGTCAGCAGCATCTGCACAAGTTCAAGGAAACCAAACTACACAACCTCCAACAATACAGGGTACAATCAACCTACCGCAGACAATACTATCTGGCGTACAGACAAAATTCTCTGAAGCATCTGATACTGCTGCAGCCGCAGTAACAAATGGAAAGACAATAGGTGGAAGCCTGACTGTTGTACAGGGATACGTTGTATACAGTTTCAAGGTAGTTGATGACAAGAACATGGTATATTCCGTGATTGTCGATCCAGCAAATGATAAGGTGTTGTATACTTCACCAGGCCACCAATTTGGAATGGGAAGTTTTGCAATGGGAGGCCAACATGGGATGATGATGAAACATAAATTCCACATGGGCGGTAATCTTCAAAACTCAGCTCCATCTGCACCTGGAACCACAACTCCATCCAGCGGATCATCATCCTGATCCAAAATTTTTTCATTTTTATTATAAAATATTTGAAAAATACTTTCTTTGAATAACATTGTTAAGGAACAATGTTTGATAAGCGTTTTATTCAAAACGACTGGTACAAAAACATGGAATCGGGGCTTGAATCAATTTCAAATTTTGAACGCAAAGTTCCCTCGCAAGAAGTATTCGAGTCCATTTGTGAGACGATCCTAGGCCTGGATCCTAATATCCGATTTGCTGGGGTGATAAATAATAAAGGTAAACTTCTTGCTAGGTGTATAAAGACAGGAATACGATCTTTTACCACCCAACATGATCGAGAAATGTTGCTCATGGAGACTGCATTGGGAATACGAATGCGCAAAGAACATGACTCAAATCTGGGGCCTATGATTTTCACAATTTCTTACGATGATAAAATGATATCAATGAACTTTCCTATGAACGATGAAATTTTGTGTGTGTCTGCTGAAAAAAAGATCAATCTTATGACATTACCATTTCTAATACTTAAATTTCTGAAAGTAAATCTGGATAAAAATACGAAACATGACAAAAGGCTGTGACAAATAAAACATGTTTGATAAGAAAAAGGATTTCAAATGTAAAGAATGTAATATGTTGTTTGATGATCCTAAAAGGTTAGAGATACATTTCAAGGCGGCACATCCTGAAAAACATGATGGATTTAGGCAGAAATGGTATTGGGATAATTAAAAAGTTGTACTACATGATTTTTTGGCAAAATCAGAGTCCAGATACAAACTCGCAAAACAACACGCGACAAATGTTATAGAAATGGATTTCATATGATGCAAATTAGATTAGAACCAAGGGATGTTGCAAGATTAATCTCTAGTGATAACAATGTATGTAGAAAATGCACTATGCGATTGATTGAAGGAGACATTGTAGTGAGAATTGGAGCAAGACCTCCAAAATATTATCACAAGGAATGCTTCAGGATGTATTGATTGGTGGTATGCTATGGGACACCTGTCACACTTTTTCTTTGAACAGGTGATTTTCTTGTACCATCATTAACAATGTTCCTGAACAAGGTTTGATAATCGTTTTATTCTAAAAATAATTAACAAAGACAATGACATCTTTCTTGTGCCTATATGATTCACATAGTGATCTTTCTTATGCATCTGCAATCCAGATAGATGAGTTCTAAAAGGGGATTGATTTTGAAAAACATGACAAAAGATTTGGTAATTGAAAAAAGTACACAAAATGAAATTGTTGACAACAATTCCTTTGCTCTAAGAGTAGAAAATCTTTCTAAAATTTATGATTCTGTAGCAGGACGAGTTGTCGCATTAGATAAAATCAGCTTTTCTATAAAAAAAGGTGAATTTGTATCAATTGTGGGACCATCCGGTAGTGGAAAATCTACTGTTTTGAACATGGTTGGTGCGCTTGATAGACCTACAAGTGGCAAAATCTACATTGATGGCATAGACATATTCTCTCTTAATGATTCTGAAATTGCCACGATGCGAAATAGACGTATTGGGTTTATCTTCCAGTCGTTTAATTTGATTAATAGGACTACTGTACACAAAAATGTAAAACTGCCTGGAATAATTGCTGGCATGTCAGACAGCGATGCAAATTATCGAGCCATCAAAATCTTGGAATCGCTTGGTATTGCTGACAAGAAAGATCAAAAACCCGTAAATCTTAGTGGCGGACAACAACAAAGAGTTGCAATTGCTCGCTCCTTGATAAATAATCCATCTATAATTTTGGCTGATGAACCTACTGGTAACCTAGATACAAAGACAGGTGAGGATGTATTTGACATGTTAAAGATGCTTTCACATAAATTCAAACGTACAATAATCATGGTAACACACAATCCAGAACTTGCTGAATCTACGGATAGATCCATATTGCTACGAGATGGGAGGATAGAAAAAGATGTCTTCAACTAGATTGCCAAAATTCTCCACTCAAAAACTTGGAGTAAAACTTGTGGTTCCACTTCTAATTGTGATGCTGATTGTACCGACCACACTCTCAACTTTTACTGCATACGGTCAAGTACAGACACAGGATTGTTTTGCACCTCTTACTACTATTCTTGATGCCACTTATGCCGGTCCTGTGGTTGTTGATTCGTACTGGGTTGATCAGGGAACATCATCCGCAAATGATGTTACAAGTAATCCTGTAAAAAAAGAAATTGGTCCAGGAGAAGGACCATCAGTTTTTGCAGTAGTCTTTAACAATAGAAATTCAGCTTTTCCAATCACTTCGATTACAGCATTTCTTAATCTGCCATCAGGATTCACACCTACTGGAGAGAGCGCAAATCCTCAATTGCTTCAACATTACAACCAAGCATCAAGAGTTGCAACTAATCCTGCTGTAGGAAACTATTATGGTACTGTGCAACCAGGTGCGTCATTTACCATGTATTTCAACATAAACGTACTACCTACAGCCAAAGTAGGTACTTTTGCTACTACAGTTGTAGCAAACTATGTCCAAGTTGGAGTGGTTGGGCAACAATGTACTTCTGCATTACTCAATGTACCGTTTGTTCTTCCTGGAAAAGTGATATTGGATGCATCTTCTGCCACTTCTGATCTTGTACCTCAAACTAAAAATTCAATCTCAATTACAATTGAAAACAAGGGTTCTGCTGATGCAACTGGAGTGGTGGCAACAATTGTAAACCTTGGAAGCTCTAAAGGCGGTACGGGCAGTAGTGGTAGTGGCGGATCTCTAGTATTGCAATCTGCTACCACACAGATAGTCAATCTGGGGCCTAATACTTTCAACTTGGGTACAATACCTGCAAAATCAAAAGCTGTGATAACTACAACAGTTTATCCGAGTACTGCAACAGCTGGCACTACTCAAGAAGTCCAACTTCAAATAGATTATCAAAATGCTTGGGGAAAACTTTCATCTGATTCTGTCAGTACCGGACTTGTTATCGAACCAAACCCGCCACAATCTCTTAGTTTATCATATCTTGGAAATGCATCCACTCCTGTAATTACTGCCGCCACATTAGATGATCTTGATTTTGCAGTTGCAAATAACAGTACTAATCCAATGTCAAATGTTTTAATCTCACTTGTACCACAATCGACTTCGGTTTCTGTAGTTGGCCCGTCTACTTGGACAATACAAGACCTAGAACCCGGAGACAGACAAATACTCACAACCAAGGTTTATGCCGCAAATACTCTGATCAATAGTCCAGCTTCTTTTACATTGACTGCAAACTATGTCTCAAAAGGACAAGCATTAACAAATTCTCTCACCTTGGGTACTTTTGTAGTTGGTAACATCAAGCTCCAAATCTATGGACTATCTGCAAGTTCTGCAGGAGGAACTACTAATCTTGTAGGTAATTTACTCAATCAAGGTAGTACAACTGCATTATTTACAACAGTTCAGCTTGCACCATCTCCGCTTTTGGATGCTATGAGAGCTGCAAGATTTGCAAACTCTACTAATAATCAATCTCAATCATTTACACCGTCTGCACAAGGAGATAGTGGATCAAGTGGCCAAGGATTCCAAGGTGGAGGTCAAGGATTCCAAGGAGGCGGAGGTGGCCAAGGATTTCAAGCAGGAGATGGACAGGGATTCCAAGGACGTGGACAGGGACGTGGCCAAGGATTCCAAGGTGGAGGTCAAGGATTCCAAGGTGGAGGTCAAGGATTCCAAGGAGGTGGTGGACAGAGAGGTTCAGCATTCACTCAACAATTCATAGGAGATCTTTCACCAGATTCGCCGATTCCCATAAGCATGCCGATTAGAGGAATTAGTTCTCTATCACCTGGACCATATCAGGTAGCATTCAAGGTAGTCTATGCTGATGACTTGAAAAACTTTCATACTGTGGTATTAAATGGAACAGTCCTTCTTGCTAGGAGCCCACAATCTAACGCTGCACCTCAAGATGAATCCATACTTGATCAAATTCCTCTTCCTCTGCCAGTACTTGTTGGTATTCCAATTGCAGCTGCAGTAGCAGTTGCATTTGTAATCAAAAAGAAAAGATCAAAGAAAAAACTAGCCATGTTAACACAAGGTGATACAGACATTGTATCAATATTTGATGGTGTAAAAAAGAAAGAAAATGAATCCTAAAGATCTTTTTTCATTGTCGTTTGAAGCACTAGTTGATAGAAAGGTCAGAACACTACTTACAATTCTGATGGTTGTACTTGGATGCAGCCTTGTTGTTGTATTAAATGGTCTGAGTGCAGGCCAGGCAACATTTTTAGAAAAACAGTTTAACACATTAGCAGCCAATGTTCTTTTTGTAGGTAGTGGACAACGTTCTCTTAGCTCATTTGCTTCCTCATCCAGTAATTCTTTAATAATTAATGATGTCATTGTACAAAAAATCAGGAGTCTTCCAAATGTATCTGATGTCATACCTGAATACAGCGGTTCTGTACAAATGAATTCTCAGGGAAACACTCAACGTGCTTCAATTGTTGCTCTTGACCCATCAAAATTGACTGTGGAATTGCCCAATCTTGAATATGTAGACGGCTCTACGGTAAATCCAAGCGATCGAGCATCTGCGCTAGTGGGAGATACTATAGTAAATCCACCTGGAGCAGATAGTGCATTTGTTGTACTTGGCCAAACAATCAAAGCCACTGCAAGTTATACAGATTCAAGCGGAAAACAAACAACTGTAGTAAAAAATTTTGTAGTTTCAGGAATATTGAAACCCTCTGGTAATACTATGATAGATCGTTCAATTATCATAAATCTTGATGCAGGAAATGAATTGTTACACAAACAAAATAGATATGATCAAGTAATAATCGCAGCAACTACTCCAGATGATGTTGATACAGTACAGCAGGAGATAACTGGCATGTTTGGTAAAACACTAGGTGCCACAACTCCTAAAGCAATAATGGCAGTAAGACAACAAGCCGCAAGCGGAAATGCTGCCTTTATTCTAATGGTTGGAATTATTGCACTTGTTGTAGGAGCAGTTGGTATTGTTACTACGTTGTATAATTCAGTTACAGAAAGAATTAGAGAAATAGGTACCATGAAAGCAATAGGTGCACAGAATACTACTATTCTTGCACTATTCATCGTGGAAGCTAGCTTGATTGGTATTATTGGTGCTTCATTGGGCGTACTCATAGGCATTGGTGGTGGTTACATAATGAGCGTCGCTACTACTACTCATGTGGGAGGGGGAGGTGGCCCATCTGTACACATACCACCCATTTTTACTCTGATGGATTTGATTAAAGTCTGGTTTCTTTCTCTCACGTTAAGTATTATAGCTGGAATGTATCCTGCATGGAAAGCATCCAAATTATCTCCAATGGTTGCATTACGACGAGAATAAAATTTTAGATTATATCAAGTGAGAAATAATTCTAATTTATTTTTATAATGAAATTTTAATCCTAGCCTGTAATGATCGGTATTACAGTCTTTACTGTCATTTGTGCTGCAGTAGAAAATATGTCTCCAGAAAATGGGATTATTAACATCATGAAATATGCAACAAGCATATTGCATTTTCTATTCATGCTATGTATGCGTATTTTTGTTTATAATGGATTGCGCAACCATGTTCAGTAACATAGTTAACGGTTATTTTTTTGGCACTGGGTAAATTGACTAGCCACATCAACTTCTTCGCATTTGTTCTGAGATCTAATCGTCTATGTCTAATGGAGTCTTGGTGAGAGTTTGACTGAACTATATTCTATTGTGACCTGATCTGTCATACCGATTATAATACCGGCTGTAACATCGTGAAGAGATACCAATTTGGAACCGCTTGAATTCTGTGATGTTTGTTTTCAGAGGGGGAAACCCAATCTTTGTGAAACCTACAAGAATACGTTTACAAAAATTGTTCCATTACAATACTCCCAAAAAACCCGGCTGGATAAGATTCTCAATAGGCTTGAGATGAGACCACGTTCAGTTGATAAACGTTGGACAATTGTTGTTGATTCTGAAAAACGCAAAGAGTTTCTTGATTCATTGTGGGGAGTCAATGTTACAATACATACGTTAGAGGATCATGTCAAGGTCATAATCAGACTCTACAAGCCCGAAGTACGAAAATTGGGAGGCCGAGAACAAATTGAGCTGCCTAGCAAAGAATCATGGGAAGAGTTTGATCCAAAATCCCGAGACTGGGCGCCTCTAAAAGTTGATACAAAAAAAGAAAAATTCTTTGCTAAAGTGAATATGGGAAATGCACTCAAGTGTTCAAGTTTTGAAGGTACTGAATATTATCGCACTTACCTAAACGCTGATACTCCAATGCTTGCTCCAATGGAAAAACGTGCCGTGTACAATATTGTATCTACCATTGCTGAACCCATTACAGCTATTTGGAAATCTGATGGTGAGAACAAACATGGTTTTATTGGATATGACCAGTTGCCAAATATTCCTGATGAAATTTTCAATGTCTTGCGAAGACTCGCAACTACAGACAAGAGAATGCCTGAAACCATGATATTTGAAAACGATGATTTTGAATTGGTAAAGACAGTTTTGGGTTGTATCAAGATTGATCTGACAAAATCTTCTGAGGCAATCATTTCAATCTTGGATAAAAAATCAGATACCCCGATATCGATTGAAACCATACCGAAAGAACGTCTACAGGTGATGCTGGATATTATCAAGGAAATGGGAGGTAAAATCGAGACTGAAAAAGACAGTCTCACCATATCTGGTACCCGTGGATTGGTGAAGATTACCTTTGTAGATAATGACAAAAGTACTCAAGATGGTACCATGGTGAAAATTTCTATATCTGCACTCGAAGACCCACCGAGATTTGCAGAGATATTGTTTATGATAAAAAAACGACTGGGTCTTCTTGATCTGCCTCTTGAGAATACCCTTAGCCAACACTGGCCTATTATTTCAGACAATGATTTGCAATATGTAGTCCAGACTGCAATCTCTTGGTGGTCAAACAATCCTGTCCTGGCTACAAAAATAATTGGAGATGGAGAAAAATTTGCCAAAGTAAAAGAATGGAATAATAAAATCAAAGAGGGCAAGATCCGTTCTACTCTTGATACCATTACTCTTGGAAAGATAATAAAACAAAAAGAATCCAATTAGATGATAAAATAATTATCGTGTAAGTTATCAATTCTATCTTTGTATTTCATAATCTAAAAACGATGGGACTAATTGCGGGGAGAGTCTACAAAAATCCAAGCCTTGACATGTAAGGAATCTCTGTAGACCGAATTATAGAGTGTTCTTTTTTTATCTAAATATTTACTATAGTTTTGTTGATCACTACACGTGCACATTGATCACTATGTAATCCCTGAATCGATCAATGAGATCGAGTAAAACTAAATTTTATGCTTAATGTGTTATTGCTTTTATGAATAACATTATGACAAACGATACTGCCGCACTAGCAGGTATGGTGATTATCCATGCCCATACAATCCTTTTTCCTATTCCCCATCTTACTGCAGACATTCTTCTTACTGCCCCAACTCCCATTATGCTTCCAGAAATTGCATGTGTAGTGCTTGCGGGAATTCCAAGCCATGCAAGAGTTGCAAGTATACTAGCTGCACTTGTCTCTGCAGCAAAACCTTGGTATGGTCTAAGCTGGGTGATCTTTACTGCCATTGTCTTTACTATGCGCCATCCTCCAAAGAAAGTTCCAAGACTTATTGCTAATGCAGCCATTATGATTACATAATATGGAACACTAAACTTTGTAATTACACCTTGGGTTAGTAGTATCAACGCAATAATTCCCATTGTTTTTTGTCCATCATTTGCTCCATGAGTTAAGGAAAAATATGTGGCAGAAACTAGCTGTAGTCTTCCAAATGCCGAGTTTACTGCATGTGGTTTGGCCTTTGCGAATATGGCCATTATAGCTAATCCCATTGCAAATGCCGCTGCAAAACCTGCTATTGGTGAGACTAGAATTCCGATTCCTACCTTTTGAATTCCGTCCCATATTATCACTTGAGGGCCTGCTCCTGCAATTCCTGCTCCTATGATTCCACCTACTAATGCGTGACTACTAGAGGTAGGTAATCCTAACAACCATGTTATGATATCCCAAACTATGGCGCCTGCCAATGCACCAATTATTATGTTGAGTGTTACAAAGTCTGGATTTATGATTCCCTTTCCAACTGTTGTAGCAACTGCAACTCCGAATAGAAATGGGCCAATAAAGTTTGCAGCAGCTGCCAAGGTGACTGCATGTAATGGCCTTAGAATTCTTGTTCCAACTACAGTTGCAATCGAGTTTGCGGCATCATGAAACCCGTTGAGAAAATCAAAAACTAGTGCTACTGCTATTGCTCCAATCGCTAATTCAATCATGAAAAATACCTATGTATATTTGAGAACGATGTCCTCAATGGAATCTGCAACATCAAGACATCTATCTGAAGCGTGTTCAAGTGCTTCATAGGTGTCTTTCATCTTGATTATGTTGATAACATCTGTTGTTTCAAATAACTCTCCAATGGCTTTACGATAAATCAAGTCAACACGATGTTCTTGTTCATTTATAGCTCTGCAATGTTCAATTAATGATTTGTCAGCTTTTACCTCGTTTAGCCTTGTGATCATTAAATTAATCTCTTTTGTAGAATTGTGAATTTCTTTTGCAATATCAAGCATATGTGGTGGAGATGATTTTATTTTAAAACCGATAATCCTTCCAACTATTCCATCAATGTAGTCTATGATGTCATCTGTCTTTGATGCTATTCTGGATATGTCTTCTCTGTCTAATGGAGTTATGAATGTCTTGTTAAGTTCTTCAAAGATAGAGTGTGTTAATTTGTCCGCCTCTTTCTCTATCGTTTCGATCTGAGCATGAATCTCATCTAATTTATCAAAGTTTACAAAAAGTTCTACCAATAACTTTGCAGATTCTTCTGCTTTGTTTGCAAGATCGTTTAATATTGCAATGATTTCTTTATCATTTGATTTTATCCATGACATCCATTGCGCCATGTAGTCTCTCCTAAGATTCATAGATAAATACCTGCTCTATATAGGACACGAAATCTATATAGATTAAAAAATTGAAGCGATCTGATATTTTTGACCCATTTTAGAGTACATTATTCTCTGAAATTACATCCTGTACCGTTTCATTAATGACAGCTTCAGCTATGTCACTTGAATATTCAGCAGTTCTACGAATATCTTCAAGTACAAACTTGATAACACTAGAATATTTTTTTGATTCTTCCAGGCTATCTGTGAATTCTTTCTCTTTTTCCGCTATTCTGCGTGCATTAGATGCAACATTGTCTGCAAGCGTATAATCTCTCTTGTTTAGTGCTAATATGGAATCTTCAAAGACTTTGAGTGATTCTTCACTCAAGCGCGTTATTTTTTGTATTAGTGCATGTTCCAATGTTGATTTTAAGAACTTTATTCTGCTTGCAATTGATACTGCATGATCTGCAATTCTTTCAATTGATTTTACTACAATTCTATAACTTATGCAATCTGATGGCTTTTTGAGTCCGATATCTCGAAGAATTTTCTCATGTTCTACTGCAAGTGTTAAATTTCTAAGTATATACAAACTGAATCTATCTACCTCATCATCTAAATGAGTGATCTCTTCGCCCAATTCTACATCCATCTCTTTTAATGCATCGATTGCTTGTCTGTGCATTGTTGAAGTGAGCAAAAACATTCTCTTGAGGGCGTCATTTATTGAAAGTTCTGGAAGGCTAGTTAAAATTTGGATTGTAAGAGATTCTGCAGTTGATTCTACTATTTCTGTTCCGATCATATTCTTTCTCACAAGATCTCTTATTGCTTGTTTGTGTTCTAGTTGGATTCTACCGCCTTTTGCATGAATCTCAATAATTTGATATCCTGACAAGTACATGGCAATGATTTTTCTCTGAATTGATTCTACAGAATCTTTCTGGCTGATTGTTGTCTTTGATTTTGAAATCTTTGGCGCTGAAGAATTTTGTGTTGGTAATATTGAAAGAGACTTGTTCACATTTTTGATTATTGACACTGGATCTCCTGTCTTTAGTTTTAATTCATCAATCCATTTTTTTGGAAGTGATAAAACATACGTAGATCCGCCCACGAGTTGTAATTTTCTGACCTCCCTATCGTTTAGTGTCTCAGACAATGTCTACATTGTAATTCTTATAATTAAAGCACTTGTCCCCTGATTCTATGTGTATCTATATAGTTCTATGGTGACCTATGAAACCTAAGAAATTATGGTCGAACTTTTCATATCTTGTCTGACAACTAAATGTGCTATGATGACCATTAAGATGAAAAAAGGGTCACCTCATGTAGATAAAATTTTCAAGTATGTATCTGTGGGCGCAGCTACCTATGTTATTGCAATTATTGCACTTATTGTATTCCACCTAGGTAGCGGCTCTGCTCCGGTATGGCAGCAAGAAGGTATTTCGTTTCTTACTGGATCGGACTGGAACTCTGTTGATGGTAGAGAATCATATGGTGCTGCACCTTACATAATGGGCACTCTTGTTAATGCTGGAATTGCAATGGTAATAGCAGTACCTCTAAGCTTTGGAATTGCCATGTTTCTTTCTGAACTCTCACCAAGATTGTTACGAACCCCACTTGCTATGATAATAGAACTTTTAGCTGCTGTTCCAAGTGTGGTTTATGGTTTGTGGGGTCTAATTGTATTTAGATCTTATATCAAAGACTGGATTGAGGTTCCACTTCACAATGTTTTTGGGGACAATAGCATAATATTTGCCGGAACTCCATTTGGATTAGATATTCTCACTGCAAGCATTGTTCTAGCTATTATGATAATTCCTACAATTGCATCTATCTCAAAAGAGATCATGTTGGCAGTACCAAATAGCCAACGCGAAGCTGCATACATGCTTGGAGCAACAAAATGGGAAGCTTTCAGACTTGCAGTCTTGCCCTATTCGAAATCAGGTTTGATTGGTGCATGTATACTTGGCCTTGGGAGAGCTGTGGGAGAAACCATGGCAGTTACAATGCTTATAGGAAACGCAACCGGAGCAGCAGCTTTTCCATCTTCTTTATTTCAACCCGGACAAACAATGGCAAGTATCATGGCAAATGAATTTGCTGAAGCCTCTCAAGGTGGACTTCACTTGGCAGCACTTGTTGGAATAGGTCTAATTCTCTTCATATTGGCCTTTGTCATAAATGTAGTAGCACATCTTCTTGTTGCAAGAGTAGTCAAGTCTCATGAGGGAGCAGTGTTGGCATGATAACGCCGGAGCAAAGAGCTGAGTTCAGAACACATTTTCGTTACAATGTTGGTAGAAGACTCGTACTAGATAAAATCATCAAGAGTGCAGTTTTTCTTTGTGTTGTAGTTGCTATTGTTCCACTTGCTGCAATATTGGTTAATGTCTTTACTAATGGGTCATCTGCTCTTTCATGGGAATTTCTTACACAAATACCTGGAGCGGTAGGAAGTGATGATCCTGGAGGAATTGGTCCTGCAATACAAGGAACTGTTGTATTGATTGGCTTGTCCAGTCTTATTGGCGTTCCAGTCGGTGTGATGGGAGGAATATTTCTCTCAGAGTATGGAAACAACAGATATGGACGAACTGTCCGATTTTTCAATGATGTTCTTGCAGAATTTCCGACCATAGTGATAGGAGTGTTTACTTTTGTACTTGTTGTCTTGACTGTTGGAAACTTTTCAGTCTGGGCAGGATCTTTTGCCTTGTCTATTGTCATGTTGCCAATTATAATGCGAACCACCGAAGAGTCTCTCAAGTTAGTGCCTGTCACATATCGAGAAGCCGGATATGCATTAGGAATTAGGAGGTATCAAGTGATCTTCACCATAGTTTTGAGCAGTGCAAAAAATGGTCTTGTAACAGGAATTTTATTATCTGTAGCGCGAATAGCTGGTGAAACAGCACCTCTTGTATTTACAATTCTTGGCAGTAGTCAATTCATTAATGGTCTTGATGGGCCAATTGATGCCCTACCGCTTAGGATCTGGAGACTATCATCGCTTCCATATGATAGTGCAGTGACTCAGGGATGGGGAGCAGCATTTGTTTTGATAATTCTAGTTCTTTCTATCAATATCTGTGTAAGATATATGCTCTTGCAAAAGAAAGAAAAAACTTTCCTACGGTTCAAGAGACTAGGGGTGGAATCATGATGGAGACTGTAACAAAAACTCCTGCAAAGGGAAATTTTGCTGAAAAGATAAAATACAAACTCATTGCAGAAAACATTTCTGCAAGATATGATGGCATTGTTGCAGTAAAGGATGTATCAATGAAATTCCATGATAGGGCTGTTACTGCACTGATAGGACCTTCGGGATGTGGAAAAACAACTTTTCTTAGATGTCTGAACAGAATGCATGAGCTTACAAAGAATGCTACGTTGACAGGCAAGGTATTACTTGACGGAGAGGATCTCTACTCTAACAAGGTAGATCCTATAATAAATAGACGAAAAATAGGAATGGTATTTCAAAAACCAAATCCATTTCCTACCATGTCAATATATGATAATGTGGCATGTGGCCTCAAACTTAATGGAGTAAGAGACAGAAAAATTCTTGATGAAGTGGTGGAAGGGTGTCTAAAGATGGCATCGCTTTGGGATGAAGTGAAGGGAGATTTGAAAAAACCTGGAATGAGTCTTTCAGGGGGGCAACAACAACGTTTGTGTATTGCCAGAGCACTTGCGATACAACCCGAGGTTCTTTTAATGGATGAGCCTGCTTCTGCACTTGATCCAATTGCAACTCAAAAAATTGAAGAAATGATACAGGAATTAAAAAAAGAATACACCATAATTATTGTAACTCATAATATGCAACAAGCTACGCGGGTCTCTGACTATACTGGTTTTATGTATCTTGGAAATCTGGTAGAATTTGGAGAGACAAAGCAAATATTTGAAAATCCAAGAAATGAAACGACTGCAAAGTATGTTCAAGGTCAGTTTGGATAGATAATGACACGTCTAATAGATCCGCATTTGGCAAACTTGTCTGAAATGATGAAACAGATGTGTGAGTTGTCAATAAAATGCACAAATCTTGCAATTGACTCGTATTTGGGAGGGCAAAATGCCAGAAAAGAGGTTCATGATCTTTCTGGTCATATGATGGACTTGTATGACAAAGTTGGTGAATTGACATTTGATATGATTCTAAGATATCAACCGATGGCAAGTGATTTCCGGCTCATCCGCTCTTCACTTGAGATCTCCTACGGATTTACTAGATTGGGAAGATATGCTTATGATATAACAATGATCAGAGAAACTTTTGGTGATCTATCTGATTGCAAGAATGAAGTTGTCTATACTTTATCCGGAGAAATTAAACAGATGGTACAACTTGCAGTAGAATGTTTTGCAACACTTGATCTGGAAAAAGCTAAAGAATTGAGAACAGATGAAGATCTTGTTGACAAGTATTACAATAAACATCTTCCTATGTTGATAACTCTTGGAAATGTAAAATGCGCACTAGCAGACGCATTGGTTCTCAGATACATGGAGCGAATGGCTGATCATGCAGCGTTTGTTGGAGATTCAGTAAATTACATTGTTACTGGCGCAAGAACATATCGTTAATTCTAGAAAATTGTTTTACAGGATTTTATCTATATAGATTATTAATTAATATGAAAACTATGTTGACCAAAGGTAAATAGAATAGTTTTCCTGTGAGTACCATGACTAAAGTCATTATGGGATTAACATTGATGTTAATTCTGTTAGTGCCCACAATGTCATTGCATGCAAGTGCACAGACAAGTCAATCTTATACGATTACTGGGGCAGGGTCAACCTTTGTGTTTCCATTAATGGATACATGGAGAGTTGAGTACAACAAACTACACCAAGGTATCCAGCTTAACTACCAATCAATTGGAAGTGGAGCGGGGATAAAACTCTTGGAACAAAAAAGTGTAGATTTTGCAGCATCTGATGCACCATTATCTGCATCTGATGCAAAACAGGCACCGGGAGTACTTACAATTCCAGAATCAATAGGCGGAATAACAATTGCCTATAATATTCCAGGGATTGAAAAAGGACTAAAACTAACAGGACCTGTTATTGCACAGATCTTTATGGGGGATATTACCTCATGGAATGATCCTGCAATATCTAATCTAAATCCTGGAGTAAGTTTACCTGCTCAAAAGATAATCATAGCTCACAGATCAGATGGATCTGGAACAACATATGCATTCACTGATTATCTTTCCAAAATAAGTCCAGATTGGAAAACAAAAGTAGGTCAAGGAAAAACTGTACCGTGGCCAGTTGGTACAGGAGGTCAAGGAAATGCAGGCGTAGCCAGCATAGTCAAGTCCACACCGTATGCCATAGGATATGTAGAACTTGCATATGTTTTTCAAAACAAGATGACGTATGCATTTGTACAAAATGCTGATGGAAATTCCTTTGTGGAACCAACCCTTGATACTGTAGCAGCAGATGCCGCAGCGGCTAGTGGAAATCTGCCTACAGCAGACGGTGATTGGAGTCAAGTATCTATAGTAAACCAGCCTGGTAACAATTCATATCCAATATCTACATTGACTTATGTCATGATATACAAGGACATGAGTACTGTTATTGGAGAAACACAGGATAAATCGACTGAAGTGATCAATTTCCTCAACTGGATATTACACGACGGTCAACAGTATTCTTCAGGCTTGTTGTATGTTCCATTACCAGATTCAGTTAAGAAGATAGGTGAAGATGGACTTGCTAAAGTGACGTTCACTGGTGGAACAGTACCAGAATTTGGCCCCATTGCAGCTCTAGTTCTTGCAATTGCAATTGTATCAATAATTGCAATTTCATCAAAAACTGGACTGAAATTTAGTCCAAAATTCTAAACTCTTTTTTTAATTATTTACAAACATAGTCTGACTGTCATGATTAATTTAATTATCAATTTCTTGTATGGTGTTTCTAATCTATGTTGATCGACAAGTGAATTTCATAAATTAATGTAGCATATAGCTATTTACGTGATCTATGTCGATTATGTGTAAATAAACAAATCTTTCATATGCACACAATGACAAAAAAAATCTTATTAGGATTGACATTAATGTTAATCCTATTAGTACCGACAACTGTTCTTAGTGTACGTGCAGAATCTGCACCTCCGGCACCTGGTGACAGCGATAAATACAATTTCAATGCAGGGGGATCAACTTTCGCATTTCCAATTGTTGACAAATGGAGAGTTGAATATAATAAAATCAACCCTGGAATCACATTGAATTATCAAGCTGTAGGTAGTGGAGCAGGCATTAAGCTGTTTACAGCAAAGAAGGTAGAATTTGCAGGAACTGATGCACCATTATTATCTGCAGATATTGCAAAGGCTCCAAAAGGAACACTTACAATTCCGGAATCAATGGGCGCGATAGTTATTGTGTACAATCTTCCAGGAATCCAACACAATGGACTCAAATTAACTGGAGATGTGATAGCAAAAATATTTCTGGGCCAAATCATATATTGGCATGACCCTGCTATCGTAAAACTTCAAACCGACCCAACTATTGCAAAAGCATTGAAAGCTGATGGAAACAAGATAATACTTGTTCACAGGTCAGATGGTTCTGGTACCACATTTGCATTTACTGGCTATCTATCACAAGTAAGTTCTGATTGGAGTAGCAAAGTAGGACATTCCACATCCGTTCCATGGCCAACCGGAATGGGAGGCTCTGGTAATGCTGGAATAGCTGCAATAGTGAAGAAAGTTCCAGAATCTATGGGGTATGTTGAATTGGCATATGCTAAAACAAACACCATGGCAAGTTTAACGGGCACTGGTGCTGGTGTGATGGGCTCAGGTCTAATTCCAATGACATACGCCTACATTCAGAATCATGACAAGACTGCATTCCTTGATGCTAATGTAAACACAACCGCAGCAGCTGCATCAGGAGCAATATCTACACTACCAGCAGCAGATGGAGTTTGGAGCAATGTATCAATCAATAATGCACCTGGTCCAAACGCATATCCTATTGCAACATTCACCTATCTATTGGTGAATCCAAACCTTGAACAACTCAAGGGCATGGATAAACAAAAGGCACAGGATCTAGTAAACATGCTCTACTGGTTTGTAACAGACGGCCAAAAGTACTCTGAAAAACTAAACTATGTACCACTACCAAGTGCAGTACAAGAATTAGACAAGAAGGGTATTTCTGAAATAAAATTCAACGGCAAACAGCTCTGGTCATATCCATAAGGACACATCCTTTTCTTTTTATTTTCTCTAAATTCATTTATCATGTTAGTATATTGATGACATCTGTTATGATATACACAAGATTCTATGGTGTTCTACTAGAACTATTTGCACTTTGCTAAAATGAATGATTCTCTTAGGATATGGTGTGATTATCTAATGCCTGATGAGAGCTGCAGAAACTGTGGAGGCGAACTTGCAAAACATCTGTGGTGTAGTCAGTGTAGAAAAACAGTACAAAAAATATGTAAGATGTGTAGCAGAGAAACACTTCAACAACAGCATACTGCATGTCTCTCTCAACTAGCAAACTTGAGATATTTGACAAAAACTGCTATGGTAAGTTAAAGACTTGAATATATTAAAAATAAGAAAAAGGGTTAGTTCTTAACTAACGACTGTCGTAATGTCACTTTCATCTTGTATGCTGTGAGAATTTCCTTGCATCTGTTTCTTATGGTGACCTCTGTTATTCCTGCAACACTTGAGACATCTCTTTGAAGGATGCTCTGCCCCAGGAGGGTTGATGCTATGTATAGATATGCAGCAGCCAACCCATTTGGTGCCTTTCCATCTGCAAGACTATGATCAGATGTCTTTTCTGCAATTTCAGCAGCAAGTCTTTCTACACGAACTTCAAGCTTTGCCAGATTTGCTATTTTTGATATGTACTTTTCAAGAGTTACAACCGGTGCTGTTTTAGAACCAAGTTCCATAACCAGTGTTCTATAATATTTTGCCGTTAGTTTGACATTGAGCTTTTCTTCCTTTGAACTTCCTGTTGCAGCACAGATCTCGTCAAGGGATCTTACAACATCGCATTGTTTGCATGCCATGTAAATTGTTGCAGCCGACATGCACGCAACTGACTTGCCTTTTGCATCTGCCTGTCCCTGGAAGTTTCTGTATATCATGGATGCTGACTCGATAACATTTCTTGGCAATGACAGGGCATGACATGTCTCTCCTATCTTTGCTAAAATGTTTGCAAGTCTTCGTTCTTCTGGAGATGCAACCCTTATCCTAGTCTGCCATTTTCTTAGGTTGTACATCTGATTTGCAACATCACTTGATATTGTTCTTCCACTGAAGTCTTTTGTTCCCATTGCAATCTCTGTCCTGATTCCCAAGTCATGTTGTGCATAACTTGTCTGTCCTGATGCTCTTGTCAACTTCATTTTTTCTTCAGGATTTGTTGCTCTTGATTCAGTTCCATAATCTGGCATCTGTTCCATTGCGACCAATCCGCAGCCAGAACAAATCTTCTCGCCGCTATGAATGTCGTCAATCAGATTAGAACGACATTCCGGGCAATTTGTTTGTAATTCTGTTATTGTGGTCATCTTCTTCTATTTCCTTTGAATCTTTTTGGTCTCATCACAGGAGTTTCTTCGACGATGAAGACCTTCTTTCCGATTTGTTTTTTTATGTTGTTGGTAAGCGGAACTGCC
>Ga0207707_10001772_pt1 | contig 19818 bp, 21 predicted proteins | sample KBSC83BmetaG_FD_184336 | JGI IMG/M metagenome (GOLD analysis project Ga0207707, IMG submission 184336) | Corn rhizosphere microbial communities from Kellogg Biological Station, Michigan, USA - KBS C8-3B metaG (SPAdes) (version 2) | ecosystem: Host-associated > Plants > Roots > Rhizosphere ...
GCGTCTACCAATTCCGCCACCTGGGCCCGGGCCGGTTAGTACGGATCGGTCGCGCGCTTGTCAAATTGGCCAACTGCGACCCCAATGCACTGTACAGCGCCGACGTGTTGGCGTATCGCGAAACCGCTAAATACCACCACGATCTCTCGAATTTGACCCCAGGAAATTGACCCCATGGCATCGAATCTGGACACGCTGGTTACGGTTTTCGGCGGATCGGGTTTTCTGGGGCGAAACGTGGTCCGCGCGCTCGCCAGGCGCGATTACCGCATCCGGGTCGCGGTGCGGCGGCCGGAACTGGCCGGGCATTTGCAGCCGCTCGGCAAGGTCGGCCAGATTCACGCGGTGCAGGCGAACTTGCGCTATCCGGCTTCCGTCGAGGCCGCGATGCGCGGCTCCCACGCCGCCATCAATCTGGTCGGCATTCTGGCCGAGAGCGGCCCCCAGACGTTTGATGCGGTGCAGAGCCTGGGCGCCGGCGCGGTGGCGAAGGCGGCAGCGGCCATCGGCGCGCGCATGGTGCACGTGTCGGCGATCGGCGCCGACGACAATTCGCCGTCGCGTTACGCTCGCGCCAAGGCCGCGGGCGAAAAGGCGGTGCTGTCGGCCGTGCCTTCGGCCACCATCCTGCGGCCTTCGGTGGTGTTCGGGCCCGAGGATCAATTCACCAACCGCTTCGCGTCGCTGGCATGGATATCGCCGGTGCTGCCGCTGATCGGCGGCGGCCTGACAAGACTGCAGCCGGTCTATGTCGGCGATGTCGCGACCGCGGTCGCCGACGCCGTCGACGGCAAGACAAAAGCGGGCGCGACCTATGAGCTCGGCGGCCCCGAAGTGCTGACGATGCGCGAGATCATCGAAATCATTCTCGCCACCATCGAACGCCGGCGCATGCTGGTTTCGCTGCCGTTTGGCTTGGCGAAATTGCAGGCGCTGTTGCTGCAGTTTGCGCCGGGGCCGCTCAAGCTGACGCCGGACCAGGTGGTGCTTTTGCGTAGCGACAATGTGGTGTCGCAGGCGGCGAAGGCCGCGGGATTGACCCTGGAAGGGTTAGGAATTGTAGCGGATTCGCTCGAAGCGATCGCGCCGCAATACCTCTGGCGCTTCCGCAAGACCGGACAGTTCTCACACAACGGAACATGACCTTCTGCCTCGTCTTCCCGGCCAGAATCCGTAGGGTGGCAAAAGCGCCTTGCGCCGTGCCCACCATAGCGATCTCACATTGATGCCAGATGGTGGGCAACGCTTCGCTTTGCCTACCCTACAATTCCCGCGTTCTCGGGGACGACCCGAAGGGAAATCTCACTTTCCCATCGCCAGCGCGATCAGGCCGAGAGTGCCGACGATGACGCGCCACCAGGCGAACAGCGTGAAGCCGTGGCGGGTCACGTAATTCAAAAACGTTTTCACCACGACGATCGCGGTGACGAATGACACCACGAAGCCGATCGCGATGATTCCGGCGTGATCGGTCGTCATGTCGGCGCGGTTCTTGTAGAGGTCGTAGGCGAACGCGCCGACCATGGTCGGGATCGCCAGGAAGAACGAGAATTCCGCCGAAGCGCGCTTGTCGGCCCCGAGCAGCATCGCCGCCACGATGCTGGCGCCGGAGCGTGACACGCCGGGAACCATCGCAAGGCACTGCGCGAAACCGATCGCCAGATACATCGGCAGCGGGAATGTCGTGGCATCGTGTTCATGGGGCTTGAGATCGAGCTGATCGACCCACAGCAGAATCGCGCCGCCGACGATCAGCGAAAAGCACACCACCCACGGATTGAACAAATAGGCCTTGATGTATCCGCCGGCGGCGGCGCCGATCACCGCCGCAGGCAAAAACGCCACCAGCACGCCGATTACGAACCGCCTGTCATCGGGATTGGAGAACATTCCGAGCGCGATCCGCCACAATTTGACAAAATAGATGGCGACAATCGCCAGAATCGCGCCAAGCTGAATCAGCACCGCAAAGCTCTTCCAGAAATTACCCTCGCCGAGATCGAAAAATCGTTCCGCCAACAACAGATGGCCCGTCGAGGACACCGGAAGGAATTCCGTAACGCCCTCGACGATACCGAGAATCACCGCCCTCAACGCATCCGACATCATGACCTGGTGCCCCGTTTCCGAAGTTCGTAATCCATTGCGGCACCCCCTGACACGACGGCGGCACCAGGCCGTTATGATCGATATCGACCGAAAAGCCGCGTTCTTCTCGCCTATTCGCCTGCCTGCCGCAACGTGAAAAATATCAAATGCGGGTTGCCTGAATCGCGCGCTTCGGTAGTTTGGCGCCGCCTCCGCCGGTGAGGGCTTCACGTTAATCACCGCAAAATGATCAAGGGCTTCATGTTCACGCTGTTTCATCATCCGTTCTGTCCGCATTCGCGCTTCATCCGCCTGGCACTGGGGGAACACGGCCTCGATCTGCGGCTGGTGGAAGAACGGGCCTGGGAGCGGCGCGAGGCGTTTCTGGCGCTCAATCCCGCGGCCACCACGCCGGTGCTGATAGCAGAGGGCCAGTCGGCGATACCCGGCGCCGGAATCATCGCCGAGTACCTCGACGAAACCTACGGCGCTGGCCTGGGCGAACGGCGGCTGCTGCCGACGGCGCGCGCCGAGCGCGTCGAAGTGCGCCGGCTGATGGCGTGGTTCAACGATAAATTCTTCGAGGAGGCCTCCAATCCGCTGGTCACCGAGCGCATCTACAAGCGTTTCATGAGCGAGGATGACGGCGGCGGCGCGCCGGCGGCGGACGTGATCCGCGCGGCGAAGGCAAATGTGCGCTATCATCTGGCCTATATCGGCTGGCTGGCGCGGACGCGGAATTTTCTGGCCGGCGACCGGCTGACCTATGCGGATCTCGCCGCCGCGGCGCATCTTTCGGCGATCGATTATCTGGGCGACGTGCCATGGATCGAGGACGACGCGGCAAAGGCATGGTACGCGCGGGTGAAATCCCGCCCGTCGTTCCGCCCGCTGCTGAGCGAGTGGCTGGCGGGCGTGCCCGCGTCGCGCACCTACGTGGATCTCGACTTCTGAACGCAACCCTCACGCTCTCTGCTGCCGAACTGAAGGCCGCGCTGGCTCGCGAAGCGCGCACGCTCGGGTTCGATTGCGTGGGCGTTACCGATCCCGATGCGATCGCGGATGCGGCAAGGCATTTCCACGCTTTCCTCGCCGCCGGCGAGCATGGCGAGATGGATTGGCTTGCGGCTCATCCGGAACGCCGCGCCGATCCGCGCGTGCTGTGGGCGGGCGTGCGTTCGGTGATCATGCTGGGTGTCAATTACGGGCCGGATGAAAATCCGCTGGCTATCCTGCAGCAGCGGACACGCGGCGCGATCTCGGTCTATGCGCAGGGCGACGATTATCACGACCTGATCAAGAAACGGCTGAAGGCGCTGGCGCGATGGTTGGTCGCCACCGCGGGCGGCGAGGTCAAGGTGTTCGTCGACACCGCCGCGGTGATGGAAAAACCGCTGGCGCAGGCGGCGAGGTTGGGCTGGCAGGGCAAGCACACCAACCTGGTCTCGCGCGAATTCGGCTCATGGCTGTTTCTCGGCGCGATCTTCACCACCTCGGACCTGCCGCGCGAGCAGGCCGATACCGACCATTGCGGCTCATGTCAGGCCTGCCTCGATATCTGCCCGACCGCGGCATTTCCCGCGCCCTACAGGCTCGATGCAAGGCGCTGCATTTCCTATCTCACCATCGAGAACAAAGGTCCTATCCCGCACGAATTCCGCAAAGCCATCGGCAACCGTATCTATGGCTGCGACGATTGCCTGGCCGTGTGCCCGTGGAACAAATTCGCGCAGGCCGGGCGCGAAACGAAACTCGCCGCGCGCGATGAATTGCGCGCGCCATCGCTTGCCGATCTCGCCGATCTCGACGATGCGGCGTTTCGCGCGCGATTTACAAAGTCGCCGGTCAAGCGCATCGGCCGCGACCGCTTCATCCGCAATGTGCTGATCGCGGTCGGCAACTCCGGTGACGGAGCCCTGGCCGTAAAAGCAAAACGCCTGTTGGATGACCAAAGCCCGCTGGTTCGGGGCGCCGCGGTGTGGGCGCTGTCGCAATTGATGGGGCGGGAGGAGTTTGAGATGCTTGCGGCGGATGCAATCTGCACGGAGTCCGATGAAACCGTGCGCGCGGAGTGGATCGCAAGTAACGTTGAGGATCAGGCGTCCTAAACCGCCGTCATGCCCGCGAAGGCGGGCATCCAGTATTCGAGCGCGCTCCCGAGATGGGCCGAGACGTCACGGCGTACTGGATCGTCCGCTGGAACTTGTCATCAGGCTCGCCAGGGCGTGGACCCATAAATTCAGAGTAGTCGGCGGACGTCCGCTTTGGCGTGCGCATTCCGGACACAGGTCGGACATCGTGTGAGGCCCGAAAAGTGCCAATTAGCGACAATTCGCATCGCAGCAAACAGCAGCTTATTCGATCACTTCGTTGGCGAAAGCCAGCAATGTAGGCGGAATCGTGAGCCCGAGCGCCTTTGCGGTCTTCATGTTGATCACCAGCTCGAACCTGGTCGCCTGCTCGACCGGCAAATCAGCAGGTTTGGCGCCCTTCAGTATTTTGTCGTAGCGGCGAGCCGAGTGAGCTCGATGTAGTTTGGCGAGTAGCTCATGAGACCGCCGGCGACCACACTCGCCTTGTACCCGAACATGCTCGGCAAGCGGTGCTTCATTGCCAGCTCGGCCAGTAGCATGGGCGCAGCACGGCCGCGACCGGTGAGCGACGATGCCACGACAAAAATGGCGTCTTTTTTACGTGCGGCGCGGCTTGCATCAGCATCTCCAGTGCCTTGCCGGTGAACTCCGTTTGTAGCGCCGCCAACCCTGTAATGTTGCCGCCGGGTCGCGCGAGGCTCGACACATGCCCGATGCCGACGGGATCAAGATGAGTGGAGAACACGATTGGGATGGTCGTGGTCGCCTGTCGGGCGACCTCGACCTCGGTTGAAGACGTCGCGAAGATGACGTCGACATTCTCGCGCACCAGCTCGGCCGCAAGCTCGCGCAGTTTGTCCACCACTTCTGCCCAGCGGAAGTCGATGACAATGTTCTTGCCCTCGAGATAGCCAAGATCGCGAAGGCCGGCCCGCAGTGCCTCCACCCGGTCCGCGGTTGCGGCAGCAGTCCCAAAACCTAGAAATCCAATGCGCGCTGGCCGCTGTGCCTGGGCGGCGACCGGTCTCGCGAGAGCCGCGCCGCCAATAAGCATGATGAAATCGCGCCGCTCCATTGAAGCCCCGCAGGAAACGCCTCATCGATGTCGAAAGCTTAGCACTCTGCGAGGGAGCAGCGACTGAGAAAGAACAAACAATTGGCCCATGACGCCGCGACCCAATGTCCGGCTGGGTCATTCGCGTCGATTTCGTTTAGGAGGTAATCTCGGAAATACCAGTTGTTCGGTTTTGGCGGTGGCGTGCTAATGAGTCCGCGCCCTAAAAGCGAGACCCGGCGGTGAACGATGACGAGGGTTGCCACCCTTGATTTCGGCGCGCAAATTCCGTCATGGTCATCAGCCCATGACAAATCAGCCCTTCTTCACCAAAGACCGCGACGCCTACATTCCCACCGATGCCGCGCGCGGACCATGGGACCCGAATTCGCTGCACGGCCGCGTCATCATCGGGCTGCTGGCGTTCGCGATCGAACAGCGCCACGGCGCCGACGATTTCGTGCCGGCGCGGCTGACGGTGGACATGTTTCGGCTGCCGAGCCTGGCGCCGATCGAGGTCAAAACCAGGCTCGTCCGCGATGGCCTTCGCATCAAGGTGGTCGAAGCCGATTTTTTCAGCGGCGGCGTCAACATGGCGCGCGCGTCCTGCCAATTGCTGCGGAAGACGGAAAACCCGCAGGGCCGGGTCTGGTCGCCGCCGAACTGGGACGTGCCTGCGCCGGCGGACATCGCGGTCCCAGAAGATCCGCGGCTCGGCATGAACGGCAAATGGAGCACCCGCCCGATAACAGGCGCGATGGGCACGGTCGGCCCGCGACGGCTGTGGATGAGCGAGGTGCGCGACCTCGTCGCGGGCGCGCCGCTGACGCCGTTCGTCCGCGTGGCGGTGGCCGCCGATTTCGCCAGCCCGTTCGCCAATGCCGGCGACCAGGGTCTTGGCTATATCAACAGCGACGTCACATTGTACCTGCACCGCCTGCCGGTGAAGGAATGGATCGGCTTCGAGGTGGTGAACCATCACGCCGCCGACGGCATCGCGATCGGTGAATGCTTTCTGTACGACCAGCAGGGCGCGCTGGGGACTTCCACGGTCGCAGCCCTGGCGCAGCGCAAGCCAATGCCACCGCCGCCGTCCCCCTAAATCGTCATGCCCGCGAAGGCGGGCATCCGGTATCCCGAAGCGTCCAGAATGAATCGAGGCGTCGCGGCGTACTGGATGGAAGGACCATTCCACGCATCACAGAAAGCCTCACCCCATCTCTGCCACCGCGGCGATGATACGCGCGATGTCCTGCGGCCGCGACAGGCGGTGATCGCCGTCCTGGATCACGGTCAGCACCACGTCGTCGCTGGGCAGCCGATGCGCCAGCGCGAACGCATGCTTCCACGGCACGTCCGGATCCTGTGCGCCCTGCAGGATACGAACCGGACACCCCACCTCGATGGCGCTGCCGAGCAACAGATGGTTGCGGCCCTCCTCGATCAGCGTGCGGGTGATCGGATAGGGCTCGCCATATTGCGAGGGCCGCAACCACACGCCTTTGGCCTCGATCTCCTGGCGGATTTCCGGCGAAAAACCGTTCCACATCAGCGCTTCGGTGAAATCCGGCGCCGGTGCGATCAGCACCAGCCCGGCCAGCGACGCGCGGGCTCCCTCGCGCCTCGCCAATTCACGCGCCAGCAACAGCGCAATCCAGCCGCCCATCGATGAGCCGATCACGACCTGCGGGCCGGCGCAGAACTGCTCGAACACCGCGAGGCTCTCTTGCAGCCAGCGCCCGACGGTGCCGTCGATGAGCGCGCCGCCGGATTCGCCGTGGCCGGAATAATCGAACCGGACGCAGGCACGATTGTGCTCGGCGGCCCACGCCTCCAGCGCCAGCGCCTTGGTGCCCTGCATGTCCGAATTGAAACCGCCCAGCCAGAACAACCCGGGCCCGCCGCCGGCGCGGGCGCGGACGGCGATGCTGCGCGCCGCGCTATCCTTGCCGACTACGATAAAGGCCGGTTGCTGCCCGGATGCCGCGGAATTGGTCATCGATCGTTACTCTGGTTGGCTGCTGTTTGATGGAGCACACACGATCCGTCAACGGACGCCAATACCGCTCTTTAAGGCTTCGCAGAGCTTGCGGAACAAAAGCTCGCACTCTATCTGGCTGATTTGAACGATACCGTCGTGTCGGCGTTAGCCAGCGTGACCAAAATGTCTCGGATTTGAAGGTTTTGGCGCGCGGGTGGGCGAGTTTGCTTGCCCGCTGAGCCTTATTCCTTCAAACTATCGCCTTCGTTCACAACTTTGGAGAGTCACCCATTCGCCGTCCCAACAGAGCCCCGCCCGCTGCCACCAAAGACGGGCCGCGCACCAACGATGAAATCCGCAATGCACAGGTTCAGCTGATCGATCAGAACGGCACGAACCACGGCACGGTCGAAACCGCAGCCGCCGTAAAGATGGCCCTCGAAGCCGGCATGGATCTCGTCGAGATTTCACCGAACAACAATCCTCCCGTTTGCAAGATCATGGACTACGGGAAGTTCAAATATTCGGCGCAGAAAAAGGCCGCCGAAGCCCGCAAGAAACAGAAGGTCGTCGAAATCAAGGAGATCAAGCTGCGGCCGATGATCGACGATCACGATTACGACGTGAAGATGCGCGCGATGCAGCGGTTCTTCGAGGAGGGCGACAAGGTCAAGGTCACCTTGCGCTATCGCGGCCGCGAAATGGCGCATCAGGAAATCGGCACCAGGCTCCTGGACAAGGTCAAGAGCGACGTCGCGGAGATCGCCAAGGTCGAGCAGGACGCGCGTTTCGAAGGCCGTCAGGTGGTGATGGTGCTGGCACCGCGCTGATTCGTATCGCACATCGCATTAGTCAATTTAGTCGGAATGAAACCGGCCCGTCAGACCATCTGGCGGGCCGGTTTCTTGGCGACAACGGGCGTGCCCCGGATGCTGCGCAAGCGCGCCGCTGCTGAGCCGGGGTCCATAACGAAGGCGGCTTTCTGTATTGGTGTCCGGCTCTGCGGGGCAGCGTGAAGGACGCTGCACCGCGCCCGGGACACGAGAGTTCCTACCCCCGCGCGGCTTGCCAAGTGCCGCTGCAGCGGTCGCCCAAGATGATCCCGCTCCATCGGCCTGCCCCCGAATTGCCGACGAGCCGGCCGCTACCGCTGGCCACCGACAGACCGACCGATATTCTGACAGACACAGCGCCGCCGCGGCCGATGCCACCCGTAACCTTACCCCCTCCGACAGAAGAAACGCGCCTACCGGACACAGCGAAAGGGGCGCTGTTGGTCGCGCTGCAGTTACCGGCCCGGGTGACGAAGACCACGTTCCAGACGCCGTCATAGGCTCCCGCCCTCACGGTTCTGGCCTGCCTTGCGTCGGCGGTAGGCGGCGCGCCCGCGATTGTCGCGACAATCCCGGCGGCAAGTATCCATCGCAAGGCGCGCGTTCGCGTGAACCCGGCAAAAAAGGCAATGCGTCGGGTTGATATTGTCATTTTATTCCTACTCGCCGGATGGCGTCAGGTGATCTGTCGAACCATATGGTTCCACGGTTCATCGTTGCCAATCCGCGCTCACTCTGCCATAAGCCCAAACTTCATCGCCCGGCTGATCAAGGGCTGCCGTGGCGATGTCCCTGCTGGTCGTTTTCGCTTAGGAAATAACCCAGCACTTTCAACGCTCTAACGAGCATTTTGGCCGCCGAACGCCTTCACGGGCGCTTTCGTGTTGCGGCAACAGGAGAGCCAAATGCCCAAGCTGAAGACCAAGTCAGGCGCCAAAAAGCGCTTCAAGGTGACTGCCACCGGCAAAGTGATGGCCGCCCAGCGCGGCAAGCGCCACGGCATGATCAAGCGGACGAAGAAGCAGATTCGTCAGCTCCGCGGCACCCGCGTGCTGTTCAAGACCGATGGCGACAACATCAAGAAATATTTCTTGCCGCACGCCTGATCGGCCTCGCGGTCGCATTTAGCCGAGCCGCGTTCGCGCGGCGATCCGTCACCCATTTCCATCTGAAGGAGACCCGTCATGTCTCGCGTCAAACGCGGTGTGACCTCTCACGCCAAGCACAAGAAAGTCTACAAGGCCGCCAAGGGTTTTTACGGCCGCCGCAAGAACACCATCCGCGCCGCCAAGGCCGCGGTCGAAAAGGCCGGGCAGTACGCCTTCCGCGACCGCAAGCGCAAGAAGCGCACCTTCCGCGCGCTGTGGATCCAGCGCCTCAATGCCGCGGTGCGCCCGTTCGGCATGACCTACAGCGTGTTTATCAACGGCCTTTCCAAGTCGGGCATCACCGTGGACCGCAAGGTGCTGTCGGATCTCGCCATCCACGAGCCGGCGGCGTTCCAGGCAATCGCTGAAAAGGCCAAGGCCGCGCTGGCGGCGTAAGTTCGAAAATCGCTTGCTGCGTCTTGCAACTCCGGTGTCATGCGCCCCGCGACAGCGGGGCATCCAGTAACCACCGACCAACATGTTTGACCCCGGGGGTTACTGGATCATCAGCTTATGCGGATGATGACGGCCTCGTGTGCTGGAATGCGAGCGCGCTCCCATCAGGTGACCGCCGCCATGTCCGATCTCGTGACGCTTGAACAAACCATCCTTGGCCAGATCGCCGCCGCCAGCGACGAAGCCGCGCTGGAAGCCGTGCGCGTCGCAGCGCTGGGCAAGAAAGGCTCGATCTCCGCGCTACTCTCCACGCTCGGCAAAATGTCGCCGGACGAACGCAAGACGCAAGGTGCCGCGATCAATCTTGCCAAGGACAAGGTCAACCACGCGCTGGCCGCGCGCCGCGACATCCTGAAATCCGCGGCCCTCGACGCGCGGCTCGCCTCCGAGACCGTCGACGTCACCCTGCCGCTGCGCGAGACCCCTGCCGAGCAGGGCCGGATTCATCCGCTCAGCCAGGTGATGGACGAACTTACGGCGATTTTCGCCGACATGGGATTTTCCATCGCCGAAGGGCCGGATATCGAAACCGACGACTACAACTTCACAAAACTGAATTTCCCCGAGGGCCATCCGGCGCGGGAAATGCACGACACGTTCTTCTTCAATCCGAAGCCGGATGGCTCGCGCATGCTGTTGCGCACCCACACCTCGCCGGTGCAGGTCCGCACCATGCTGACCGAGAGGCCGCCGATCCGTGTCATCTGCCCGGGCCGCACCTATCGCATCGATTCCGATGCCACCCACACGCCGCAATTTCACCAGGTCGAGGGCCTTGTCATCGACAAGGGCTCGCATCTCGGCCACCTCAAATGGATCCTGCACGAATTCTGCAAGGCGTTCTTCGAGGTCGATCACATCAACATGCGATTCCGGCCGTCGTTCTTTCCGTTCACCGAGCCGTCGCTCGAGGTCGACATCCAGTGCCGGCGCGACAAGGGCGAAATCCGCTTCGGCGAAGGCGAGGACTGGCTGGAGATTCTCGGCTGCGGCATGGTGCATCCAAATGTGCTGCGCGCCTGCGGTATCGATCCCGACGTCTATCAGGGTTTTGCCTGGGGCATGGGCATCGACCGCATCGCGATGCTGAAATACGGCATGTCCGATCTGCGCCAGTTGTTCGAGAGCGACGTGCGCTGGCTCGATCATTACGGCTTCAAGCCACTCGACCTCCCGACCCTGGCGGGAGGATTGAGTTCGTGAAATTCACGCTTTCCTGGCTGAAGGAACATCTCGACACTGACGAGCCCGTTGAAAAACTCGCCGACAAGCTCACCATGATCGGGCTTGAGGTGGAGAATATCGACGACAAGGCGAAAGCGCTGGCGCCGTTCACCATCGCGCGCGTGATCTCCGCCGAGCAGCACCCCAACGCGGATCGTTTAAGGGTCTGCATGGTCGACACCGGCGATGGCGGGGCACCGGTGCAGGTCGTCTGCGGCGCGCCGAACGCGCGCGCGGGCCTCGTCGGCGTGTTCTCGGCCCCGGGCACCTTCATTCCCGGCAAGAACATCACGCTCGGCGTCGGCACCATCAGGGGCGTCGAGAGCCGCGGCATGCTGTGCTCGGAGGCCGAGCTGCAGCTGTCGGAAAATCACGACGGCATCATGGAGCTGCCGGCCGACGCGCCGATCGGCGCGGCTTACGCCGAGTGGGCCGGGCTCGGCGATCCCGTGCTCGAAATCAACCTGACGCCGAACCGGCCGGACTGCACCGGCGTGCACGGCATCGCCCGCGACCTTGCCGCCGCCGACATGGGCAAGTTCAGGGATCCCGCGATCCGTCCGATCAAGGGCGAATTCCCGTGCCCGGTGAAGGTCACGATTGCGGACGCGACGCTGTGTCCGGGTTTTGCTTTGCGCCTGGTGCGGGGCGTCAAGAATGGCCCGTCGCCGGAATGGCTGCAGAAGCGTCTGACCTCGATCGGCCTGCGGCCGATCAATGCGCTGGTCGATATCACCAACTTCATGACCTACGACCGCGCCCGGCCGCTGCATGTGTTCGACGCCGCGAAAGTGAGCGGCAATCTCACCGTGCGCCGCGCCCGCGATGGCGAGACGCTGCTGGCGCTCGACGGCCGCACCTACAGCCTCGACAGCGGCGTTTGCGTGATCGCCGACGATCACGGCGTCGAATCGCTCGCGGGCATCATGGGCGGCGAAGCCTCCGGCTGTTCCGAACAAACCACTGACGTGCTGATCGAATCGGCGCTGTGGAACGAGATCAATATCGCGCAGACCGGCCGCAAGTTCGGCATCAATTCGGATGCGCGCTACCGTTTCGAGCGCGGCGTTGACCCCGCCTTCATGGTGCCAGGGCTCGAGATGGCGACCAAACTGGTCATGGATATCTGCGGCGGCACGCCTTCCGATAACGTCGTGGTCGGCAACGCCTTCGGCGAGGATCGCGTGATCGATTTTCCGCTGACCGAAGTCAAGCGCCTCGCCGGGATCGACGTGCCGCTTGCGGAGATGAAGCGAATCCTTGGCCATCTCGGCTTCATGATGGCCGGCAGCGGCCCGGCGGTGAAGGTCGCGGTGCCCTCCTGGCGCACGGACGTGCACGGCAAGGCCGATATCGTCGAGGAGATCGTGCGCATTGTCGGCGTCGACAAGGTGGCGATGACGCCGTTCGAGCGTGGCGACGCGCCGCGCAAGCCGATCCTCACCGCCATCCAGCTGCGCACCCGCCGCGCCAAGCGCGCGCTTGCCGCGCGCGGCCTGGTCGAGGCGGTGACGTGGTCGTTTATTGCAAAGCCAGCGGCCGAATTGTTCGGTGGCGGGCAAGGCGAACTCGCGCTCGCCAATCCGATTGCGTCCGACCTCTCCGACATGCGGCCGAGCCTGCTGCCGGGTCTGGTCGCGGCGGCACAGGCGAATTCTGATCGCGGTTTTCCGGATGTGGCGCTGTTCGAAGCAGGCCAAATCTTTAGGGGCGACCGGCCGGAGGACCAACTGATCGCGGCGGCAGGCGTTCGCCACGGCTTTGCGTCCTCAAAAGGCATCGGGCGGCACTGGTCCGGTTCGGCGACGGCCGACGCATTCGACGCCAAGGCCGATGCGTTTGCGGTGCTGTCAGCCGCAGGCGCGCCGATGCAGGCGCTGCAGGTCGTGCCCGGCGGGCCTGACTGGCTGCATCCGGGACGTTCCGGCACCATCCAGATCGGCCCGCAAAACGTGCTGGGGTATTTCGGCGAATTGCATCCGCGCGCGCTGGACATGCTGCGCGCCGACGGCCCGATGATCGCGTTCGAGGTGATCCTCGATCGCATTCCCGACGCCAAACAGAAGCCGACCCGCGCCAAGCCGGTGCTTGAACTCTCGCCGTTCCAGCCGGTGTCGCGCGACTTTGCTTTCATCGTTGACCGCAGCGTCAAGGCCGGCGACATCGTGCGCGCAGCCCAGGGCGTCGACAGGAAGCTGATCACCGATGTGACCGTGTTCGACGTCTACGAAGGCAAGGGCATCGACGACGGCAAGAAGTCGATCGCGATTGCCGTCACGATCCAGCCGCGCGAAAAAACCCTGACCGATCCGGAGATCGAGGCGGTGGCCGCGAAGATCGTGACTGAAGTAACGAAGAAGACCGGCGGCGTACTACGCGGATGAGCCTCATTGGCCTCATCCCCGCCGATGTCAGCGCCAATATCGCCATCGCCATCTGCGCCATTGCTTTCGTGTCGGGAACGACGCGCGGATTTTCCGGCTTCGGCTCCGCGCTGATTTTCATGCCGCTGGCGAGCAGCATGGCGGCGCCCCGCCTGGTCGCGGCGCTGCTGCTCATCATCGATTTCGTCGCCGCGACACCGCTGATTCCGAATGCGTGGAAGCATGCGGACCGCAAGGCCACCGCGGTCATGGTATCAGGCGCCTTGATCGGGGTCCCGATCGGAACCTGGTTCCTCAGCCGGCTCGATCCGGTGACGACACGATGGATCATCTCCGCTTTCGTGTTCGCGCTGCTGATGCTGCTGCTATCGGGCTGGCGCTATCGGGGCAGAGACTACGCTCCGATTTCCATCGGCATCGGCGGACTGTCCGGCTTTTGCAGCGGCCTGGCACAGACCGGCGGGCCGCCCATCGTAGGCTATTGGCTCGGCCGGCCGATCACGTCAGTGATTGCGCGCGCCAACATCCTGTTGTTTTTTGCGGCTTCCGACTTCTTTTCTGCCGTGAGCTATGCGTTGACCGGGCTCATCACCGCCGACGCGGTACGATTTTCGCTCCTGATCGGTCCGGTCTACGGCATCGGCGTCTGGTTCGGCGCGGCGCTGTTCGGCCGCGCCAGCGAAAGGCTGTTCCGCCTCATCTGCTATGTCTTGATCGCGACTGCGGTCATCATCGGCTTGCCTGCGCTTGATGAAGTGCTGCGCTAGAGGCTTGCACGGCGCGCGTGGATGCACTGGCACCGCGGATGTAGGGCTTCCGTCTTATCTCTCGTCTTGAACGAGAAGATCGAGCGGCACGTCCAGCGCATTGGCGATGAGGCGAAGCGCTGCCGCGGTACCCCTTCGCCGGCCATTCTCAATGTCCGAAATATAGCCCTGGCTGAGATTTGTCTTATGCGACAGATACATTTGGGTCATGCCCCCGGGCCATTCCCGCTCGCGCCATTCGCGCAGAACGCGCACCGGATTCTCACCGTTGGCCATGCGATCGACGATGTCTTTCGGCAGCAACGGGCCGCCACGGGCAATTTCCTTGCGGGCCCGCGCGACAATACGCGCGGTGCCCGCATCCTCTTCAACTTCGGAAGCCTTGGCGACCAGAAGCTCGTAGTCTTTTCTCGGAAGGATTGCGACTTCGCCACGTGGCGTCTTCTGAAATCGAACACTCATGACGTCCTCTCAGTCATATATCTCTCGCCGATGTCCTACCGCAGCCACAACGATTGTTGCTTGATCTTCATACAAGATCACCCGCCAATCGCCGACGCGAAGCCGTGACCCCTCGCGCCCTTTGAGGCGCTTCACATCGCCATGCCCGGTAGTCGCAAATTCCGTTAACCGCCTGTCGATCCGACGGCGCACATCGGGAGACAGTTTCGCCCACTGACGCGCGCTCGTGGCGGTGAAGGCGATCGGTTTCATGCGAAAATATCGCATATCGCGATATTAATGTCAAGATTGCAGAGGCTTGCGCGGCGCGCGGATGCGGCGCTAGGCTAATCTCAACTGACAAAAAACTCTACGGGAGAACGCCATGATCGACCGCCGCGATATGCTGAAGCTCGCGCTGGGCAGCGCCGCGGCACTCGCCTCGCCCGCGCTGGCGCAATCCCCCGCAAAAGCCCGCACGCGGATGGTGTTTCTGGGCACCAAGGGCGGACCGCGCGTTGGCATAGGCGCCTCCAATCCCGCCAATCTCGTTGTCGTGAACGATACGCCCTTCGTGATCGATTGCGGCATGGGCGTCAGCCGTCAACTGGTGGCGGCCGGCGTGCCGATCCCGTCGGTGAAGTATATTTTCATCAGCCACCACCATTCCGATCATAATCTGGAATACGGCAATCTGTTCTACAACGCCTGGGCCGCCGGCCTGTCGACGCCGATCCAGTCGTTCGGCCCCAAGGGCATCGAGGCGATGACCAAAACCTATTGGGAGCTGAACAAGTTCGATGTCGAGACCCGGATCGAGGACGAAGGCCGCCCCGATCCGCGCAAGCTCTTGATCGCCAGGGACATCACCGAGGACGGCGTGGTGCTGCAGACATCTGACGTTAAAGTGACGGCGTTCCGCACGCCGCATCCGCCGATCACGGACAACTTCGCCTACAAGTTCGAGACGCCGGACGGCACCATCGTGTTCTCCAGCGACACCAACTACAATCCGAAGCTTGCGGAATTCGCCAAGGGCGCCGACGTGCTGGTGCACGAATGCCTTTACCTGCCCGCGGTCGACCGCCTCGTGCTCAAAACCAAAAACGGTGCGACGCTGAAGAAACATCTGCTGGAGAGCCACACCAGCACTGAGGACGTCGGCCGCATCGCCGCTGCCGCCGGCGTGAAGGTGCTGGTGCTCAGCCATTTCGTGCCCGGCGACGTTCCTGATGTGACCGACGACAACTGGACCGAGGACGTGAAAAAGAATTTTTCCGGCCGGATCATTGTCGCCAAGGACCTGATGCAACTGGCGCTGCCGGTGTAGAGTCTGAACCAAGTCAAGCGTCGTCCCGGCCAAGCGTAGCGCGAGCCGGGATCCATAACCACGGGGTCTATTGCCGCAGAAGGCCTCTGAACTGGCGCCAAAACGAGAGTACACGGCGTATGGATCCCGGCTTGCGCTCGCTTCGCTCGCTTGCCCGGACGACCTTGGAATTATTGCCTCATCACCAGATCGCAATAGCCGTAACCATCGCGCTCGACGCGCTCGCCGGCCACAACCGCAAGGCGATGCGAAAAGATCGGCCCCGCCACCACGCAGGTGTGAAACTCGCCGTTCTCGCCGCAAGGGTCGACGCCGTCAGGCAAATCGGCCAGCAGTCCCGAATCGAATTTGCGTCCCGCGAATTGCGCCGGCAGTTTTTTCAAATCGACGGTCGCGAGATAGGCTTCCATCCCGCTTGCGATCATCGCATGCGCCAGCGGCAAGGTCGGCCTTAGCCACAGCGGAAACACCGGTGTGATGCCGGTGCCGCCGAGCTTCTGCTCCCGGTAAGCCTTGATATCGGCCAGGAACAGATCGCCGAAGATGATGTGGGTGATGCCTTCCTGCACCGCCTTGGCGACGGCTTCCCCGATGCGCGCTTCGTAAATTGCGTTCGGACAGGGATAGGGAATGGGCACGATGCGCGGTGGCAATCCTGCGGCCTCGCACTGCGCCTGCAAGATCTCCTGCCGCACGCCGTGGATCGAGACCCGCCCGAACGTCTCGGTCACCGTGGTCAATGCGCCGACAACGTCGAGTTCACCCGCGCGCCGGACCTCATGCAGCGCGAACGCGCCGTCCTTGCCGCTCGACCATGAGATCAGCGCCTTCGGCCGCGGCTGTTTCAATTGAGTGGCCTTCCCGGCGTCGCGGACCGGGGCGGCGGTGCGCGGCGGCGCTTCGCCGCCGGCGCCGATGCCGCCGGTTCATCCCTCAGCGCGCCGATCCGTCGCAGCGCCGCCTCCGCCGCGCGCTCGCCGCTTTCCCACGCGCCATCGACCGTTCCCCACAGGGTCTCGTGGGTCGCTTCGCCCGCGAGGAACATGCAGCCGATCGGCTCGGTCAGGACTTTTCGCGACGGCTGCCCGCCCGGCACCGCCGCCGACATCGCGCCGAGCGCGAAGGGCGCGGCATTCCAGCGCGTCGCGCTGGATTTCTTGACCGCGGATGCAATCTCGCTGCCAAACAGTTTGACCAGCCATTCCACCGCAAAGGCCACCATCGCCGGCTCGCCCTGCGCGGAGAGATCGCGGCCGAACGAGCCTGCGACATCGATCGAGCACAGCGACGACGATCCCATGTTGGCGAACAACAGCGCCGTCCGGGTCGAGTTGCTCTGCTCGATGATGATATCGTCGCGGGCGAGCCCCAACGGATTGCCCGGCAGTTGCAGGGCGATGTGATCGTAGCTGCCGAGGCCCAATTTTGCCGCGGCATCGAGCTGGCGCCTCGGGAGATCGGGCGTGAATTTGATGTTGCCCGCGGTCAACACGTTGCTCGACACGGTGATGACGGCAGCGCGCGCGGCGATCTTGCCCGAAGGCGTCTCCACCGTGACATCGCGGTTACTCCAGGCAATGCGGTTGGCGGGCGTCGACAGCGCCAGCGGGACCTGCTCGCCCAGCTTCGCAATCAACGTGCCGAGGCCCTGGCGGCAGGCGATCGCGGCATTGCGCTCCTGCGCGCGGGCCTTGTCGATCGCGGAGATATCTTTCAGATCCTTGCCCGTGGCATTGGCGCCGAGCACGAATTCCACCGTCCCCGCCCAGTCGCCAAGGTCCTTCGGCAGCGTCGAGGCGCAGGACACATCAGTCCTGCCGCGCGAGGCCTCGTCGATGGTGCGATTGGCGCGCACCAGGGCGGCGAGAAATTCTTCGGTTTCGCCGGCCCGCGCGTTGCGGCGGCCGATGCGGATTTTCTGGCCGAGCGGCGCTGTGGAGATGTCGAGCCCCGCATTGCGGGCCAGCCTGATCATCGGGTTGGTGTCGGGATTATGCATCCAGCGCGCGCCGCGATCGAACGGCACCTCGAATGTCGAGATATCGGTGAGGCAGCGGCCGCCGATCTGGCCGGCCGCCTCCACCACGATGACCTTCCGGTTGGCCGCCATGACGCGACGCGCCGCGGCGATGCCGGCTGCGCCGGCGCCGATCACGACAATGTCAGCCTCGCGCGGCAATGGCGCCCCCCAGGCGCCGGCGCCGAGCGCCGGTGCCGCTGCAAGTGCCGCAGACGCCGACAGAAAATCGCGGCGCGTCATTGTCATGTCATGGTTTCCGGAACTTTTAAAAGCAGGGGAACGTCTAGCGAACTTGCCGCATCCGGGCGTGGGCGGCAACCGTCATGGTGAATCAATCATGATTGATCGGCGCTATGCATGAACTAAATTGCAACGGCTTTCGACCATGATAAGGAAAGCGAAAAAGCGGTCAGGAAGGCCGCTGGGGGGAAGAGATCATGGGCCTCGTGCTCGATACCGTCGGCAAGCTGATCGCGGGCTACCTTCAGAAGGAAGTGCCGGGCTATGAGCCGTTCACGCCGAGCGACCCGGAGCATTTGCGCGGCGTCATCGAGCAGGGCGACGTGCTGCTGGTCGAGGGCAACAACCGGGTTTCCGGCATCATCAAATATCTCACGCAGTCCACCTGGTCGCATTCCGCGCTGTTCGTCGGCCCGATCGAAGGCGCGGCGGAGCCGGACGGCGAGCCGCATGTCCTGATCGAGGCCAATATCGGCGAAGGCGTGACATCGGCGCCGCTGTCGAAATATTTTCCCTACCACACCAGGCTGTGCCGGCCGGTCGGCCTGTCGTTCGAAGACCGCACCACGGTGTGCCGCTACGCCATCAACCGGATCGGCTTCGGCTACGACACCAAGAACATCCTCGATCTGATGCGCTATCTGATTCCGCTGCCGATCCCGCAGCGCTGGCGGCGGCGGATGATCGCGTTCGGCTCCGGCGATCCCACCAAGATTATCTGCTCGGCGCTGATCGCGCAGGCGTTCGACGCCGTGCGCTACCCGATACTGCCCAAGATCACGCGTGCCGGCTCCAGGCAGGCCCGGCGCGAAATCCTGCACATCCGCGATTCATCGCTCTACATGCCGCGCGATTTCGATATCTCGCCCTATTTCGAAATCGTCAAACCCACCATCGTGCACGGCTTCGACTACACCGCCTTGCACTGGGCCGACAAGCAGAAGCCGCTCCAGGAGGTAGCCGGCGAATTCGGGGTGTTTCCACAAGCGATCAAGTCGCCGCCGCTTGTTCCTGAAGAGATTGACCAAGAGGCGCCGCTTCCGGCTAAGGAAGTAGCATTGGTGTGTCCGCCCGAGCGTTCCGCCGAGCCGCGCGATCGGACGCCGGAAATCGCGGCTTAGTCTCTTCAACCTCGGCACCAGCGAGCGCCTCAGCCAAACTACCTGTCAGATCGTCCAATCACGGCCATCAGTTCCGATATCTTTTCCCGCTGATCGGACTTGTTGCCGCTCGCGATCGCGTGTTCGACGCAATGCGACACGTGATCCCTCAGCACCTCTTCCTCGACGCGCCGGAGCGCGGCCCGCACGGCGGAGATCTGCGTGACGATATCGATGCAATAGCGGTCCTCGTCGACCATCCTGGAGAGGCCGCGAACCTGGCCCTCGATCCGGCTCAGACGTTTTTGACAGGATGCCTTGATGTCTTTTCGCATGCGCCCTATATACCCCTATAGGGTATAGGTTGCAAGTGCCAGCGGAGCGTCCGATGACCAAAGCCGAAAACGCAATTGCAGGGGGCGCTGCAAAGGGTTCCAGCTGCGGCGGCGGAGGTCACGATCACTCCGGGCATGGCCACCGTCACGCTGACGGTAACGCCAAAGTGCGCGACCCGGTCTGCGGGATGACCGTTGATCCCGCGACCAGCCGGCACCGGTTCGACTACCGCGGCGAGACCTTTCATTTCTGCTCGGCGGGTTGCCAGACCAAATTCGCCGCCGATCCCCAAAAATATCTCGACCAAAGCAGGCCGAAAGCCG
>Ga0207707_10001777_pt1 | contig 19782 bp, 28 predicted proteins | sample KBSC83BmetaG_FD_184336 | JGI IMG/M metagenome (GOLD analysis project Ga0207707, IMG submission 184336) | Corn rhizosphere microbial communities from Kellogg Biological Station, Michigan, USA - KBS C8-3B metaG (SPAdes) (version 2) | ecosystem: Host-associated > Plants > Roots > Rhizosphere ...
TCACGAACAATCCGCGCATGTTCGCCAATGCGGACAAGATCAATCTGGATGACCTGAAAGTATCACGACCCGGGGGTGTGGTGCGTGGCAGGCAGGGAGCGGTGTTCGGCCAAGACGTGGCTCCCTTGGTGCTGCCGTTCATGTTCGACAAGGCCATCATGGGCTTGCAGTACATGGATGAGGTCAGACAGTCCCGCACCGGCGTCAATAACAGCTTCCAGGGGTTGGAATCCTCAAGCCTGTCCAACGTACAGCCCGGCACGATCAACCAGATTTCCACCATGTCCAGCCAGCGCGTGGAGCAGATCGCCCGCACGTTGGCCTCAGGAATCGAAGTGCTGGCCTCCATCGTCCACGAACTCGCGCTCAAGGGCGGCCACCAGAAAGATGTGGTCAAGCTCTCCGGTAAGTGGGTGGAGGTGGACCCTGCGACCTGGCGCAACCGCACGCAGTTCAAGATCAAAGTCGGCTATGCCGCGGGCAACAAGGACACGATGCTCGCTCATCTGACCGGCATTGCCGGATTACAGGCGCAGGCCCTGCAGGCGCACTTGCCGATCGTGAACCCGCAGAACACGTACGAGACGGCGCTGGAGATTACGAAAGCCTCCGGGATCACCAGTCCCGAGCGCTTCTGGACCGATCCCAAGACCGTCCCGCCCCCCCCGCCGCCGCAGCCGGATGTGACGGTGCAGTTTGCCGAACAAGCCAAGACCCAGCGGGACCTGCAGGCGAAACAGATGGACGTGCAGCAGCAGGAGCGCGAGTCGCAAAGGCAGGCGGCGCTGGATCGCTACAAGGTCGATACGGACGCCATGATCAAGCTGCACCAGACGCACATGAGTCACGAATCCGCGCTCGTGCAGCAATCCCACCAAGCCTTGATCGAGGCCAATTCCCCCGATGTGAAGGCGCAGCAGGCGCAGTCGGAGTCCGATGACATGAAAGCCGAACAGCTCATCCAAGCCTTTCTGCAGCATCAGCAGGCCCAGCACGAGGCGTTGATGCAGCACATGCAGCAGAGCCATCAGGCGTTGCAGCAGGCCGTGGCGCAGTTGGGAGCGCCGCGCAAGGTGGTTAGGGACAAGCAGGGCAGGGTGAGTCATACGGAGCCGATGCAGTGAAGATCGCTTTGGCCGTTTTCATGGTATGGCTCATGGATCTGTGGGAGCGCTGGTACTACGCCCATGACGTGGACTACTTCGAGGGAGACCTGTGGAGCCCTCGATGGATTCAGTGGGGAAGCGTGCTGAGCTGGACGACGAAGAAACCGATGCACCGCTATTGCATCATGCGATTGCCCTCTTGGGATTACATACGGAATTGGAATACCGAGGGATGGATGTGGGCTCAGCGCGCGTGGCTGTACTTTGGCCGCTTCCCTCCCCATACCACGCGCGGTCGTGGATGGCTGACCTGGGTTTCCCCATGACCCTCGAAACTGACATCGAGCGCGCCCAACAGGCCGAGCGGCTGTTACGCGATCCGCTCATCAACGAGGCGTTTGAGAGTGTCGCACTCGCCTTGCATGCTGCTTGGGAAGCCTGCCCGATCCGGGATCGAGAGGGCCAGCACGAACTCAAACTTCAACTGAAGCTCCTGCGCGATGTGAGGAGCTATTTCGACCTCGCCATCAGCGACGGTCAACTAGCCGCACAGACTATTCAGGCGCGCGAGAACTCCAAGAAGGGTTACTCGCCGGCTGAGTGGAAACGGGAGTATTATGGGTACTGACACCGCCGAGCAACCGGTTCCGGACTCGGCACCTTCGATCGAGGATCGTATTGGGGCTGCGATGGGCATTCCGCCCGACCCCGAGCCCGGTGAAGAGCCGGCGCCGGACGTCGAAGCGGAAGCAGAAGAAGCCACCGAGCCGACAACCTTTGAGGTCGAAGTCGAGGGCAAGAAGTTCACTCTCCCGAAGGAGCTTGAAAAGGGTTTCCTGCAGGAGAAGGACTACACCCAGAAATCCCAGAGTCTTGCGGAAACGCGACGACTGCTCGATGTGCAGGGTGAGCAGCTGAAGATCTCCGCCGCAGAGGCGCAGTTTCAACAGCAGATTGCTCCTGAGCTTCAACAGCTCGGGATGCTCGAATCGCTCATCAGTCAAGCTCAGAAGCTCGATTGGGCGCAGATGCCCACCGATGAGCTGATGAGAAAGCGCATCGAGTTGGACTCGCTCAAGGACCAGCGCAACGAGCTGACCGAGTCGATTCAGGGCAAGCAGCAGGAGTGGGGAGCGAAGCAGGTCCAGGCGCTGAATGAACTTCGCGCCAAGGGCATGGAAACCTTGAAAAAGGCCGTGCCAACCTGGAGCGAGGAGACTTCCAAAGCGGTGAAAGAGCACGCGCTCTCACACGGCTACACGGAATCTGAAATCGCCAATATCTTCGATCCCCGTCACGCGTTGACCCTCTACAAAGCCATGCAATACGACCAGTTGAAGGCGAAAGCCCAACCGGCGGTTGCCTCGGCAAAGAATGTGAAGCCGGGGGCGAGCAATCCGATGTCCAAACAGACGCAATCGAAGCTTGCTTTCCGGAAGGCTGTCCAGGCGACCGAGAACGACCCGCAGGCCCGCAAAGCCGTCGTGCAGGATCGGATCGCCCGGCTCTTCGGAGGCTAAATGGCTATTGTTTCAGGTACGGTGTGGACCGGGGCTGCCGGGTCTAATGCCGTCACCTTCAATTCCAACGTTCGCGAGGATCTGGAAGACACGATCTGGTTGCTCGACCCCATGGACACGTGGGCGCTGTCGAATCTGGATCACGTCAAGGCGACGAATGTCTTCCACGAGTGGTTGAACGACAAACTCGCCGCCGCGGCGTCCAACATCGTCCGCGAAGGCGATGACGGAACTTTCAGTACCGCCAATGCGGCCACCCGCATGGGCAACTACTGCCAGATCTCGAACAAGGAGTTCCTGGTCTCCGGTACCATGGAAGTGGTGCAGAAGGCCGGCCGCCGATCGGAAGTCGGACGCCTCGCGACGAAGCTGCTCAAAGAGCTCAAGCGCGACATGGAACTGGCGCTGGTCACCAATCAGGCTTCCAGCGTGGGCGGTTCGGGCACCGGTAGGGCATGCGCCGGCATGGAGTCCTGGATTGCAGGCCCCTCCCTCACCGCTTCCGCAGGTCTCACGCCGGCCAATGTCATCATCGCCACCACGAATGCGACCGCGACGACCCCGGGCTTTGCCTCCGGTCTCGTGGCCGCACCGACCGATGGCGCGTCCACCGGAGCGTTGACCGAAATCGCGCTCAAGTCGGCGCTCGCCGGCTCCTGGAGTGCCGGTGGTAACCCGCGAGTGATTCTGGCGGGAACTTCGCAGAAGACGGCGATCGACAGCTTCTCCGGTGTCGCCACGCGCTTTGTGGATGTGGCCCCGAAGAAGCAGGCGAGCATCGTCGGAGCGGCTAACGTGTACGTCAGTTCCTTCGGGGACCCGCACATGGTAGTGCTCTCACGCTACGTCCGTAGTTCGGTCGTGCTGTGCATCGATCCGGAGTATTGGGCGGTGGCCTTCCTGCGCAATCCCTTCACGCAGCCTCTCGCTCAGACCGGGGACGCGGTGAAGCGGCTCATCCTGGCGGAGTACACGCTCGTGTGCCGCAACCCGAGTGCTTCGGCCAAAGTGGTGGCTTGCACCTGATGGAGTATGGGGGCGGGCTAATAACTCGCCCCCTTTTTGCATGATCGTGATCGTCGGCGGGGGTCCTTCGGTGACCAAACACGAACTCGGTCCGTGGATCGACCGCCAGTTCGTCGTGCGGATGAAACACGCCACCCGCAACGCCAAGCATCATGGACTGCGCATGGATGCGTACTTCTCCCGCGGTCTTTCAGCCAAGAAGGACGGCTATGACTTCTGGTACTTCCCCAAGCGGCCCCCGCACCCGGAAGGGGCCGACAGCGCGTACTGGCTCAACTGGTACCGGAAGTTCAACAATCACAGCGCCAAGCCCTCCAGCGGGCTGTGCGCGCTCTTTTGTGCCGCGGAGTTCTTTCCCGGTGCAGAAGTGGGGCTCATCGGCTTTGACAACGTGCTGGACGGGAAACCCTTCCACAGCGGCCCCCACGATGGCGGTGGCGAGCATGCCGCCGCTCTCGCTTTGAATCTCCACCTCTACGACTTGAGGACTGAACATGGCCAGACTCACCTCCGCAGCGCGCGGGAAACTCAAGGCTTCGAGTTTCGCAGGTCCCGGGCGAAGCTATCCGATCGAGGATCCCAATCACGCCCGAGCGGCGCTCTCGATGGTCTCCCGCTACGGCTCGCCAGCGACCAAGGCTAAGGTCAGAGCCAAAGTGCACGCGCGGTATCCGGGCATCGGCAAGCCCAAAGGGTTGCTCGGCTGATGGCCTCCTTCGCCGAATACAACCCGTTGACCGGCGTGGAACAGTGGGTGGACGGGACGGACGATAACCGCCTGCAGGTGCAGTACCGCCAAGACGTTGAGCCGTTGCTCGAGGTCTGCAAGGCCGAGCGCAACGACGGCCTGACCGATCACGGCATCAAGCAGGATCTGTGGCTGTATGCGCGTATCCCGCCCACGGTGATCCTGAAGCTGCGCTTCGAGCACGGCGTGAATATCTTCGACCGCAATCACTTAAAGCGCGCCTTCGAGATCATCAATCGCGATTACCCGTATCTCAAAACCACCGAAAAGCATCACGCACTGAAGCAGTAATGGCCCAGGTCTACGAAATACCCGCCGGTCGGGATCGCTCGCGCATCGAACTCGCCGCGAAACTGCGTGACGAGGGCGAGCTCGACAAGGCCCTCGTGATCGCGGAAGAGTATCTGCTGGAGGACGCCAACGACGCGCAGGCGATCATCCTGCTCGCGGCGATCCTCAAAGATGCGAAGAAGCTCACCATCGCTTACCAGCTCGCCAAACGGGGGACGGACCTGCGAGCGGATCGGGCAGAACCCTGGGCGATGTTTGGCCTGTGTGCGCAAGCGTTGTGGCGGATGGACGAAGCCGCAAGCGCTTATCGCAAGGCGATCGATCGTGCTCAGACGAAAGAGCAGAAAGCCCGCTACGAGTCCAACCTGGCCTCTGTGCATCTGGACATGGGCCGCTTCAGTGAATCCGAGGATCATCTGAAGCGCTCGCTCGCGCTGATCCCGGATGACCCGAGCGCCAATCACAACTACGGGCTGTCACTGCTGGCCAGACGTAACTGGAAGGAAGGGTGGCCCTATTATTCCGCTTCTGTGGGCAAGATCGGGCGCGTCGTGTTCAAGTATAAAAATCCGCCCGAGCCGACCTGGGATGGCGATCCCGAGAAGCGGATCGTGGTGTTTGGTGAACAGGGCTTGGGCGATGAGATTTGTGCCGCCTCCATGCTCCCGGATGCGATCGCGCATTCCAAGAAGGTGATCCTGGACTGCGATAAACGCCTGGAGGGGCTCTTCAAGCGGTCATTCCCGCAAGCGAGTGTGTATGGCACAAGGTACGCCAAAGCCGGCGAAGGCCGCTGGAAAGAAGGCAAGGACGACTTCGACGCATCCGTGGCGGGGTTCGAGCTGGGTCAATTCTTCCGCCCCACCACGGAGTCATTTCCCGGCACGCCGTACCTCATCCCGTGTCCGGTAAGGGTCGCGGGCTGGAAAGCCGCCCTCCCGAAAAAGCCGGTGATCGGGATTGCCTGGTCAGGCGGAACGCCAGCGAACGCCGGTCTTTACCGTCGATTGCCGCTCGAGCACTGGAAGCCGATTTTCGAGGCCGTGGACGCTCACTGGGTGAGCCTGCAGTACAAGGATGCCTCCGCTGAGATCGAAGGGACGCCCGTCGTGCAGTACCCCTGGGCGACGCTGACCAAGGATTACGACGACACTGCGGCGCTGGTGGCCTCCTGTGATCTCGTGATTGCCATGCAAACGAGTGTGGCGCATCTGGCCGGCGCGTTGGGCATTCCCTGTTGGACCTTGATTCCGACGACCTCGCAGTGGCGCTACGGCGAGGACTACACGGATGTTCCATGGTATCGCTCGATGAAGCTGTACCGGCAGAAGCAGAGCTGGACGCCGGTGGTGAAGCAGATCGCGGAGGACTTGCGTGCTCGATTCTAAGCTCATCACGCCCGAGTACCAGCGGATGCAAGCGGAACTGCACGCCAAGGGCGGCTATGGCGTAGCGAGTCTCAAGTACGGCCATCTGGTCGCTGAGATCATGAATACGCTCGAAATCACGCATCTGCTCGACTACGGCGCTGGGAAGATGATGAACTTGATGAAAGCGCTCAAGGCGCAGAGCGTGAAACACAAGTTCACCTATCAGGCATACGACCCCGCGGTGGAGGAATTAGCCTCCGCGCCGATCCCTGCCCAGATGGTCGCGTGTATCGATGTCCTAGAGCACATCGAGCCGGATCTGCTGGACAACGTCCTAGACCATCTGGCGCAGCTGACTGAATGCGTATTGCTTGCAACCGTTCATACCGGCCCCGCCGGCAAAGTCCTTTCCAATGGCCGCAATGCTCATCTGATCCAAGAGCCCATGCAGTGGTGGTTGCCTAAGTTCTGGGAGCGTTTCGAGGTGCAAACCGCTCAAGTCATCAGCGCGCACGGGTTCCACGTGATCGCCTATCCGAAACTGCGCTTGGACGCGAAGAACGGGGAGAAGCTCATCCAATGAATAGCGTTATCCCCTGTTACGTCGGCTTCGATACCCGGGAAGCGGCGGCCTATCACGTGTGGTGCCAGTCGGTCCTGCAGCGCTGCTCTCAGCCGGTTGCGTTCATTCCGCTGCACGGACCGATGCTGAATGACTTCGACGGTCAGAAAGACGGCTCGAATGCCTTCATCTACTCGCGCTTTCTCGTGCCCTATCTCACCGGCTACAGCGGCTGGGCGCTGTTCGTGGACGGGGACATGTGCTGTCTTGAGGATCTCGCGGAGCTGTGGAGGATCCGCGAATCCCTGGTATTCAACAAAGCCGTCGCGGTCGTCAAGCACAACTACAAGACGAAACACGACCGCAAGTACATCGGCACCCCGATGGAAGCGGATAATCAGGACTATCCGCGCAAGAACTGGACTTCAGTCATGCTCTGGAATTGCGCGCACTACTCTAACCGCATTCTCACGCCGGAATTTGTGAGAGAAGCCGCCGGCTCTTTCCTGCATCGCTTCTCCTGGCTGAAGGACGATCAGATCGCAGAACTGCCGGCTGAGTGGAACGTGCTCGCGGAGGAACAGGACACTGCTTGCGCGAAACTGCTGCATTACACCCTCGGTGTGCCGGGATTTGAGCACTATCAGCACTGCGAAGGCGCCGAGCATTGGCACCGAACGTTGAAGGCCGTCAATCACCTGGAAGGGGAGACTCGTGAGCGGCGTATCAAAGTGCATGCGGTGAAATAATGGCCGTCATTGCAGGCTATACCTCGCTTCAGACCGCCGTGACCGACTACCTGGCTCGGTCGGACCTCTCTGGCTGGGTGCCGAACTTCATCCAGAACTGCGAGGAACGCTTCTATCGCGATCCCTTGAACGTCGGATCTTGGATGGAATCCGCGCTCAACATCTCCAACAATGCGACCACGGGACTGGCGCCGGTTCCCACGGACTATCTGCGTCTGAAAAACGCCTATCTATCCGGCATTCTCGCGCCTCCTTTGGTACGGGTGAGCCTGGAGCAGTTGTACGCCCGCTATCCGCGTTCTGGAACTTTGAGCCAGCCGCAATACATTGCCCGTGATGGCAGTAATTTCGTGTTTGGGCCAGTGCCTTCCGGCTCCTACACCATTGTCGGCACGTACTACGCCAAACCGACCCTGTTGCGCAATTTCGCCGCCGACGCCGCCGCGCACTGGCTGATCGTGAACGCGCCGGATCTGTTGCTCTATGGCGCGCTCCTTGAGGCCGAGCCGTTCTTGCGGAATGACCAGCGGGTAGCGCTGTGGAAATCCGCCTATGACCTGGCACTTGACACTTACCGGCGCATGCAGGCGGAAGAGGATCAGTCCGGCTCGGCCATTTTCTCGGTGGCGATGTGAATACGGTGCTTTTCAAGGATTGGCTGCCGGATCAGCCGGACTTGAACAATCCGGGCCTGCTGGAAGCGCTGAACGTGGTGCCCGTGGGGGGAATGGATGCAGGCTATGCCGCCTACGCTCCCATGCACGGCAGCGGCACTACCTTCAACAGCACCTCCACCACGACGCCCATAGCGCTTCTGGCCTCAACGCCCACCGGCGCGACCCCGAATGTATATGTAGGCACCTTCGACGGGCATCTCTATCAGGTGAGCGCCTTGGGAGGTAGCTGGATCGATCTCGGCACTCTTTCGCAGCCGGCACAATCCCTGGTCCAATACAACGATTTGGTGTTCGTGGCGGCAGGGACCGCCGGTCTGTATTACCAGACTTCCGGCAGTTCCAGCACCTTAAATGCGGTCGTGGGCTCTCCGCATGGATCCGTCTTGGGCATCATCGGTCAGTTTCTGCTCACGGGCAACATCAGTACCACCCCTATAGTATCCCCTCACTTGGTCGGCTGGAGCTCTATCGCCGATCCCACCGATTGGCCCACCCCGGGAAGTGATTCGGCGCTCGCCTCGCAAGCCGGAGAACAGTTCCTGCACATGGAGTTGGGCGGGGTAACGGGGATCTTTGGTGGGGACCAGTGGGGTGTCATTACCCAGCAGAACGGGATCACGCGTGTCACTTATATAGGCGGGGCGGATGTCTTCCAGTTCGACACCTTATCCGCCGGCATCGGCATGGACTATAAGAACTGCGGGGTGAAGATCGGAAATCAGATCTATTTCGCCTCCTCCCGAGGTTTCTATGCCACCGATGGCGTGTCCCTTCTGCCGATTGGGGCTGAAAAGGTCAATCGTTGGTTCATCTTCAATGTGGTGGATGGGGGCTACCTTCCCACCGGCCGTTGTGGAGTGGATTGGGCCAACAAGATCATTTATTGGACCTTCTTCGTACCCGGCGCCAGCGTCATCGTGCTCTACAACTACGAGACGCAGCGCTTCACGCATGCGGTAGATGCGAATGCTTGGATTGTGGTGGCCTCCAATGTGGCCTCTTTCGACACGCTGCAGCTGGTGAGTGGGATTACCCAGGACAAGCGCTTGGGTTATTTCACCGGCACTCCGGGGACGGCGACCTTCACCACCGGAGAGGCCGAACCTAATCCAGGCGGCTATACCTTCATCTCCGGCGTCAAGCCCACCGTAGATGCCACGGTGAATGCGGTGGTGTGCTCGATCGGAAGCCGCGATGATTTAAGCGCCGGCGTATTCTTTGAGACCGATGTGACGGTCAACGCCCGCAGCAGCCAAAGCGACTTTCGAGTGAATGCCCGCTATTTGCGGGCCCGCCTGAAGGTGAACGGCACGTTCCAGAAGGCGCAAGGGTTGCAGTTCACCGCCGGGGGCTCTGCTGGCATATGAACGTGTTTGCCGCCACTGCGGAGGATTTGCAGCAACATTGGACGGACTTCTCCCCGCACCTGGCGCGCTATGAGATTAGCCGGCGCACCACGAGTCTTGAACAGTTCCGAAAGGCGCTCTTGATAGAGCAACAGCAGCTGTGGGGCTTGCAGGATGAGCGCGGCGTGCATCTGGTATGCGTGACGGAAATCCTAGATACTCCGGCAGGGTCGGTGTGTCATATTCAAGCGGCGGCGGGCCATGCCTCGCGAGAAGAACTGCGCCAGCTCTTTGAGCGCATTCGTGCGTGGGCCAAAGAACTCGGCTGTGTTCTAGTGAGGATCGTCGGGCGCAAGGGCTGGATGAGAATCCTTCCCTTACGTGAGACCGGTCGAGTCATGGAGTGCGCACTTTAGTGCCGCTGTTCTCCGGCGCCTCGAATTCCATCCAACCTGCCCTCGGAACCGCCTACCAACCCGGTGGGGTTCTGACGCCCGGCTATTACTCCAATCTCGCCTTCCAGATGGCCGGGAAGCCCCAATATGGGCCTTATCCGGCCACAACGCCGCCTCCTGCTCCTCCCGGAGGGTATGGCATTCCTGGCGGTTCTGCAGGTGCTTCCGGGGCCGCAGGAGGGCTACTCGGGACGCTTGCGCAGAGTCCCTCGCTGGCGAAAGGAGCCTACAACACCGTGGCTGGGCTCCTGGGGCCCTCATTGCCAGCCGTCACTTCCCCCGCGTATGACGCCGCGATTACGGCAACTACCAGCGCGGGGATTCCGGCCGCGACTGCGATTGCTGCGCCCACCACTGCGGAGGTGGCCGCAGGCATTGGCGCCCCTGCGAGCGGCAATCTCTTTGCGGGGGCGGACGGCGCCGCCGCCGCCGCTGCGACCGATGCGCCCTCAACCGCTGCAGATTCATCCTCTCTGGCTGGCGGGGGAGTGATGGCCGGTATCGGACTCCTCGCGGCCCTGGGGGATATCTACGCAAATTCGACCGAGAAGGGCACCGCAGCAGGCCAGGCCGCTCAAGGGGCAGTCAATCAGGATCAGTCGAGCCTCTACAGTCAGCTGCTCGCCAATACCAATACCTCCGACCCGACACTAAAGTATTACCTGAACGCCTCTACCGGTGGGGCAGGGCAAGGATTTCCCGGCTACAGCTTTGCGCAGACTAATCCACTGTTGCAGCTAGCGGACCTCATGGGTCGCAACGCCGCAGGAACTGCCGGGAATGACATCGTGCAGCAGAAACTCGATCAGACCACGACGGGGATTGATCCGAACGCCCTCTACAAGATGCTCCAGGGTTTCAACAGCGCCGGTCTGCTTGGTAAGGGCGGACTCGGCGTGACTGCCGCAGAGCTGAAACAGGCCGGCTACACCGATGCGCAGATCGCAGCGCTGGGACTTTCTTAAATGGGCACCACACAAAGCGGCACGCAGACCACCACGACGACAGCGCCGGGGTTTCAGCTGCCGTACCAGAACTATTTTCTCAACCAGGCCTATTCGCAGTACCAGAATCAGAACCCGCAGAATCTGGTCGCGCCCTTTGCGCCGCAGCAGGAGCAGGCCCTTCAGGGCATTACCAACCTGGGCGGCAATCTCACCCCCACCGGTCAGGCGGCGGCCAACTACACACAGGGGATCCTGAACAATGGCCCCACCCAGAATCCATACCTGGATGCGACCTTCAACCAAGCCGCTCAACGCACGCAGAGCCAGCTAGCGAGTGAATTTGCAGGAGCGGGCCGCAACGTCGATCAGTCCGCGGGCCTGCGCGGTCAGCAGTTGAATGACCTCGCCACACAGATCTACGGAGGCGCTTACAACACCGGCGTGCAGCAGCAAATGGGGGCGGCGGCCGAAGCCCCCGCACTGGATCAGCTGCAGTATGGGGATTTGAACAATCTCTACAACGCGGGCGGTCAGGTGCAGAACCTGGCGAACCAGTACATCCAGGCCCCGCAGACCGCGCTCAATCAATTGGGCGCGCGTGTGACGGGCAATCTGGGCGCCACGAGCTCTACACCGCTCTATCAGAACAACGCCGCCAATGGGCTTGGGGGGGCTTTGATCGGCTCCCAGATCGGCAACCTTATCAATTCGCAGTACGGCGGCGGCGTCGGAGGTCTATTGGGAGGCCTCGTGGGGGCGTTCGGTGGCTGATAATTACAACCTGGCGAGTATCCTTTCCCAAGTCCAAGGAATTTTAAATCCTCAGCCGCAAGGGCAAGGGATTCTCGATCAGGCATTGGGACCTTACGGGGGAGCCGGCAATGTGGGCCTCAACATTCTAGCGAACTCAGGTCCCTCCACTGTACCGCGATCGTTCGGCCAGATCGTGGGGCAGAGCGCGTTACAGGCCCAGCAGGTCGCCCAGCAGAGCCAGACGAATGCCTTGCAGCGTCAGTTGATGGCGATGCAGATCGCGCAGGGCGGCGTGGGACTGAGCACCAGCTTACAGCGATTGCAGGATGCGCAGGCTGCATTTGGGGGCTCGCCCGATTCTTCGCAAAGTGCACCGTCGGAAGCGCCCGACACTACTTCGAATGCCACTCCGAGCGTTTCTGATGCGGCTGCTCCCGATGCGCCGCCGCTCATTCGCAATTACAGCGCTCCAGCGCCTCAGTATGGCGCCAGTGCGCAGACCGCCCCGCCCACCGCGCCACCGGCTCCTGGCCCCACCCAGGCGCAATTGGATGCTGCCTCACGCTATGCATTCCTTTCCCCGAACGCCAACCCGCTGGACATTCTGCAAAAGAGGCAGGAAATCCAGACCCAGAGCGCCCAGCGGGCGATCGCTCCGAAGCTCGCCACGTATGACGATGTGGTGAACTCGGACAGTCCCACCCGGGACATTCGGGCCAATCCGCAGCTGCTGCAGGACTGGGCTCGATACGCCCCGACGTTCGGAATCGATCCCACGACCGGATTGACGGACGCTTCCGCGCGACTCGTGTTCGGTATGGCCGGGAATCAGATCCGAGCCAGTGTGAACATGCCCACCCAGGCGCCTAAGTTGCCGCTCGTGACCCGCGGGATTCAGCAGGTTGATCCGATCACGGGGGAAGTCAAGCACGAAGAGGACTTGGAGAAAGTCGTAGGCCCCGATGGCAAACCCGTTCTAGTGCCAAAGAATCAGGCAGCGGGCAAGACGCCATACAATCAGTTCTCCAGCGCTTCTGATGATGATCTGCAAGCAGCGGCTGAGGATGTGGCGAACTACAAAGTCGCTCCCCCTACAGGGCGCAATCTTCTCTCGGGGAACTGGCCAGCGGTTATGAAGCTGGTCAAGCAGATCAATCCCAACTACGACGCCACGCAGTTCAACTCGAAGAACAAGGCCAGGATGGCCTTTGCCACCGGCAAGCAGGGGGATATCACCCGCTCGCTATCGGTCGCCACCGATCACTTGGATCAGCTCTCACAAGCCGCGGACGCGCTCAACAATGGCGGCATTCCGGCTGCGAACAAAGTGGCGAACTTCTTCTCCCAGCAGACCGGCAACCCGCAGGTGACCAACTTCAACGCCATGAAGGAGATCGTCGGCGATGAAGTCGTGAAAGCGGTCGTGGGCACGGGCGGAGCATCGAAGGATCGTGAAGCCATCAAGTCCGACTTCTCTGCGGCGAATTCTCCCGCTCAGCTCCAAGGGGTGATCCAGAAGTACAAAGGCTTGATGGCAGGCCAGTTGAACGGGCTGCGTCGCCAGTACGAGCAGAATACGGGCCTGAAGGATTTTGACTCCTTCATCTCGCCTACTGCACAAGCGGAGTTAGGCTCGGCAGCGAAGTCATCGGCTCCCGCGATGACCAACGCCAAGGGATGGACGCTGCACGTCGATAAGAACGGCAACAAAGCCTACGTATCACCCGATGGCAAGAGTTACGAGCTCGCGAAATGAGTGACTTCGATCTCGCCTCTGCTCAGCCGGTTCAGTTCGATTTGGCCTCTGCAAAACCGGTAACTCCTGCGGCAACTCCCTCGCTGACAGATCAAATCCTACGCAAGATCGCCTTGGGAGGCCGGGCAGCGGCGGAAGGGGTTGTCGGCACGCTTTCCCTTCCCGATACCATCGGTACCGGCATGCGCAACCTCATGAGTCGCGGCGTCAATGCGGTCACGGGCGGCATCAACAGTGCATTGGGATCACACATTCCGGCCCTTCAAACCAACGAGCCCTCCTGGGCACAGAACTTCTCTCAGGCATTGACGAACGCCGGAGCCTACACGCCGGAGACTCCCGGCGAGCAGATGGGCTCCGCGATCACACGTGGCGTGACGGGGGCTCTCACGGGCGGCGGCATCCTCTCAGCGGCAGGCGGTGTTGCACCCGGCATTCCTACCTCCGTACGGCTCGGAGCGTCTGGCGCGACGGGAGCGGCATCCTCTGAAGGGGCTCGGCAATTGGGTTTACCGTCTTGGGCCCAGTTTGGGGCCGGCGTCATCGGAGGACTCGTTCCCAGCGCGGCCGAAGGCGCTGGGAATCTTGCGGTCAACGCGACGCGCCCGCTGCTCAAGAGCGGTCAGCGGCAAATAGCCGGCAACGTCCTGGCCTCTTCAGCACAGGACCCGCAAGCGGCGGCTGCAAATTTAGATGCCTCCGCTCCGATTGTGCCGAACTCGTTACCCACTTCAGGCCCGGCTTCATTAGATACTGGCCTCCTCTCGCTCGAAAAGGGCCTTCGCGGCAAGAATCCGGCGCCTTTTGCCGATCGACTCTCAGAACAGAACGCGGCACGACAGGCGGAATTGGCCAACATGGGCGGAGCGCCGGCCGATATCGAAGCCCTGACGGCGGTCCGCAATACGCAGGCCGGCAGCACCCGGGAAGCAGCCTTTGATACGGGTGGCACCTCCAATGTGCGCCCCGTGCTCCTTCAGATTGATCGCATCCTGGCATCACCCGCCGGCAAGCGGGACGTGGTCTCACAGGCGCTCAACTGGCTCAAGGACAAGCTGAGCGTGGAGGATGACACCTCTGGGAACTTCATGACGCCTTCGCAGGTCGCGAAGTCCACGCGCGGTACTTTCACACCGCGCGATCCTGAGAACCTCTATGCGATCCGGCAGGACATCAATGATGCGATTGCCGGAAAGCTCGCGGGAGATCAGTCAAAGTTCAAACTCGCTCAGGGTCAGCTGCTGGATATCCGCAATACGCTGGATGACGCCATCGAGGAAGGGGCGCCCGGATTTAAGGGATATCTCAAGCAATATGGACAGCTTTCCCAGCCGATCAATCAGAAAACACTGATTCAGGAGTTGCAGGAGAAGGCAAGCCAGACCGCCTACGACCCCAAGACAGGGCAATATTTCTTAAGCCCCGCTCAATACAGCAACGCACTCGACAGTGCGCTGGGAGAAAAGCTCAATCCGCTCACCGCGCAGCAGACGCAGCGCCTGGAGAATGTGCGCAGCGACCTGCAGAACTCCCAGCTCATCAATGGTCCGCTGCTGAAAGCCCCTGGCTCTGACACGTTCCAGAACCTCTCACGAAGCGCTGTACTGGGAGGTCCCGGAGTAGGAGGACCCTTGGGGAATGTCGCCATGAAACCGCTGGGGTGGCTCTACAAAGCGGCCGGAACGGATGAAAAGATCAATGATCTTCTAACCCAAGCCATGCTCGATCCGAAGCTTGCCGCCGTGCTTCTTCGGCAGGGTCGTCCGGTGACGCAGAGCCTATTGCGGCGGGTGGGATCTGGGATCGTGCCTTATGCGCAAGGCGGATTGCTTGGAAGTCTCGCAGCGCAGCCAGCAGGCACAGGTAGCTCACGATGACGCCGACCACGGGGTGCACCCAGAAGGCTCCCGCAGCAACAGCGAGGTACGCTGCAGTCAGCGGGATCATGAGCAGCTTCAGCACGTCATTGCTGGGTGGTCGGGGGGATCGCTCCGCTTTCGTAGTACCCCGCCGCATGGGCTTTCTGCAGGCAATCGTGATGCATGGCCATCTCGATCGGGGTGGCCCAGCCGAAGGCCCATCCGCCACACACCAGGGTCTTGCCGTCCTTGTTCGCGAGCGTGGTGTTGTAGGACACGCAGCCGGTGAGCGAAATGAGAATAAGTCCAATCGCTATTTTTGTCATACCGCCTCCCTGAGGGGTGGACGGATGGTAGCGCAATGAGCGCCGCCGTACCAAGACTGCCTCCGGCCCATGTGGATCAGGTCACCGGCAACCGCAGGGTGGCCGAGACCATCAACAACATCCTGGGCTTTCAGCACGATGACTCCCGCATTCGCACCCCCGCCGAAGTGTCCGCCGGGGTGACGCCGGTCAACTATGCGTATGCGCCGGGGGATGTCAGGCGATATGGGGCAAAATGGGATGGTGTCACGGATGACCATGCCGCGTTGGTGGCGGCTTACTTGCAGGCCACTCAAGCCAATGGCGCGCCGGTGTTCTGGCCTCCGGGAGTGGGGCTTTGCGCAAGCCAGTTCTCCACTGGAGCGAATGTCTTGACCTGTGGCGTGGGCAAAGGCGCGAGCATTTTGCGCAAAGGATTCAATGGAGACCTCATTATCTGGGGGTCTGGTTCCGGCTTTCGCGACGTGCAGATCGACGGGAATTCAGGCTCCTTCACCGGCCGCAGCGCCACGATTGCTGCGTCCACGAATGGACAGTACAGCGATAGCTGCGAGTGGATCCGTAGCAGTGGCTACCACGTTGAGTACTTAGGCCAGGATCCGGGCAGCAACAGTTACTTCATATCCTGCGACTTCAGTCCGACGTTAATCCCCGCCAATGGAGTGGCGATCAAGTACAGCGGCACGACCGACAGTCAGGCGATTCCGCGCTCGATCATCAATTGCCATGGAGGGGGCGCCTACTTAGTTGACTTCGGGGCTGCCAACGATTCTTTTTTTATTGGCAACTTTACCAACGGAATGGTGTGGTCCAGCGCCAACGTCTCGCATGTGTTCGCTCTTGGAAATCGCATCGCGCTGAACGGCGCCACGCTAACCGTCAAGGGCGGTGAGACCATTCTCCTTGGAAACTCAATAGCCGGTCCGATTGTCTTCGATGCGACCACTGCAGGGTGCATGTTCCTATCCAATCCCGGCACCGGCTGGGACAGCATCACCGATAGTGGCGCCGGCAATTACATTGATATCAAACAGGTGGGATACACGCCTACCTGGGTCAGTTCAGGAGGGGGCGCCTCGCTCGGCAACGCAACAGTTGCGGCGCAGTGGTCGCGCACAGGCAATACTGTCTGTGTCGATATCGATATTCTCATAGGTTCCACAACCAACTTTGGGACAGGAACGATCCAGATTGGTCTGCCTTCCTCGCCCAGTTCGTTCAGCCAATTCGTCGTCGGGATTGCCTATCTCAATGACGCCTCGACCGGCACGAATACTATCGCCGCAGCGATAAGCAATCCGGCTCTCAGCTATCTCAATCTCCAAGCCAATGGGACTACAGGGGCAGTATCGGGAACAGTGCCGTGGACGTGGGCAACTGGGGACCGGATCACCTTGCATGCCCAATATTCGACGCCATGAAGCCCGCAATATGAGCGAACACCATCACGGACTGCTGTACCTGCTCGCCTCCGCCGTCATGGGCTTTTTCTCCTGGTTCCTGGAACACGTCCAAGTCATCGACAGCGTGTTGCAGTTTCTGCTGCTGTGCATCTCGATCACGGGCGCGCTGGTGGGCTTGCGCAAGGTGCTGAAGTGAAGCTCTCCCCCTTGGGGCTGGCCATCCTCGCCTTCTGCGAGGACTTCCGCAGTGTGGCCTATCCGGATTCCGGTGGCGTCCTCACAGTAGGGTTCGGACACACAGGCCCGGATGTGAAAGAGGGCACGACCTGCACGCCTGAGCAAGCTCTCCTGTGGCTCGCCGCAGATGTCGCCACCGCCGAGCGTCCGGTGAATGCTCTCGTCCGCATTCCCCTCACGCAGCGCCAGTTCGATGCGCTCGTACTGTTCGCCTACAACGTCGGGACCGGAGCTTTCGCAGCTTCCACGCTGCTGCGGCTTCTGAACGCCAACGACGCGGCCGATGCGGCGACGCAGTTCCTCCTCTGGGACAAGGTGCGGGGCGTGGAGAACGAGGGCCTGGAGAAGCGCAGACGTCTTGAGCGCGCGATCTTCCTGGATGCCGCGTGAAGCGGGGCGCTTATGTCACCGAAGACATCCTCTCTCAGCTCCTGCGTCCCGAACACGATCAGCGATTACGGGCCCTAGCCTGGGCCCATATCCGGAGAATTCATGAACGCACTGCGCAAACTCTATCAGAGCCTGCTCGATCACCTCACGAAGGCCCTCGGCGCTCTCGGCGCGGGATTGATGTCTATCCTGGCGTTCTTGGACCCCACATGGCTGCGCGCTGAGATTCAGACCTATCTGGGGGATCATGCAGCCGAGAAAGCCGGGGCGATCCTGTTCGTCCTCGTCATCCTTCGCGGCTGGTACACCGGCCGCAAGCACGCCGGGTCGATCCAATGACTGCGCTGGAGATCCGCCTCCTCGCCTACGCACTGCTCGCACTGATCCTGCTGGGCGGCGCCGGCTATGTCGGGGCGCACTTCACCGCCCTGCACTACGAGCGCGTCATGGCGGCCGATAGAGCCGCACAGACGCAAGCGATCCTGATCGAGCAGCAAAAGACGATCGCCGCTCAGGCGGCCCAGCAAGCGGCCACACAGGCCGCGGAGAAACAGTATGAAGATCTCAAGGCCAGCGCTGATGCTACTGCTCAGCGGCTCTCTGACAGCGTGCGCCAGCTCGCCGCGCTACATTCCTTCGTCCTGTCCAGCCCCCCCGGTGCCCCCGCCCAGCCTGATGCAACCCCCGCAGAGTCCACAGGCCCTGACCGACTTGCAGCAGCAGCTGGACGAGTTGACAAAACCTGCCGGGAAGACGCCGCTCGGCTCACCGCCCTCCAAACCTGGGCCACATCCCTGACAAGGAGCCCCCCATGAGCATCATTGCAGCACTGAAGGCCCAAGAAAGCCACATCGCGCAGCTGATCGAGCAGCACGCCGCGGAGCTCAAGAGCACCCACATCGGCTGGGCCTGGGTGAGCGTGGGGTGTCTGGCGATCGGCTTTCTGATCGGGGTTACCGTATGACGCTCTTTTTTATGTGGGTGTTCATCTTCCAGAACGGACAGGTGAAGGACTTCGATGCGCTCCCGCATCCGTTCAAGAGCGTGGAGGAGTGCCGGGCGCACCTGAAAGACCTGGATCCGATCCTGGCCCAGCGAGCCACGAAAGACACCGTCATCGGGCGGGCGTGCCTACCGATCAAGACCGATCAGCTCACCTGATCAGCTCACCTGATCAGCTATGAGCGTTTACGACGCACGAGCCAGCCAAGGAATCTGACGATAGCCCGGGCAATCGCGGGATGGCCGACCCAGATACGGTGACTTGTGCGGCCCCATTTGTTCGGATCATTCTGCTGCGAGAAGTAAAACATCATCGACTCACTTGTTGCCTTTCGGCGAATGCTCCGCGCACGTCATGAGGATCATGCCGTTAAAGCTCGCGACGCATCCGCAGGGATATTCGACACGGTCGATTTGGGTGCGCGATTCCGGTTCGTCAGGTAGCACCGGCGCCTGCGCATCCATCTTCAGCCGCATTAGCTCATGCTGCAGATCGCGGCGCTGATCTTCCACGTCGGCGAGTTTAGCCTGTAGCCGCTCTAGCTCAGTGTCAACGTCCTGACGGCGATACCAGCCGCCATCGTATTTCGGCTCCATATCAGGTTGGCACGGACTCCAGTAGGGCACAAGATTTGTCATGAGTGATTCAGCCGGTAGTAGTGAGTGGCCGTCCAGTAGATGAAATCGTACGGAGCGCCGTGTCTGATAATGATCATGCCAACTCCTGAGTTACCAGACCGTAGTGGAGAGCTCGCCTGAGTAGTCGTACGGCTCACCGCAAGTGGCGCACACCTTCCCAACGACCTCAGGTCCTTCTACGGCGTCTACCCAATCGTGCTCGCAGCCACCATCGTCCTCGACCTCTGTCTTTTCCTCCATGACGCGCTCCTCCTCAGGAGAAACGTAGTACGGGTCGTCGTTGTACCACCTACTCACGTACGCTCTCCTGGTTGAGAATCGGTTACCAGCCGGCCCCCGCCCCCATGCTGTCGTCGCGTAGGTATGGCCGAATGTTGCACGGGGCGATGAGTCCTTCTTGCCCATCGTCCCATCGCACGCGGTAGCTGCCGCCGTCAGCTCCCTTGACGTGCCGCACGATCGTTCCGCGCACCCCACCGACGCTGACCACGATTTCGCCGCGGCGGAACTTTCCGTGCGGTCGGTTGAACTCGTTGCCGTGCGGGTAGCAATGACGGCAATCTACCCCAAGCGTGCAAGTATTTCGGTCGTGCATGTGCGTCATCCTTGGTTGTCAGATC
>Ga0207707_10001778_pt1 | contig 19776 bp, 20 predicted proteins | sample KBSC83BmetaG_FD_184336 | JGI IMG/M metagenome (GOLD analysis project Ga0207707, IMG submission 184336) | Corn rhizosphere microbial communities from Kellogg Biological Station, Michigan, USA - KBS C8-3B metaG (SPAdes) (version 2) | ecosystem: Host-associated > Plants > Roots > Rhizosphere ...
CGTGGCGCGCGCCGCGCTCGGCCAAAAGCTCGACGCGCAGGCGCAGATCGCTGTCGCGGCGGCCCGGCGCCGCGCGGATGATGTCGCGCTCCATCAAAAGCGCCGCGATCGCGGCGGCAAGCCGGCCTTGCTCGCGCTCCTGTACTTTGAGCGCCATATGCGCGAGGCGCGGATGAAGCGGCAGCGAAGCCATGGCGCGGCCGGTCTCGGTCGCGTGGCCCGCCGCATCGAGCGCGCCGAGCTTTTGCAGGAGATCGCGCGCTTGGCCGACCGCGGCGGCCGGCGGCGGATCGAGCCAAGAGAGACGCGCGGGATCGCTGTCGCCTGCGGCGGCGAGGGTCAGCAGCAGCGGCGCGAGATCGGCTTCGCGAATCTCGGGCGGCGCATAAGGCGGAAGCTGCGCCTGCTCTGCCTCGGGCCAGAGGCGATAGCAGACACCCGGCTCGATCCGCCCGGCGCGGCCGCGGCGCTGCTCGGATGCGGCTTGCGAGGCGCGGCTCGTGACGAGCCGTGTCATGCCGGTGCGCGGATCGAAATGCGGCCCACGTGCCAGCCCGCCATCGATGACGATGCGGATGCCTTCGATGGTGAGGCTCGTCTCGGCGATTGAGGTTGCGAGCACGATCTTGCGCTTTCCCTGCGGTGCCGGCGCGATCGCCTCGTCTTGCGCACCGGGCGGCAGGTCGCCATAGAGCGGCGCGACGATGATGCCGTGTCCCAGATCGCCGAGCAGCCGTGCGACACGCCTGATCTCCGCGCCGCCGGGAAGGAAGACCAGAATGCTTCCAGGCTCTTCCTCGAGCGCGCGCATGACCGAAGCGGCGACGGCGCGCTCGAAGCGCTCGGGCGCAGGCCGCTCGAGATAGCGCGTCTCGACGGGAAAGCTGCGTCCCGCGCTGGTGACGCGCGGCGCATCGATCAGCGCCGCAACGCGCTCGCCATCGAGCGTCGCCGACATGACGAGGAGCCGCAACTCCTCGCGCAGATAGCGCCGCGTCTCGAGGATTAGCGCCAAGCCCAGATCGGCGTCGAGGCTGCGCTCGTGGAATTCATCGAAGATGACGAGGCCGATGCCTTCGAGCGCCGCATCGCTTTGCAGCATGCGCGGCAGGATGCCTTCGGTCACGACCTCGATGCGGGTTCTTGGGCCGATGCGGGTCTCGAGCCTGGTGCGAAATCCCACCGTCTCGCCGACCGTTTCGCCGATCATCTCGGCCATACGGCGCGCGGCGGCGCGGGCGGCGAGGCGCCGCGGCTCGAGCATCACGATTTTCTGCTGTCCGAGCCAGGGCGCATCGCGGAGGGCGAGCGGAACCAGCGTGGTCTTGCCGGCGCCCGGCGGCGCTTCGAGCACGGCCGCGCCCGGGTGCGCGAGCGCCGACACCAGCTCGGGGAGTGCGGCGCCGATCGGCAGGGTCTCGATCCAGCGTGTCAGCGATTGCTTCGCCATGGGCGGGCGATGCTATCGCGTGAAGGTGAGCGAGGCCATGCTTGATGCCGCCGCGGCGGCGGGCTTATGCTTTCAACGGGGCATCGGGAGGATAAGACGATGTCGATCTTGCGCAGCTCGCTGATCGCGGTTCTCGCCGTGCTGTGGATCGGTGCTCCCGGCGCGAAAGCGCAAGGCTCGGTCGACATCGCCCTCGTTCTGGCGGCCGATGTGTCGCGCAGCGTCACCACCGACGAATTCCAATTGCAGCGCCAGGGCTACGCCAGCGCGATCGCCAGCGGCGATGTCGTCAAGGCGATCCTCGCTGGCACCCATGGCGCCATCGCTTTGACCTTCATCGAATGGTCGGGCGCGACCGAGCAGCAGATCGTGGTCGATTGGCGGGTGATCGACAGCCCTGCAGCGGCCAAGAATTTCGCCGATACGCTGCTCGCGGCGCCGCGCGCTTTCTATGGCCGCACCTCGATCAGCGCCGCGCTCGATTTCGCGATGGAGCGTCTCAAGGCGAGCGGCGTCAAGGCCGACCGGCAGGTGATCGACGTCTCGGGCGACGGAACCAACAATGCCGGCCGGCCGCTCGCCGATGCGCGCGCCGAGGCGCTGGCGACCGGCGTCACCATCAACGGCCTTGCCATCATCAACGATCGCGGCGAGCTCTATGGCGGATTTTCGGGCCACACCCAGCCCCCCGGCGGCTTGCCCGATTGGTATCGCGAGAACGTCACCGGAGGTCCCGGCTCGTTCCTCCTCGTCGTCAATGATTTCGAGGATTTCGGCGACGCGATGACGAAGAAGCTGTTGAACGAAATCGCCAGCCTGCCGCCGCGCGCGACGCTCGCCGCCATCCGACGCCTGCCGCGAAGCGCGCCTTAGCCAGTTGAGATCGCGCCGCGATCGCCGCATACTCCGCGGCCGATGAATTACAAGTATCTTGCGATCATTCTCGCCATCGCCGCGGCGATCGGCCTGTCGCAGCTTCTCTTCGAGTTCTATGATTGGAACCGCCAGCAAAGCTGCAGCACCGGGGGCGGCCGCAATTGCGGAGGCGGACCCGTCCCGCTCAATCGATAGCGGCTCAAGACCGGATCAGCCGGCGAGCGAGACCCCGATCAGCCGGCCGAGCCCATAGGTCACCGCCGCGGCGCCGAGACCGATCGCCATCTGCCGCAAGCCCGAGAACACCATGCCGCGTCCGGTGAAGAGCGTCGTGCCCGCGCCGATGAGGAACATGACGCAGGCGCTTGCGGCGAGGCTGGCTGCGACCGCCCAAGCGCCCGTGAACGCGAAGAACGGGAAGACCGGGAAGATCGCGCCGCAGGCAAAGAGGAAAAACGAGGTTCCCGCCGCGACCCAGGCCGAGCCGCCGAGATCGTCGGGATTGATGCCGAGCTCTTCGCGCGCGAGCGTATCGAGGGCGGTCGAGGGATCGGCGATGATGCGCTCGGCCAAGGCGGTCGCCTGCGCCTTGGGCAGGCCTTTCGCCTCGTAAATGAGGATCAGCTCTTCCTTCTCCTCGAGCGGGCTTTCGCGTAACTCGTCCGCTTCGGTGGCGATCTGTCTTTGATAAAGCTCGCGGGCGCTCGTCACCGAGAGCCATTCGCCCATGGCCATGGAGCAGGCGCCGGCGAGCAGCCCGGCAAGACCCGTGACCAGCACGGTGCGCTCGGAAAACGCCGCGCCCGCCACGCCCATGACGAGGCTTAGATTGGAGACGAGCCCATCATTGGCGCCGAGCACGGCCGCGCGCAACGCATTGCCGCCGGTGCGATGGCGCCCTTCGAGCGTCGCGAGCGTACCACCGGCGATCCCCTTGCGCAGCGGCTGGGCTGCCGCCTCGATGATCCTTGCATGCGAGCGCTCGGCCTGCGGCAGGCCCTCCGAGATCGCCTCGGGCTGTGCGTCGTAGACATGGCTGTCGCTGCGCTCGAAGCTGTTAATGAGCGGCAGCAGAATGCTGGGGCCGAAGCGCCGCGCGAGCCAGATCAAAATCCGCGTCCGCAACCCGGCGCGCGCCGCCCCATTGGCCGCGCCGAGGCGGGTCAGCCGGTTGCGCCAGAACTCGGCATGCACCTCCTCGACCGCCGCGAGCCGGCGATAGACTTCTTTCAATTGCGGGTTGGTCTCGTTCTCGGCCATCGCGCCGTAAAGCGCGGCGCTGTCGATCTCGCCCTGGAGATTGTTGCGATAGCGCGCAACGTCGCGCTCGCGCTCGGCCGGATCGCTCTCCGCCATTCCCCACCCCTCCATGCCCTATTGCGGCGATCATACCATGTCGCGTGCGGCGCCGCCGCGCGCTATCATGGCTCGGCCGGCGCAGGGCGCGACAAGGCGTCAGGCCGGCGGGCGGAGGTGGTCATGAGCAAGGTGGCTGACGACAAGGTCGTCAAATCGGACGCGGAATGGCAGGCGCAGCTGACGCCCGAGCAATTCCGCATTGCGCGGAAGAAAGGCACCGAGCGCGCCTTCACCGGCGCCTATTGGAACGAGCACACGGCCGGCACCTATCTCTGCGCCTGTTGCGGGCAGGAGCTGTTCGCGTCGGACACGAAATTCGATTCGGGCTCGGGCTGGCCGAGCTTCACCCAGCCGATCGGCGCCGACAAGGTCGAGACCGAGACCGATCGCAGCTTTTTCATGGAACGCACCGAGGTGCTGTGCAGCCGTTGCGAGGCGCATTTGGGCCACGTCTTTCCCGACGGGCCCAAGCCGACCGGGTTGCGCTATTGCATCAACTCGGCATCGCTGAAGCTGCAGCCGAAGAGCAAATAGCCGCGCTCGCCCGCCGCCGCGGCCGATCACGGCGTGGTCGGCGGCGGCCGGCGATGATGCGTCGCCTGCTCATAGGCATAGGCAAGGTTCAGCATCGCCGCATCGGTATAGGGCCGGCCAAGGAAGGTGATGCCCGCCGGAAGCCGATCCGCTGTGAAGCCGGCCGGCACGACGACCGAGGGAACGCTCGCCAGGAAGGTGTTGATATGCGGCGCGCCCTTCTGGTCGGTGTAAGGCGGCTTGATGCCGTCTTCGATCAAAGTCGGCTGATGCTCGACCGCCTTGTGCACGACGGCGTCGAGCCGATGATCCGCCATGGTCTTCAGCAGATTGGTCATGAGCCGGTCGCGCGCCTTCAATGAGGCGTGATAGCGCTCCTCGGAGCCGGTCCTGAGCCAGCGGTCGCGCGTCGGCTTCAGCAATTGCTCGAACATCGGCGAGGCAATCGCCGCCGCGCGCGAGGCGAAAGGCGGATTGGTGCCGCGCGCGAAATAATGTTTGAAGCCCTCATCGGCCTCGGCGGGGCTGAAGGAGCGCTGCGCCAGCAGCGCTTTGAGATCGGGGATGGTCACGGGATCGACGATTGCCGCGCCGGCTTCGCGCAACTCCGCGATGGCGCGGTCGAAGACGGCGTCGATCTTGGCGAAATCCTCTGAATCGGGCTGGGAGCCGAGCCCCATCGGTTCGCGCAAAATGCCGAGCCGCGCACCCTTCAAGGCGTTGCGATCGAGCAAGGCCGCATAGCTCGCCGGCGCATGCCCGACGCCATGCGCGGTTGCGGGATCTTCGGCGTCATACCCGACCATCACATCGAGCATCCGCGCGAGATCGACGACGCTGCGCGCCATCGGTCCAAGCGAGCCATTCATCGCCGGCCAGCCGCCATAGACGCCGCCGCGGCTGACGAGGCCGATGCTCGGGCGCATGCCGGCAATGCCGTTCCAGATCGCGGGGCGGCGGATCGAGGCGAGGCCTTCCTGGCCGATGGCGACGGTGGCGAAATTCGCCGAGACGCTCGCGGCCGGGCCGCCCGAGGAGCCGCCGACCGTTCGCGCCGGGTCATAGGGATTGCGCGTCGAGCCGAAGAGCGTGCCATGGGTGTCGCCGGCGCCGAGCTCGCCGAGCGTCGCCTTGCCGAGGAGAATCGCGCCCGCCGCGCGCAGCTTTGCCGCAACGAAGCAGTCGCGTCCCGGCCGGTAATCCTTGAAGAGGATCGAGCCGAGCGTCGTCGGCATCTCCTCGACATCGGCCTGGTCCTTGAAAATCACCGGAATGCCATGCAGCGGACCGACCAGGCCCGATGCCGCCAGGATGGCGTCGAGCCGATCCGCCTGGTCGAGGGCCTTGGAATTGAGCGAGATCAGCGCGTTGATGGCCGGGCCGCGGCGGTCATAGCGCTCGATCCGATCGAGGTAGAGCTCGACCAGGCTGCGCGCCGTCAGCGTGCGCGCACGATAGGCGGCGTGAATCTCTTCGATCGTCGCTTCGATCGGGTTGAATAAAGATGGTGTCGCCAAGCTCGATCTCCTCCTCTTTTAGCCGGCGCTTCGCGACGCCGCTCGTTTGAGCATACCGCAAACTCGAGATCGGGCGCGCGGTCGCGATGCGGCTCAGCCGCCGATCATCTCGACCTGCCGCCAGCCAGCCTCGGCGATCGCGCGGGCGCGCCGGCCCGAATCGAGCGCGCGTGCGCTCGCGGCGGTGCCTTCGAGTACCCGCCCCATGATGCCTTGAAGGATCGCGGCGAGGCGGAACATGTTGAAGGCGATATAGAAGTCCCAATGGGGCAGGGATGTGCGCCCGGTGCGCTGTTCGTAAAGCGCGCAGGCTTCGTCTTCGGTCGGAATGCCGAGCGCCGGCAGATCGAAGCCCTCGAGCCCGCGATAAGCGGCGGGTCCCAAGCGCCAGAGCATCATGTGATAGGCGAAATCGGCGAGCGGGTTGCCGAGCGTCGACAATTCCCAATCGAGCACGGCGAGAATGCGCGGCTCGCTGGGATGAAAGATGATATTGTCGATGCGAAAATCGCCGTGGATGATCGCGCTGGTCTCGTCCGCCGGCGCGTGTTGGGGCAGCCAGTCGATCAGCCGATCCATCGCCGCGATGGTTTCGGTCTCGGAGGCGCGATATTGCCGCGTCCAGCGATCGATCTGCCGCAACACGTAATTGCCCGGCCGGCCATAATCGGCCAATCCCAAGGCGGCGTAGTCGAGACCGTGCAGTCGGGCCATCGCCGCGTTCATCGCCTCATAGAGCGGGCGGCGCTCTGCGCGGTCGAGCTCGGGCAGGGCCGGATCCCAAAACACCCGGCCCTCGACATAATCCATGATGTAGAAAGCCGTGCCGATCACCGCCTCGTCCATGCAGAGCGCGCGGCTTTGCGCCACGGGAAACTCCGCCTTGGCGAGCGCGGTGATGATGCGGAACTCGCGATCGACCGCATGCGCCGAGGGCAAGAGCTTGCCAGGCGGCTTGCGGCGCAGCACATAGCGCCGGCGCGGCGTCGTCACGCGGTAGGTCGGATTCGACTGGCCGCCTTTGAACTGCTCGATGTCGATCGGCCCCGCGAAATCCTCGACATGCTCTTTCATCCAGAGGGCGAGCGCCGCCGAATCGAAACGGTGCTGCTCGCGCACCGGCATCGTGCCGGTGAATTCCTCGCTGAGGCTCATGTTTCTTGCCGCGCTCGCCGCACCGTTGAAGCCGATTCGTGTCCTCTTCCTGCCCGCGCAGGATCATAAAACTTACTTTTGCCATTTTTTTGAGCAATCATTTTAGGCGTCGATATGGTCGAATATCTATTGTGAGAGTCGCAAAGGCGAGTATCCGCTCCGACCGGCAGCGGCCGAAGCCATGAAAATCCGCGCGGCACCGGGGTTCCTTGCGTGCATTCTCGCCCCTTGCCATGTGCGGTTGCGGACCCGATTTCAAGCCCTAGCTCCTCTGTTGCTAAAACGCGACTCGGCGCGAATTTCTGGCCTGCGCCCCGAACGGGGCGGCTCCGCACGCGGAGCCTTTGTGCCCGATAGGTTGTTATGGTTAATGAGTCTTAAACGATTTAGGGCGACGATCGATAGAGTACCCGATTTTGGCGTTGGTCTTGCACATCCCGTCGAGCGGAGGTGAAGCATGAATAACCTGGACGGCGTTTTCGGGCTTTTTGCCAAGCAATACGACACGCAAAAAGAAGCCGAGATGTCGCTTGAGGATTATCTCAAGGCGTGTGCGCGCGAGCCCATGGCCTATGCGACGGCCGCAGAGCGCATGCTTGCCGCGATCGGCGAGCCCGAGATGGTCGATACCAGCGTCGATTCGCGGCTCGGCCGCATCTTCATGAACCGCACCATCCGGGTCTATCCGTCCTTCGTCGACTTCTACGGCATGGAAGAGACGATCGAGCGCATCGTCGGCTATTTCCGCCACGCCGCGCAGGGATTGGAAGAGCGCAAGCAGGTTCTCTATCTGCTCGGCCCGGTCGGCGGCGGCAAATCCTCGCTTGCCGAGCGCTTGAAGCTCCTGATGGAGAAGATGCCGATCTATGTCTTGAAGGCGGGCAAGGAAATGAGCCCGATCTTCGAGAGCCCCTTGGGCCTCTTCGACCCCGCGACCATGGGCGACGTGCTCGAAAAGCAATACAAGATCCCGAAGCGCCGCTTGACCGGCCTCGTCAGCCCGTGGGCTTTAAAGCGCCTCGACGAGTTCGGCGGCGACATCTCGAAATTCACCGTGGTGCGCGTTCATCCCTCGCGGCTGCGCCAGATCGCCATCGCCAAGACCGAGCCGGGCGATGAGAACAACCAGGACATCTCCTCGCTGGTCGGCAAGGTCGATATCCGGCGGCTCGAATTCTTCTCGCAGAACGACGCCGACGCCTATTCCTATTCGGGCGGCCTCAACCGCACGACCCAGGGCATCCTCGAATTCGTCGAGATGTTCAAGGCGCCGATCAAGATGCTGCATCCGCTGCTGACGGCGACGCAGGAAGGCAATTATATCGGCTCCGAGAACATCGGCGCCATTCCCTTCCAGGGCATCATCCTCGCGCATTCGAACGAAGCGGAGTGGCAGGGCTTCAAGAATAACCGCAACAACGAGGCCTTCATCGACCGCATCTGCGTGATCAAGGTGCCCTATTGCCTGCGCTCGACCGAGGAGATGCATATTTACGAGAAGCTTCTCGCCAACAGCGAGCTCTCGAACTCGCCCTGTGCGCCCGGCACGCTCGACATGCTGTCGCGGTTCTGCGTCCTGTCGCGCGTCAAGCCGCACGAGAATTCGAATCTCTATTCGAAGATGCGCGCCTATGACGGCGAAAGCCTGAAGGACACCGATCCGCGCGCCCGCACGGTGCAGGAATACCGCGACGCGGCCGGGGTCGATGAAGGCATGACCGGCCTCTCCACGCGGTTTGCCTTCAAGGTTCTGTCCAGCACCTTCAATTACGACACGCAGGAGGTGTCGGCCGATCCCGTGCACCTCATGTACATTCTCGAGCAGTCGATCCGCCGCGAGCAGTTCGCCGAAGAGCAGGAGAAGAGGCTCCTCGCCTTCATCAAGGCGGAGCTCGCCCCGCGTTACGCCGAATTCATCGGCAACGAGATCCAGAAGGCTTACCTTGAGTCTTATGGCGACTACGGGCAGAATCTCTTCGACCGCTATGTCGCCTATGCCGATGCGTGGATCGAGGATCAGGACTACAAGGATCCGGACACGGGACAGCTGATGGATCGCGAGCTCTTGAACCAGGAGCTGTCGAAGATCGAGAAGCCGGCGGGCATCGCCAACCCGAAGGACTTCCGCAACGAGGTCGTGAAGTTCGCGCTGCGGGCGCGTGCCGCGAACAAAGGCAAGAACCCGTCCTGGACGTCTTACGAGAAGCTGCGCGAAGTCATCGAGAAGCGCATGTTCAGCCAGGTCGAGGATTTGCTGCCGGTGATCAGCTTCGGCACCAAGAAGGACAGCGAGACCGAGAAGAAACACAATGACTTCCTCGAGCGCATGACCTCGCGCGGCTACACGCCGCGGCAGGTGCGCCGTCTGGTCGAGTGGTACATGCGGGTCAACAAGGCTGGCTAGACCATCGCGAAGGAGCGCTTAGCGCCCGATGAACATCATCGACCGGCGGCCCAACCCCAAGGGCAAGAGCCTCGCCAATCGGCAACGCTTCATCGAGCGCGCCAAGCACGAAGTCAAAGACGCGATCGCCGACGCGCTAAAGCGCCGCAAGCTCGGCGAGGGCGAAGGCGGCGAGAAAGTCTCGATCCCGACCCGCGGCATTTCCGAGCCCGTCATCCACAGCGCCTCGCGCGGCGGCAAGCGCGAATATGTCGTCCCCGGCAACAAGAAGTTCGTCGCCGGCGATCGCATCGACCGGCCGCAATCGGGCGGCGGCGGGGGCGGGCGCGGTCAGGCGAGCCCCGAGGACAATGGCGAGCAGGACGCGTTCGAGTTCATGCTCTCGAAAGAGGAGTTCCTCGATCTCCTCTTCGAGGATTTGGAGCTCCCCAACCTCGTCAAGACGCGGCTCAAGAACAGCGAGGCAACGCAGCTCACCCGCGCCGGCTATTCGATCGACGGCACGCCGGCGAATTTCAACATCCGCCGCACCATGCGCAACAGCTTGGCGCGGCGCATCTCGCTCAACCGGCCGAGCCCCGTGGATCTCGAGGCGCTGGAGCAGCTTCTCAAGACGGCGGAGGAGGCGGACGACGCCGAGGGCGCGGCTCAGGCGCGGCTCGATCTCGAGGCGGCGCGTCAGCGGGCGCGGCGCTTTGCCTATATCGATCCGGTCGATGTGCGCTACAACCGCTTCGACCGCGTGCCGAAGCCCAACACCCAAGCGGTGATGTTCTGCCTTATGGACGTGTCGGGCTCGATGACCGAGGCGATGAAAGACCTCGCCAAGCGCTTCTTCCTGCTGCTGCATGTCTTTTTGACGCGGCGCTACAAGACGGTCGATCTCGTCTTCATCCGCCATACGTCGAACGCACAGGAAGTCGACGAGGACACCTTCTTCCACAGCCGCGAGACCGGCGGCACGATCGTCTCGACCGCGCTCGAGGAAATGCTGCGCGTCGTCCGCGCGCGCTACAACCCCGACAATTGGAACATCTACGCGGCGCAAGCCTCGGACGGCGACAATTATTCCGAGGACAGCGACCGCTGCAGCCAGCTGTTGGGCGGCGAGATTCTGCCCCTGAGCCAATACTTCGCCTATATCGAGGTCGGCGCCGAGGCGACGCTGCGCCACGGCTTCCCGTCGCCGCCGACCGATCTCTGGCGCACCTATGCGGCGATCGCGCCGCAGCACGCGAATTTCGCCATGCGCAAAGTGGCCGATCCCTCCCAGATCTATCCCGTGTTCCACGACCTTTTCGCCAAGGACCGCGAGCATGCCTGAAGCGATGCGGCGCAATTCGCTGGTCGGCGACGACAAGCTCCTCTTCGAAGGGCCGGAATGGGATTTCGACAAGCTGCGCCGGGTCTATGACGCGATCGAGGAGATCGCGACCAAGGAGCTCGGCCTTGAGGTCTATCCCAATCAGATCGAGGTGATCACCTCCGAGCAGATGCTCGACGCCTATGCCTCGGTCGGCCTGCCGCTGATGTACCGGCATTGGAGCTTCGGCAAGCATTTCGCGCGCGAGGAAACGCTCTATCGCCGCGGCTATCAAGGTCTCGCCTACGAGATCGTCATCAATTCGAGCCCCTGCATCTCCTACATCATGGAAGAGAATTCCATGGCGATGCAGACCCTCGTCGTGGCGCATGCCGCCTTTGGCCACAATCATTTCTTCAAGAACAATTTTCTCTTCCGCCAGTGGACCGACGCGACCGGCATTCTCGACTATCTGACCTTCGCGCGCGATTACGTCGCGCATGCCGAGGAGCACTACGGCACGGAGGACGTCGAGCGCACGCTCGATGCAGCGCATGCGCTGATGAGCCACGGTGTTCATCGCTATGCGCGCCGGCCCAAGCTCAACCTCGAGGAAGAGAAGAAGCGCGAAGAAGACCGCCGGCGCTTCGCCGAGGAGACCTACGACGATATCTGGCGCACGGCGCAGCTGGCGCGCGAAAGCGCCTCGACCGACAAGCAGGCCTTGGAGAAAGAACTTGCCGCCATCCGCCAGCGCCTCGGCCTGCCCGAGGAGAACCTCCTCTATTTCCTCGAGAAGCGCGCGCCGCGTTTGAAGCCGTGGCAGCGCGAGCTGGTGCGGATCGTGCGCCACGTCTCGCAATATTTCTATCCGCAGAAGCAGACCAAGATGATGAACGAGGGCTGCGCCACCTTCTGCCATTACGAGATCGTCAACCGGCTGCACGAGAAGGGCCTCATCAGCGACGGCGCGCTGCTCGAAATCATGCACTCGCATACCAGCGTTGTGACCCAGCCCGATTACGACGATCAGCGTTATTCGGGCATCAATCCCTACGCGCTCGGCTTTGCCATGATGCGCGACATCAAGCGCATCTGCGTCGATCCCAGCGAGGAAGACCGCGAATGGTTTCCGGACATCGCCGGCAACGGCGATCCCTATGGGACCTTGCGCCATGCCTGGGCGAATTACCGCGACGAGAGCTTCATCCTGCAATATCTAAGCCCGCGCATCATGCGCGACTTCCGGCTGTTCAAGATCACCGACGATGCCGAGGTCGATGCGATGGTGGTCGATGCCATCCACGAGGAGCGAGGCTATCGCGAAATCCGCCGCGCGCTCGCCCGGCAATATGATCTCGCGCGACACGAGCCCGACATTCAGATCCGCGACGTCGATTTGGAAGGCGACCGTTGCCTCGTCTTGAGCCACGCGGTTCATGACGGCGTGCTCCTCGACGAGGCGAGCACGCATTCCGTCTTGGAGCAACTCTCGACGCTGTGGCATTACGGCATTCGCCTCGAAGAGGTCGATGCCGCGACCGAGCGCGTCTTGAAGACGCACGAGGTTCCCGCCCGCCACTGAGCGGGCGGTTCTCTTCTTCCTCAATGGAGGCTGAAAGACGTCGTGGCGTAGCGCAGCCGCGGCGCCGCGATGAGCGGCACCTGCGCGACCTTCACGGAATGCAGCTTGCCGTCGATATTGTGAGCCCAGAAATCGAGGAACCGGCGCAGCACGGGAAATTGCGGCGCCAGATCCAATTCCTGCCAGATGAAGGTCTGGACCAAATGCGGATGATCGGGAAGGTGATAGAGGATCTCGGCGGTGGTGAGCCGGTATCCTTCGAGTTGTCGGCGCAACATGAGCGGCCACCTCATCCTCGCGTCAGGGAAATGCAATCCCTCGACAAGAGTTCCAGGCTAGGCGCAAATTCTCAAGAAAAAACTAACGTTATCAAACCATTAGCAGCGTCACCCCGAAACTGCTGCCAAGCCGCTTTAAAGGGTGCAAAGCCGCCCGTTCCGCCGGCTCCTGCGCGCTGATACCGTACCCGTGATGCTTGGCTGGTTTCACAATCTCTTCGCCGACCTGCGCCTGGCGCTCGCGGCGCTCGGCGGCGGCTTGATCTATGTCGCGATGCCGGCCTTCCTGCCGCGCGCGATGCGCGGCGCGATCGGCTGGGATGGCGGCGCGGTCCTTTTCCTTGCGCTCACCGTGCTTGCCGTCGGCCGAGCGACGCCCGAAAAGCTGAGCAGCCGCGCCGGCCAGCAAGACAGCAAGATGTGGATCATCCTCGCGCTGATCGCGACGGCCGCGGCGGCAAGTCTCGCCTCGCTCGCTTTCGTCATGCAGAAGAGCGAAAGCGTGACGCCGACATCGCTCCTGGCCCGGATCGTCGTTACGGGCGTCACGATTTTCGTCTCCTGGATTTTCGTCCACGCCACCTTCGCCATCCGCTACGCGCATTACTTCTACGGCGACCCCGGCGCCAAGGGCCGTCACCGTGGCGGCCTGGTCTTTCCCGGCACCGAACATCCCGACCTGTGGGATTTCGTCTATTATTCCTTCGTCGTCGGCATGACCTGCCAGGTTTCCGACGTCCAGGTCACATCGGGCGCCATGCGGAAATTGACCTTGGCGCACGGCGTTTTCGCCTTCTTCTTCAACGCCGGCGTGCTCGCCCTCGCGGTGAATATTCTCGCCACCGCGCTCTGAGACGCCGCCGCTGCCGGCCCGAGGCATCGAAATTGGCCGGCACCAGCCAGCGCTCGAAGGCCTGGCGCAGCCGTGGCCAGTCGCGATCGGTGATCGCGTACCAGGCGGTGTCGCGGCTCTCGCCCTTCACCACCATGTGCTGGCGGAAGAGACCCTCGAAGCGGAAGCCGAAGCGCAGCGCCGCGCGCCGCGAGCGCCGGTTACGGGAATCGCATTTCCATTCGACGCGGCGATAGCGCAGGCGGTCGAACGCCTCGCGCAGCATGAGGAAGATCGCCTCGGTCGCTTCGCGCCGGCGCTGCAGATTGGCGGCAAAGAACACATTGCCGATCTCGATCACGCCATGGCCGGGGCTGATGCGCATGAAGCTGGCGAGGCCGGCCGCGCCGCGCCGACGGTCGACGATGGCGAAGAACAGCGGATCTTCCGAGCGCGCGCAGGCGGCAAGCCACAGCCGGAAATCCTGCCGCGAGGCGAAGGGGCCCATGAACATGAATTGCCACAGCCGCGGATCGTTGCCCGGCCCATGCGTCGCGGCGTAAAGCGCCGGGGCGTGGCGGCGCGGCTCGAGCGGCTCGAGCCGCGTCCAGCGGCCGCTCATCGCCTTGCGCGGCGGGGGGCGCGCGGGGCGCCATTCGAAAGGCTTTGCCATTTCCGCGATTGTGCGGCTCTGCGGCACGGTTGCAAGCGGCCAAGAAACCCCTTGCCACCTCCGAGGCGAGGCGCTTCAATTCGGGTTTGGAAGGCTGGGGTGCCGGCGGCTTGGCCGGCTGAGATCACACCCAACGAACCTGTCTGGGTAATGCCAGCGAAGGGAGCCCATGCAACACCAAGCCCCTCTGAAGCGCCCCAAGACCGCGATTATCGGCGGCGGCGTCATCGGTCTGGGCATCGGCTGGCGCCTCGCCCAGGCGGGCTGCGCGGTCGAGATCTTCGAGCGCGGCGAAGCCGGCAAGGGCGCGAGCTGGGCCGCGGCCGGCATGCTCGCCGCCGGGGTCGAGACCGAGCCCGGCGAATTGGCGCTGCACGCGCTCAATCGCGCGAGCCAGCTCGCCTGGCCGGCTTTCGCCGCCGAGCTCGAAGCCGCCACCGGGCAGAGCGTCGAGCTGCGGCGCGAGGGCACGCTGATGGTCGCGCTCAATCGCGACGACGCGGCGCAGCTGCGCTACACCTATGATTTCCAGCGCGCCCACGGCATCGCGCTCGACTGGCTGAACGGCGCCGAGACCCGTGGCCGCGAGCCCTTCCTTCATCCCCATCTTGCCGCGGCGGTCTACTCGGCCGCCGATCATCAGGTGGAGAATCGCAAGCTCGTGCGCGCGCTGCGCATGGCGTTTCTCGCCGCCGGCGGCCAGTTGCACGAGCATGCGCCGGTCGCAGCGATCGAGACCGCGTCGGGTCGAGTGACCGGCGTGGCGCTCGCCGATCGGCGCGTCGCCGCCGACGTGGTCGTGCTCGCGGCGGGCGCCTGGTCGGGCGAGATCGCGGGCCTGCCGCCGCGCGCCAAGCCGGCGGTGCGGCCGATCAAGGGCCAGATGCTGTCGCTGCGCATGGACCCGGCGGCGCCGCTGCTGCGCCATGTGGTGTGGACGCCGCGCGTCTATCTCGTGCCGCGCAGCGATGGCCGTCTCATCGTCGGCGCGACCACCGAAGAGCGCGGCTTCGATAGCGAGCTCACGGCGGGCGGGGTCTTCGCCTTGCTCGAAGGCGCGTGGCGCGCCTTGCCCTCAATCGAGGAGCTGCCGATCGAGGAGATGTGGGTGGGGTTTCGTCCGGGCTCGCGCGACGACGCGCCGGTGCTGGGGCCGGCGGATGTCCCCGGCGCCGCGCTCGATGGTCTGTTCTACGCGACAGGCCATCATCGCAACGGCATTCTGCTCACGCCGATCACCGCGAATGCCGTTGCCGAATCGATCCTCTCTGGTGCGGTCGATGAGGTGATCCGGCCTTTCACCATCGCGCGCTTCGCCAAGTCCGAGACGGCGGCCGCCAAGGAGACGGCATGAGCGCGCGCATCCACGTGAACGGCAAAGAAGAGCAGGTCGAAGCCGCGACTTTGGCCGAGCTGCTGGCGGCGCGCGGCATCAAGCGCGCCAAAGGCGTCGCCGTGGCGGTCAACGGCGCCGTCGTGCCGCAAAGCGCCTGGGAAAAGGCGCCGATCGGCGCGGGCGACCGCGTCGAGATCGTCAAACCTTTCGGTGGTGGTTGAGCATGGCGCCCGATACGCATCAAGAGACGAAAAGCGGCGCGCTGGTCATCGCCGGCCGCGCTTTTGACTCGCGCCTGCTGATGGGGAGCGGCGGCTATCCCAATCAGCAAGTGCTGCTCGATTCGCTGAAGGCCGCGGAGCCCGCCCTCGTCACCGTGGCGCTGCGGCGCATCAGCCTCGAGCCTTACGCCGAAAGCCTGGTCGATCTGCTCGACGATTTCGCGCTGCTTCCGAACACCGCGGGCTGCGCCACGGTGAAGGATGCGGTGCTGACGGCGCAGCTGGGGCGTGAGGCGCTCGAGACCAATTGGGTGAAGCTCGAGCTGATCGGCGATCGCGAGACTCTCTATCCCGATGTCGAGCAGTTGCTGCGCGCGACCGAAGAGCTGGTGAAGGACGGCTTCATCGTGCTGCCCTATTGCAACGACGATCCGGTGAGCTGCCGCAAGCTCGCCGATGCCGGGGCGGCCGCTGTCATGCCGCTGGGCTCGCCGATCGGGACGGGTCTCGGCATCATCAATCCCTATGCGATCGAGCGTATCTGCGTCACCAGCCCGGTGCCGGTGATCCTCGATGCCGGCATCGGCACGGCGTCCGATGCGGCGCAGGCAATGGAATTGGGCTGCGACGGCGTGCTGCTCAACACCGCCGTCGCCAAGGCGCGCGACCCGCGGCGCATGGCGGTGGCGATGCGCGGCGCGGTGCTTGCCGGGCGGGATGCGCGCCTCGCTGGGCGCATCCCCAAGCGCAGCCAAGCCGAGCCCTCGAGTCCGCAATTGGGGCTGGTCGGCGGTTGAGGCTGCCGGAGCCGCCGCTGCTCGTCATTACCGATCGCCATCAGGCACCGGCGCCGCTCGAGACCGTAGCTGCCGCGCTTTTTGCCGGCGGCTGCCGCTGGCTCAGCCTGCGCGAGAAGGATCTGCCGCCGCCCGAGCGCCTCGCGCTGCTGCGCCGCCTCGTCGCGCTCGGCAGGCCGGTCGGCGCGATGGTGACGGTGCATGACGATATCGCGGCGGCAATGGAGGCGGGGGCGGGCGGCATTCATCTGCCGGCCGGCGCGTCGCCGCGCGCTGCCCGCGCGAGCCTCGGCGATGGCGCGCTGATCGGGGTATCGGCGCATGACGCGGCCGAGATTGCGGCGGCCGCGACCGAGGGCGCCGACTACGCGACCCTCAGCCCGATCTTTCCGAGCACGAGCAAGCCGGGCTACGGGCCTGCTTTGGGGCTCGCCGCCTTGGGCGCAGCCTCGCCCTTGCCGGTGCTGGGGCTTGGCGGCATCGAGATCGGTAATATCGCCGCCTGCCTTGCGGCGGGCGCGAGCGGCGCCGCCGTGATGGGCGGCGCGATGCGCGCCGCCGACCCCCAGCGCTACATGGCAGACTTGCTTGCCGCCGCGGCGCCGGCGCTTGCCGCAAGCAGGCCGGCGCGCCCATAGTCGGGAAAACCGGCATGACGGAGGAGGGTGGCGTGATCGATCTTTATTACTGGCCGACGCCCAATGGCCACAAGATTACGATCTTTTGCGAGGAAGCCGGCATCCCCTACAAAGTCAATCCGGTGAACATCCAGCAGGGCGAGCAGTTCAAGCCGGATTTCCTCAAAATCTCGCCGAACAACCGCATGCCGGCGATCGTCGATTCGGAGCCCGCCGATAAGGGTGCGCCGCTCAGCGTCTTCGAATCGGGCGCGATCCTCGTCTATCTCGCCGAAAAAACCGGCAAATTCCTGCCCAAGGATTTGCGCGGGCGGTTCGAGACGCTGCAATGGCTGTTCTGGCAGATGGGCGGGCTCGGCCCCATGGCCGGCCAGAACAATCATTTTGCCCATTACGCGCCGGAGAAGCTTCCCTACGCCATCGACCGCTATGTCAAGGAGACCGGCCGGCTCTATGCCGTCATGGATAAGCGCCTCCAGGATCGGGAGTTTCTGGCGGGCGCCTATTCGATCGCCGACATGGCCTGCTATCCCTGGGTCGCGATTTGGGATCGGCAGGGGCAGACGCTCGAGGATTTCCCCAAGCTCAAGCGCTGGATCGAGACGATTCGCAACCGGCCGGCGGTGCAGCGCGCTTTCGAGGTGGGAAAGCGCTATCAGTCGAGCCGCTCGAACACCGATCCCGAGGTGCGCAAAATCCTCTTTGGCCAATCGGCCGAGACGCTGCGCGGCCGGGGCTGAGGACGCCGAGCCGCCGAGGGCAGCCGGTCAGCTCGCGGGCGACTGCCCGGCAAAATTGGTTGCACGCGCCTCTTGATCGGCTGCGCCCCGAGCATTGTTGACGCCGTGCCACACCTTGCATGGATCGCGCGAAACACGGCGATTTTGCGCTGGAAATCTGTCGCCATTGCGAACGGACATGGTACTATCCCGCGCGATATTGCGTGGGCCGATGGTTCGGCCAGGACAGAAGCCTCGAACCGACGCTTTGTCCACTCCAAGCAATAACGATCAGGAGTTCTTCGCATGAAGGCGCTTATTTCCGCACTCGCCCTCTTGTCATTCGTCGGCGCGACGACAATTCCGCTCTACACGGCGGCGGCGCAGACCGAAACCACCACCCAGACCCCGGCCAAGAAGGCGCCCGCCAAGAAGAAGAGCGCGTCTAAGAAAAAGACCACCAAAAAGAAGACCGCCTCGAAGAAGAAAAAGGCGCCGGCGAAGTCGCAGACCCCTTCGTAATATTCATCTCGTGACGGCAAATCCCCCGGGGCCTCGCTCCGGGGGATTTTCTTTGCCCGCTCGGTCAGGCGGATGCAGCCGGCGGGCGTATCACTTCGCGGCGCCGCAGGCGAAGACGGCGTGACTCGGCGTCATTACCGGGCAGGCATTGAGATCGAAATCCCGGCTCACGACTTGCGGCGTGCTCTTGGCGCCGCAGGCGAGCGCGGCGGCGCTGCGCACCGCATCGGCCGAGTTCCAAATCCGGTTGTAGCAGATCGCGACCTGCGCGCCGGGCGTAGGCGCCGGCGCCGCAGGCTCCGGAACCAGCGGGGCCGCCACCGATTGCGGCGTGCCGAATTCCACCTCGTTGTCGGGCGTCGTCGTGGTGGCGCCGGCGACGGTCAGGGCGTTGGCTGCGCGCGGCGGCGGTGCCGACGGAGTCGAGGGCGGATAGGTCTCATAGGGCTCGGGTAGGCCGCACCCGCCGAGGAGACAGGCCGCCGCGACAAGGACAGCGATCGCGCGTCGTGACATGCGCGCGAGGCTGGCGCATCGCCGCGCCGCGCGCAACCTTTCTTTGGGGCTCGTGCCTGCTTTAAGATGGGGCCATGCACCAGACGGATCCCGCCCGGATCGAGGGCTATCACGCCCATGTCTATTACGATGCGCAAAGCCGCGCCGCCGGCGAAAGGCTGCGCCGTGCCGTGGGCGAGCGCTTTCCTGCCGTGCTCGGGCGCTGGCATGACGAGCCGGTCGGGCCGCATCCGATTTCGATGTACCAGATCGCCTTCGCGCCCGAGGAATTCGCGCGCATCGTGCCCTTCCTCATGCTCAACCGCGAGGGGCTGCGCATCCTCGTCCATCCCGAGACCGGCAATGGCTATCGCGATCATGCGATCAACGCGCTGTGGCTGGGCGAGCCGGTCAAGCTGAAGCTCGAGGTCTTGTCGGGCGAGCGGTAGGGCTCGCCTCCGGCCGGCCTCCGCGCGCGGACTCCACGGGGGCTTGACGGCATGACCGTTCTCTCCGGATACTGAGCACGATTCCAAGGGGAGCCCCGGGAAAGGGGCTGAGACACCGCTAGGCGAAAGCGACGCGGAAACCCTTCGAACCTGATCCGGGTCGTACCGGCGTAGGGACAGGAACGGCACAATTTGAGTGCCAACCTTCCGCCAAAATCCGGGTCAGCCTCTGTTTCTCGTGATGGGAAGGAGATTGACCATGCCCGAAGGCGCCCTCGGCCAAAATTTCAAAGTCTCGACCGGTCCGCTGCCGGCCTCGCGCAAGGTTTTCGTGCCCGGCAAGACCTTTGCCGATCTGCGCGTCGCGATGCGCGAGATCGATCTGACGGCCTCGTCGAAGGAGCCGCCGATCCGGGCCTATGATCCATCGGGCCCTTACACCGATCCCGCGGCCGCGATCGACATTCGCGCCGGCCTCAATCCGCTGCGCGCCAAATGGATCATCGAGCGCGGCGATGTCGAGGCCTATGCCGGGCGCGAGGTGCGGCCCGAGGATAACGGGCTCGGCGACAACGAGGCGAGCGCGGTGCCGCTCTTCAATCGCGCGCATCGCCAGGCCTTGCGGGCGAAGAA
>Ga0207707_10001780_pt1 | contig 19771 bp, 19 predicted proteins | sample KBSC83BmetaG_FD_184336 | JGI IMG/M metagenome (GOLD analysis project Ga0207707, IMG submission 184336) | Corn rhizosphere microbial communities from Kellogg Biological Station, Michigan, USA - KBS C8-3B metaG (SPAdes) (version 2) | ecosystem: Host-associated > Plants > Roots > Rhizosphere ...
GCCATCAGGCCGAGCGCGATCGGCAGGTCGTAGTGGCTGCCTTCCTTGGGCAGATCGGCGGGCGCCAGATTGACGGTGATTCGGCGCGCGGGGAGCGCCAGTCCGGAAGCGATCAGCGCGGAACGGACCCGTTCGCGAGCCTCGGACACCGCCTTGTCAGGGAGGCCTACGATGGCAAAGGCGGGCAATCCGGGCGCGACCTGCACCTGCACGTCGACGGCGCGGGCCTCGATCCCCTCAAAGGCTACGGTGGAAACGCGTTGGACCATGCTGCCCCTCTGCCGCAATCGAGGGTAGCGGAAAGGAGCGGAGAGGGCAAGAACATTAGGGGAACGCAGGAAAGGAGCCCGGGGCTACTCGTCAGGGCCGTAGTGGGTCAGTAATGACCCCTGTGGTTCATTCCCTGGCCTTTGCGGTGCTGATCGCTCATCGGCAAGACATCCCGGCGTTCATCTCACCCCAGAAGCCACATTGTGGCCCGCGCGCGTGAAGCTCGTTCCGCAACATCAAAAGAATTGCTGCCGCGACAAGCGCCGCGGACAGCAGGATTGGAAGTCTGGTTCGCATGCCCCGAATATGTGCCCCGGACCGCCGCTTTTCCAGTTCTGCCGCAATCAAACTGACCCACTACCGTCAGGGCGCCCCCGATAAGGGCGGCGGTCCGCTATCGGTTGTAGCCGACGAAGAGATGGACGATGGCGACGCCGATGCGCCTGGTGTTCGGGAATCCGCCGGACAATTCGGCGAGCGCCAGAAAGAACAGGCCGTAGAAATAGGGCGGATAGCGCATCTCGAAGGAGAGGATCGGCGCCGCGATGGCCTTCCTGACCGCTTCACGATTAACCGCAACGCTGGCCGCAATCCCGATCAGCGCGCCGACCACAATATCGCTCGGATAGTGGATGCCGAGATAGACCCGCGCCAGCGCCGCGAAAGCGGCAAAGACGCCGAACAACCCACCCCACCACCGCGACATCAGCCAGAGGCTGGCGGCGATCGCAAACAAATACGTGGAATTGTCGCTCGGGAAACTGCTCCAGTGCTCGAGGTCGGCGTGCCATTCGAAGGTCGGTGCATTGGCCCCGATGCCGTACATCGGGCGATCGCGATAGGGCAGCAGCATCGAGATGACTCGATTGACGACCAGCGCCAGCGCCACCGCCAGGATCATGGTGAGAAGCGTTTCGCGCCGCCGCGGCATGTCCTTGTCGGGCCAATACCACAGCACCCCGACGATCCCCATGAACAGCGAGCCCTTGAGCACCTCGAGGTGGACAACCATGCGATCGAGCGTCGGGCTCCAGCCGCAGAAATCGTTCAAGGCACGGAAGATCGACACGTCGAGCCCGGCCAGGTCTGTCACGGCTGAAAATACCCTTGAATGCCGCGCGCGGCGTTCGTGACCGCGGCGTGACAAATTCGCGGTGGTTTGCGACGGCAATTTGGCGCGCTGCGGGCTGAAAACCGGCACGGCAGATGGAACCGGGAAAAGCGTTAGGTAACAAACAGGAAACTTAGGTGCGTCAGGGCTGACCGACGGGCCCCGTGCGCGTGTTGTTAAAAAGAGATTGGGAAAGCGCCCCCAAAGGATGCGTAAGCGAAGAAACTCATTTTCCGCCCCGCCTGGCTTCGATCACGTCCCAAATCATGGCAGCGACATCCGGCCCGCCGAGCCGCGCGATGGCGCGGATGCCGGTCGGCGAGGTCACGTTGATTTCGGTGAGGTTGCCGTCGATGACGTCGATGCCGACAAACAACAGTCCGCGCTGGCGCAGCGCCGGGCCTAACGCGGCGCAGATTTCGCGCTCGCGCGGGGTCAAGTCAGTGGCCTGCGCGGCGCCGCCGCGGACCATGTTGGAGCGCAAATCGTCCGCCGCCGGCACGCGATTGATGGCGCCGGCAAATTCGCCGTCGACCAGGATGATGCGTTTGTCGCCGTGTTTGATCTCGGGAAGAAAGCGCTGGATCACCCAAGGCTCTTTGAAGGTGACCGAAAACATGTCGAACAGCGAACCGAAATTCATGTCCTGCGGCATGACGCGAAACACCGCGGCGCCGCCATGGCCGTGCAGCGGCTTCATGACCACCGCGCCGTGCGCGTCGCGGAACGCGTTGATCTCGTCAAGATCGCGCGAAATCAGCGTCGGCGGCATCAAATGCGGGAAATCCATCACAAATATCTTTTCCGGCGCGTTCCGCACGTTGGCCGGATCGTTCACCACCAGCGTCTTCGGGTGCAGGCGCTCGAGAAAATGCGTTGACGTGATGTAGGCGAGATCGAACGGCGGGTCTTGCCGCAACAGGATGACGTCGAATGCCGCCAGCGGCTCGCGCCTGGGCTCACCGAGCGTGAAATAATCATCGGGCTGGTCGCGTACGGTCAGCAATTGAACGGGAGCGACCAATTCCTCGCCGAGCAGCGAGAGCTTGTCCGGCGTGTAATAGGAAAGCCCGTGACCGCGCTTCTGCGCTTCCAGCAGCAGCGCGAATGTTGAATCGCCGCGGATATTAATGCGCGCGATGGGGTCCATCTGGACGGCGACGTTCAATTTCATTTGCTGGTCCGCAAGTTGTTTGGTGGGAAAGGAGTTTCAGGTGCTGGCATCGAACGCCGCCAACAGATGGCGCGGCAGACGCCGCGGCGCAATCAGGACAGCGTCGAAACGGAGTTCGAAATCGGCGTGTTCGGGATGGGCCATCAGCCAGGCTTGCGCGGCATCGATGATGCGCGCCTGCTGGCGCGGCGTCACCGCGTAGGCGGCGTCATCGAGGCTGGCGCGGGCCTTGACCTCGATGAAGACAAGCAGATTGCGCCGTCGCGCCACGATGTCGATCTCGCCATAGGGCGTGCGAAAACGCTTGGCCAATATGCGATAGCCTTTCGCCATCAAATAGACGGCGGCGCGGCTTTCGGCGGAAAGTCCGGTGCGAAACGCCGCGACCCGCGCGGGAGAAGCGATTTTTGCAAGCTTATCGGGCGGCAGGACACCGTCAGTCTTCGCCATCGGCATCCTTGCGGCTGACATCCTTTTTGGTTTGCTTTTCGCTTTCTTTGGCAAGCTCAAGCGCGCGGGCATAGATCTCGCGGCGCGGCCGGCCGGATAGTTCGACCGCATGCGCCACCGCATCCTTCACGCTGTCGCGTTGCAGCGATGACCGCAAGAGATCGTCCAGTTCACCCTCTGCCATGATCTGCGCGCCTGCCGTGGGCGGGCCGATCACCAGCACGAATTCACCGCGCGTCTCCAGCGTGCCGGAGGCAAGCGCCAGTTCGGCGATCGGCGCGCGCCGGACCTCTTCGTGCATTTTCGTCATCTCGCGGCAAACAGCGGCATCGCGTGTACCCATGATGCCGGCGAGGTCGGCAAGGGTATCCTGCACGCGGTTTCCGGATTCGAACACCACAAGCGTCGCGTCGATCCGCGCCAGCTCGGTCAGCCGCGCGCGGCGCGCGGTCTCCTTGGGCGGCAGAAACCCTTCGAAGAAAAACCGGTCGGTGGGCAGCGCCGCCACCGACAGTGCCGAAAGCACCGAGGACGGTCCCGGCAGTGCGATCACGGGATGACCGGCCGCGCAGACCTCGCGCACCAGTTTGAAGCCGGGATCGGAAATCAGTGGCGTACCGGCATCCGAGACCAGTGCTATGGAGGCGCCCTGCGCCAGCCGTTCCAGGATTTTCGGCCGCGCCAGCGCGGCGTTGTGCTCATGATAGGGTTTGAGCTGGGCCGTGATGGCGTAGCGCTCGGTCAGCCGGCGGGTGATGCGGGTATCCTCGCAGGCGATGATGTCGACGCCGGCCAGGGTTTCCAGGGCGCGCAAGGTGATATCGCCGAGATTACCGATCGGGGTCGCAACCAGATGCAGGCCCGGAACCGCCTTCGGCGCGGTCAGGATATGGCCGGCGACGGAAAATGTCCGTTCCGAGGGGCCGGGCAGGCCTTCAGCTGTATTTATGGAAGCAGCTTTTGCGCGCATAGTGCCAATCTAGAAGCAACGCAGCGCTTACGCCACAATCGTGCGTGCCTGGCATACCGGGCCGCGTAGCGGTGAGGAACCAGGGTTCTGCAGCCGGTGTACGCTCCAGAGCGCCATAATCCTTTTGTTTCGGTTAACTATTCGCCGACAATATGCCTGAATCCCCCCTCCTGATCCCGGGAGGTTGAGGTCCGGACCGATCTCGGTCGGTCAAGAGAAGAGAGACGATGGTGGGCCCGCGAAATCCCAAGGATATGCCCAACGAGCTGCCTAAGTCCCGGTCTTCGGGGACAACCCGGCGGACGGCGGTTGGCCTGATTCTCGGCGCGCCCCTGCTCGGGGCTTGCTCCGGCGTGCAGCAAAGCCTCAGCCAGTTTTCCAGTCCCGGCTCCTCGGGGTCGCCGCAGCAGCCGCTGGTGGCGGGCACCGGGCAGGTCAAGGTCGGAGTGATTCTGCCGCTGTCGGGTAGCGGTAACGCCGGCGTCGCGGCGCAATCGATGAAGAATGCCGCCGAGATGGCGCTGGCGGAATTCCAGAATCCCAATATCCAGCTTCTGATCAAGGATGATACCGGCAACCCGCAAGGCGCCCAGCAGGGAGCGCAGCAGGCGCTCGACGAAGGCGCCGAGATCATTCTAGGGCCGCTGTTTGCGACGTCGGTGCCGGCGGCCGCGCAGTTGACGCGCGCGCGGGGCGTATCGGTGATCGCGTTCTCAACCGATTCCAGTGTGGCGGGGCGGGGCGTCTATCTCCTGAGCTTTCTCCCCGAATCCGACGTCAACCGGATCATCGAATACGCCGCCAGCACCGGAAAGCGATCGTTCGCGGCGCTGTTGCCCGAAAATGCCTATGGCAATGTGGTGGAGGCCGCGTTCAAGCAGGCGGTCGGCCGCAGGGGCGGGCGCGTCGTCGCGTTTGAAAAATACGGCGCCGACCGCGCCGCGGCGGCGCGGACGGTGGCGCAGGCGCTCGGCCAGGCCGATGCGCTTTTTCTCGCCGACGACGGCGACTCGGTGGTGAGCGTGGCCGACGCGCTGACCGCGGCCGGGGCGAACCTGAAAAACATCCAGCTGCTCGGCACCGGCCTGTGGGACAATCCACGCGTATTCGCCAGCCCGGCATTGCAGGGCGGCCTCTACGCCGCGCCGGATCCTTCCGGCTTCCGCAGTTTCTCGGGCCGCTACCGCGCCAAATTCGGATCGGAGCCGGTGCGCACCGCGACCTTGGCCTATGACGCGGTCGCGCTGGTCGCGGCGCTGGCGAGAACGCAGGGGCCGCAACGGTTCTCGCCGGAGGTGCTGACCAATCCTTCCGGCTTTGCCGGTATCGACGGCCTGTTTCGATTCCGCCCCGACGGCACCAACGAGCGCGGCCTTGCGGTGATGCGGGTGGGATCGGGCGGCGGCGTGGCGGTCGCGGGATCACCCAAGAGTTTTGGCGCGTAGCTTCTCGTCGCCCCTGCGAAAGCAGGGGCCCATAATCACCGGCTTTGTTGATAGCAGAAGGCATTTGCCACATCGCCCCAACGATGGGCCACGGCGTATGGGTCCCCGCGTTCGCATGCGTTCGCGGGGACGACTCGTTGCTACTTACGCCGCCAGATCGGCCACCACCGCATCAAGCACCGGAAACCCGGCCTGGGTGACGCGCAGCCGCCCGCTTTCATCGACGATGATGGCGCCTTCTTCGCGCAGCAGCGCAATCCGGCGCGGATCGAGCGCGCGGCCCGATAGCGCCGCATAGCGCTGCGGATCGATGCCCTCGGCGAGCCGCAAGCCCATCAGCAGGAATTCATCGGCGCGCTCTTCGCTGTTCAGCCGATCGTCGGTAGTGACACCGTGGCCGTTCGCCTCGACCCGCATCAGCCAGGCCTCGGGGCGCTTTTCGGTTGCGATCGCATGCCGGACGCCGTCGATATCGAGGCGGCCATGGGCACCGGGGCCGATGCCGGCATATTCCTCGCCGCGCCAATAAACCAGATTATGCTTGCATTCCGCGCCTGCGCGCGCGTGATTGGAAATCTCGTAAGCCGGCAGTCCATGCTTTGCACAGACCTCTTGCGTGACGTCGTAGAGCGCGCGCGCGGTGGCTTCATCCGGCGTCTTCAGTTTGCCCGCAGCGTGCAAGCCGAAGAACGGCGTCTCCGGCTCGATCGTCAGTTGGTAGAGCGACAGATGTTCGGCCGCTTCCGAGATCGCGAGTTTGAGTTCATCCGCCCACATCGCGGGCGTCTGATCGGGACGGGCGTAGATCAGGTCGAACGAATAACGCTCGAACGCGGTGCGCGCGATCGCAACCGCGTCGAGCGCTTCGCGCGCGGTGTGCAGGCGTCCGAGTGCCTTCAGCGAGGCGTCGTCCAGCGCCTGCACGCCGAGCGAAACCCGGTTGACCCCGGCTGCGCGATAGCCGCTAAAGCGCGTGGCCTCGACGCTGGTGGGGTTGGCTTCCAGCGTGACCTCTGCGCCGGGCGCCACCGGCCAATGTTTGCCGATCGCATCCAGAATCGCGCCGACGGTTTGCGGCCGCATCAGGGACGGCGTGCCGCCGCCGAGAAAAATCGAAGATACCTCCCGGCCTGGCGTGCGCGCGGCGGTGGTCTCGATTTCGCGCGCGAAGGCGAGAGCAAATCTATCTTCGTCGATCGGCGCATGCCGGACATGGCTGTTGAAATCGCAATACGGACATTTCGAGAGGCAAAACGGCCAGTGCACGTAAACGCCGAAGGCTTCTCTTCCCTCTCCCGCTTGCGGGGCTATTGCGTCAACGTTGCTCAAGGCAAATCTCCGCCAGCTTGACGAATGCGCGGGCGCGATGCGACAGCCCCAGGCCAAGCGGTGGCAGGCCGTGTTTCTCGATGCTGGTCATTTCGCCGAAGGTTCTCACGTATCCATCCGGCATGAACATCGGATCGTAACCAAAGCCAGCGGTTCCGCGCGGCGGCCACACCAGCGTGCCGTCGGCGCGCGCCTCGACCTCTTCGAGATGATCGTCGGGCCACGCGCCGCTTAAGGCGGAAACGAAATGCGCCCTTCGCTGCGAAGGTGTCGTCGCGCCGCGTTCCTGCAACAGGCGTTCGATGCGCGTCATCGCGACCGCAAAATCCTTGTTCGGGCCGGCCCAGCGCGCCGATAAAATCCCGGGTGCGCCATCCAGCGCGTCGACCACCAGTCCGGAATCGTCGGCAAACGCCGGCAGTTGCGCGGCCTTTGCCGCCGCGATCGCCTTGATGCGGGCATTGGCGCAAAACGTGTCGCCGGTCTCGTCCGGCTCGCCAAGGCCAAGCTCGCCCACCGATACCGCCTCGACGCCGTGCGGCGCCAGCAGTTCGCGCATCTCGGCCAGCTTGCCCGGGTTGTGGGTCGCGATCACGAGCTTGCCTGTGATTCGACGGTGCATATGCTTTTCAGTCTACGCCAATGAGGGCGCGATCCCCAATCACGCCACGGCCATTTTCTGTAAGTCCACCAGCCGCGCCACGCCCTTGCGCGCCAGCGCCATCAGCGCCAGGAATTCACCTTCCGAGAACGGCGTCTTTTCCGCCGTGCCCTGCACCTCGATGATGCGGCCGTCGCCGGTCATGACAAAATTGGCGTCGGTATCGGCCTCCGAATCCTCGGCGTAATCGAGGTCGAGCACCGGCGTCCCGCCGTAGATGCCGCAGGAGATCGCGGCCACGTTGTCGCGCAGCACGTTGCCCTTCACCATGTTGCGGGCCTTCATCCAGCCGATGCAGTCGGCCAATGCGACCCATGCGCCGGTGATCGAGGCCGTCCGCGTGCCGCCGTCGGCCTGCAGCACGTCGCAGTCCACGGTAATCTGGCGCTCGCCGAGCGCTTCGAGGTCGAGCGTTGCGCGCAAGGAGCGGCCGATCAGGCGCTGGATTTCCACGGTGCGGCCGTTTTGCTTGCCGGCGGAAGCCTCGCGGCGGGTGCGCTCGAGGGTTGCCCGCGGCAGCATGCCGTATTCGGCCGTGACCCAGCCGCGGCCCTGGCCCTTCAGCCATGGCGGCAGCCGCTCTTCCAGCGTGGCCGTCACCAGCACATGGGTGTCGCCGAATTTGACCATGCAGGAACCCTCGGCGTATTTGACCACGCCGCGTTCCAGCGACACGGCGCGCAGTTCATCCGGCGCACGGCGGCTTGGCCGCATGGGAATCCTCCGAAAATTCAGCAAAAGGGTTAGGGCTCGCGGTGCTTGTAGGAGGGGGACGGGGCAGCGGCAAGGCCCTTGGCCGCCGCCTTGGGACTAATGCCCGCTTGTAACCGGCCCCTGAGATAGACAAATTAGGGCCGGTTGAGGAGTACTTTTGTGGCCCACCACGATCCGATTGGCCTGATTGCGCCGAATGCCGGGCTCGCCCAACTCAACGAGCGTTCGCGGGATATATTTCGTCAAATCGTCGAGAGTTATCTCACGACCGGCGAACCCGTCGGTTCGCGCAATATTTCACGCCTGATCGCGGTGCCGCTGTCGCCGGCCTCGGTGCGGAACGTGATGTCGGATCTGGAGCAGCTTGGCCTGATCTACGCGCCGCATACGTCGGCGGGGCGGCTGCCGACCGAATTGGGTTTGCGGTTTTTCGTAGATGCCTTGATGCAGCTTGGCGATCTCACCGAACCGGAACGGCAGTCGATCCAGAGCCAGCTTGCGTCCGTCGGCAAGGCGCAATCGGTGGAAGCAGCCCTTGGCGAGGCGTTGACCCGGCTGTCCGGCCTGACCCGGGCCGCGGCGGTGGTCCTGACCGCAAAATCCAATTCGCGGCTGAAGCATATCGAATTCGTGCGGCTGGAACCGGAGCGGGCGCTGGTGGTGCTGGTCGGCGAAGACGGCCAGGTCGAGAACCGCGTCTTGACGCTGCCGCCCGGGGTTCCCTCCTCGGCGCTCACGGAGGCCACCAATTTTCTCAATGCGCGGATCCGCGGCCGCACCCTGGCGGAAGCGCGCCTCGAACTTGAAACCGCATTGACGCAAAACCGCGCCGAACTCGATCAGCTGACCCAGAAGGTGATCGCCGCCGGCATTGCGAGCTGGTCCGGCGGCGAAAACGACGATCGGCAGCTGATCGTGCGCGGTCATGCCAACCTGCTGGAAGATCTGCACGCGCTTGAGGATCTGGAACGCGTGCGATTGCTGTTCGACGATCTCGAGACCAAGCGCGGCGTGATCGATCTGTTGGGACGCGCGGAACGCGCCGAGGGCGTGCGGATTTTCATCGGATCGGAGAACAAGCTGTTTTCGCTGTCCGGCTCTTCCACGATCATCGCGCCCTACAGCGATGCCGCGGGTCATATCGTCGGCGTTCTCGGCGTGATCGGGCCGACGCGGCTTAACTATGCCCGGGTCATTCCGACGGTGGACTATGCGGCGCGCATCGTCAGCCGGATGCTGGGCGGATGATCTGCCCGACACCGGGCTCGTTACGCTTGATTTTCTGCGCTTAAAGCACGATATCCGGGCCAGCAACTCCCCATCCATCCCAGGCTATTTTCGAGAAGGCAGTCTATGACCGATCCCGACCGGCAGAAGGACGACCCGGTGAACCCGGAGCAGTCGAGCGAGCCCGTGGTTTCCAAACCCTACATCATGCCCGACGATCCCGAGGAAGGCTCAGCGGAGGCGCTGGCGAGGGAAGCCGCGGAATCGCGCGACAAGATGCTGCGGACGCTTGCGGAAATGGAAAACCTGCGCAAGCGCACCACGCGCGAAGTTGCCGATGCGCGAGCCTATGGCATCTCCGGTTTCGCCCGCGACATTCTCGATATCGCCGATAATCTGCAGCGCGCGCTCGATGCGGTTCCGGCCGAGGCCAAGGCCGCTGCCGATCCCGGCCTGAAGGCGCTGATCGAAGGCGTCGAGCTGACCGAGCGGTCGCTTCTCAACACGCTGGAGAAAAACGGCGTCAAGAAATTCGATCCATCGGGCGAGAAATTCGATCCGAATTTTCAGCAGGCGATGTACGAGGTCCCCGATCTGTCGGTGCCCGCGGGAACGGTGGTCCAGGTCGTGCAGGCCGGCTACATGATCGGCGATCGCGTGTTGCGGCCGGCCCTTGTCGCGGTCTCCAAGGGTGGCGCGAAGGCCGAACCCAAAGCGGTTGAAACATAGTATCGAATCCGCCGAGGCAGTTGGTACGACGCTACGCCAGCTACCCGCGCGGCTGAATTCCGTCGCGCACGGCGCGGAAGCGTGGAAATGCTTTCGTCCATTGCTCGCGGGGACTGCTTCCAATGATCCGCAACGAGTTCGGGCCGCCGAAGCGTAACCATTGCACCACGGTGACGGCGGTATTGTCCTTGCCGCTGGTCGCATCGATGCGGGTTTCATAGCCGGGCAAGCCGTCGATGCGGACCGGCTCCGACATCGTAATGCGCGCGTCGCGTACGCCTGGAATGGTCGCTGCGGCCTGTTGGGCAAACCGGCCGCGATCCTCGGGCTGGGCCGGCGCGGCCCCGATGAGGCCAATCACCATGAAGGGCGCCAGCTCAAACCCGGTTACCTCGTCGCCGTCGGCGAGAATAACGGCAGCGCCAGGCGCCAGCGTGCGGACATTCTTGAAATCGCTGAGTTCGCTGATCTTGAACGGCAACAGCCCGAGCTGCTCCTCGACCGGAACTTCCTTGCGGATCGCCGCCGAGGCAAACATCTGCCGTACCGCATCGTCGCTATAGATCTTGGTGGCATTCTCGGGAACCTGCACGGCGACATAGCCGGAGAACGTGCCGCCCGGCAGGATCATCGAATAGCGCCGCACATTGGTCGCGCCGTCCTTGGCGTTTTCAGCGGTATAGTAGGCCACGCCGGCTGATGTCTCGATGCTCTCGGGTTTTATGCCCCCGGTGCCGGCAGGATTGGCCTTGAAGGCGTTCATGACCTCGCCATAGGCCTCGGCCGGAAGCTCCGTCACCAATACCTTGACGCTATGGTCCTCGGTTTCGAATCCGACGAATGATTTGGCGCGGGAGAGGCCCACAAGGGGCGTCATGCCGACCCGCATGCCCGGCGGAAAAACCGGGTCCGCGGCGAGGGCGGGAGACAGGGTGGCGACCAACAGGGCAACCGCGGACAATAGTCGGATGGGCTTCATGAAGAATCTACTGGGTTTGCATTGAGACCGTTCAATGGTCGGCAGGTCGTGGCCCCTCGTCCGGGGGCGATGTCTTCGTGTCCCGCTTTTAGCGGTTCTGACGATCCGGCAACAGGCCACGCCGCGATTCCGTTCCCTTAACCCTATCGCCTGCCGGGTCCTGATCGCGCCAGCCCCGGTGGCGATCCCGCGGGTGAGGCTTGCGCATCGCGTCCAGGCCCGTCGGGGCCGATGCCGACACTATCTTTCAAAGGTTGGGGTTTTCGATGCCCAAGGTTGCGCCCCGGTCCTTGCAGGGCCTGCCCCCCCTCCTATATGAGGCACACCGTCGCAGTATCGCGAGCATTTGATTGTTTGGGGGTTTGGATTGGTGCGCCGTCAGGGCCCGGCCAACCTGCCGCAAAAAGAAGGGTATGAGGACCATGGGAAAGGTCATTGGGATCGATCTCGGCACCACGAATTCGTGCGTCGCCGTAATGGATGGCAAGACAGCGAAAGTCATCGAAAACGCCGAGGGCATGCGGACGACCCCGTCGATCGTCGCTTTTAGCGATGACGGCGAGCGCCTCGTCGGCCAGCCCGCCAAGCGCCAGGCGGTCACCAATCCCGAGCGAACCTTCTTCGCGGTCAAGCGCCTCGTCGGCCGCCGCTATGACGACCCGATGGTCGAGAAGGACAAGAAGCTTGTCCCCTACAAGATCGTCAAGGCATCCAACGGCGATGCCTGGGTCGAAGCCGATGGCAAGACCTACTCGCCCTCGCAGATCTCCGCTTTCATTCTGCAGAAGATGAAAGAGACCGCGGAAGCCCATCTCGGCCAGAAGGTCGATCAGGCCGTCATTACCGTTCCGGCCTATTTCAACGACGCGCAACGCCAGGCCACCAAGGATGCCGGCAAGATCGCCGGCCTTGAAGTGCTGCGCATCATCAACGAGCCGACCGCGGCCGCGCTCGCCTATGGTCTCGACAAGAGCAAGTCCGGCACCATCGCGGTGTACGACCTCGGCGGCGGCACCTTCGACATATCGATCCTCGAAATCGGTGACGGCGTGTTCGAGGTGAAGTCGACCAACGGCGACACCTTCCTCGGTGGTGAAGACTTCGACATGCGGCTGGTCAATTATCTGGCCGATGAATTCCAGAAAGAGCAGGGCATCAACCTGCGCAACGACAAGCTCGCCTTGCAGCGCCTGAAAGAGGCCGCCGAAAAGGCCAAGATCGAATTGTCCTCGACCACGCAGACCGAAATCAATCTGCCGTTCATCACGGCTGACCAGTCCGGGCCGAAACATCTGACGATGAAGCTGACGCGCGCCAAGTTCGAGGCGCTGGTCCAGGATCTCGTCGACAAGACCATCGAGCCCTGCCGCAAGGCGCTGAAGGATGCCGGCCTCACCGCCGGTGAAATCGGCGAAGTGGTGCTGGTCGGCGGCATGACCCGCATGCCGAAGATTCAGGAAGTGGTGAAGCAGTTCTTCGGCAAGGAGCCGCACAAGGGCGTCAATCCCGACGAAGTCGTCGCCATTGGAGCTGCCATCCAGGCCGGCGTGCTGCAGGGCGACGTCAAGGACGTGCTGCTGCTCGACGTGACCCCGCTGTCGCTCGGCATCGAGACGCTGGGTGGCGTGTTCACCCGCATCATCGATCGCAACACCACGATCCCGACCAAGAAGAGCCAGGTGTTCTCGACCGCCGAGGACAACCAGAACGCCGTCACCATCCGCGTGTTCCAGGGCGAGCGCGAAATGGCGGCCGACAACAAGGTTCTCGGCCAGTTCGACCTGATGGGCATTCCCCCGGCGCCGCGCGGCATGCCGCAGATCGAGGTGACCTTCGACATCGACGCCAACGGCATCGTCAACGTGTCGGCAAAGGACAAGGCCACCGGCAAGGAGCAGCAGATCCGGATCCAGGCATCCGGCGGTCTGTCGGAGGCCGACATCCAGAAGATGGTCAAGGACGCCGAGGCCAATGCCGCCGAGGACAAGAAGCGCCGCGAAGCGGTCGACGCCAAGAACCATGCCGATGGTCTGGTGCATTCGACCGAGAAGGCGCTGGCCGAACATGGTTCGAAGGTCGAGGAGAGCGAGCGCCGCGCCATCGAAGATGCCGTCAGCGATTTGAAGGAAGCGCTGAAGGGGGACGATGCCGAGGCGATCAAGGCCAAGACCAACACGCTGGCGCAGGCTTCCATGAAGCTCGGCGAGGCGATGTACCGGCAGCAGGCCGAGAGCGATGCGGCCAAGGATGCCGCGAAGGACGATGTGGTCGACGCCGAGTTTACCGAAGTCGACGACGACAAGAACAACAAGAAGTCTGCTTAAACGGGCTATCGACCATGACCCTCATTCTGAAGAGCACGCGACGCGTCTCGAAGAGTGGGGGTCATTTTTCGTTAATCCGGAGGCGGCATGTTCTACGGCGCATTCCTTCGGAATGAGGACGAACTTCGGGCGGATTTGACGGATGTCCACCAAGCGCTGCTATTACGAAACCCTTGAAGTCGACCGGAACGCGGACGAATCCAAGCTCAAGGCGGCGTTCCGCAAGCTCGCGATGAAATGGCATCCGGACAAGAATCCGGGCGACGCCACCAGCGAAATCCGCTTCAAGGAGATCAACGAAGCCTACGAAGTTCTCAAAGACGGCGACAAGCGCGCCGCCTATGACCGCTTCGGACATGCAGCCTTCGAGCAAGGCGCAGGCGGCGGCGCCGGATTCGGCGCGGGCTTTGCCTCCTCATTCTCGGATATTTTCGAAGACCTGTTCGGCATGGCCGGGCAGCGCGGGCGCGGCGGCGGGCGCGAGCGTGGCGCCGACCTGCGCTACAACATGGAAATTACGTTGGAAGAAGCCTTCCTCGGCAAGACCGCCCAGATCGAGATTCCAGTTTCGGTGACTTGCGAATCCTGCTCGGGCACTGGCGCCAAGGCCGGCACCAAGCCGAAGACCTGCTCGCTCTGCGGCGGGGCGGGGCGGGTGCGGCAGGCGCAGGGATTTTTCACGCTGGAGCGGACCTGCCCCGGCTGTCAGGGCCGCGGCCAGATGATCGAAGACCCGTGCCCCTCATGCGCCGGCTCGGGCCGGGTGACGCGCGAGCGCACCTTGTCGGTCAATATCCCGCAGGGCGTCGAAGACGGTACGCGCATCCGCCTTGCCGGCGAAGGCGAGGCCGGCATTCGTGGCGGGCCGCCGGGCGATCTCTATATTTTCCTGTCGCTGGCCACGCATCAGTTCTTTCAGCGCGATGGTGCCGATCTGCACTGCCGGGTCCCGATCTCGATGGTGACGGCGGCGCTGGGGGGCGAATTCGAGGTACCAACCATCGACAAGGGCAAGACCAAGGTGAAAATCCCGTCCGGAACCCAGTCCGGTCGCCGCTTTCGCATTGCATCAAAGGGCATGCCGGTGCTCCGCTCGCGTCAGACCGGAGACATGTACGTGCAGGTCGTGGTCGAAACGCCGCAGAATCTGACCAAGAAGCAGCAGGAATTGCTGGCCGAGTTCGAAAAATTATCGTCCGGCGCAACCCAACCCGAAGCAGCCGGTTTCTTCACTAAGGTCAAGGACTTCTTCGGTACCCGCGCTACCCCGCAGTGACGCTGCGGCTTGACCGTATCGCCTGCTACCTATACCTCTCTACGACTATTTGCTGCCACTCCCGCTTGACCGCGGCCCCGCCTGGAAGCGACATGCCTCTGCAATCCTCCGTGCGTGCGTTGAAGAAGCCTCCTCGTCTCGACGATGAGGTTCGTTTTCTTCGTTCATGGATCGAGAAGCCGCTTCACATGGGCGCGGTGATGCCCTCGGGCCGGGTGCTGGCGCGCACCATGGCGCAGTATGTCAACATCGATTCCTCGGAGCCGGTCGTCGAACTTGGGCCCGGGACCGGTGCGATCACCAACGCGTTGATCGAGCATGGCGTCGATCAGAAGCGTCTCGTACTGGTCGAATATAATCCGGGCTTCTGTGCGCTGCTGCGGGATCGCTATCCCCACGCCAAGGTGGTGCAGGGCGATGCCTATGCGCTGCGAGACTCGCTCTGGAACGTGTTGAGCACTCCCGCATCGGCGGTGGTGTCCGGCCTGCCACTCGTCACCAAGCCGATGCTAACGCGCCTGAAACTGATCCGCGATGCTTTCGTCGCGCTGGCGCCGGGCGCGCCGTTCGTGCAGTTCACCTATTCGGTCGCGCCGCCGATTCCGAAATCGCTGCCGGGCGTGTCCACAGAAGCCTCCGAGCGCATCTGGATGAACCTTCCGCCGGCCCGTGTCTGGGTGTATCGCAAGCGCTGAACCGGCTCACGCCGTTCAAGCGGCGGGTTCTTCCCCAATGCGATTTAGATCATGCCCGCGCTGAAAATCCTCGTGATCCCCGGCTCGCTCCGCACCGGCTCGCATAATGCGAGGCTTGCGGCGGCGGCGGCATATCAATTCGCGCAGGCCGGCGCGGACGTTAGCCGCATTTCGCTCGGAGATTTTCCGCTGCCGATTTATGACGGCGATCTGCAGACGAAGTCCGGCGTGCCGAAGAATGCGATCAATCTCAAGCGCATGATGTCAGCGCATCACGGCGTCCTGATGGTGACGCCGGAGTACAATTCGTCGGTGCCGGCGCTGGTCAAGAACACCATCGACTGGGTGACGCGCGTGCAGGATGCGCACGAAATCCGCGGCCAGGTCTTTCGCGAACGCCCGTTTGCGATTGCAGCCGCCTCGGAGAGCCGCCTCGGCGGCACGCGCTCGCTGGCGGCGCTGCGGCTGATTCTGTCCGCCTGCCACGCCACGGTCATTCCGAACCAGCTCGCGCTGCCGTTCGCGGCAGACGCCTATGATGATATGGACAGATTGAAGCATCCGGGCGATATCGAAGCGCTCAACGCGCTGGTGCGGCAGCTGATCGACGTTTCCCAGCGCATGATGTGAGGTGACATGCAGCCATCTGTTATCGCTCCCCGCGACCGGTTGATTGTGGCGCTCGATCTGCCGAGCGTAGCTCTCGCGGAAGCGATGATCGCCCGGCTCGGCGATAGCGTGACGTTTTACAAGATCGGCTATCAGCTCGCCTATGCCGGAGGATTGCCGCTGGTGCGCTGGCTCGCTGATAGCGGCAAGAAGATTTTCGTCGATCTCAAGCTGCACGACATCGGCAACACGGTGGCGCGCGGCGTCGAGAGTATCGCGGTACTTGGCGCGACATTCCTCACCGTGCACGCCTATCCGCAGACCATGAAGGCGGCGGTCGAGGGCCGCGCAGGATCGGGCTTGAAGATTCTCGCCGTCACCGTGCTGACTTCATATGACGACGGCGATCTCCACGCCGCCGGGTATCGCCTCGGCGTGTCCGATCTGGTCGAGGCCCGCGCCCAACAGGCGCAGGTGCTCGGCGTCGATGGCCTGGTGTGTTCGCCCGAGGAGGCGGCATCCTTGCACAAGATTGTCGGTCATCAGATGGTTCTGGTGACGCCGGGTATCCGCCCCTCGGGCGCGGCCAGCGGCGACCAGAAGCGCATCATGACGCCGGCGCGCGCCATCGCCGCGGGCGCGGATTACCTGGTGGTCGGACGGCCCGTGTTGCAAGCCGCCGATCCCAAGGCGGCGGCTGATGCCATCCAGGCTGAAATCCTGCAGGCACTGGCCTGAATAATTTGGTCAGTGCTACGACATCGGAAGCGTACTCCCTCTCCCGTGGGAGAGGGTTGGGGTGAGGGGGCACGGTCTATCGATGGAGTGTAACCTCTCACCCGGATCGCCTGTGCGATCCGACCTCTCCCCATGGGAGAGATGACAAGAAAAAGGAAAATCGCAGATGGCAAAGGGCTACTGGATCGCGCGCGTCGATGTCCACAACATGGACGGCTACAAGGAATACGTTGCCCAGAACGGCGCGGTGTTCAAGAAGTACGGCGCCAGGTTTCTGGTGCGCGGCGGCAAGTACGAGGTCAAGGAAGGCTCGTCGCGGTCGCGCAATGTGGTGCTGGAATTCAAGGACTATGAGACCGCGCTCGCCTGCTACCATTCGCCGGAATACGCCAATCTGGTCGCGATCCGCACTCCCCATGCCGAGAGCGATCTCGTGATCATCGAAGGCTACGACGGGGCGTAGCCCTAAGCGTCGAGCAGCCTGATCGGTTGCCGGAACAGCCTGCCCCGGCTATACGGCAAGGGCGAGGTTTTGAAAAATGCCAGAGATGCGCCTGATCGTTGCGGGGGCGGGCGGCCGGATGGGCCGCGCGCTGACCCGCGTCATCTCGGAAACGCCAGGCGCAGTCCTCGCCGGCGCGCTGGAGGCGCCCGGCTCTGAACTCCTGGGAAAGGATGCCGGCACGCTGGCGGGTGTGCCCGCCAACGGGGTTCTGCTCTCGGCCGATCTGTGGTCGCTGTCGGCAAATGCGGACGGCATTCTCGACTTCACGGTGCCGGCTGCGACCATTGCCAATGTCGCCATTGCCGCCGAGCGACGCCTCGTCCACGTCATCGGCACCACCGGTCTGTCGTCGTCGGATGACGCCGTGATCAAGAGCGTCACCTCGCGCGCCACCGTCGTCAAGTCAGGCAATATGAGCCTCGGCGTCAACCTGCTGGCGGCGCTGGTCAAGCGTGTCGCGCAATCATTGGACGAAGGCTTCGATATCGAGATTCTTGAGATGCATCACCGGGCCAAGGTCGACGCGCCGTCGGGCACCGCGTTGCTGCTCGGAGAGGCCGCGGCCGAGGGCCGCAAAATCGCGCTCGACAAGCATTCGGCGCGGGGCCGCGACGGCCACACCGGCGCGCGGCTATCAGGCGATATCGGCTTTGCGTCGCTGCGTGGCGGCACCGTTACCGGCGATCACAGCGTGATCTTCGCCGGGCCCTACGAGCGCATCGAGCTGTCGCACCGCGCCGAGGATCGGATGATCTTCGCGCATGGCGCGCTGAAAGCGGCGATGTGGGCGCACGGCAAAAAGCCCGGGCTGTATTCCATGGCCGACGTGCTCGGGCTCAGTGAGTTCTAGAGCATGATCCGGAAAAGTGGGAACCGGTTTTCCGAAAAGATCATGCTCAAGCAAAGAGGTTAGATCATGATCCGATTCAATCTAATCGGATCATGATCTTGGCGGCATCTCGAATCGAAACGGAAACTGAGGGAATGAGCGACCGTCTTCTCGTACTGGTGCGTCACGGCCAGAGCGAATGGAACTTGAAGAATCTCTTCACCGGCTGGAAGGACCCCGATCTTAGCGAGCAAGGGATCGCCGAGGCCAATGAGGCCGGCCGCAAGCTGAAGGCGCAGCGGCTGTCGTTCGACATCGCCTTTACGTCGGTGCTGAAGCGGGCGCAGCACACGCTCGACCTGACGCTGAACGAGCTCGGCCAGACCGGCATTCCCGTCAGGAAGCACCTGGCGCTCAACGAGCGCGACTATGGCGAGCTGTCTGGTCTCAACAAGGACGACGCCCGCAAGAAATGGGGCGAGAAACAGGTTCATGTCTGGCGGCGATCCTACGACGTGCCGCCGCCCGGCGGCGAGAGCCTGAAGGATACGCTGGCGCGCACGCTGCCCTATTACGTTCAGGAGATTCTGCCCTGCGTATTGCGCGGCGAGCGCACGCTGGTGGTCGCCCACGGCAATTCGCTGCGCGCGCTGATCATGGTCTTGGAGAAACTTTCACCGGAAGGTATTTTGGCGCGTGAACTCGCGACCGGCGCCCCCGTGATCTACCGGTTGAACGCTGACGCGACGGTTGCATCAAAACTCGATCTGGCGGCGTGAGCGCCAAGGCCGGGCAGAGGCGCTTGCGCCGTGCCCACCACAAACAACGGAATTCATTCGCTGGATTGCATGGTGGGCACGCTTCGCTTTGCCCACCCTGCGGCCATCAACGAACGTCAGTGCATTCCCACTTGCCCCGCTTCCCAGCCCAGCATCGCCTGCTTGCGGGTGATGCCCCAGTGATAACCGGTCAGCGCGCCGCCCTTGCCGAGCGCGCGATGGCACGGCACCACGAACGACAGCGGATTTTTTCCGACCGCGGCGCCGACCGCGCGTGACGCCTTGGGGCGGCTGATCTTGGTTGCGATGTCCGAATAGCAGACCGCACGGCCCATCGGGATTTTCAGCAGCGTCTCCCACACCCGGACCTCGAAGTCGGTGCCGATCAGGACCACGCGTAACGGCTGGTCCGCACGCCACATTTTTGTGTCGAAGATGCGCTGCGCCAGCGCTGAGGTGCCGCCGCGATCTTCAACGTAAGTCGCACGCGGCCAGCGCCGCTGCATGTCGGCGAGAGACGCCTGTTCTTCGCCGGGATCGGCGAATGCGAGGCCGGCCAGGCCGCGGCCGCTGGCGATCACGATGGCGGTGCCGAACGGCGAGGGATGAAATCCGTAACGCAGCGTCATGCCGGCGCCGCCGTTCTTCCATTCGCCCGGCGACATCGCCTCATGGGTGACGAACAGATCGTGCAGCCGTCCCGGACCTGACAGCCCGGAGTCGAGCGCTGCGTCGAGCACGCTGGCGGAATCGCGTAACAAGCCCTTGGCGTGGTCGAGCGTCAGCGCCTGCATGAAGGCTTTTGGCGTCAGCCCGGCCCAGCGGCGAAACAAATGGTGCAGTTCGTCCGGCGTCACGGCCGCCGCATCCGCCATCGATTCGATGGTCGGCTGCGCGCGCCAGTGTTCCGAGATGAAGGCGATGGCGCGCCGCACCGAATCATAGTCGCGCAGCGCG
>Ga0207707_10001781_pt1 | contig 19763 bp, 17 predicted proteins | sample KBSC83BmetaG_FD_184336 | JGI IMG/M metagenome (GOLD analysis project Ga0207707, IMG submission 184336) | Corn rhizosphere microbial communities from Kellogg Biological Station, Michigan, USA - KBS C8-3B metaG (SPAdes) (version 2) | ecosystem: Host-associated > Plants > Roots > Rhizosphere ...
CTCCTACAAATCTTCGCGCGTGCATTTGAAGCGCCTGCCCACGCGCAGCAAGCTGGTGGTGCAGGGCCCGGGAGAAAACGCCGGAATTATCGACATCGGGGACGGCTGGGCCTGCGCCTTCAAAATCGAATCGCACAACCACCCTTCTTTCATTGAGCCGTTTCAGGGCGCAGCGACCGGCGTAGGCGGAATCCTGCGCGACATCTTCACCATGGGTGCGCGGCCGCTCGCAGTGATGGATTCATTGCGCTTCGGGCCCATCACCCCAGACAAAAAGACCGATCAGGCAACGGTGCACAAGAACCATTCTGTCCTCGAAGGCGTGGTCAGCGGCATCGCTTCTTACGGTAACTGTTTCGGTGTGCCCAACCTGGGCGGCGAAACCAAGTTCGAGCCCTGCTACTCAGGTAACCCTCTGGTGAACGCGTTTGCCTTGGGGCTGGTCCGGCGCGACCAGATTTTTTATGCCAAAGCTGCCGGCGAGGGCAATCCCGTGATCTACGTTGGCTCGAAAACCGGCCGCGACGGTATCCATGGCGCCACGATGGCCAGTGAAGAATTCCGGGAAGGTTCGGAACAGAAGCGGCCCAACGTTCAGGTAGGCGATCCGTTCCTGGAAAAGCTGCTGCTCGAAGCCTGCCTCGAAGCCATGCAAACCGGCGCTGTGGTCGGCATCCAGGACATGGGCGCTGCCGGCCTCACTTGCTCCACCTGTGAGATGGGGGCCCGCGGCGGGGTAGGGCTTGAGATCGAACTGGACCGCGTTCCCCAGCGCGAGACCGGGATGAATGCGTACGAAATCATGCTGAGCGAGTCGCAGGAACGCATGCTGCTTGTCGCCGAAAGCGGCCGCGAGCAGGAAGTGCTGCGCGTCTTTGAAAAATGGGGCCTCGACGCCGTGATCGTAGGCAAGGTAACGAACAATAGCTGCCTCCGTGTGCGGGAACACGGCACGCTTGTGGCTGACATTCCCAATACGGCGCTCACCGACGATGCGCCGCTTTACAAACGTCCCATGCAGCCGTGGGAAGCTCCCGTGCCGCACAGCAAGCCGGGGCATATTCGCTTCAACAGCACAGGCGACTTCACAGCAAATCTCAAGCGCCTGCTGGCCGCGCCCAACATCTGCTCTAAACGCTGGATCTTTGAGCAGTACGACTCCATGGTGCAGTCAAATACGGTGGAAGGCCCGGGCGCAGATGCAGGCCTGATGCGCATCAAGGGGACACAGCGCGCTCTGGCCATGGCTCTGGACGGCAACGGCCGCTGGTGCTGGCTGTCACCGAAATTGGGAGCCATGCATGCCGTGGCCGAAGCCGCGCGCAACGTTTCCTGTACCGGAGCCACGCCGGTGGCAGCCACCAACTGCCTGAATTTCGGCAACCCGGAAAAGCCGGAGATCATGTGGCAATTCTCTGAAGTGATCGACGGGCTCACGGAAGCGTGCAGCGCTCTGAAAACGCCTATTACCGGCGGCAATGTCAGCCTGTACAACGAGACCCTTGGAGAGGGGATCTATCCCACTCCCGTTGTGGGCGTCGTCGGCATTCTCGAAAACGTGGATCTGGCCATGACCTTCCACTTTCGCCAGCCTGATCGCGACATCTTCATTCTGGGTCGCCGGGAGGAAGCCAAACCAGCCCGCGCCGAAGCGGAATTCGGGTCATCCGAATACGCCAAAGAGGTTCTCGGCGAAATCTGGGGTGTCCCGCCCGCGCTCGATCTACAGCAGGAGGCGTCATTACAGAAGTGCCTGCGCGAGCTGATTCAGGCCCAATCCGTTGAATCAGTTCACGACGTCTCCGATGGCGGGCTGGCGGTGACCGTGGCCGAAAGTGCCTTTCCCCTCAACATCGGCGCGGAAATCCACCTTACTTCCAATGGCTCATTCCTTGAGGCGCTCCTTTTCGCTGAAGATTCCAGCCGGGTGCTGATTACCTGCGACCAGAAAAACGCCGAGAACATCAAAAGAACAGCGCTACAATGGGGTCTGCAGGCGGTCCGGGTCGGCCGCACAGTTCCGGAAAAATTTGAAATCAGGATCGATGGCTCAGTCGTGGTGTCCTCGCCCGTTTCAGAGTTGCGGCAGGTTTGGGATACAGCCCTGGTGCGAGCGCTGCACGCGGAAACCCGGGAACATCTGGTGCCGGAGACGTTGCAGAAAAGCTAGCTGCTAGCGACTAGCTGCTAGCCTCTAGCGAACCCGCTGCGAGCCCCGTTTGGCAGGCGAGCGGCGTGCAACAGGAGCAGAATGGAAGCTGAGGGGAGAACAATCTTGAGCGGTTTGGAGCAAAGCGACAAGTTCAAGGACGAATGTGGTGTTGTAGCGGTGCATACCCATGGCGAAGCGTCCACGCTCGCTTACCTCGGCCTGCACCAGTTACAGCATCGCGGGCAGGAGTCGGCCGGCATTGTCTCCTCCGATGGAGCGCGCCTGCACATGCACAAATCCATGGGCCTGGTCGCCGATATCTTCAACGAAGAAACGCTCGGACGCCTTCCCGGCAACATCGCTATCGGCCACACCCGGTATTCCACTAGCGGCGATTCCGCCGTCCTGAATGCTCAGCCCATCATGGTCGACTGCAACAAGGGCATGATTGCTTTGGCCCACAATGGCAACCTGGTCAACGCCTGGGAGATTCGCGCCCGGCTGGAAGCGCAAGGATCGATTTTCCAGACCACGAGTGACACGGAAGTGATTGTTCATCTCATTGCTCAGTCGCGCGAGCAGACGCTGCCGGAAGCGGTTTGCGACGCGCTCCGCCAGATTGAAGGCGCTTTCTCGCTGGTGATGATGACGCGCGACCGTGTGTTTGCCGTCCGCGACCCGCGTGGTTTCCGTCCGCTCTCCATGGGACGGATTCGCAACGGCGCCGGTTCGGAGCGCGACACCATTGTCTTTGCCTCTGAAACCTGTGCGTTTGACCTGATCGGCGCGGTCTATGAGCGCGATGTGAAAGCCGGAGAGATGGTCATCGTGGGACCGGAAGGTGTCTCCTCGCGCCGCTTTGCGCCGGAGATGAAACACTCCAGTTGCATCTTCGAACACGTTTACTTCTCGCGGCCTGATTCCACGGTCTTCGGCCGACCGGTACAGATCAGCCGCGAAGCCATGGGCCGGCAATTGGCCAAGGAATCGCCGGTGCAGGCGGACGTTGTTGTCCCCGTACCCGATTCAGGCGTGACGGCTGCGCTGGGCTATGCTGCTGAAGCCGGCATTCCGTTCCGCTTTGGCTTGATCCGCAACCATTACGTCGGCCGCACCTTCATAGAACCGGAACAGCGCGTACGCGACTTCGGCGTGAAGCTGAAGCTGAACCCGGTGCGCAGCCTTCTGGCCGGAAAGCGTGTGGTGCTGATTGATGATTCCATCGTGCGCGGCACCACCAGCCGCAAGATCGTCCGTCTGGTTCGCGACGCCGGCGCCAAGGAAGTGCACTTCCGGATTTCCTGCCCGCCGACGATTTCGCCGTGCTACTACGGCGTGGATACACCTTCGAAGAACCAGCTCATCGCAGCCAATAAGAGCGTTGAGGAGATCCGGGAATACATCGGCGCCGATTCGCTGGCGTATCTCTCTTTGGACGGTTTGAAAACTGCCTGCGCCGAAGGCGAGAAGACCACGTACTGCACATCCTGCTATACGGGCATCTATCCCACGGAGTTCGTTCCGTTGGAGCAGTTGATCCCGGCTCCGGTTACGGCTGTCAAAAAACCATAGAATTGATATGGTGGGCATCTGAGTTGATCCGTAGAGACGTGGCATGCCACGTCTCTCCAAGTATCCATGCGCATCATTGCAGGCAAGTATCGCAGCCGCCACCTCATTGCGCCCGAGGGGATGCAAACCCGGCCCACTTCCGACCGTCTGCGCGAAACTCTGTTCAACGTGGTTGCTCCTTCGGTGCCCGATTCGGTCTGGCTCGATCTGTTCGCCGGCAGTGGTGCCGTAGGGATTGAAGCGCTCAGCCGGGGTGCGCAGACGGCCTACTTTGTCGAATCCGGCTCGCGCGCAGCTCGAACCATCCGCCAGAACCTGGCTTCACTGGAGTTAGAAGAAGGATTCGAGGTGATCGAGCGCGAAGCTACCACCGCGTTGCGCATGCTGGATTCGCAGGCTGTGGTTTGCGATTTCTGTTTCCTCGATCCTCCGTACCGTAAGATGGGCGACTACGAACAAGTCCTCGGATTTCTTTCCCAATCGCGCCTTCTCAAGCCGGAAAGCCTGGTCATAGCCGAGCACGACAAGCACTTTGATCCCGGCGAGGTATTTGGGTCCTTGCGCCGGCAGCGCATCCTGCGGCAGGGAGACGCTGTTTTGAGCTTCTACCGACTGGCATGATCACCGCGTGTGGCGGGCACCGAACCTCGCACGCTGCAAAACCCTGTATTCATGCCGATTTTCCACAACGTAAGTAAAAAAACCCGCATAAAATCTGCTCAAAACGCTTGCATGCGTTCGCGAAAAGTGTATATATTCCCTGCAGTGAGCCGAAGCACTCACATTTAAGGAGGAAAGATGGCATCTGGTATGACCAAAACCCAGCTCGTACGCCACATGGCCGAGAAACTGGAGACGAATAACAAAACCGCAGCCGCGTTCCTGGAGCACCTGGCGGAGACGGCAATCAAGGAAACGAAGAAGAATGGCGTATTCGTCATCCCCGGCCTCGGACGTCTGGTAAAGTCCAACCGGAAAGCCCGCATGGGACGCAATCCTCAAACCGGCGAACCAATCAAAATCGCAGCCAAGACGGTGGTAAAGTTCCGCGTCGCCAAGGCCGCCAAAGACTCAATCGCCCCTAAGAAGTAACCTGTTCCGATTTCTGAATCAACGGGCCGGCGCGAGCCGGCCTTCATTATTTCTGCCGCTTCGCTCCAAACCGCCGTCGCGTGAAGTGTTCGCTACCTTCTTTACGCTCCTGCTGCACGCAGCTCGGCGCGCAAGTCTCAAGTTTCTCTAATGCAGGGACGCTGCATACGGGGTTCGCGCATGGAGTTGTGGTTGGAAGCGGCCGTGTTTGGAGCACTTCTGCCAAACGAACAGGAATGATGTGGCACAGCCGCCCTCGGCTGTGCGAAGCAGAACCTGCTATTTAGGAATCGCGGGTGTAGCTCTGGATCAGAAAAATACCTGGCTTAACAGTTGCGTTTGGGCAAGAAGCACAGGCGGCGCGCCTGTGCCACCACTTCCATAGGAAGCACACTCATCGTTAAGGGCACCCTGGCTTCTTTTGATGTAGGCGGTGGGGCTCTCATTCAGTCAGAATCGCTTCCGCCTCAATCTCCACCAGCATCTCGGGCGCGATCAGCTTTGAGACTTCCACCATAGTCGCTACCGGGCGAATGTCACGAAAAAACTCGCCGTGCGCCTTACCTACTTTCTCCCAGTCAGCGGCGATGTTGGTCACGAACGTTCGTGTGCGCACCACATCCTTGAGACTTGCGCCGGCTTTCTGCAAAGCGGATTCAATATTGCGAATCACCTGAACTGCCTGGGCGTATGCATCTCCCACGCCGACAACATTGCCATTTGCATCCGTCGCGGTAGTCCCCGCCACATGGATGGTGTTGCCAATACGAACTGCGCGCGAGTAGCCAACGATCGGCTCCCACTTTGTGCCGCTGGAGATGTTTTGCCGTTTCATGTGCATCCTCAGTGCGTTTGAGGAGCAATCCGGGTTCAGAGATTCAAAAAAGCGATTCTTCGCTTAACCGCTCCAGGTCGGCAGGAGCAGCTACCTGCCCGCACGCGCGCGCTCATCGAGGGTCTTATTTACCAAACGATCGGCTTCTTTGTTGCGCTCTCGCAAGACGTGTTCAATATTGAAGCTTTGCAGCTTTCGCACCAGTGACTGTGCCCGGGTAAAGAGCTGCTGCAATGCTGGATTGCTGACTTTATAACGTCCCTGCATTTGTCGAACCAGCAGCTCGGAGTCGCTGAAGATCTTGAGCGACGGGTATTGCTCGCGCACAGCGTACTCGAGTGCCGCCAGCAGCCCGGAGTATTCCGCGTAGTTGTTGGTTTGCAGCCCCAGATACTCGCTCAGCTCGGCAAGGATCTCACCCTTGCTGTTGCGGATGACCACGCCATAAGCCGCAGGTCCTGGATTGCCGCGTGCACCGCCGTCAGTATTCGCAACAATGGCAGGGCTGCTGGACGTACCTGTTTCCTGTTGGAAAAGAGAGTTCTGCTTCAATGGCCTTCCTCCAGCCGGATCGCCAGCCGCTCGGGCAGACCTGCGGCAAAAATTTTTTCCTGGGCCGCGGTGATGTCATACGGAACACGGCAGAAGGTCACGGTTCTTTTCTCAGTGTCATAGACGGCGAAGGCAGCCCGCGGATCGCCATCGCGCGGCTGCCCTATCGACCCGGGATTGATCATGTATTTGGCGCCATCGCGCAACGGTACGGTTAATTCCTGATGCCCAGTGCGCGATTTGTATGCCATTTGCAGCTCGCCTTCCTGCTCGCTTCCGTCATCAATCCAGAATCCGCCTTGCACGTGGGTATGGCCAAAGAATGTCACTGGAGCATCAGCTCGGCCCAGGATGGAATAGGCATCGCGCCGCATTAACACATATTCGTCTTCATCCCGCGGCGATCCGTGCACGCAGCTCACCCCTTCAATTGGCGAAATGGGGCCAGAGGGCAGATTGTGCAGGAAAGAAAGATTCTCGGGCTTGAGCTTCTGGCGCGTCCACAACACGGCAAGGCCGGCGATCGGGTTGAATTCATTCAGGCTGGTCACGCCGGAACAGGCTTTATCGTGGTTGCCGCGCACAAAAATGGTTCCCAACTCCCGCGAGCGTTCCGTGACTTCATTCGGGTTCGCGCCATAGCCGACGATATCGCCAAGATTGAACACGCGATCGTGCGGCGGCGCCGCTGCCAGGCAGGCCTCCAGTGCTTCCAGGTTCGCATGGATGTCAGAGAGTATCAGGATGCGCACGCGTAATCCCTCAAAGTGTAAATCACGGCGGGAAATTCAGGGCGCCACTCGCGCCCAATGCCCGGGACTAATCTGGCGTAAAGGAACGGTCATTTCCGGCCGGGCTCTGCTCTCCACCGTTTCCAGCGGTCGCGAGCGGTCCGTGCGCAAAGTTGGAATCGCGCTAATCAGGCCGCGCGTGTAGGGATGGCTCGCATCAGAGAAGATCTGCGCGACTGCACCCATTTCCACAATTTCCCCCTTGTACATCACTGCAACCTGGTCCGCGACCTGGGAAATTACTCCAAGATCATGGGAAATAAACAATACCGCTAGATTGTGACGCTCGCGCAGCTCGCGTAACAGATTGAGGATCTGCGCCTGAATGGTGACGTCCAGCGCCGTAGTGGGTTCGTCGGCAATAAGAAGCCGCGGATGATTTACCAGCGCCATGGCAATCATGACTCGCTGGCGCTGTCCTCCTGAAAGCTGGTGCGGGTAATCTCTGGACCGGCGCTCTGGGTCGGGAATCGCCACTTCGTGCAGCGCGTCTACAGCGTGATTCCACGCCTCGCGTCTGGAAATCCGTTGATGCGCCATGACCGCCTCGGCCACCTGATCGCCCACACGCATGACGGGATTGAGCGCGGTCATGGGCTCCTGAAAGATCATGCTGATCCCGGCCCCTCGTATCTGGCGCATGGAATCGTCAGAAAGCGCGAGCAGATCCTGGCCTCCAAATGAGATCCGGCCGGTGACGCTTGCCTGTGGCGGGAGCAGGCGCATGATGGCCAGCGAAGTGGCGGATTTACCCGATCCTGATTCTCCCACGAGCCCAAGCGTACCGCTTTTTGCAATGCTGAAGCTCACGTCTCGCACGGCCGCGACTGCACCCGTTTGCGTGGCAAATTTCACAAACAGACGATCAACCTGAAGCAGTGAAGTCACGAACTGTATTTTATCGGAGCAGTAGGACCAAGACCGTGTGAGTTCTGGGTAACAACGCGGGGAAGAGCTAGCATTTTCGTGCGGCGACGACCCTTGGGATTCCCTGCAGGTCCGGCGTGACTTGCACTTCGCTCCATCCCCGGTCTGAAGCGAGCAGCAGTTTGACCTTTTCTTCGGATGAATAGCCGATTTCCATCACTAGCCAGCCTCCGGGCCGCAAGCCTTCTCTGGCCTGCGGCACCAGCCGGCGATAAACGTCCATGCCGTCCGTCCCGCAGAAAACAGCGATGCGCGGCTCGAACTCACGCACTTGTTTCTGCACTTTGTCCCATTCACTGTCGCCCACATAGGGCGGATTCGCCACTATGAAATCAAAGCGACCGTCACCCGAAGCGGGGGCGGGCGCCAGGGCTGAACTTCCGGCAATAGCCGCAGATGCGGCGGCTGAAGTGCTTGCATCTGCAAGATAAACTTCAAGTAGATCTGATTTGCGGAACAGAACATGCGCACCCAGGCCAAGGCGGGCAGCGTTGACGCGAGCCATTTCCAGCGCTTCTTCCGAAATGTCGCAGCCGTGGATTTCCGCGTTTGGAAATTCGCTGGCGAGGGCCAAGGCAATGCAGCCGGAGCCCACGCCCACATCGACAATCCGGAGCTTGCCGGAATCAATCTGCGCGCACGCGGCTGCATCCTCGCTAGTGGGATTTTGCGTATGGTGCTGGTGCTCCGCGTAGTACTCCTTCATCAACTCGAGCGCAGTTTCCACCACGTGCTCGGTCTCAGGACGGGGAATGAGCACGGCCGGCGAAACCAGCAGATCCAGTCCCCAGAACTCCTGATGGCCGGTGATGTATTGCGTGGGACAGCCCCGTGCGCGCTGCGCGATCACCTCGTTGTACTCGGCTTGCTCTTCGGCCGAAAGCTCGCGTTCGGGGTGCGCATAAAGATAGGCGCGTTCACGCCCGAGCACAAACTGCAGCAACAGCTCGGCGTTCAGCCGGGGCGACGGAACGTCGTTTTCTAACAGGATCTTGTACGCGGCATCTTGAGCCTGCTTGAGCTGCATTTCGGCCTGCCCCACGGGGCGTGGGAAGTTTAGCAGGATTGAGCGGGCTGCAGCAAAACAACCCTTATAGCCACAGAGGAACACAGAGAAACACTGAGCAAAAGCCGGAAGGGCCTCAAGACGAGAGCTATTGCAGATATACGAACCGCAAATGATTCCTCTGTGACCTCTGTGACCTCCGTGGTTAAGCGACCACCTCAGCCTGGCTCTTCAGTTTCTCCGCCTGATAATGCGTGACCAGCGCGTCGACAATCGGGCCGAGTTTGCCATCCATGACGTCACCGAGCTGATGCAGGGTCAGCCCGATGCGATGATCGGTCACGCGGTTCTGCGGGAAATTGTAGGTGCGGATCTTCTCGCTGCGGTCGCCCGAACCTACCATGGACTTGCGCTCCTTTGCCAGCGCCTGCTGCTGCTTCTCCATTTCCATTTCATACAGACGTGCACGCAGTACGCGCATGCCCTTTTCGCGGTTCTTAATCTGCGATTTCTCGTCCTGGCAGCTCACGACCGTATTCGTCGGCAGGTGCGTGATGCGGACAGCCGAGTAGGTTGTATTCACTGATTGGCCTCCGGGGCCAGACGAGCAAAACGTATCGATGCGAATGTCCTTGGCCTCGATCTTCACATCCACGTCTTCAGCTTCGGGCAGAACCGCCACCGTAACTGCGGATGTATGCACGCGTCCCTGCTGTTCGGTCTCCGGGACGCGCTGCACGCGGTGCACGCCGCTCTCATATTTCATGCGCGAGTACACGCCACGGCCTTCAACGATGGCAATGACTTCCTTAAGACCGCCTACGCCGGACTCTGACGTGGAAAGCACTTCCACCTTCCAGCGCTGTGTTTCGGCGTAGCGCGTGTACATGCGGAACATCTCGGCAGCAAACAGCGTCGCTTCATCACCCCCGGTGCCGGCGCGAATCTCGAGGACAACGTTCTTCTCGTCGTTCGGGTCTTTGGGGACCAGCAGCACCTTGAGATCATTTTCTGTCGCTGTGAGCCGCTCCTGTAGACGCGTGATCTCCTCTTGCGCGTAGGCGCGAAGGTCCGCATCAGACTCTTCGGCAATCATCACCTTGCTCTCTTCGATGCCTTTCTGCAGGTCCTTATACTCGCGGTATTTTTCCACGATTTCAGAGAGCTCACTGTGCGCCCTGGCAGTCTTCTGGTATTTCGAGGAATCGCCGATCACCTCCGGTGAGGCAAGAGTCCTGGTCAACTCCTCGTATTTGGCTTCAATCTGATTTAATCGCTCAAACATATGCTAAGTCCTTATTGTTTCACGCAACCGCGTGGCTGCTGCGGCGCTGCTTGTCAAGGAAAGCCGCGTAGGCCGAGCCGCACTGCTTCACATTTTCGAGCAGCGGCATGTGCCCAGTCTTGCTCATGATGAGCACTTCCGAGTTTCCGATTGCGTTCCGGAAAACCTCGGCGGCTGAAACATGAATTAACTTGTCATCATCTCCCCACACGATCAGGGTCGGCACGTTGATTTGTCCCAGACGCTCCAGCAGCGGCGGATTGATTGCCTGGATCTCATCAAAGATCCGTTGCGTCTTGGCTGACCGCCGAACCGTCTGCTGCGCCATGTATTCCAGCACGGCCCTGGGAATATACGGACGCTGTACGAACAAATTATTCATCAGCCGCTCGTAGCCCTCCGGCGATGAAACGATCAGCCAGTTGTCACCACGCGCCACGCAAGCGGCCAGTTCGCTCTGCTGGGGCTCGGTGACCCCGTGCGGAGCGATCAATGCGAGCGTAATCACCTCATCCGGATAACGGGCCGCATACCCTGCAGAGAGACAACCGCCCATAGAGTGTCCCACCAGGTGGAAGCGGCGCATCCCAAGCTGCTGGAGAAAATCGTGCAGCCGCTGAAGCTGGGCGGTGTACCCGTAGGAGGCGGAATCGAGCCGCGTGCTCTCGCCCCACCCGGGAAGATCGGGCGCGACGACGTGGTACCGCTTGGTAAGCTGCGCAGCCATTCGGTTCCACGTATCTGCCGAGGCGCTGAATCCATGCACCAGAACCACCGGCTCAGCATTATCCTTTCCTCCTTCGGAGTACACAACGCGGTGGTCACCGATTTGAACAGCCTTGCGACGTAGCCCATGAAGGCGCCGGTCAAAACTGATAAGCATCTTTGCCAATCGCATTGTTTTCCTCCGGTGGCACGCTCGAAAACATCGGGTCAGTGTCCGTGAAGGCCACGCAGAAACACGCGTTGCTGCGGACCCAGGGTGAGGAGAGGCGAGCGAGGTTCGCGGCGGGCGCCGCTAGAGGTTCGAGCTGATGCCGGCGAAATAGCTCATGCAATCACCAGCTCTCCGCCATTCTTCTTCTCCAGCTCCATGGCGAGATCCAGGGCTTTGATGGCGCATTCTACCTGATCATTGGAAGGAGGCTGCGTGGTAATCCGCTGCAACCAAAGGCCGGGTTTGGTCAAAAGGGCAAATACTGACTTGCCATGCTTAGCGGAAAAACGTATGAGCTCATACGACACTGAAGCGATCACCGGCAGGAAGGCGATGCGCAGCGCAAATTTCGCCCAGAATCCCTGCACGGGAAATGCCGCGTAGACAAAGATGCAGATGAGCATGATCGTCATCAGGAAGCTGGTGCCGCAGCGCGGGTGATAGGTGGAATACTGCTGAGCCTGCTCAATGTCCGGCATTCCGTGGTCTTCAAAGGCGAAGACCGTTTTGTGCTCGCCCCCGTGATAATGGTAGATGCGCTTGATGTCCTTAAATAGAGAAATACCCCAAACGAACAGCAGGAAAAGCGCGATGCGAATAACCCCGTCCACCAAATTGAAGGCAAAGTTCCCGTTCAGCACAGCCCAGTGCTTCTTGAGCCCTGTAGCTGCCAGCAGCGGGACAAACTTGTACATAAAAATGAAAAAGCCGATGGACAGGACAAGGTTTACGGCCATCATCCAGCCGCTAATCTCGGGTTTTTTCCCGCCCTCTTCTTCGGCAATCGACTCCAACCCCACATTGAGCGAAAACTTTGAAGCCACAAACCCCAGACGCATGGCCTGCCCGAGCGTCGCCAACCCGCGGATAAAAGGCCAGCCCAGCCATTTACGCTTTTCCGACGGCCGCTGCAATGTCTCTGAATGAGTGGTAATTTCGCCCGAGGGCTTGCGTATGGCAATCCCCCACGCGTGCGGGGAGCGCATCATAACGCCTTCAACCACCGCCTGACCGCCGACAAGCGTTTCCTCTCCGCCCTCCAGGATGGGCAGCAGTTGCAACGACACAAGAAATCTCAAGAATGGGCGCCAATATCTCATTATTCTGATTAGATGATGGAAGCTGGTTCAGAGGCTCCACCGTCAATCGAGGAGGAGCAAACGCTCTCAAACAAGTATTTTATTCGAGATCAGGGAAAAAGGCACTAGAAAGCAGACTCAGCCTTCCGGCTCTCGGGGGCTTTTCCGGCACAAGCGCTTCTGGATAGCTTCAGCCCTGCAGCGGCTCGACTGAAGCGGCTTTTGGGTCTCGGCGGGCTTTAACGCAATGCAGCAATTCTCCCAACTCGCTGACTCCGTTGCCGCGACCACCAAAAAGAAGGAGAAGGTGCGGCTCGTATCGGACTACCTTCGCGCCCGGCCGGTAGAGGAATCAGCGCTGGCGGCTGTGTTTTTGTCTGGCCGTGTCTTTCCCAGATGGGAAGAGCGCACGCTGAATGTTGGCGGCTCATTACTGTGGCGCGGGCTGGCTGAGGTGACTGGCAAGCCGGACGTTGCGCTGACCGCTGCTTACCGTCGATATGGCGATCTAGGCTCCGCTGCAGAAGAACTCGTTCAAGAAATTGCTCGCGACAAGAAAGCTAACGTCACCCTCGCCTCCCTCGGCGCAACCTTTGATGAGATCGCCCGCACCTCACGAGCCGAGCAGAAATTGCGCCTGGTAATCGAGTTGCTGCGCCGAGCGTCGCCTATTGAGGCGAAGTACATCATCAAGATCGTTACCGGTGATCTGCGCATCGGCCTGAAAGAAAGTCTGGTGGAAGAAGCCATCGCTGCTGCTTATGAGGAGAAGGCTGCTGAGGTCCAGCGCGCCCACATGCTGCTGGGAGATATCGCGGAGACTCTGAAGCTTGCGGCCGCGCACAAACTAAACCAGGCCCAGATGCGGCTTTTCCATCCGCTGGGTTTCATGCTGGCCAGTCCGGCCCAGGGCGCTGAGGAGGCGTTCTCATACTTCTCGCCGGCTCAGGTGGAAGATAAGTATGACGGAATCCGCGCTCAGGCCCACTGCGGGGGCAAACAAGATCCACGCGTACGGATTTTCTCCCGCACTCTGGATGAGATTGGTGGATCCTTTCCTGAACTGCCGCCGGCGCTGGCGGCGTTTCCGGAGCCTCTGATCCTGGATGGCGAGATCCTCGCCTGGAGCGAGAGCGCCGGCCAGGCGTTGGCCTTTTCTGAGCTGCAAAAAAGGCTGGGCCGGAAGAAGCCCTCGCCACAACTTATCCGCGATGTGCCGGTTGTGTACATGGTTTTCGACATTCTCTTCCGGGGAGAGCAATTGCTGATCGAGCGTCCACTCACTGAACGCCGCAAGATACTCCTGGAAGCCTTCGACTCTGTGCCCGCCGGGGCGTTCAACGTGGGGCACGCCGTCGCGGGAGAGGTCGAAACTCCTCAGGGCACTCTGGTCTTCGAGCCGGCAATCGCAATGGAATCCGGACCAGCGCGCGTAGTGCTGGCGCCGGCATTGCAGGCCAACTCTGCGCAACAGCTTGAAGAGCTGTTTCAGCAGGCACGGCAGCGCGGAAATGAGGGCCTGATGATCAAAGAGGTGACTTCGCCCTATACGCCGGGCCGGAGGGGCAAAGCATGGCTCAAGCTGAAGAAGGAGCTGGCCACGCTGGATGTGGTAGTCACGGCCGTCGAGTGGGGGCATGGTAAACGCAACAAAGTGCTCAGCGACTACACGTTCGCGGTACGGAATGGCGACCGACTGTTGAACGTTGGCAAGGCGTACTCCGGGCTCACAGACGCGGAGATTGCGGAAATGACGCAATGGTTTCTCGAACACACCATAGAGGACCAGGGGTTCCGCCGCACGGTGGAACCCTGCATCGTGCTGGAAGTCGCGTTCAACAATGTCATGCGATCAGGCCGCCACGAAAGTGGATACGCCTTGCGATTTCCGCGGATCGTTCGCCTGCGCAACGACAAAACTCCCCAGGAAATTGACACTCTCGATAGTGTACGCGACGTTTACGAGCGGCAGAAAGGCGAGCCAGGCAGGTGAGTTTGAATCGAACTCTGGTCAGCGGGTCTTGGCAGACGGCTGGATCGTAGGCTGGGCCGCCGCGCTGCCGGCGCGATGATTGCCAATTGGGATCAGACAACCGTGGGCCACATCGCAGACGCTGTTTTCGAATTGAATGGTTGTGTGCTCAATGTGGTAATCGGCGGCCAACACCTGCTTGATTCTCTGCAGGATCAGATCGCTCTCGGAGAGCATGATGTCATCGATGCGGATATGGCAGGAAAGCGCTGGGGTATCCGATCCGATACTCCAGACGTGAACATCGTGGATGTCAATCACGCCGTCCACCATCGCCAAAGAGGCAACGACCTGCTCCACAGACATTCCATGCGGAGCGCCTTCCAGCAGGATGTTCAGCGTCTCGCGAATAATGCCCAGCGAAGACCACAGGATCAGGCAGGCGATGCCGATCGATAGCGCAGGGTCAATCCAGCTTCTCCCAGTCCAGAGAATCGCCCAGCCACCCACAATCACGGCGCCAGTGGAGAGGGTATCTCCAAACTGGTGAACGAAAGCGCTGCGGATGTTCACGTCGCGTGAAGCGCGGAAAAGGTGCCAGGAGATCACGCCGTTCATAATGACACCCGCCACCGCGACCCAGATCATCAACTGGGGTTGCACTTCAACAGGCCGGAGCATCCGGGTGACAGCTTCGTAAAAAATATAGAAAGCAATCCCCACCAGGGTAAGGGCATTGATGAACGCGGCCACGACACCGGCCCGGTGGTAACCGAACGTTTTTGTTGCACTCGGAGGGCGTGTCTGAATGTATACGGCCACCCAGGAGAGCAGCAGTGCGAGCAGATCCGTAACATTGTGACCCGCTTCAGAAAGCAGCGCCAGGCTGTGTGCGCGTATGCCGGCCACCAGCGTAATTACCACGTACAACGACGTAGCCACCAGCGAATACCGCAAGGCTCTTGAAGTTAGCCGGTGAGAATGAGGGTGGGCATGCATAGTATCGAGTTTACCGCTTATCGTGTCTCCGTCTCTTGCGAGCCAATGAGAAATGTCTGGCACTAGCGGCGAGGGAACCGCAATGTATGCAGGGTGAAGATTCGCGCCAATCATGGGCGCGGTCAGTTTGCGCCGAGCCCTGTTAAGGACATTGTCAGATAATTCAATCGTTAAATCCAGCCCTTTTAGGAATTTTCGCAAAGACTGACGTAACCCTGCACACACCCCCGTTTGGGCAATAACTTGCCACCGTCCCGGCCACATGGAAAGCCCTACATCTAAGATTCATGTCCTAAGTAACGAGTAAACCGAAACTGCTTCTCTGACATCCAACAGCCCTCATGAGGAAGTCCCTATACTTGTCTCTTTTTGCCCTGGTCATGGCGATTGCATATCCCTTGTCGGCTTACGGGCAGGCACAGAGCGGCACAGCAGCGACCCAGAACCCGCAACCTGCATCCGAGAGCCGTCAATCCACTTCGTCAGGGACGCACAGCCAAACCACCCAGCCACCGCGAAGTAGCGCCTCTCCTATAAATGTGCCTGGAGGAGCGACCGACGCTTCTGGTGGGGGTATTGCAGGCTCCGCCGGCGCGCCAGCCGGCAAGACCGAGGTCCCGGAAACGCCGCAACCAGACGCGGCTCCGATTCCCGACAACGAACTCCAAGGCCAGATTCAAAATGCGCTGAGTAAGGAACCTACCTTGGCGGGGGATACCGTCAATGCGAAGGTCGCAAGCGATTCCATCGAGTTAACAGGATCAGTGGGGACCGCAAAGGAAAAGCTGACCGCCACCCGTATCGTCGCATCCTACGCCGGGAACAAGAAGGTTGTGAGCCACCTCGCCATTGGAAATCGGAACGACAATGCGGCTCCGATCGCCAACCGGCCAGGTTCGGAAGCTAATCCACAAACCCGCTCGGATCGGTCAAGTCGTCCGGAGGCGGAAAAGGACACGCGTACTGGAAGTTCCACCCGCCCGCCGGAATAACGGCAGGCGCTCGCACGACGCGACTTCAGGCGCTTTCTGCGCGAGAGGAAAAGAGCGTTTCTATCTGGCCGGCCTCCAGGCGCAAGAGCTTTTCTTTTATGTTCAGGCCGCCTCCGTATCCCGTGAGCGTTCCGTTCGCCCCAATCACCCTGTGACAGGGCACGATAATGGGGACTGGGTTGTGATGGTTGGCCTGTCCTACAGCGCGAAACGCCCGCGACGCTCCTACTGTTTCGGCAAGCTGCCCATACGTCCACGTGCTTCCATAGGGGATTTGTTGCAGGGCTTGCCAGCAACGGACCTGGAAAGGGGTCCCTTGCAAATCAAGCAAAAGGGAAAACTCGCGCAAATGGCCGCAGAAGTAGGCATTGAGCTGTTCTTCGCACAGGCGAAGCTGCTCGCGAGACTCAATCCAGAGTTCGTTTTGCGCGCCATGGGGAGCATGGGTATGGAACTCGATACGGCAGACGCCCTTTTCGCTGGCGGCCAGCAGCAGCGCGCCAATGGGTGATTGCATGGTCGAGTAAAAGATTTTGCGCGATAGAAGCATGGCGAAAATGGTAGCAGCAAAAGGGGTTCGGAAAAATTCAAACCTTACAACACCAGCATGGCAATCCTCATCTATTTCAACACTGCTGCTAAAAATCGTGGCGGTTTGCGTTGTGTAATACGGACAGCGCCGGGGATAGCAAACCTGATCTTGCCGCTGCGTGAACGGCAAATTTTTGTGCGGGCTAAAGCCTGAGGGGTTCATGGGTTCCGGTAGTAGACCACTTGTGATCCAGGTTGCCGGTTGCGTCTCAAAGCAGATGCTCTCGTTGCTTTGCATAAAGACGCAGCGGCTCTCAACGCACTGCGGGAGTGCATCCGGGTGAGGGTGATGGACATCCGCGGGATGATTTTGATTGATTCGGCGAGCGCTGCAATTGAGAGCGGCTTTGCGCTAATGCCCTGTTTCATCCCGGGCCTCATCGAAGTTGCGGGAAAATCCGCGCTGCAACGCACAGCGGAGAGATTCAACCACTTTGGCGTATCACAGGTCACAGCAGTAATTGAAGGACAGTCTTCCGATTCCTGGTTGAAACCGCTCAGCGGCGTGTCCCAGACCTTAGCGTCGCCGGACCGGTTCTGGCGCGCTTCGGAGACCGCGTTCAATGACCTGGTCCAGGCAGGAGCGGAACTTGTAATCCTGGTTCGCCTTGGCGCCTATGCGGAGATCGATTTCGAAAGCATGGTGCAGTCTCATCTGGATGGCCACTGCCGCGTCAGCCAGGCTGCCCGAAGCGGCCAGCCAATGGATATTTTCTGCATCAGCGCGTCTCGACGCAACGATGCTGCGTCGCTGTTCCGCAGCCACCTCACTCGATGCCGTAGCGATTGCCCGCTCTTCGAGAGCGCGGGTTATTTCAACCCTCTGGCTGAACCACTTGATCTACGGCAATTTGCCATTGACATCCTTACCCTTCAGACACAGACGGCTCCCGCAGGAATACAGGTGCGGCCGGGGGTATGGACTGCGCCTCGCGCCCAGATTGAAAAAGGCGCCCGCGTACTGGCGCCCGCGTTCGTGGGTTCCTTTGCGCGCGTACGCTCCGGAGCTGTGGTCACACGATGCAGCAGCATTGAACATCATGCCCAGGTCGATTGCGGTACCGTGGTCGAGAACTCAACCGTGCTTCCATATTGCTCTCTGGGGGCCGCACTTGAACTTGCACACTCGGTAGCAGGTTTCTCGCGCGTCTGGAATCTCCGCCGGGGATGCGTGGTTGAGATCAACGACAAGAAACTTCTTCGGCACGTGTCAGAGACATCAGGCAACAAGCTCCTGGTGAGTGCCGCCGAACTTGTTGCTTATTTACCAAGGCAATTCTGGCGGGGGATTTTCGGTCAGCCAGCCAGCCCGCAGCCCGATCTAAATGCCGCCTTACGCCAGACTTCGCCCACTCTGGGGTCGGCTTCCGGTTATCGCGCTCCAGCCTGCGATAGCGAGGCCGCAAATGAATTTCCTTCGAATCTTGTTGTAGCGAGGACCCATGGAAATCAATAGCCGTCCCGTGGTGGTGAAGAGGATGCCAGAACGTGTGAATGGTCGCACCGCCCGCGAGTTTCTGCGCGATGTTCAGCCATTTCTTTCTGCTGATCGCCCCCAGTTGGTATTCGATCTCTCGCAGGTAGCGCAACTCGATGCTGCAGGAGTAGAAATGCTGCTCCGCTGCATGTCAGAAGCACACAAGCGCGATGGCGATCTCAAGCTGGCGGCTCCCTCGCCGCAGGCATGCGTTGTGCTCGAGCTCACCCGTACGGAACGGCTTTTTGAGATCTACGAGACTTCCACAGATGCTGCGCGCAGTTTCAGTGGGTTCTTGCCCAATGCCATGCGTCAGCAGCTGTTGCACAGACGCCCACACGCTCCAGCAGCCTAAGCGCCAGGACGCCATTCATGTCACAACCCGACAGCGCCGTCACGTTCCCTGCAGCAGGCACCCCGGTCACAGTGGAGAAAAAATCGCACTCCCGGAGTGCCCGTTCTCTGGTGCTGGGCGGCAGTCTCGTCATGCTCATCAGCATGATGCTGGTGAACGGGTTCAATTTTGCTTACAACGTGTTCATGGCCCGCGTGCTTGGGCCTTCCGAATTCGGACACATCAATGCAGCAATCACCATATTGATGCTGGCTTCCTGTGCGAGCCTGACCTTTCAACTGGTGTGCGCCAAATTTGTTGCAAGAAATGAAGCTTCCGGCGCTAAATCGGCCATCGTTAAATCTTTACTCGGCAAGGCCTGGATTGCCAGCCTGGCGATTGCCGCAGTTCTGTTTCTGGGACAAAAACCCTTTGCGGCGTACCTGAATCTTCCCAGCCACTGGATGCTTGCTCTGTTGGCGATAGGCATCGCCGTGTACGCTCCGCTGGGTGTAAAGCGCGGAGCAATGCAGGGCCTTTGCGCATTCCCGCGTCTCGGTGGCAACTTTGTCGTTGAAGCATTTACCCGTTTCGTTGTGGGAGTAGCGCTCGTCGTGGCCGGATACGGCGCGCTGGGAGCCGTGGGCGCCATCTCGGCCGCTGTCCTCATGGCCTATTTCATTCCCCCCATGCCAAGGGAAGTCCGGACGGATCCTGTGGCGGGTGAACCCGCTTCCTTTGCGGAGGCGGTGCAGGCCATCGTCTTCTTTATCGGCCAGGTCATCATCAACAATATCGATATTCTTCTGGTCAAACATTTTTTTCCGGCCGAGCCCGCGGGAATTTACGCCGCAATTGCCCAGGTCGGGCGGCTTCTCTACTTCATCTGCTGGTTTGGAATTGTTAATGCAATGTTTCCGATTGCCGCATCACGCCAGGAGGAAAAAAGATCCGGAGCACTGGGTGTTCCGCTGCTTCTGGTGCTTGCAATCTCGCTGCTGTTCGTGGGCGGGACGGCGCTGTTCCCGAATTTCATCATGGGCCTGATCTTCGGTTCCAAGTTCATCCACATCGGGCCGCTGCTCGCCCTTTATGCCGCCGCTACCGCGCTCTACTCGCTTAGCGTGGTGCTGATCGCCTACGAAATGTCACGGCGGATCGCCAATACCG
>Ga0207707_10001782_pt1 | contig 19762 bp, 11 predicted proteins | sample KBSC83BmetaG_FD_184336 | JGI IMG/M metagenome (GOLD analysis project Ga0207707, IMG submission 184336) | Corn rhizosphere microbial communities from Kellogg Biological Station, Michigan, USA - KBS C8-3B metaG (SPAdes) (version 2) | ecosystem: Host-associated > Plants > Roots > Rhizosphere ...
CAACGCCGCGCATCCCTTCGAGAACCCGACGGCGCTGTCGAACTTCGTGCAACTGATCTCGATCTTCGCGATCGGTGCGGCGCTGACCAACGTGTTCGGCCGCATGGTCGGCAACGAGCGCCAGGGTTTTGCGATTCTCGCCGTCATGGGCACGCTGTTCCTCGCCGGTGTCATCGTCACCTATTGGGCGGAGTCGAGCGGCACCACGGCATTACACGTGCTGGGACTGAGCGGCGGCAACATGGAAGGCAAGGAAGTCCGCTTCGGCATCGTGGCGTCCTCGCTGTTTGCCGTCATCACCACCGCAGCTTCCTGCGGCGCGGTCAACGCCATGCATGACAGCTTCACCGCGCTCGGCGGCATGATCCCACTGATCAACATGCAGCTCGGCGAGATCATCGTCGGCGGCGTCGGCGCCGGCCTCTATGGCATGCTCTTGTTCGTCGTGCTCTCGATCTTCGTGGCGGGCCTGATGGTCGGCCGCACGCCGGAATATGTCGGCAAGAAGATCGAGGCGCGTGAGGTCAAGATGGCCATGCTTGCAATCCTGGTGCTGCCGTTGATGTATCTCGGCTGGACTGCGGTCGCCGTGGTGTTTCCGCCGGCGGTCGCCTCGATGGCCAATGCCGGCCCGCATGGCTTCACCGAAGTGCTCTATGCGTACACGTCGGCCACCGGCAATAACGGTTCGGCCTTCGGCGGCCTCGCCGGAAACACCTTCTTCTATAATCTGACGCTTGCCAGCGCGATGTTCGTGGGCCGCTTCTTCATGATCGTGCCGGCCATGGCGATCGCGGGCTCGCTCGCGCAGAAGCAGTCGATCCCGGCCTCGATGGGCACGTTACCGACCACGGGCGGCCTGTTCGTCGGCCTCGTCGTCGGCGTGATCCTGATCATCGGCGGCCTCACCTTCTTTCCGGCGCTCGCGCTCGGTCCCATCGTCGAGCATCTCGCGGGCAACGCCAACACCCTGTTCTGATCCGGAGTGACCTCCATGGAAACGATGAAATTGCAAAAGCGCTCGTCGATGTCGACGATGCTGGACCCGAAGATTCTGACCCCTGCGATCCGGGCCTCCTTCGTCAAGCTCCATCCGCGCGCCATGATCAAGAACCCCGTGATGTTCGTGGTCGAGATCGTGGCCGCGCTGACGACCGTGATCTTCCTGCGCGACGTCGTGACCGGCGGCGAGCATCTCGGCTTCACCTTCCAGATCATTGTCTGGCTCTGGTTCACCGTGCTGTTTGCAAACTTCGCCGAAGCCGTCGCCGAAGGCCGCGGCAAGGCCCAGGCCGACTCGTTGCGCAAGACCCGCACCGAGGTCCAGGCCAAACTGCTCTCGGGCTCTGACGGCACCGTTCGGCAGGTCGCCGGCACCAGCCTGAAAGTCGGCGATGTCGTGATGGTCGAGGCCGGCGACAACATCCCCTCCGACGGCGAGGTGATCGAGGGCGTGGCCTCCGTGAACGAAGCGGCCATCACCGGTGAATCCGCACCCGTGATCCGCGAATCCGGCGGCGACCGCTCGGCAGTGACCGGCGGAACGCAGGTGCTGTCCGACTGGATCAAGGTTCGGATCACCGCCGCGCAAGGCTCGACCTTCATCGACCGCATGATCCGGCTGGTCGAGGGCGCCGAGCGGCAGAAGACGCCGAACGAGATCGCCCTCAACATCCTGCTCGCGGGCCTCACCATCATCTTCGTGTTCGCGACCGTGACCATTCCGAGCTATGCGGCCTATGCCGGCGGCTCGATCCCGGTGGTGGTGCTGGTGGCGCTGTTCGTGACGCTGATCCCGACCACGATCGGTGCCCTTTTGTCGGCGATCGGCATCGCCGGCATGGACCGCCTCGTGCGCTTCAACGTGCTGGCGATGTCCGGCCGCGCGGTGGAAGCCGCCGGCGACGTCGACACGCTGCTGCTCGACAAGACCGGCACCATCACGCTGGGCAACCGGCAGGCGACCGCATTTCGCGCCGTTCGCGGCGTGACCGAGCAGGAGCTGGCGGACGCCGCGCAACTGGCTTCGCTCGCCGACGAGACGCCGGAAGGCCGCTCGATCGTGGTGCTGGCGAAGGAGCAATACGGCATCCGCAGCCGTGACATGGCTGAGCTTGGCGCGACCTTCATTCCCTTCACGGCGCAGACCCGCATGAGCGGCGTCGACGCCGGCGGCGCGTCGGTGCGCAAGGGCGCGGTTGACGCCATTCTCAATTATGTCTCCGGCGGGCCGCAGACGGCCGCGAGCGGCAACACGGTTCGATCGATCCAGCCGCTGCTCAACTCCGATGTCGGCCGTGAGCTGCAATCGATCGCCGACGAGATCGCCAAGTCCGGCGGCACGCCGCTGGCGGTCGCCAAGGACGGACGGCTGCTCGGCATCATCCAGCTCAAGGATATCGTCAAGGGCGGCATCCGCGAACGCTTTGCCGAGCTGCGCCGCATGGGCATCCGCACGGTGATGATCACCGGCGACAACCCGATGACGGCGGCTGCGATTGCGGCCGAGGCCGGCGTCGACGATTTCCTCGCCCAGGCGACGCCGGAGGACAAGCTGAAGCTCATCCGCGACGAGCAGGCCCAGGGCAAGCTGGTCGCGATGTGCGGCGACGGCACCAACGACGCGCCCGCGCTGGCGCAGGCCGACGTCGGCGTCGCCATGAATACCGGTACGCAGGCGGCGCGCGAGGCCGGCAACATGGTCGACCTCGATTCCAATCCGACCAAACTGATCGAGGTGGTCGAGATCGGCAAGCAATTGCTGATGACCCGCGGCGCGCTGACGACGTTCTCGATCGCCAACGACGTCGCCAAGTATTTCGCTATCATCCCGGCGATGTTCCTGGCGTTCTATCCGCAGCTCAACGTGCTCAATATCATGCATCTGGCGAGCCCGCAGAGCGCCATCCTGTCCGCGATCATCTTCAACGCGCTGATCATCATCGCGCTGATTCCGCTGGCGCTGAAGGGCGTTGCCTATCGTGCCATCGGCGCCGGCGCGCTGCTCCGCCGCAACCTGACGATCTATGGCCTCGGCGGCATCGTCATTCCCTTCATCGGCATCAAGGCGATCGACCTCGTCGTCACCGCCTTGCACCTTGCTTAACAACGCACGTCTTTGCGAGGAGCGAAGCAGATTTGGTCATTCCGGGGTGATGCGAAGCATCGAACTATGGTGCGCAATTGCGCACCTGAGAATCTCGAGCTTCCGGGTCTGGTCCTTCGGACCATCCCGGAATGACAGGAGTCAGAGGTCTGGATTGCTTCGCTTCGCTCGCAATGACGAAGACCATAGGAGACAACAATGCTCAGAGAAATTCGTCCCGCCATCGTCCTCCTGCTTGGGCTCACACTGATCACGGGCCTCGCCTATCCGCTCGCCATGACCGCGGTCGCTGGTGTCATCTTCACGAAACAGGCCCAGGGCAGCCTGATCGAGAAGGACGGCAAGGTGGTCGGCTCCGCCCTGATCGGGCAGGAGTTCAAGGACGACAAATATTTCCACGGCCGCCCGTCGGCGACTACGGCGCCCGATCCGAACGATGCGACCAAGACGGTGGCGGCGCCGTACAACGCCGCCAATTCCGGCGGCTCGAACCTCGGCCCGACCAGCAAGGCACTGAACGACCGGGTCAAGGAAGACGTCGAAAAATTGAAGGCCGAGAATCCGTCGATGCCGGTGCCGGTCGACCTCGTCACGACCTCGGGCAGCGGGCTCGATCCCGACATCTCGCCGGAAGCCGCCCTTTTCCAGGTGCCGCGCATCGCCAGGACGCGCAGCTTGCCGGAGGAGAGGGTTCGGCAGCTTGTCGCCGACCGCACCGAAGGCCGTCTTGGCGGTGTACTTGGTGAGCCCCGCGTTAACGTTCTGGCCCTGAATCTGGCGCTTGATGCGGCTTCGAAATGAGCGAGGCTAGGCCCTGCGCGCAACGACCCTTATATTGGCCGGATGGCAAACCAGCGACGTGATCCCGAGCAGCGGCCCTCGCCGGAGGCCTTGCTGGAGGCCGCCCGGCGGGAGGACAGCCCCCTCGGCAGGCTGAAGATTTTTGTCGGCGCCGCCCCCGGCGTCGGCAAGACCTATGAAATGCTGCAGAGCGCGCACGCCAGGCTCAAGGCCGGCGCCGATGTCGTGGTCGGCCTTGTCGAGACCCACGGCCGGGCGGAAACCGAGGCGCTGCTGCGGGGACTGGAAGTCGTCCCGCGCAAGCGCATCGAATACAAGGACCAGATCGTCGAGGAGATGGACCTCGATGCCGTGATCGCGCGGCGTCCGGAGATCGCGCTTGTCGACGAGCTCGCCCACACCAATACAGCCGGCAGCCGGCATCCCAAACGCTATCTCGATGTCGAGGAGCTGTTGTCCCGCGGCATCGATGTCTATACCGCGGTCAACATCCAGCACATCGAAAGCCTCAACGACGTCGTCGCGCAGATCACCCATGTGCGGGTGCGCGAGACCGTGCCGGATTCGATCTTCGATCGCGCCGACGCCATCGAGCTGATCGACCTCACGCCGGACGACCTGATCCAGCGGCTGAAGGAAGGCAAGGTCTACGTCCCGAAGCAGGCCGAGCGCGCGCTGGAGCACTATTTTTCGCCGGGCAACCTGACCGCGCTGCGCGAGCTTGCGTTGCGCCGCACCGCCGACCGTGTCGACGAGCAACTGCTCAACCACATGCAGGCCAACGCCATCGCCGGGCCATGGGCCGCGGGCGAGCGCATTCTGGTCTGCGTCAGCGAGGATCCGCGCGCGGCGGGGCTGGTGCGCTACGCCAAGCGCATGGCCGACCGTGTGCATGCGCCCTGGACTGCGATCTCGATCGAGACCCGGCGCAGCCTGCAACTCACGGACGAGCAGCGCGATCGGTTGGCCGATACGCTCCGGCTGGCGGAATCGCTGGGCGCCGAGGCGATCACCATTCCCGGCGTAGGGCGGCGCATCGCCGACGACATCATCGGTTTTGCCCACGCCAACAATGTCAGCCAGATCGTCATCGGCAAGTCGACGCGGTCGCGCTGGTTCGAGATCATGCGGGGCTCGGTGGTGCACGACCTGGTGCGGCGGGCCGGCAATATCAGTGTCAATGTCATTGCCGGTGAGGAACCGCCGGCGGGCGCCAGGCCCACTGTGCAGACGGCAGCACGCAGCGAGCCGTTCAATCCGCGCCCCTATCTGATGGCGCTGTTGATCACTTCTATCGGCCTTGGCATCGCCGGATTGATCAAGCCGTATTTCGGTATCGAGAATGTCGACCTCGTGTTTCTGACGGCGGTGGTCGGCGTCGCCGTGCGCTACGGTCTGTGGCCGTCGCTCGTCGCCAGCGTTGCGGCCTCGCTTGCCTATAATTTCTTCTTCCTGCCGCCGATCTACACCTTCACCATCACCGATCCCACTAATATCGCGGCGTTCTTCTTCTTCATGCTGATTGCGATCCTGGTCTCCAACGTCGCGGCGCGGGTGCGCACCCAGGCCGATACCGCGATCGGCCGGATCAGGACCACCGAACAGCTTTATGCTTTCAGCCGCAAGCTTGCCGGCACCGCGACGCTCGACGACGTGTTGTGGGCGACCGCCTATCAGACCGCGCTGATGCTGAAGGTGCGCGTCGTGCTGCTGTTGCCGGAAGACGGCATGATCACGGTGAAGGCCGGCTATCCGCCCGAGGACGAGCTCGACAAGGCCGATCTCGCCGCGGCGAACTGGGCCTGGAGCAACGACCGGCCGGCGGGTCGCGGTTCGGACACGCTGCCGGGCGCCAGGCGGCTGTTCCTGCCGATGCGTACCGGGCGCGGGTCGATCGGCGTGATCGGCATCGACGACGACCGCACCGGTCCGTTGCTGACGCCGGACCACCGCCGTCTGCTCGATGCCCTGGTCGACCAGGGGGCACTCGCGATCGAGCGTGTGTTGCTGGTGGAGGACATGGATCGGGTCAAGCGCACCGTGGAGTCCGAGCGGCTGCGTTCGGCGCTATTGACCTCGATCTCGCACGACCTGAAGACGCCGCTGGCCTCCGTGCTCGGCGCAGCTTCCACCATGCGCGACCTCGCCAGCAATCTGTCGGACACCGAAAAGCGCGACCTGCTCGCCACCGTGATCGACGAATCCGAGCGGCTCAATCGCTTCATCGCCAACCTGCTCGACATGACCAAGCTCGAATCCGGCGCCATCGTCCCCAACACCGCATTGCATGATGTCGGCGAGATCGTCGGCAGCGCCTTGCACCGTGCCGGCAAGATCCTGGCACGGCACAGGGTATCGTTGGATCTGGCGGCGGACCTGCCGATGCTGGAGCTTGACGCCGTGCTGTTCGAGCAGGTGCTGTTCAATCTCTTTGATAACGCCGCCAAATATTCGCCGCCGGACACCACGATCTCGGTCAGCAGCCTTCGGGAGAGGAACGCGGTCTTGTTGCAGGTGGCCGACGAAGGCGAGGGCATTCCTCCGACGGAGCTGGAAAGCGTGTTCGACAAATTCTACAGGGTGCAGAAGGGCGATCATGTCCGGCCCGGAACGGGGCTGGGGCTGGCGATCTCGCGTGGCTTTGTTGAAGCGATGGGCGGCCGGATCACGGCCGCGAACCGGGCCGGCCGCAAGGGCGCCGTCATCACCATCCGGCTGCCGATCCCGGCCGGCGCCCGCGCGTTGGATACCGCCGCATGAACGCCACAGCGATCAAGGTCCTCGTTATCGACGACGAGCCGCCGATCCGAAAATTGCTGCGCATGGGCCTCTCCACGCAAGGCTACGAGATCCTGGAGGCGCCCAACGGCAAGGCCGCGCTGGAGCTGTTGTCGCAGAATCCCGCGCTGATCATCCTCGACCTCGGCCTGCCCGACGTCCAGGGCCATGAACTGCTGCGTACCATCCGCGGTCGCAACGAGGGCGTGCCGATCGTGGTGCTGTCGAGCCGGGGCGACGAGGCCGGCAAGGTGCAGGCGCTCGATCTCGGCGCCGACGATTATCTCACAAAGCCGTTCGGCATGGATGAGCTGCTGGCACGGCTGCGCGCGGCGCTGCGGCATCAATTGCAGGTCCATGGCGAACGGCCGGTGTTTCGCTCCGGCGATCTTTCGGTCGATCTGGTGCGCCGCATCGTCAAGGTCGGCGAGCGCGAGATCAAGCTCTCGCCGAAGGAATACGACCTGCTGCGCGTGCTGGTGCAGCACGCGGGCAAGGTGCTCACCCATCGCTTTCTCCTGAAGGAATTGTGGGACGAACTGACCGACGCGCAATATTTGAGAGTTTATGTGCGACAGCTCCGGCAGAAGATCGAGGCAGATCCCGAACGCCCGCACTTCGTGCTGACCGAGACCGGCATCGGCTATCGCCTCCGAGCGGCGGACTAGGTTCGCTTTCGGAACCATCAGGCTATGCCTGGATTAGTTCCGCGCAACCGGGAGAAGGCTCATGGCAAAATATTCGAAGAAGGCCTCAATCAGTGTCGAGCGCGCGATGAAGAAGAGGAAGGCAGGGACCTTGAAGAGCGGTCGCTCCGGCCGCAAGGTCAAGAGCCGCAAGCAGGCAATTGCGATCGGGCTTTCCGAGGCGCGCAAGAAGGGCGCCAAGGTGCCGAAGAAGGCGAGGAAGGCCGGGCGGTAAAGGGAGCGCGGCGGGTGTGGGTTCCGGGATGGTACGTGTGCGTGCTAGGCTCCGGGGTGCCATAGGATGATCGGGATCAATCGTGCCCTCGCGTAAACTGTCCACTTACCGGAAAAAGCGGGATTTCGAGAAGACCGAAGAGCCTTCGGGCAAGGTCAAGGTCGCGCTGTCGAAACGTCCGCGTTTCGTGATCCAGAAGCACGCCGCCACGCGGCTGCACTACGATTTCCGGCTGGAGTTCGATGGTGTCTTCAAGTCCTGGGCGGTCACGCGCGGCCCTTCGCTCGACCCGCACGACAAGCGGCTGGCGGTGGAAACGGAAGACCACCCGCTCGATTACGGCGACTTCGAAGGCACGATCCCGAAGGGGCAGTATGGCGGCGGCACAGTGCAGCTCTGGGATCGCGGCTATTGGGAGTCTGAAAATCCCGAGGCTGGCTTCAAGAAAGGCGACCTGAAATTCAATCTTGATGGCGAGAAGCTGCACGGCAGCTGGGTGCTGGTGCGGATGCGTCATGATCGCAACGGCGGCAACCGCACCAACTGGCTCCTGATCAAGCATCGCGACGAATACGCGCGCGAAGGCGAGGAAAACCATATCCTCGAGGAGGACCGCTCGGTGGCGTCGGGGCGGTCGATCAAGCAGATCGCGGAAGGCAAGGGCAAGGCGCCAAAGCCATTCATGATGGCGAAGAACGGCGGCGGCAGGGCCGATGCGGTCTGGCATTCCAACCGCGGCGAGGCGGCGGACGCGCGCGATGCGCGCAAGGGGACCAAGCCGGCGAAACGGGTGGAAGCCAAGCCGATCGATTCCATCCCCGCCTTCATCGCCCCGCAGCTTTGCGTCTCGGTCGAACGCCCGCCGGCCGGCGAGGGCTGGGGTCACGAGATCAAGTTCGACGGTTACCGCATGCAGTTGCGGGTCGAGGACGGCAAAGTCTCGCTCAAGACCCGAAAGGGGCTGGACTGGACCGGGAAATTCGGCGCGATTGCCAGAGAGGCGAAGTCGCTACCGGACGCGCTGATCGACGGAGAGGTCGTGGCGCTCGATCACGACGGCGTGCCCCATTTCTCTGACCTGCAGGCCGCGCTCTCTGACGGCAAGACCGGCAAGCTGATCTTCTTCGCCTTCGATCTGTTGTTCGCGGAGGACATGGATTTACGGCGGTTGCCGCTGCGCGACCGGAAAGCGCGCCTTAAGGAGATGCTGGACGAGCACGGCGACAAGAACATCCGCTATGTCGAGCATTTCGAGGTCGACGGCGATGCCGTGATGGAATCGGCGCGCGAATTGTCGCTCGAGGGTATCATCTCGAAGAAACTCGCCGCGCCCTATCATTCCGGCCGCACCGAGAGCTGGACCAAGGCGAAAGCGCGCGCGGGCCAGGAGGTCGTGATCGGCGGCTGGAGGACCACCAACGGCAAATTCCGCTCGCTGATGGCGGGCGTCTATCGCGACGATCATCTCGCCTTTGTCGGCATGGTCGGTACCGGCTTCGGCCAGGACAAGGTGAAAGCGATCATGCCGGCGCTGAAGGCGGCGGCGTCCGACGACAGCCCGTTCGGCGGCAAGAACGCGCCGCGCAAGGCGCGCGATGTGCATTGGCTGAAGCCCGAATTGGTCGCCGAGATCGAATTCGCGGGCTGGACCGGCGACGGCAACATCCGGCAGGCAGCGTTCAAGGGGTTGCGGCAGGACAAGGACGCGCGCGAGGTGAGGGCGGAGATTCCGGCAATGACCCGTGTGGCGCAACCGGCCGCAGCGAAGGCCGCGGTCAAATCGAGGAAGCCGGCCCCGGCGCGGACGAAACCTGAGGGCAAGAGCAATGCCGAGGTGATGGGTGTCGTCATCTCCCATCCCGACAAGGCGATGTGGCCGGATGCCGGTGACGGCGAGGCCGTCACCAAGCTCGATCTCGCGCGCTACTTCGAGGCGGTCGGCGACTGGATGATCGCCTATCTCAAGGGCCGGCCGTGCTCGATCGTGCGCGCGCCCGACGGCATCAAGGGTCAGCAATTCTTCCAGCGCCACGGCATGGAGGGCACCTCGAAGCTATTGGAGCTGGTCAAGGTCTCCGGCGACCGCAAGCCCTATTTGCAGATCGACCGCGTCGAAGCGCTCGCCGCCGTCGCGCAGCTCGGCGGGCTCGAGCTGCACCCCTGGAATTGCGCGCCCGGCGAATATGACGTGCCGGGCCGGCTGGTGTTCGATCTCGATCCCGCGCCCGACGTTGCGTTCGCCGAGGTCATCGACGCGGCGAAGGCAATGCGGGAGCAACTCTCCGGCCTCGGCATGGAGAGCTTCTGCAAGTCCACCGGCGGCAAGGGCATGCATGTCGTCGTGCCGCTGCTTTCGGGCGCCAGGGACAGGGTCACATGGAAGGAAGCCAAGGCGTTCGCGCAAGGCGTCTGCCAATTGATGGCGAGCGAGGATCCCGAGCGCTACCTGCTCAACATGTCGAAAGCGAAGCGGAAGGGAAAGATCTTTCTCGACTATCTCCGCAACGACCGGATGTCGACCGCGGTTTCCGTGCTGTCGCCGCGGGCGCGCGCCGGCGCCACGGTCTCGATGCCGCTGACCTGGGCGCAGGTAAAGGGCGATCTCGACCCGAAACGCTTCACCGTGCGCACTGTGCCTTCGCTGCTGGCAAAGACCAGGGCCTGGCAGGGCTATGACGATGCCGCATCGTCGATCAAGGCGGCGATGAAGAAGCTGGAAAAGAAGTAGGGTGGGCTAAGCGAAGCGAGCCCACCGAGGTGGTGGGCACGGCGCAAGTGCGCCTTTGCCCACCCTACGATTTCTATAGCTTTCCAAGCAGAAGCAGGATCAGCAGAATCACGATGATCAGCCCAAGCCCGCCACCGCCATAATATCCGGTGCCGTAAAACGGTCCGCCGCCGATGCCGCTGAAACCGCCGAGCAGCGCGATGATCAGAATAATCAGGATGATTGTGCCGATAGACATTTAACCTCCTCAGCCCCTCGAGGGCACCTGTGTTAGCCTGGTCCGGCGAAGAAACCTGCTGGAACCCATAAAGTTCCCGCTTTTGCGCCGCGATATTCGCCTGCTCTTCTCCTCGCGTGCGGCGTGCCTACATGGAGCTGATCCAGCAGAGGATTTTCTCGATGTCCGCACCGCTTATCGTCTCCATTCCGCATCGCCTCGGCCGCGAGGAAGCGGCGCGCCGTCTCAAGGGCGGGCTGGCGCGTGCCGCGACCAGCGTCCCCGTATTGTCCGTCGATGAGGAGCGCTGGGATGGCGATCAGATGTTCTTTCGCGTTCGCGCGCTGGGACAGGCGGCGTCGGGTCATATCGATGTCGCGGAAGATCACGTGCGGCTGGAAGTGACGTTGCCGTGGTTGCTGCAGCGCTTTGCGCAGATGGCGCAGACTGTGATTCGCGATCGCGGCACGCTGCTCCTCACCAAGCGCAACTGACGCAAACTCGTCTCGCATCGCAGCAACGAAATTCTGTCAAAAAAGCGATCTGCCGAAATTTTCGTCAGCTTGCTGGTAACGAATTGGGCGGATCATGTAAGCCTGCGCGGAAGAGGGAACCGATCTCCGAGTCGGCACGAGGTCCGCCAGGCCGTCCGGCCGTCGATCCCGGGCGGCTTTCGCGCTTTCAGGAAGCGGCAACGCGTCTACGCGCCGCCCTGGCGGCCGTGATGACCCTGGCCTTCAGCACAGCAGCGGGCAGATGCGTGAACAGCGATGAGAGCGGAAGCTCTGCCGCCGTCTCGATTCCATCGATGCTGTAGCCGGCGAGATCGATCGCGCCCTGAAACGCTTCGGCCCTCGGCCAGACGCGGCCACCTTCGGAGAAGGCGGCGAAATGACGGGCGACAACGATGATGGCAGCCTCGGCGCCCCTCCGTCGCGCGAAAGCAACGAGGTGATCGCGATGCGGGCCGCTGACCTCCAGTGGCTGATGGTCGCCATGCGTGAACACGTCCGCAAGCTCGGTCCGCAACTTCAGGAGATGCGCGGTCCAGGCGAGCTTGAGATGGCCGTCGGTCCAGCGTTGCGCCAGAATCGCCCAGTCGGGCGTGCCGAGCGACGCCAGCACGGCCGCCCGTTCGGCGAAATCCACCGGCCTGCGGTTATCGGGGTCCACCAGCGACAGGTCCCAGAACTCGGTGCCCTGATAGAAATCGGGCACACCGGGCATGGTCGCCTTCAGCGTCAGCTGACTGAGTGAATTGAGTGCGCCAAGCAGCGCTGCGCGGCGCGCGATGGCCGCGATCGATTCCAGAAACTCTCCCGATTGCGAAGGATCGAGAATATTCCTGATGAAGGTCCTCTGGCCGTTTTCGTAAGGCTCGTGCGGATTGAGCCAACTCGTCTGCTCCTTGCCTTCGCGCGCGGCTTTCAGCGCGTAGGCCTGAACGCGTTCGGCGAACGCCGCATCCGGGCCTCCGGCCGGCCACGCCCCGAGCAGCGTCTGATACAGCATGTATTCCGCGCCGACCGAAGGTGCGCGCATCTCCCCGTCGGTGACGAGACGCGGTGCGTTCAAAAGCTTCCAGCGCGCCACGGCGCTGGTCCATTCGCCGGGAATTTCCGTCAGCGCCATCAGCCGGGCGCGGGCATCCTCGCCGCGCTTGGTATCATGTGTCGCCGTCGCGCTCATCCCATGCGGCCATTCCCGCGCGCGCGACTGCATCATGTCGTGAAAATCCGGGATCGACAGCGCTTGCGCCGCCGGATCGCCGCCCACCTCGTTCAGGGCGAGCAGGCGGTGGTAACGGTAGAAAGCGGTGTCCTCCAGGGATTTCGCCATCAACGGCCCGGTGAACTGCTGCAGCTTCAGCGAAAAGCGCCGCACGCGCGGCGCGCTGTGCGGCGGCCGGCCCGGCTTGACCAGATCCATGGTCAGCGCGTCGCGCAGGAAATCGAAGATGCCTTCGTCGGCGGCGTACCACTCCGTGCGGGCGCGGGCGATGGTCATCTCGATCAAGGCCCGGTCGTGGGGCGTTGGTCCGGCCGCGGTCAGATAGGTGCGATAGACCGGAAAATGCAGCACGTAGAGCTCGAGCGCCTGACGCAGGCTGTCCGCGGAAAAATCCCGCGTCGAGTAATGGCCGCTGGCAATGCGCGCGAGCAGCCGCACCAGCACGGTGAACTCGCTGGTGAGCAGGGTTTCCAGCACGCGCCGCTTGGCTTCCTTCAGCACCGGTTCGAGCCTCGGCGGCTGGTTGCTGACCTGCCGCCAGACCTCGTCGAGCGGACCGAGGCCCTTTCCGTAGATCAGGAGATGCGCCAGCGTGTTCATCCACTCATAGCCGGTGGTGCCGTGGACGCCGGCGAAATCGTGCAGCGCCTCGCCCTCGCCGAGGATTTTCTCGACTACGACGTAGAACGGCTTCGTCCTGTCGCCCTGCGCCTCGCGGATCAGGCGGCGCAGCCGCTGGAAATATTGGGCGGGATCACGCAGGCCATCGATATGGTCGAGCCGCAGCCCCTGCAGCCTTCCGTCTGCAATCAATCGCCTGACCAGCCGATGCGCCGCCTCAAACGTGCTGGCCTCTTCGACGCGGAGCCCCGCCAGCGTATTGACGTCGAAGAAACGGCGATAATTGATGTCGCTGGAGGCGAGCCGCCAGTGACCCAGCTTGTAGTGCTGGCGCTCCAGCAGATGATGCAGCGCCAGGGTTTGCGTGTTGCGGTCGGCGCCGGCGCGATAGGCCGACAGGCCGCGCGCGATGATCTCGGCGCCGCCGGCGATTGTCTTCAGCTCTTCCTTGAACTGCGGTGCTTCCCGGCGATTGGGATGACGCAGGCCGCTGTAGCGGGCGGCGAGCGCGAGCATGCTCCTGCCGGCATCGTTCGACTCGGCGCCGGCTTCCTTCACGGCCGTGCGCAGCACTTCGCCATAGCGCTCCGGCGCGATTGGCAGGCGATGCTCATGGTACCAGCAGGAGAAGCTGCCGTCGTTGGCATCGTAACGCAACTCGATTTCGCCGCGCTCCAGCGCCTCGCCATAGGAGGAGCCCAGGATCGGCAGCAGCACACCACCGCGCTTTCGGTAGGGCAGTTGCTCCCAATCGATATCGAAGGCGCCGGCATGCGATGAGGCCGGTCCCCATTCCAGCATGTCCAGCCACCAGGGATTGTCGGCAAAATGCACGCCGACATGGTTGGGCACGAAATCGAGGATCAGTCCGAGATCATGCTCACGCAGCGCCTCGGACAATCGCATGAAGCCGGGCTCGCCGCCGAGCTCCGGATTGAGGCTGGCGTGATCGACGACATCATAGCCGTGCGACGAGCCCTTGCGCGCCTTCATGAAGGGCGAGGCGTACAGATGCGTGATGCCGAGCGCCTTGATATAGGGCACGATCTCGGCCGCCTTCTCGAAATTGAAATCGGCGGTCAGTTGCAGGCGATAAGTGGCAATCGGCAGGGCCTGCGGCATCGCTAGCCCTCGATGCGCCAGAACACCGACCAGGGCGGCAGCCGGCCGCCGGGTTCGCCGCCCCAGATCGGGGTGCCCGCGCGCGGCGACGTGTTCACTAGCTCCTGCGGCGATAGATTGGCGAACAGGAACAGCGTTGAGCCATCGTTCATGCGCCAATTGGCCGTGAGCAGCCCGTCGTCAGTGGCGCGGGCCGCACCGAAGCTCGCGCCCGCCAGTCGCGGCACGATTTCGCGGCGGCGAGTGGCGAGCAGCTCCCGCACCAGCGTCAGTCGCCTGGTGCCGGTTGGCGTGTCAGCCGTCTGCCAATCCAGTACGGCGGACTCAAAAGTCGAAGGCGCGAGCGGATCCGGTACCTCGTCGCCATATTTCTCATAAGCCCATTTGTATTCCTGCTTTCGCCCGTGGCGGACGGCGTTGGCAAGGTCGCCGTCGAAGTCGCAGAAAAACGGGAACGGTGCCTTTGATCCCCACTCCTCACCCATGAACAGCATGGGAATCATCGGCGAGAGAAGCATCACCGCCAGCGCTGCCTCGATCTCCTTCTCCGAGGCAAGCGTCTCCAGCCGGTCTCCGAACGGACGGTTGCCGATCTGGTCGTGGTTCTGCAGGAAATTGACAAAGGTCGAAGGCGGCAGTTTTCCGCTCGGCTCGCCGCGCGGCTTGTTGCCCCAGAAGGTCGAAGTTTCGCCCTGATAGACGAAGCCCGAGGAAAGAGCGCGTGCGAGGTTCGCGCGCGGCGAGCGCTGGTAATCGCCGTAATAACCCTGGGCCTCGCGCGTGAACAGCACGTGCCATGCATGGTGATAGTCGTCGTTCCACTGGCCCCGGTATTTTCCGCGCGGCGGCTCCTGCGCGGCGTCCAGCAGGCTCGCGCAGTTGTCGCCATTCTCCAGCACGAGATGGATATGCCGTCCGCTCGCGGTGGCAAGTCTCCCGGCGGCGATGCTGAGATCATGCAGCATCGATGGCAGACCGGGCTCGGAGAAGATATGATTCGCGGCGTCAAGCCTGAGCCCGTCGAAGCGATAGTCGCGCAGCCAGTACAGCGCGTTCTCGATCGCGAACGCACGCACTTCCGGAATGCGGTAGTCGATCGCGCTGCCCCAGGGCGTATGCGCGTCGGTGAAGAAGCTTGGCGCATAGCGGCCGAGGAAATTCCCCTCGGGGCCGAAGTGATTGTAGACGACGTCGAGGAACACCATCAGCTCGCGCCGATGCGCCTCGTCGATCAGCGTCTTGAGATCCTCGGGCCGGCCATACGCGCTGTCGGGCGCGTACCAGAGCACGCCGTCATAGCCCCAGCCGCGTCGGCCGGCGAAATCGGCGAGCGGCATCAGTTCCAGTGCCGTAATTCCCGTGTTGGCGAGATGATCGAGCCGGTCGATCATGGCGCGATAGCTGCCGCCTTCCGTAAAGGTGCCGACATGGGTCTCGATGAAGACCGCCTCAGTCCAGGGCCGCCCGCGCCAATCCTGCGCGCGCCAGGCGAAGGCGTCCTGGTCGATTACCTCGCTCGGGCCCATCACATCTTCCGGCTGGAAGGCGGAAGCGGGATCTGGCACGTCGATCTCGTCATCGATGCGGAATTTGTAGCGCGCGCCTGGGCCTGCCTGCACGACATCGAGGGAGTACCAGCCTCCGTTGCCGCGGCGCATGGCGAGCGGCTTCTTCTCCAGCACGAGATCGACGCGTTTCGCCGCCGGTGCCCAGAGCCGAAACGTCGTGCCATCCTTGTTCAGTGTCGCGCCAAATCGCCTTTCGCTCATGCCGCGCCCGCAAAAGCCAGCACCGATCGGGGCGGGGCCTTTGTCTCGGCGCCGGATGCGAAATCGGCGCTTTCCTGCTTGACCTCGGTGGTGTTCAGCACCTGCTGCCAGCTCCTGTACTCCGGCATCTTCGGCAGTTTGAACGCGATCTCCTCGGGCGCCGCGTTCAGCACGATAAAGATCGGGGCTTGCCCTTGTTCCATCGGACCGAGCACGTAGGCGAGAAACCTTCCGTCCGGAAACTTCCAGTCCTCGTCCTTCATCTCCTCGGCCGCGGGCGTGAGCCACAACACGCCGTAGGAGCCGTCCGGACGCCGTCCGTCGAGCCAGCGCTGGCTGCGGGTTTGCGGGAATTTTTCGCGCAGGGATGTCATGTGTCCGACGAAGTCGGTGAGGTCCTCGCCCTCGCGGCCGAGATGTTCCCAGCCGACCCAGCCGATCTGATTGTCCTGGCAATAGGCGTTGTTGTTGCCGGATTGCGAATTGCCGACCTCATCGCCGGCCAGGATCAGCGGCAGGCCCTGCGCCAGCAGCAGGCAGGCGAGCTGGTTCTTGCGAAGCTGACGCCGCAACGCCACGATCGCGGGATCGTCGCTCGGGCCTTCATGGCCGCAATTGTTGCTGTGATTGTCGTTGGAGCCGTCGCGATTGTCCTCGCCGTTGGCCTCATTGTGCTTCTGGTTGTAGCTGAAGAGGTCGGCGAGCGTGAAACCGTCATGGACGGTGATGTGGTTGACGCCGGCGCGCGGCTTGCGTCCGTCATGGTGGAAGAGGTCGGAGGACGCCGTCATCCGGCTCGAAACTTCGCCGATCAGGCTGCCTTCGCCGCTCCAGTAGCGCCGCATGGCGCTGCGGTAGCGATCGTTCCATTCCGACCATTGCGAGGGAAAGGCGCCGACCTGGTAGCCGCCCATGCCGAGATCCCAGGGTTCGGCCACGAGCTTGGCCGAGGCCAGCACCGGGTCCTGCCGGATCGCGGTGAGGAAGGCGCTGTTGCGGTCGAAGCCGTTCGGTCCGCGCGCCAGCGTCGTGGCGAGATCGAAGCGGAAGCCGTCGACATGGCAGACCTCGACCCAGTAGCGCAGCGAATCCATCACCATCTGCAGCACGCGCGGATGGGTGAGATTGACGGAGGAGCCGCAGCCGGTGAAGTCGTCGTAGAAGCGCTTGTTGTCGGGCATCAGCCAGTAATAGGACGCGTTGTCGATGCCGCGGAAGGACAGCGTCGGGCCCATATGGTTGCCCTCGGCGGTGTGATTATAGACGACGTCGAGCATCACCTCGATGCCGGCGTCGTGCAGCCGGGCCACCGTGGTGCGGAAGGCATCGAGCGGATTGTCCTGGGCGTAGCGCGGCTCCGGCGCGAAGAACGACAGCGTGTTGTAGCCCCAGTAATTGGCGAGCTTCTTCTCGACCAGAATGCGGTCGTCGACAAAGGCGTGGATCGGCAGCAGCTCGACGGTCGTGACGCCGAGCTTCTTCAGGTGCTGGATCATCGCGGGCGACGACAGGCCGCCATAGGTGCCGCGCAGGTTCGGCGGCACGTCCTCGCGCGTTTGCGTCAACCCCTTGACGTGGGCTTCGTAGACGATGGTGTCTTCCCAGGGGATGCTGGGACGGATTTCGCGACGGCCCCAGTTGAACGTCTCGTCGACGACGACGGCCTTGGGCATGCCGCGGGCATTGTCGCGGCGATCGAAGGAAAGGTCCTCGCGCGGGCTGCCGGTGCGATAGGCGAAATGCGCATCGCTCCACACCATCCGTCCGGCCAGACGCTTGGCGTAGGGGTCGAGCAGAAGCTTGTTGGCGTTGAAGCGATGGCCCTGCTCGGGCGCGTAGGGGCCGTATACGCGATAGCCGTAGAGTTGCCCGGGCGAGATGTCGTTCAGATAGCCATGCCAGACGTCTTCGCTGCGTTCGGGCAGCTCGATGCGCTCGAGCTCGCGACGGCCCTGGTTGTCGAACAGGCACAGCTCGACCTTTTCCGCATTCGCCGAGAACAACGCGAAATTGGTGCCGCGGCCGTCCCAGCTGGCGCCGAGACGCGCAAAGGTTCCGGCAGTAAGGCGCATCGCTCAGCCTTCCGGCACGAGAAAGATGGCGGCAAGCGGCGGGATCGTGAGGCTCAGCTCGTCACCGTCGGACGCGTCGACCCCGCCGACATTGCCGACATTGCCGCCACCATAATGCGCGGAGTCCGAGTTCAAGACTTCGCGCCACCGGCCGCCGAGAGGCACGCGGACGCGGTAGTTGCGGTAGACATTGGGCGAGAAATTCACAACGACCAGGCACCGCGCCCGATCGGTATGGCCCTTTCGGATCCAGGCGAAGACATTCTGGCCGGCATCCTCGGTGATGACCCATTCGAATCCGGACTCCTCGCAATCCAGTTCGTGCAGGGCAGGGACCCTGCGATAGAGCCCGTTCAGGTCTCGGATCAGCGCCTGCACGCCGGCATATTTTTTCTGCTCGAGCAGGTGCCAGTCGAGCGAATGGTCGTGGTTCCATTCGGCCTCCTGCGCGAACTCGCAGCCCATGAACATCAGCTTCTTGCCGGGATGGCCGAACATGAAACTGTAATAGGCGCGCAGATTCGCGAAACGCTGCCAATCGTCGCCGGGCATGCGGCCGAGGATCGAGCGTTTGCCGTGCACGACCTCGTCATGCGACAGCGGCAGGATGAAGTTCTCCGAGAACGCGTAGTGAAGGCCGAACAGGATGTCGCCGTGGTGATATCTGCGATGGATGGGATCCTTGCCGATATATTTCAGCGTGTCGTGCATCCAGCCCATGTTCCACTTGTAGCCGAAGCCAAGCCCGCCGTGATCGACCGGGCGCGACACCTGCGGCCAGGCCGTGGATTCCTCGGCCGCCGTGGTCGCGTTCGGGAAGCGTGAAAACACCTCGGTATTGAAGCGGCGCAGGAAGGCGATCGCCTCGATATTTTCCCGGCCGCCATGCTTGTTCGGAATCCAGCCGCCATAGGGACGGCTGTAGTCCAGGTAAAGCATCGATGCGACCGCATCGACGCGCAGTCCGTCGATGGCGTAGCGTTCCAGCCAGAACAGCGCGTTCGACACCAGGAAATTGACGACTTCGGTACGGCCGAAATTGTAGATCAGCGTGCCCCAGTCGAGATGGCGGCCTTGCATCGGGTTGGCGTGCTCGTAGAGCGCCGTGCCGTCGAAGCGGCCGAGCCCGTGCGGGTCATCGGGAAAATGTCCGGGCACCCAGTCGAGGAGGACGCCGAGACCCTGCTCGTGACAGGCGTCGACGAGATGCGAGAAATCTGCCGGCGATCCGAAGCGGCTCGTCGGGGCAAAGAGACCGGTCGGCTGATAGCCCCAGGAGCCGTCGAACGGATGCTCGCTCACGGGCAGGAATTCGATATGGGTGAAGCCGAGATCGCGCGCATAGGCCGGCAACTGCTCGGCCAGCTCGCGGTAGGTCAGCCATTCATTGTTGCTCTTGCATCGCCAGGAACCGAGATGGACCTCGTAGATCGAGATCGGCGCGCTGCGGGAATTGATACCCGACGGCGCCTCGCGCGGATGCGGCAGTTTGGCTTCGTCGAGCACGATGGAAGCGGTCTTGGGACGCATCTCCCCGGCAAAGGCCATCGGATCGGACTTCAGCGGCAGATGCTGGCCCTGCGGGCCGATCATGTCGAACTTGTAGCGATCGCCTTCGGTGGCGTGGGGGATGAACAGCTCCCAATAGCCCTGTCCGCGCACGCGCATCGGATGCCGCCGCGCGTCCCAGAAATTGAAATCGCCGACCACGCTGACCCGCCGCGCGTTCGGTGCATGCACCACAAAGGCGACGCCCTCGACGCCGTCCATGACGCGCGGATGCGCGCCAAGCTTGTCGTACAGACGCTGGTCCTTGCCTTCGCCAAGGAGATGGAGGTCGTAGTCGGTCAGAACGGGCGGGAATCGATAGGGGTCGTCGATCTGTACGACGTTGTC
>Ga0207707_10001784_pt1 | contig 19758 bp, 17 predicted proteins | sample KBSC83BmetaG_FD_184336 | JGI IMG/M metagenome (GOLD analysis project Ga0207707, IMG submission 184336) | Corn rhizosphere microbial communities from Kellogg Biological Station, Michigan, USA - KBS C8-3B metaG (SPAdes) (version 2) | ecosystem: Host-associated > Plants > Roots > Rhizosphere ...
CACCTCCCAGTCCGCTGCTTCGGGTTTCGGCGGGGCGACGGCGCGCGGTGTCGCCGCAACCGGCTTGAAGGCGGTGCCGGGAACGACCCCTTTGCGCAACGCCCCTTCCCAGTCGATGTCCTTCCAATGCGCGCGCACGATGTCGTGACCGCTGCGGCCGTCGCGCATCAGCCGCGCGAGCAGCTCGTGCGGCGAGATGCCGGCGTAGAGCGGCGCGATGAGCGGCTGCACGATGGCCGCCGTGCCGTCGAAGGCGCGTGCATCGCTCCAGTGCTCCATGAAGTGCGTGGCGGGCAGATGCCAGGTGGCGAGCGCGGACGTCTCGTCGTCGTATAGCGAGAGATGGATGGACAGCGGGACCCTCGCTAGCGCCTGGCCGAAGCCCGGGGCGTCGTAGGCCGGATTGCCGCCGAGGATCACGAGCAGCTCCGTCGGGCCGTGGACGAGCGCATCGAGCGGCTCGGCCTTCGCTTCGTCGACGGCTGGAACATAGGACACCGGCGCGCCCAGCTCGGCGTTCAATCGGTGGACGAGCGCGTGCGCCTGCGGCGAGAGCGACTCGCCCGCGAGGATCAGGCCGCGGTTCTGCCGCAGGTCGCGCCAGATCTTCCCGTTCGGGTGCAGCAGCCACGATTCGATGTCGGCGACGCGCATCGCGTACCGGTGATCGGCCATCGCGCCGGTCAGCGAAGGCGCGCTTTCGAGCGCGTACAAGCGCACCAGGCGGCCGTCGCGCGGCGTACGGGCGGCGGCGAACCGGCGCGCGTAATTCAGGCGGAAGGGATGGTCGTCGAGGAAGCGGCTGTCGAGGCTGAGGATGGCTCCCGCCTCCTCCAGGCGGGCGATCGGCTCGAGCACCTGGCCGAAGGCGAGCCGGGCGCCCTCGTGGCTGCGGTCGCGGTGCAGCGGATCCCAGCGGTGCACGCGCGCTTCGGGCAATCGGCGAACCAGGTCACCGAGCTGCGCGGCGAGCGTCGGCGAATCGCAGGCACCGACGAGGACGCGCAGCCCGGCGCCGCGCTGCCGTTCGATCTTTCCAAGCGCTTCCTCGAGGTCGCGCTCGAACTCGGCGCGCGTGGCCGGCTGGCCGAGCTTGCGGGGCGCCTTGGAGCGGTCGGGATCCCAGAGCTGCAGCACCGATGCCTGGCCGTGCACGCTCGTCGAGCCGGTGCTCCCCGGATGGGCGGGGTTGCCCTCGACCTTGGTCGGGCGGCCGCTGTTCGACTCGACGAGCAGGCCTTCGGCGGCGCCGAGGAAGCTCGCCGCGCTCGCATAGAAGCGCGGCACGCCGGGCAGCTCGTTCTCCGGCTGGTGCGCATAGGGGACGATGCGCTCGACCGGCGGGCTGCAGCCCGCGCCCGCGAGCGCGGCCGACGCGGCGGAGAGCTTCAGGAAATCGCGGCGTGTGAGCTTTACCGATGGCATGTGGAGCAGTCGGTGAGGCGGCGCGTGGAGTGCAGGCGCGGGTTCTCCTGCCGCGGCGCGGGGCCCATATAGGTGACGAGCGAGGGTGGGCGCAGGTGCGGCGCCGGATCGCGGTGGCAGCCGAGGCACCACTGCATCTCGAGCGAGGCGACGCGCTCGATGCGCGGCATGCGGTCGACGCGGCCGTGGCACTCCACGCAGCCGACGCCCTTCGCGACATGGATGCTGTGGTCGAAGTAGACGAAGTCCGGCAGGTCGTGCACCCGCGCCCACGCGATCGGCTTGCCGGTGCGCGCGCTTTGGCGCAGCGGCTCGAGGATCGACGCGTCGCTGAAGAGCTGCGAATGGCAGGTGAGGCACACTTGCGCGGAAGGAATGCCGGCGAAGGACGATTTCTCGACCGACCAGTGGCAGTAGCGGCAGTCGATGCCGTCGTCGCCGACGTGGTGCTTGTGGCTGAACGGGATCGGCTGCGGCGGCGAAAGCGCTCCGCTATGCGCGGGCAGCGCCTTGTAGAGCGTCACCCAGGCGACCGCGATGACGAGGACCATGGCCAGGCCGGCGAGCTTGAGCGCTAAGAGAGCGGGCGCGTGGAATACCTGCGCCATCAGAGCTCCTTCGCCACCTGCGCGTAGGACAGCACCGCGAAGAGAACCGTGCCGCCGATGATGTTGCCGACGAGCACCGGGCCGGTGAAATCGGCCAGCATCGCCCCGATGCCGAGCTCGCCGTTCACGGCGAGCAGGAACGCCTCGACGCTGCCGGCGACGATGTGCGCCGAGGCGCTGGCGCCGATGAGATAGGCCATCAGGTAGACGACGAAGAATTGCGCGCCTTCCGCGGCGGGCATCAGCCAGACGAGCGCGGCCATCAGGAAGCCGGCGGTAATGCCGTGGAAGAGCGCCGGCACGGCGCCCTGCGGCATGGCGTCGCGGCTAACGGCCAGCATTGCCTCGCGCAGCTCCGGCGTCACCACCGGCGTGAAGCTGACGAGCAAGGCGGCGAGCAGCGTGCCGACGAGGTTGGCGACGAGGACGATGGTCCACAGCCGCGCGGCGCGCTTGAAGTGGTACGCGGTAGGCTCCGCCATTACAGGCAGGACGACGGTGATCGTGTTCTCGGTGAAAAGCTGCTGGCGCGAGAGCACGACCATCACGAAGCCGACCGGGTAGCCGAGCGCGACGACCAGCTCTCGCCACTCGGCCTCGGGCAGGTGCTGGCGCAGGATCGCCTCGGCGAAGAGCGAGAAGCTCATCGACAGGCCGGCGGCGAGCCCGGACCACCAGAGCGATACCGCCGGGCGCTCCATCTCCTGCGCGCCCATCCGTCGAACGACGTCGTAGATGACGGGCGTCGGCGGCGTCGAATGCTCCTCGACGCGTTCCGCCTCGCGCCTGATGTCGTCGTTCGGCACGGCTACTGAATGAGGTGATACCCGCTTTCACCGCGTCTTGCCACCTTGGAATGGACGCGTACGCGGCGCTCGGGTTCCGCTGGGCGCGTTCGGGCATCGCGCGCCTTAAGGAATGCGGCTTGCTCGCCTGCGCCTGGAAAAGCGAGGCCTAGCCATGGACACGACCACCGTCAACCTTTCGCCGCGCGAGCGCGCGATTCTCGAAGCGCTGCTCGAGCGGCCGGGCCGACCGATCTCGCGCCGCCAGCTGAGGGAGCGTCTCTACGGCGCGAAGGAGCCGCAGGTGCTCGGCAATCCGGTCGAAGTGCACATCCATAACCTGCGCACGAAGCTCGGCGCCGGGGTGATCCGCACGGCACGAGGTCTCGGCTATTACTACTTAGAGGGCGGGCCCTAGAAGCGGATCAGCGCAAGGCCCGATTCCGCGTCGTGATGGCGCGCGAGCGTCGCCGGCGACTCGATCAGCACCACCTCGAGGGTCGGTCGCACGCGCGCTTCCAGCAGGTGGCCGCCGTGGGCCGTGGCGTCGCGTTTGCCGACCACGACATGGGCATGGATCTTCGGCTGCCCCTTCGCCATCGCCACGTCCCCGACCAGCGCCAGCACCTCCACTTGCTCGCGGATCGGGATGCGTAGGTAATCTTTTCTATCCCAGTCGAAGTAGCCGACGACCACCTCGCTGAATGCGCCGATCGCGGTGAAGCGAGCGGCGCGCACGTTGTGATCGGCGGCGAAGCGCTGCAGCAGGCTCACCGGTTCTTCGCCCGTGTCGAAGACGAGGGCGAAGGAGCGCTCGGGCGCTTCGTTCAGGACTTTGCTGCGCATGGCTACTACTCCGCGGGGAAGGCCATCGTGGAAAGGAGCGCGAGCGCCTCGTGGCGCGAGTCGAGGCGCGTGTGCTGAACCACCACCGGCACGTCGGACTCGATCACGCTCGAATAATCGGTATCGCGCGGCACGCGCTCGGGGTCGGTGAGGTCGTTGAAGCGCACGTGGCGCGTGCGCTTGGCCGGCACGACGAGCCGGTACGGCCCGGCCGGGTCGCGGTCGGCGAAGAAGAGCGTGAGGCTGACGTGCGCGTCGCGCTCGCCGGCGTTCAGGATGCACGCCGTCTCGTGGCTTTCCATGGCGTGCGTATCCATGCTGCTCGCGCCGGGGATGTATCCCTCGGCGATGACCCAGCAGGTGCGGCCGACGGCAGCCATCAGAAGGTGGACCGCAGCAGCTCGGCGACGTGCAGCGGCCGCTGCCCGGCGAGCTGCTCGATCTGCGCGCGGCAGGAGAAGCCGTTGGTGACGACGAGCGTGTCGGCCGCCGCGCGCTTCACGGCCGGAAGCAGGACGCGCTCGGCGCATTTCACCGAGACGTCGTACTTGTCCTCCTCGAAGCCGAAGGAGCCCGCCATGCCGCAGCAGCCGGAGTCGAGGATCTCGAAGTCGGCGCCGAGCCGCTCGAGGAGCTCGCGCAGCGCGTCGGTCTTGAGCACCGCCTGGTGATGGCAATGCGCGTGCACGAGCACGCGGCGCTCCAGCCGGCCGAAGGCGAGCGGCGGCGCATGGCGCGCGAGGAACTCGGAGAAGAGGAACACCTGGCGCGAGAGGCGCATCGCCTGCTCGTCGTGCGCGAGGAGGTTCGGCAGCTCCTCGCGGAACACCGTGACGCAGGCCGGCTCGAGGCCGATGATCGGCGTCCCTGCGCGGATGTCGGCGTCCAGCGCCTGCAGCACCCGCCGCAGATAGGCGCGCGCGGAATCGAGCAGGCCGAATTCGTACAGCGGCCGGCCGCAGCACAGCGGCTGCCCCGGCACGTGCACCTCGCACCCCGCGCGCACCAGCACGTCCGCCGCCGCGCGCGCCACCTGCGGATGGAAGTAGTTGTTGAAGGTGTCGGGCCACAGGATGACCTTCATGCCGTGGCCCGCAGTCGTGAACGTGCTGGTGAAGCTGCGCTTCGCGAAGCGAGGCACCGTGCGCTGGGCGGGGACGCCGAGCAGGCGCTTCGCCAGCGCGGAATTGGCCATGCTCGAGGCAGCCGAAGGCGCGAATCGCGCGAGGCGCGCCCACTTGTCGATGTAGCCGAACGCATAGGCGTTGAGCGGGCGCAGGCGGTGCTCGTAGTAGTGCGCGAGGAACTCGGCCTTGTAGGTGGCCATGTCGACCTTCACCGGGCACTCGCCCTTGCAGCCCTTGCAGGAGAGGCAGAGGTCGAGCGCTTCCTTCACGCCGTCCTCATGCCAGCCGTCCTTGAGGACCTCGCCTTTCATCGCCTCCCAGAGGAGGCGGGCGCGGCCGCGGGTGGCGTGCATTTCCTCGCGTGTCGCCATGTAGCTCGGGCACATGACGCCATGGTCCTTGCGGCATTCGCCGACGCCGACGCAGCGCAGCGCGGCGCGCGCCGGGTCGCCGCCGTCGTCGGGATAGCCGAACCAGGTCTTGAGGCGCGGCGGGTCGTAGCTCGTGCCGATGCGCAGGTTCTCGTCGGGGCGATAGGCGTGCACGATCTTTCCCGGGTTCATCCGGTTCTGCGGATCCCAGATCGCCTTGAACTCGCGGAAGGCCGTCATGATGTCCGGCCCGTACATGATCGGCAGCAGCTCCGCCTTCGACTGGCCGTCGCCATGCTCGCCCGAGATCGAGCCGCCCAGGCTCACGACCAGTTTTGCCGCGTCGTGCAGGAAGGCGCGGAAGGTGCGGATGCCCTCGGCCGTCTCGAGGTCGAAGTCGATGCGCGTGTGCACGCAGCCCTGGCCGAAGTGGCCGTAGAGGTCGCAGCCGTAGCCGTATCTCTCGAAGAGCTTGCGCAGCTCGCGCAGGTACTTGCCGAGGTTCTCCGGCGGCACGGAAGAGTCTTCCCAGCCCTCCCAGGTGATCTTCTTCTGCGGCACGTGCGCGGTGGCGCCGAGACCCGACTCGCGCATCTTCCAGATCTTCCCTTCGAGCGGCGGGTCGTCGTAGAGCTTCATCCTCGGCGGGCTCTTCGCTCGCTTCAGCGCGTCCATGGCCGCGCGCGCCTTCCGGTCGGAATCCGCTTTGTCCTTGCCGCCGAACTCGACCAGCAGCCAGCCGCGTCCCTCGGGCAGCATGCGCTCGTCGCCAGGATGCAGATGCACGGCCTTCATGTCCTCGATCAGGCGGTCGTCCATGCCTTCGAGCGCGATCGGGCCGTGCTTCATCACTTCCGGCACGTGGTCGCCCGCGCTGTAGACGTCGTCGTAGCCGAGCACGAGGAGCGAACGCGCGGGCGGGTTGTCCACCAGGCGGACGGTCGCCTCGAGGATGACCACGCAGGTGCCTTCGGAACCGACGAGGGCGCGCGCGATGTTGAAGCCGTTCTCGGGCAGGAGCGCGGGCAGGTTGTAGCCGGACACGCGGCGCGGGATGTCGGGGAACTGCTTGCGGATGCCCGCGGCGTACTTGTCGCGCAAGGCGCGCAGCTTCTCCAGCACCTGCTCGTCCCCCATGCCCGGCCCGACGGTCATGCGCCGTCCTTCATAGGTGACGATGTCGAGCGCGAGCACGTTGTCGGTCGTCTCGCCGCCCATCACCGAATGCGGGCCGCAGGAATTGTTGCCGATCATGCCGCCGAGCGTGTTGTGCGTGTGCGTGGCCGGGTCGGGCGCGAAGGTGAGGCCGTGCTTCGCCGCCGCCTTGCGCAGGTCGTCGAGCACGCAGCCGGGCTCGACGCGCGCGACGCGCTTCACCGGGTCGATCTCGAGCACGTGGTGCAGGTACTTGGTGAAGTCGATCACCACCGCCACGTTGCAGCACTGGCCGCAGAGGCTGGTGCCGCCGCCGCGCGGCAGGACGGCCGCCCCGTGCCTGCGGCAGATCTCCACGGTGCGCACCACGTCTTCCTTGCTCTTCGGCACCACCACCCCGATCGGCACCTGGCGGTAGTTCGACGCGTCCGTCGCGTAGAGCGCGCGGCTCGTCGAATCGAAGCGCACTTCGCCCTGGATCGCGGCGCGCAGCTCGGCGGCGAGCGTCGGCTTGAGGTGGACCGGCTGCTCCGGCGCGAAGGGAGTGCGCATGACTAGCATCGGAAGCGCTCCGCGTCGCGCGCCTTGAATTCGACGCCGAGCCCGGGCCGCTCGCCCGGGCGCAGCAGTCCGTTGGCCGGGTGCTGGAAGCCGTCGAAGAGCATGCTCTCGATCCGCACGTGATCGTGGAAGTGCTCGAGGTGCACGCCGCGGCGCGCGGCGCACATCAGCGGCAGGTGCAGGCTCGGCGCGCAATGGCTGGAGAGAGGCAGGCCTTGCGCGTCGCACAGCGGGTCAACACCGAGAAAGCCGCTGATGCCGCCGCAGCGCGTGGCGTCCGCCTGGAGGACGTCGACGGTGTCCAGCATTCGCTCGAAATACCACGGCGTGCTGCCGTACTCGCCGGCCGCGATCGCCATGCCGGCCGGCGCGCGATCGCGCAGGAGGCGCAGGCCTTCGAGGTCGTCCGAGCTGACCGGCTCCTCGAACCAGCTGACGCCGTTCGCGGCGAAGGAGTCGGCCTGCGCCAGCGCCTGCTTGCGGGTGTAGGCGCCGTTCGCATCGACGAAGAGCTCCGTGGTGCCGATGGCCCGTGCCGCTGCGCGCACGCGGCGCGCGTCCGCGTGCGCATCGCGTCCGACCTTCATCTTGACGAAGCGCATGCCGGATTCGGCCCACTCGCCGAGCTGGTCGCACAACTCGTCGTCGCTGTAGCTCGTGAAGCCGCCGCTGCCGTAGACGGCGATGTCCTGGCGCGCGCGACCGAGCAGCGTGGCGAGCGGCACGCCGAAGCGCTTGGCCTTCGCGTCCCATAGCGCCGTGTCGAGCGCCGACATCGCCATCGCGCCGAGCCCCGGCACGCCGACGTTGCGCAGCTCGCGCGCCATGTCGCTCCAGCGCGCGGGGATGTCGTGCGCATCCTGGCGTTGCAAGAGTGGCGCAAGCTTGCCCGCGATCAGCGTCGCGGCCGCGCGATCGGCGTAGGTGTAGCCGAAGCCGCGAACACCGCCGGCCGACACGTGAACGACGACGAGCGTCGTCGCGCTCCACTCGAGGGTGCCGTCGGACTCGGGCCGGTCGGTGGGAATGGTATAGGCGTCGACCGAAACCGTATCGATGTCGACCCGCGTGCCGGCTCTCGCTGCGGATTCGATCGCGCCCATGGAACTGCGACCGGTGCGCGCGACGATTGTTCCGGTACGCGGCTTGCACGAAGCCCCTTAAGCTCTTCTTAAGGTCGCGCTCCTACGATCGGTTCACGTTCAAGTTTTGTCTCGGAGCCAGACCATGAGATTGCATCCCCTTCGCGCCGCGCTCGCCGCGGCGCTCATCCCGGCATTCGTTGCCGGCTGCAGCACTTCCACCGCGGCTCCGGCGCCCGTCGGCGCGGCCGCCGCTACGCAAACCGTCGTTACCCCGGATTTCACGCGCCTCGTGCGCGAGGCCGGTCCCGCCGTGGTGAACATCCAGGTCACCAAGCAGGCCGTGTCGCAGGCGCCGGTGGACGAGAACGACCCGCTCTATCCGTTCTTCCGCCACTTCCAGGTGCCGGTGCCGGAGCAGGCGCCGATGCGCGGCATCGGCTCGGGCTTCATCGTCAGCCCGGACGGCTACATCCTCACCAACGCGCACGTCGTCGACGGCGCGAAGGAAGTGCAGGTGAAGCTCACCGACCGCCGCGAGTTCACGGCGAAGGTGGTCGGCACCGATCCGAAGAGCGACGTTGCGCTCGTCAAGATCGACGCCACCGGCCTGCCGGTCGTGCACATCGGCGAATCGAAGCACATCAAGGTCGGCCAGTGGGTGGCCGCGGTCGGCTCCCCGTTCGGCTTCGAAAACACGGTCACCGCCGGCATCGTCTCCGCCACGTCGCGCGCGCTGCCCGGCGATTCCTACGTGCCCTTCATCCAGACCGACGTGGCCGTCAATCCCGGCAACTCGGGCGGGCCGCTGTTCGACGTGAACGGCAACGTGATCGGCATCAACTCGCAGATCTACAGCCAGAGCGGCGGCTACATGGGGCTTTCGTTCGCCATCCCGATCGACGTCGCCATGCATGTCGAGAAAGAACTGCAGGCGCAGGGCCACGTCACGCGCGGGCGCATAGGCGTGGCGGTGCAGTCCGTCAACCAGAGCCTCGCGCAATCGTTCGGGCTGCCGAAGCCCGAAGGCGCGCTGGTCAGCTCGGTGGATGAAAACGCGCCCGCCGCGAAGGCCGGCATCAAGCCGGGCGACGTGATCCTCGCCTGGAACGGCACGCCGATCGACGTTTCCACTTCGCTTCCCGCCTTGGTGGCCGATACGCCGCCGGGCAAGCAGGCGCAGGTGAAAGTGTGGCGCGACGGCAGCGAGCGCACGCTCGGCATCACCGTCGGCCGGATGCCGCAGGAGAAAACGGCGAGCGCCGAGACTTCGGCGCCCGCCGCGAACACCGGCAAGCTCGGCCTCGCGGTGCACGAGGACGAGAGCGGCATCGTCGTCGACCAGGCGACGGGTCCCGCCGCCGCGGCGGGCCTGCGGCCCGGCGATACGATCGTGGCGGTGAACAACCACAACGTGAAGTCGGTCGAGGAGCTGAAGGACTTCGTCGAGCAGGCGGGCAAGCACGTGGCGCTCCTCGTGCAGCGCGAGGACGCGCGGCACTACGTGCCGATCGATCTCGGCTGACCCATGCGCCTGCTCCTCGTCGAGGACGACGCCATGATCGGCTCGAGCATCCACGCCGGGCTGCGCGAGGAGGGCTACGTGGTCGACTGGGTGCGCGACGGCGCCGCCGCGGAGGCGGCGCTCGCCGCCGAGTCGGCCTACGCGCTCGTGCTCCTCGACCTCGGCCTGCCGCGCAGGGACGGCTTCGCCATCCTGGAAGCGATGCGCTCGCGCCACAACCGCGTGCCGGTGCTGATCATCACGGCGCGCGACGCGGTCGCCGATCGCGTGCGCGGCCTCGACTTCGGCGCCGACGACTACCTCGTGAAGCCCTTCGACCTGGTCGAGCTCTCGGCGCGCATCCGCGCGCTGCTTCGGCGCCAAGCCGGCCGCGCCGAGCCGCTCGTCGAGCATGCCGGCTTCGTCCTCGATCCCGTGCGGCGCACGGTCGTCTATCGCGGCCGCACGGTGCCGGTGTCGGGCCGCGAGTTCGCGCTCCTCGAAGCGCTGCTCGACCGGCCGGGGCAGGCGCTGTCGCGCGCGCAGCTCGAGGAGCGCCTGTACGGCTGGGGCGAGGAGGTGGCGAGCAACTCGATCGAGGTGCACGTCCACAACCTGCGCAAGAAGCTCGGCAACGGCGCCATCTCGACCGTGCGCGGCCTGGGCTATGCGGTCGGCGGTGCCGAGTGTCCATCCGGAGAACGCTCCTCCTAGCGCTTCTCGGCGGGCTCCTCGTCACCGGCCTCGTCGCGAGCGGCGTGACGTGGCTCGCGGTGCACGAGGAGGCGGATCGCCTCTTTGACTACCACTTGCGGCAGATGGCGCTCTCGCTGCGCGACGAGGCGCCGCAGGGACCGGTCGCGCTGCTGCCCGAGCTCGGCCCCGACTACAGCATCCAGATGTGGACGCCGGAAGGCGTCGCGCTCTATGTATCCGCCGGCGCCGCCGCTCTGCCCGAAGGACCCGGCGGCTACGACACGGTCAGCGTCGAAGGCCAGGACTGGCGCGTCTTCACGCTGCGCCGGCCCGAGCGCACGATCCAGGTGGCGGCGCCGATGCGGCTGCGGCGCGACCAGGCGACCAGCATGGCGCTGCGCATCCTGATTCCCGTCCTGGTCGCCATCCCGCTCTACGGCGTGCTGATCTGGCTCGTCGTCGGCAAGGGCCTGCGGCCGCTCGTCGACATCGCCGCCGCCATCCGCCGGCGTGCGCCGACCTCGCTCGATCCGCTGCCGGAATCCAGGGTACCCGAGGTCGCGCCGATGACGCGCGAGCTCAATGCGCTACTCGAGCGGCTACGCCTCGCGATCGAGACGCAGCGCCGCTTCACCGCCGACGCCGCCCACGAGCTGCGCTCGCCGCTCACCGCCCTGCAGGTACGGCTCGACCTCGTCGAGCGGGCCGCCACGCCGGAAGCGGCGCGCGAGGCCATCGCGGCCCTGCGCGGCGCCATTCGTCGCGCGGCACGGCTCGTCGACCAGCTCCTCACCATGGCGCGCCTCGACCCCGACGCGGCGGCCGAAACCTTCGTGCCGGTCGACCTCGCGGCGGTCGCGGCGACGGTCGCGGCCGATTACGAGCCGCTCGCCGAAGCGAAGCGGGTCGAGCTGCGGCTCGGCGAGCTGCAGCCCGCCACGGTGCGCGGCCAGCCCTCGGCGCTGCACGCGCTCGTGCGCAATCTCGTCGACAACGCGCTGCGCTACACGCCGCAGGGCGGACGCGTCACGCTGACGGTGCGCGGGACCCTGCTAGAAGTCGAAGACACGGGGCCGGGCATCCCCGCCGCTGAGCGCGAGCGCGTCCTGGATCGCTTCTATCGTGTGCCGGGATCAACAGCGGAGGGCAGCGGGCTGGGCCTCGCCATCGTGCGCCAGGTCGCGCAGGCGCACGGCGCCGAGCTCTCGCTCAGCGAAGGCGCGAGCGGGCAAGGGCTGCTCGTGCGGGTGCGTTTCCGCTCGGCGCCCTGAGCACGATCAACCGTTCAATACGGCTTGCAGCGCACTCACGTCCGCCGGCTTGATGAGGTGGTGGTCGAAGCCGGCCGCCTTGCTCTGGCGCCGGTCGCGTTCCTGGCCCCAGCCGGTCAGGGCGACGAGGCGCAGGTCGCGCCACTCCTGCATGCCGCGGATCCGCCGCGCGACCTCGTAGCCGTCCATTTCCGGCATGCCGATGTCGAGGAACGCGATCTCGGGCTTGAAGCGCTCGAGCGTCTCGAGCGCGCTCGGGCCGCTGTGGACGACGCGCACCTCGGCGCCCAGCACCTCCAATAGCGCGCCCAGGCTGTCGGCGGCGTCGCGATTGTCGTCCACGATCAGCACCCGGCGCCGGCGCTGGCCGGTGCTCGGCGGCGGCGCATCGCGTACCTCGGTTGCCGCCTGCGCGGCCGCGAGCGGCAGGCGCACCCTGAACTCGCTGCCCTGGCCGGGCCCCGCGCTCGCCGCCGAGATGCTGCCGCCGTGCAGCTCGACCAGGCTCTTCGCGAGGGTAAGGCCGATGCCGAGGCCGGGCTGCGCGCTGCGGCCGGGCAGGCCGGCCTGCATGAACATGTCGAAGATGCGCGGCAGGGCCTCGGGCGCGATGCCGATGCCGTTGTCGCGCACGCGCACCACCACGTCGCCTTCCTCGCGCGCCGCGGTGAGCGAGATCTCGCCCCCCGGATCGGTGTACTTCGCCGCGTTGTTGAGCAGGTTGGCGAAGACCTGGGCAAGGCGCGTGGCGTCGCCTTCCACGACGAGCGAATCGCCCGGCAGCGCGATGGTCAGCCGATGGTTGCCCGCCTCGACCAGCGGCCGGCTGGTCTCGACCGCCGAGGCGATGACGAGCGAGAGCTCGACGCGGTCCTTGCGCAGCTCGATCTTGCCGCGCGTGATGCGCGACACCTCGAGGAGGTCGTCGACCAGGCGCACCATGTGGCCGACCTGGCGCTCCATCATCTCCCACAGCTGGCTCGCCGGCTGCTTGCCGTTCGACAGGCGCAGGATGCTGATCGTGTTGCGGATCGGCGCGAGCGGGTTCCTCAGCTCGTGCGCCAGCATGGCGAGGAACTCGTCCTTGCGCTGGTCGGCCTCCTCGCGCTCGCGAAGGTAGTCGCGCGTCTGGTACTGCCGGTCGCGCGCGCGCACCGCGGTGCGCACGGTGCTGCGCAGCGCGGCGACGCGCACCGGCCGCTCCACCAGCGTGACGTTGCCGAGGGTGATCATCGCTTCGTGCACCACCGGCGAATCGGCGCCCTCGCGCGTCAGGATCACGACCGGCAGGTCGGACCAGGGCGGCTGCTGCCGGATGACCTCGAGCAGCGCCGTCGCCTGCCGGCCGAGCGCCTCCTCGTGCACGATCACGGTGGCGGCGCCGCGGCGCGCCTCGCCGGCGAGATCGGACATCGCCTTGAACGCCAAGCATTCGAAGCCGTCCGGCTCGAGCATCCGGCACATGAGCTCCGCGTCGCGCCCGATCGGGGCGAGGATCAGCACGCGGCGCTCGGCGTGCGCCGAGCGCGCCCCGCCGTGCGCCGTCACTTCGTCCGCAGCTCCGGTATGCCCGACAGCACGCCGCGATACTCGCGCAGCGGCTCGCCCACCGCGATGCGGCCTTGCCTGATGCGGAATTCGCGGATGCTGCGCTCGTGGTCGCCGCCGCGCTTCTTCACCACGGAGATCGCCTGGCGCACTTCGCCTTCGGCCTCGAAGTAGCGCAGCAGCAGCACCGCGTCGGCGAGGTAGCTTGCGTCGACCGGGCTCGACATGTTCGACGAGATGAGCCCGGACTGCGCGGCGACCAGCATGCTCGCCACGCCCTGCCGCCCGAGATAGGTGAGGATCTCGTGCAGCTGGACGACGAGGAACTTCTCGTCGGGCATCGAGTTGAGATAGCCGTTCAGGCTGTCGATCACCACCACGCTCGCGTGCTGCTTCTCCACCGCCTCGCGCATGAGATAGCCGAATTCCCCCGGCGTGAGCTGTGCCGGATCGACCTCCGTCACGGTGATGCGGCCGGATGCGACATGCTTGCGCAGGTCGACGCCGAGGCCCGCCATGCGCAGGTACAGGGTGTTCGCGCTCTCGTCGAAGATGAAGAGCGCCGCGTTCTCGCCGCGCTCGGCGGCGCTGAAGCAGAACAGCGCCGACAGCGAGGACTTGCCGGTACCGGCGGCGCCGGCGACGAGCGTGCTCGTGCCGCGCTCGATGCCGCCGCCCAGCAGGCGGTCGATCTCGGCGAGGCCGCTCTGCAGGCGGTCGCGGCGCGACTCGGCGCGATGCTCGGCCGCTATCAGGCGGGGGAACACCTGCAGGCCGCCGCGGCGGATGACGTAGTCGTGGTAGCCGCCGCGGAACGCGCTGCCGCGGTACTTGGTGATCGAGAGCCGGCGCCGCTGCACGCCGAAGGTCGGCAGCGTGTGCTCGAGCATGATCGCGCCGTGGCAGATCGACTGCACGTTGATGTCGTGCTCGCCGCTCGTCAGGTCGTCCAGCATGAGGACCGTGCAGCCGCGGCCGATGAAGTACTGCTTGAGCGCGAGGATCTGGCGCCGGTAGCGCAGCGGGTTGCCCGCCAGCATGCGCAGCTCGGAGAGCGAGTCGAACACGATGCGCGCCGGCGCGAATTTCTCGATGTCGGCGATGATCTTCTGCGTGGTCTCGGAGAGCTCCACCTCGGACGGATGGAACACCGTGTACTGCTGCTCCGCGTCGAGCATGCCCTCGGGCGGGCCGAGCTCGCGCATGTGGATCCGGGACAGGTCCCAGCCGTGCGATTCGCCGACCGCGCGCACTTCCTCGATCGTCTCGGACAGCGTCACATAGAGGACCGACTCGCCGCGCCGCGCGCCTTCCATGAGGAACTCGAGGGCGAGGGTGGTCTTGCCGGACCCCGGCATCCCTTCGATGAGATACAGGCGGTTGCGGGTGAAGCCGCCTTGCAGCACGTCGTCCAGGCCGGCGATGCCGGTCATGGCTCGTGAGGGTGAGTTGGACATGATTCGACTGGCGGTGGGACGCGAAGCCTACCAATGCCGGCGGTTGGTCCGCTAGCGCGGCTGTTCGGCCGTAGCGGCGGAATTACAGTTGTAGCGCGGCGGCTACAGGCGCCGGCCGCGGCCTGTAATTTGCTGTACGCAACCCGGTGAACCTCTCGCTGCGTCCCGAGCATCTCAAGCGCTACAAGGATTTCGCGTTTCTCCTTTTCCGGTATGGCCGCAAGGACCTGGTCGCGCGCGCCGGCCTGTCCGATCTGCTGCCGCAGGAGGTGGACGACGACGTCGAGGCGCAGATCCCGGAAGCACGCGAGCTCGCGAAGGACGTCGAGCGGCTGGGGCCGACCTATATCAAGCTCGCGCAGCTCCTCTCGACCCGGCCGGACATCATCCCGCAGGCGTACTGCGATGCGCTCGCTCGCCTGCAGGACAACGTCGCGCCGTTTCCCTTCGCCGAGGTCGAGAAGATCCTGAACGAGGACCTCGACGTGCGCGTGTCGCGTGCCTTCGCGCGCATCGACCCGAAGCCGCTCGCCGCCGCCTCCATCGCGCAGGTGCACTACGCCGAGCTGCGGGACGGGCGCGCGGTGGCGCTCAAGGTCCAGCGCCCGGGTATCCGCGAGCAGGTGCTCGACGACCTGGAGGCGCTCGGCGAGATGGCGAACTTCATCGACTCGCACACCGACTTCGGCCGCCGCTTCGGCGTCGGTCCGCTGTTCGACGAGTTCCGCCGCTCGCTGCTGCGCGAGCTCGACTTCCGCCAGGAGGCGCTGCACCTCGTCACCATCGGCAACAACCTGCGCGAGATCGAGGAGATCGTCATCCCGCGACCGGTGATGGCGTACACGAGCTCGCGCCTGCTGACGATGGAGTTCATCCCCGGCACGAAGGTCACGGCCCTTTCGCCGCTCGCGCGCCTCGAGATCGACGGCGATCGGCTTGCGGACGCGCTCTTCCGCGCATACCTCAAGCAGATGCTGCACGACGGCCTGTTCCACGCCGATCCGCATCCCGGCAACGTGTTCCTGGTCGGCAACAAGATCGCGCTCATCGACCTCGGCATGGTGGCGCGCGTGCGGCCGGCGCTGCAGGACCGGCTGTTGCAGCTCCTCCTTTGCGTGGCGGAGAACCGGCCGGACGAGGCGGTGAAGATCCTCCTCCTGCTCGCCGAGGAGCGCGAGGACGCCGATACCGCCGCCTTCCGCCGCGGCGTCGCCGACATCATCGGCCAGCACCAGGAGCTCGCCATGCACCGGCCCCAGGTCGGGCGCGCGGTGCTGATGCTCCTCAAGATGGCGGCGGAGAACGGCATCCGCCTGCCGCCCGAGCTCGCCATGATCGGCAAGACGCTGCTCAACCTCGACGAGATCGGCTGCACGCTCGCGCCGCGCTTCGACACCAACGCCGCCATCCGCCGCCACGCCGCCGACATCACGCGCGAGCAGGTGATGCGCGACATCTCGATCGGCTCGATCTTCACCACCGCGGTCGAGCTCAAGAACTTCGTGCAGAACCTGCCGGGACGCGTCAACCGCATCCTCGACCGCATCGCCAACAACGAGCTCGAGATGAAGGTGGACGCGATCGACGAGGTGCGCCTGATGGAGGGCATGCAGAAGGTCGCCAACCGCATCGCCACCGGCCTGATCCTCGCCTCGCTGATCATCGGCGCCGCGCTCGTCATGCGCGTCGACACCGATTTCCGCATCTTCGGCTATCCGGGACTTGCCATCCTCCTCTTCCTCGGCGCGGCGGTCTGCGGCTCCGGGCTCCTGCTCTCAATATTGGTCAACGACATCAAGGCCAAGCGCCGCCGCCGCACCTTCAGCGGCCGGCACTAAATCCGCACTAAATCCGTACGACGTACGTAATTCTCCCGTCAGGCTGACAAAAGAATTACGTACGTCGTACGGAATTAAAGGGGGATCGCGAGCAGCGTGTCGAAGCGCCGGCTGTCGCAGATGACGACGCGCTCCTCGTAGCGCATCTCGGGCAGCGCGATGCGGTCGACGTAGCGGCCGCTCGCGAAGAGGGCGCTCTCGCCGTTCTCCATGATGCGCACGACCAGGAAGTTGGCGATCGATTTGACGCTCGCCGGCGTCTGTTCCTCGAGCAGCACCGCCGACAGCATGTGGCGATAGCGCTGCGGCTCGTAGATGTTGGCGTGGCGCAGCGACGCGATGCGGTCGCGCAGCATCGGCTGGCCTTCGCAATACAGCACCGGAATCGGCAGCCCGCGCGCCTCGTTCTCGGCGGTGGCGATGCGATAGCGGCCGTCCGGCGTGAAGAAGTTCGGCCACTGCTCGAGCTGGTCGGTGTCGAGCGCGTGCGCGTAGCGCGCGTGGAGTCTCTCGACGTCGCGCTGAAGATCAGACATTCATGTAGCTGCGCCAGGCCTTCCACAGCCCGCGCACCGCGGTTTCGGTGATGCGCGAGTCGCCCGAGCCGATGACGTCGCCGCCCATCTCGATCACCGAGGCGCGGTCGCCGGAGGCGGCGACGCCGCGCTGCACGAAGCCGGTGGCGGCGCCGTCTTCCATGGAGATGTAGCCGGCCGGGCCGACCAGGTTCGCCTGCAGGAGCCGGCGGCGCAGCATCGCCTCGTCGTCGTCGGCGAAGCCGAAGAGGGTCCAGTGCAGCTCCGTGCGGTCGATGCCCTTCGGCACCACCTGCCGCGCGGCGAGCGAGTTGCGGATCTGGTGCAGCACGAAGCCGGGGAACAGCGACAGGATCTGGATCGAGACGGCATCGCCCAGCTCGTCGACCTGCTCCAGCATGGCCGGGTCCTCGAGCTTGAACTCGTTGGCCGAGCGCATGCCGCCCTTCTCGTAGGCGTCGCCCTTGTCCTCGACCATCTTCGTATAGGTGCAGTGGTGGGCGCCGTTCGCCGACACGAACACGCCGCCCTGCTGCGTGAGGCGGTTGATGCGAAAGCGCGTGAAGAAGAGGTGCAGCAGGCTCGCATGGTACGTGTCCTTCACGTTGTCCATGTAGAGCTTCCAGTTGTTCGGCAGCACCTGCGTGTACGAGCCGAGCACGCGCAGCGGCTTGATGAGCACGCGCTTCAACCTCGGCATGATCTCGGGGCCGATGTAGTCCTCGAGGCTGGGCGCGCTTGCGCTCAGGGTGCCGAAGACGAGGCCGTTGATGGCCGAAACGCGCAGCTTCTTCGGCGCCTGCGACTCCGGATGCGCGCCTTCCGGCATGCCGCCCTTGCCGGCGATGCCCTTGCGGAAGGCGACGTTCGTCAGGTTGCCGGCGTGGTCGTAGGTCCAGTTGTGGTAGATGCAGTTGAAGCGCTCGGCGCGGCCGCGCGCCTGCATGCAGATCAGCGCGCCGCGGTGCGCGCAGCGGTTCTCGAAGGCGTGCAGCGCGCCCTGGTTGTCGCGCGCCACCACGACCGGCATCTCGCCGACGAAGGTAGTGACGAAGCTGCCGGGCTCGGGAAGCTCGGCCTCGAGGCAGAGATAGCTCCACGTCGGGCCGTGGAAGATGCGCCGCTGCTCCTCGCGATAGATGTCGTCGTCCTGGTAGACCCAGTAGGGAACGCGCGTCGCGCCTTCGGCGGGCCACTCACGTTCCTTCCGGTGATCGAGCATCGGCCGATTATAAAAGCAGGCGTGCAAGACAAGGCCGGCCAAGCTTGCTAGCGTGCGCGACATGACCCGACTGCTCGCCGTCTCCCTGCTCGTCATCGCTTCCTTCGCCCACGCGCAGGCGCCGTTCCCGCCGCCGGAACCCACCTCGCCGCGCGGTCCCTATGCTGGCGTGCTGCTCGGCAGCTCCGAGGCGAAGCCCGGATGCGTCGGCGTCCTCGCCGGCGGCGATCGCAACTGCGACGCCACCGATCTCGCCTTCGGCGTGTTCGCCGGCGCGCAGTTCCATCGCTTCTTCGCGGCCGAGGTCGGCTACGTCAACTTCGGCGAGATGAAGGCGAACTCGGCCGGCCCCGCGTCCGCCGCCACCCAGAGCGTGTCCGCGGATGCCTTCGATCTCGCGCTGCTCGCGCTTCTGCCGCTCGACGCGCTCCTCGAGACCCCGAACAGCCGCGTTTCGTTCTTCCTCCGCGGCGGCGGGTATCACGCGAGGCTCAGCACCACCGTCGGCGGCGTGCCCGACAGCACGAACAACGGCTTCATGTACGGCGGCGGGGTGCAATACGACATCACGCAGAAGATCGGCGTGCGCGCGCTCTTCCAGCGCTACAAGCGCGTGGGCCGCGACCCGTTCGAGAACAACAATTACGACCTGCTCGGCATCAGCGCGCTGTACCGGTTCTAGTGGAGCGGTTTCTCCTCCTGTTTCTGATCACCTGCGCCGCCCACGCGCAGGACTGGCCGTCGCGGCCGGTGCGCATCATCGTGCCGTTCCCGGCGGGCGGCAGCGCCGACCTCATGCCGCGCGCGGTGGCCGAAAAGCTGTCGGAGAAATGGGGCCAGCCGGTGATCGTCGAGAACCGGCCGGGCGCGGCCGGCAACATCGGCGCCGACGCGGTGTTTCGCGCCGATCCGGACGGCTACACGCTGCTGTCGAGCCCGCCGCCGCCGCTCGTCATCAACCGCTCGCTGTATCCGAAGCTTTCCTACGACGCGGGGCAGTTCGTGCCGGTGACGGTGATCGGCGCGATCCCGAACGTGCTGCTCGTCAATCCGAAGGTCGGCGTGAACACCGTGGCCGAGTTCATCGACCTCGTGAAGAAGAACCCCGGCAAGTACAACTACGCGTCGCAGGGCAGCGGCACGACTTCGCACCTGACCGCCGAGCTCTTCAAGTCGATGGCCGGCGGCCTGCAGATCACGCACGTTCCCTACAAGGGCACCGCGCCGGCACTGACGGATCTCCTCGCCGGGCAGGTGGACATGATGTGCGACAACCTCGGCGTCTCGCTGCCGCACGTGCGCGCCGGGAAGCTGAAGGCGCTCGCGGTGGCGAGCAAGAGGCGCTTCCCCGGGCTGCCCGAGGTGCCGGCGCTCGCGGAGACGCTGCCCGGCTTCGAGTCGCTCGCGTGGTTCGGCATCGTCGCACCGCCGCGCACGCCGGCTCCCATCGTCGAGAAGATCGCCGGGGGTGTGCGCGACGCGATCAAGCTCCCCGACGTGCAGAAGCGCCTCGCCGATCTCTCCGCCGAGCCGATGGGCCTCACGCCGGCCGAGACGGCGGCTTTCATGCGCGAGGAAGTCGAGCGCTGGGCGGCCGTGATCCGCACGGCGCACGTGCGGCTCGAGTGAAGCCGAAAGTCGCCATCGCCACCGGCGATCCGGCGGGCATCGGGCCCGAGATCTCCATCAAGGCGGCGCGCGATACGCGCGTCACGGCGATTTGCCA